>Ga0224522_1000062_pt1 | contig 62644 bp, 45 predicted proteins | sample CFST25metaG_FD_182733 | JGI IMG/M metagenome (GOLD analysis project Ga0224522, IMG submission 182733) | Peat soil microbial communities from Stordalen Mire, Sweden - C.F.S.T25 | ecosystem: Environmental > Terrestrial > Soil > Wetlands > Peat | place: Sweden: Norrbotten County, Stordalen Mire...
TGGTTCCACTAAAGTGGATGATTCCGGTATAAAAGACGGGGATGGCAATGTTTATACTTCTGTGCAAATCGGAACACAAGTCTGGATGGTAGAAAACCTGAAAACAACAAAGTACAATAATGGAGATCTAATTGGGACTACTTCTCCTGCAACTTTGAATATTGGAACTGAGAGTTTACCCAAATATCAATGGGCTTATGATGCCAATGAGAACAATGTTACAACTTATGGAAGATTATATACATGGTTTGCTGCAATAGACAGTAGGAATGTATGCCCGAAGGGTTGGCATGTACCAACCGATACCGAATGGTCTGCACTTAATTCCTTTTTGGGAGGGGAAGGCGTTTCAGGTGGCAAATTAAAGGAAACGGGTTTAAGTCATTGGATTACTCCAAATTCTGACGCCAATAATTCAAGTGGTTTTACAGCTGTTCCTGCGGGCTGGCGTTACTATGGTGGCGCAAGTGAATACCTGAGTTATTTTAGTTACTGGTGGAGTTCTACGGAGGAAAATGTAGACAATGCATGGTGGAGGCAAGTGAATTACGGCGGCCCTAGCTTTTCCAGAAATACAATGAATAAGAAATTTGGTCTTTCTGTGCGTTGCATTAAAGATAATTAACAGGTAAATAGGTGTTCGGGTATGCTCACTTTATGTTGCATTGCAGGAACCATAGGCTTAGGGTATGCAACACAAATCGCAACCCTCACTATTGATAAGTGCGAGCCTGCTGCAGCCAATTTTAATCGGCATTCGTGGGTTTGCAATAAGCAATATTTCATGACACAGCAAGGCCAAGCCCTACGGGTTATTGCAAAGCCTTGCTTTAGTCATTCAATAACCCCACTTCACATGCCGAAAATTCGCTCCCCTGCAGTCGGGCTCCTCGCTAAAACAGCCTACCAGACTGTTTATTGACACTCGGCCCTTCGCGACGGCTCGCGCCCGATTGAATTTAATTGATGGTTTTTGGAATACCAGTTGTTTTCTTTTAATATTTTTTCAGTCATGATGCAATGCTGATCGGGGTACATTTCATAATCAAGATCATTGATCAAACCGATGATCCCCCATTTCTCCTCATCTTCTCTGTTCTTCCTTGCCATATATCGCATTACACCCTCAACCGACAGAGCATGCTTCAGAAGACTTTCCGACTTATTATACTTTTTAAATAATTCAAATGCTGTTTCCCTGGCAGGTGTTATGGTAGCCATTTTAAATTTTGTTAATCAACAGGTAAATCACTTATTTATTTTCAGAATAGGAATAGTTTTATCAAATGTGGTTCCCTTAACATTAAGATAATATAATGAGGGCAATAGCCTGAAATCATTGATTGTAAATGAATTACTTCCACTTGTAATCTCTTTTTCGATATCATACAGTTTTATCCCGGAAACATTTGAGATAGAGACTTCAATCTTATCATTAATCTGAGAATTGATATTTATCGTAAGTATATTGCCGAATGGATTTGGAAATACACTTAATGTTTCATTGATTTTTGTGTTTTCGATTTTGGCAGTTATTGTGTCATTAAAAGGATAATCGTCTCTGTTATTAAACCCATATGTAACGATCTTGTAGATCCCGTATTTTGAAAGATCAGCTTTTACCAGGAATGATACTGTTACCGTATCACCGTAAGGAATAACCTTTGTATTAAAATACTGTTCAACGGGAAGGAAATTGTCATTTTTCTGGTAGGCCAGATTGAATCCGTTTAAAGTATCCTTACCTACATTCAGAACCTTTACTCCAATGTTTTCCAGTCCATATTGTCCATTGTCTGAGGGCACAACAACTCTGGCAACCTGAAGGTCCCTTTGAATATAGGTTAATGGACTTGACTGGGTAAAATCTATCATATCGATCCATGCGCAATCAGAGCCCTTCGAAACTGATGAATCTTTTGCATAGGTCCATTCCATTTTATTGAGTCCGGCTGAGACAGGAAAAGCAGTCTGGGTCCATTGAACTTCACCCGACTTCTTAAGCACTTCCACCCCGTTTAGTTTGAATGAAAGAAAATCATAATTTGGTTCTGATGAAACACTATAAAAGAACTTTACAGAATCATCGCTGGCGTAGATGGTCCTTATAACCAGTGATGTTGATCCGTTATTAGAAATTGCCCCTGATCTGGCAGAAAGATTGACGTCGTAAGATTTGGTTGAATCGATAATCCACGGTATAGGACTTATATTGATCCATGGGAAAATTTTAAAAGATGATGATTCAAAACTCTCCCTCACTTTTCCGACTCTAAAGGCGAAATCCTTGTTAACAATATAGGGGCTGCAATCGAGCAATGATGATACCGATATAAGACTGCCAATGTGAGCTGTCTCTGAAAGCTTCACCATTACAGGAATATCTGTGATTTGTCCGAACTGCAGTGCTCCTGACTTAACACTCGGTTGCACAAGAGATAAATCGTTGTCAGAACTGGAAATATCAAATTGTCCATTTATGTTGCTGCTTCCCTGGTTGCGAACCTTGAAAACAAGGTTGAATGTCTCTCCCGGATCGGGAATGAAATCGCCGTTTCCTACAATTTTATCATCAACTATGCAATTGATAATCTGAAGATCCGGAGCATGAAGACAGATATCAATTGAATAGTGTTTCTCAGATAGCTGATCTTTTAATATAAGATTAAATGTAACCACCGATAAATCGGGTACATCATTGGAAATAGATATGCCAAGGCTATTCGAAAGTACCATATCAGATTGTGCAGGCAATGTTCCAATATATGCTGAGTCGCCCGTAATTGTTACCAGATCGGATGATGAAGAGATTTTTGCATAAAGATTATGAGCATCGGTGAGTCCGAGATTGCTGATTTTAAGTTTCAGGTATATTGATTCTCCATAATCAGCAAGGTTATTGTTATTTCCCTTACTGTCATCTATTGTAGTGGATGAAAGATTTATAAATTCGTTCCGGATGTTTGAGATATGAATTGTCTTTATCACAGGGACTTTGTTCTGACCTGTTATGACAACAAGGCATGAATCATTTGAAAGCCCGGGCATACTAAGAACTACAGAACCGGAAGCTGATGCAAATGAAGCGTCCCAAAGGGTATCGAAATGCGAAACAGCTACATAAGCAAATGGATCTACATTCAGTGAAAGTGATTTGATACCATTTGGCAATGTATCAGGTAAGGTAACCTTAAATGATCCCGGAGTTCCCAGGATTGGAATAAGGCTCGGATCGCCCACGACATTATACGTTTCCCAATAATACTTTTTCCATTTTGAAGTGCTGGCGCTGACAGCCATATTCCCTGCATAATTAATCTGGCCCAGCGTATAATACCAGTCTGAAGGCGATTCCCCATGAGTATGGAACATCCTGTCGTAGGCGCCGAGAGATGATCCATTATATGTTGGATCGGCAGATATAATTCCCGGACCAACAGCCCAATAATAATCTTCATCAAAGTATGAATCGTTTGAGCATCCTATGAACCCAATTGCTCCTTTACCGGCTGTTAGCATCATCCTGTTTCCAAATGAAGTTGGCAGGTTAAACTGAGCTGTCCTGCAGGCGTTGCTTATTACAAAAGGATACATGTTTTTGTTTTTAAATGACTGAATATCCGGGGTTTTAATATTAACATGCAACCATCCGTCTGCTTCACCATGACCAGTATAATTTATAAAGGAAACGCCATTATTTATTAGTTTTATTATAGAATCTTTTGCCGTATAGGAATCTGGACAGTTAAAGTGAAATTCGTTTATTCTGTTTGCTTTTGTCAGATAATTTGTAACTGCATAATTTACCTGGCCATTCATATAAATGGCATTGCTTTCATCATAACCTGCACTAACAAGTGTCCTTGAATAAAATTTATTAGTATCGGCAAATTGAAACTTCTCATACTGAATGATTTTTGTAATGGCAGTTTTTACTTCATTGGTATCGGCAACAGGCAGCCTTCCGATAAACATTTCAGGAATATAGTCACCATTACCATCAAATTCTCCATAATACAAATCTGTTATGTTCCCGGAACCGCCAGAACCACAATAGGGAACTCTGTTGACATCTCCGATTATGAGCAGATATTCGGGCGGAGGATCGCTTTCTGTCGAAGAATTGTAAATACTGTTGAGTTTATCCTTTATTTGCATATAATCATTCCCCACCATTCCGGTTCCCTTGTAGATAATAATAAGCTTGAAACCCTTTTGGGTTTTCCACTTAAAAAACGGCTGAAGTTGTTTCTTAAATGCAACATCAGTTACTATTACCATTTTAACCGGTTTGCTGGAGAAACCTGGAATAACCTGGCCGGGATTGTAATTCAGAACTCCCTTATTAAGTGATTCATTAATAGATCCAGGTTGTGCGATAAGAGACTTTGGAGCACCATTGACATAATTTGAAAATGTTATCTCAATTTTCATCGATGTGATAATATCCAGCGAATTTGAAAGCGGATTATATCTTACAGGTGAAACATAAAGGTTTGCAAGCTTATTATTCCTTACAGTGCCAAGAAGTTCAATTTTTACTGTGTCAGAAGAAATAATTCCTCTTGTGGCATAAGCAGATTTATCAATTTTGAAAACTGGTTTTGCCTGTTGGATTTCTTTTGTTTCACCTTCCTGTGCTGGAAAAAGGAGTCCTGTAATTTTCTCAGCAGCCGGGCTTATTTTTGATGTTCTGATATCTGATATTTTTACCCTGTACCCTGATCCTCCAGGGATTGAGATCAGCCGGCAAAAAACCGGAAGCTCAGGTTTCCCAGGGTTGGCAGAAGGAATATGACCGGGAATAGATATACGATAAAATGATCCAGCATCGTTTGATATACTTTCAATGTTTATCTCAGATATTGAATAGTTTATGGTAATTGATTGTCCTTCGTTTATGACATCAGTTTTCTGCAAATTACCATTTAAAGGAAATTTGTAATTTTTTCCCGCCTGTCCACTGGCTGATGCTGCAAAAACCAGAAAAACTGCTAATAAAGTAGCCTGTTGATCTTTCCCTAAGCGCATCAATTTTAATAAATTAACACCTTGACCTAAATTCCAGAGGCAAGTTATTAAAAAATCAATATATTATGAATTTGGCTGTAAGATATTTTATGAATAATATAAGAGGTAGTGAGTATTTATTGAATTATTTCTAATCCTTGTGTATTGTCTGACATTTAAAATTGATGATATGAAGAACTTTCCGCTGGAGATATTAAAGAAAGCATTTATAATTCTAATTTTGACAGCTATAACAATTCCTGGCTTTTCTCAGGATCCACTAATTAATCTAAAATTAATAGCAGAATTATTATGCCTATAATAATTGATATTAGGATCTCCTTTAAGTATTTTCTTCTACCCCTGCGATAGATTTTACTGCCCCTACGATAGATCTGAGGTTAACTTGTCATAGTATTCCAGCGCGAGTTTCTCATTCATGAAACATCTGCTTCGATCACGACCAAATCATCATTCTTTGCTATATGTTCTCTCTCCCCACATTTATCTTTTCTAATGTAGATAATATCAACTTCCCAGTGTAAAATCTTATCTGTAAACTCGCCACCGATACCATAGAGTGCAACTTTATCATTGCGTTTAATTAGAGTATAGGGTAAGCCATTCATTCTGAATTGCATTTTCAATGTATTCATAATTGCGCAATATTAAATTCTTAATGATTTTTCCGGATCAAATTGAGCCATCAATGCCGGATATAACTGACACCAACTGTGCAGTATAATTGTATACGAAACAGAAATCATAATGTTACTTAAAACGCATTAAAACAGCACATTAAATAACAGATTTCTAATTGCAATTTGTTTAAACCTCTATGTAAGATAGATCAATTAATCAACACACCTACCTGGGATTTTGGGAACAACTTTTCTAAATTGCAATCAATCAATTAATAGATCTTCACACTTGTAAAATAATTTTACGTTTAACTGTAAAATATATTTACTAAATTAGATTACATTTAAATATATATAATTGTATATCTGATATGTGCAAATATGGCATCATATTAGCACATAATTATAAAAACTTCTAAATGAAGTCAATAAATGATAGCAACATATTTTAAATTGTCCTATCGGAGTTTAATTAATAAAAAACATAACTCATTTATTTCAGTGTTAGGACTTGGTATTGGCCTTGCAACAGTAATGTTAATCGGAGCTTATATTATTAATGAGAAAAGCTTCGATAAATTCCACAAAAATTACAACACCATTTACCGGTTAGTAAATAAAACCTCCAATAAAGCTTTACTCGATAAAGAATATGCCACATCGTTTTTTAATGATTTGCCTGGTATAGAAAAAGCTTGCCGGATGAATATGTTCCCTGCTATGCTTGGCAATGAAACTAATCCTGTGAATATCGAGAGGATGGCCATTACCGATTCTACTTTTTTCCAGATATTCAGTTTCCCATTACTGGCAGGCTCACCCATAGATGTACTGAATGGGCCAAATAAAATAGTACTTTCAAGATCTCTGGCTGAAAAATTGTTCCCCAATACTTCATCAATTGGTAAGTTGGTTCGAATAAACATGAAGGAATACTGCACTGTTACAGGAATAATGCAGGATAGCCCTGTAAATTCAAGTATACAGCCAGATGCAGTGGTTTCAATTAAAACCAAGAATATGCCTTGGGAGGGAGGGGATTATTGGAATAATAATGGACGTTTTCATATAGAATTATTTCAGTATTACATATTACTTCGAAATGAAAAGGACACTTTTCAAACGCTCAAATATCTCCGGGATACTTATTTTGAGAAGTGGGCAAGTGAGAAGCCAGATCTTGTTTTGCAGCCTTTCTCTGAAATATATTCCACAACAGGAATCGATGAATCCGGGAATTTAAAACACACTAATAAGAAACTACTTTTTCTATTGCTTTCTATAGGCAGTGTAGTGTTGTTGTTAGCAATAATTAATACAATTAACATTTTGCTTTCAGAAAGTTTCGAAGAGATGAAGCGAATCTGTATACTAAAATCTGCCGGAGCTGCAAAACATCATATTGTATGGCAGGGCTTGAGCACCATCTCTCTGACACTAATTTTGTCCTTAATCGTAGCGTTGATCATCATTGACACAACACTGTCCTGGTTTAGTATAGAAGTAGAACGCCAGTTTAGCATAAAAACCTTTATAAGTCTGCCCTACCTGTTGTTTATAATCGCGACTTTTATATTATTAACCCTTGGCATTGGGCTTTACCCTTCGTTACATTTTGCAAAAGCTAACCCGATAGATCTTTTCAGGAAAAGAGGATTTAACAATTCCTCCTTCAATGGCATTTCAAAAGTAACTTTAATATTTCAGTTTGTGGCCACAATAGCCCTGTTGATATCAGTGATAACTATTGTCAAACAAACCAGATATGTTAAGATGCACCAATTGGGATATAAACCTGATTATTTATTATTTATCTCTGTTCATTATACGTTCAGTAAACAGACACTTACATTAAAACAGGAATTACTAAAGAATCCTTCCATATTACAAGCTACGGCATCATTTGGTGCACCAGGTAATGTTTATTTGTCAAGTGATAACAAAGTTAACGAAAAGGGAATGAGTTATTGGGAAATAAAATGTGATGAAGATTTCTTTTCTACACTTGATATTAAATTAAGGGAAGGTCGTTTCTTTTTGCCAAGTGAAAAAGGAAGAGCATATATTGTTAATAAAAAGTTTTATAAAGAAGCCGGGTTTAAGGATCTCTCCACAGCAACCTGTAGGGATATACCAATAGTTGGAGTTATTGAGGATTTTAATACGGAATCGTTGCATAGTGAAATAAAACCCGGCGCTATCCTCTTCTCTGATGAAGATTTGACTTGTTTAAGCCTTAGAATTTCTTCAGAAAATGTACCTAAAACACTAGATTATATTGCTAAGGTTTGGAAAAGCATGTGTCCTGATTTAACATTGAATTATTTTTTCTATGATGACATGATTGAAAAGCAATATCTGCAAGAGAGACGATTGACCGCTACAATTGGTGCTTCATCGGGTATAGCCATTTTTATTAGTTGTCTGGGGTTATTGAGTATGATTTTGTTCATAGTAAAGCGTCGCACAAAGGAAATCGGTATTCGCAAAATAAATGGTGCGAGAGTCTTAGAAGTAATGTTAATGCTGGTTAAAGACTTTGTAAAGTGGGTAATTATTGCTTTTGTTATCATCAGCCCGATTGCATGGTATGTCATGCATAAATGGTTGCAAAACTTTGCTTATAAAACAGAACTTAGTTGGTGGATTTTTGGATTAGCCGGGATTATAGCGTTAGGAATTGCTTTAATAACTGTTAGCTGGCAAACCTGGCGTGCAGCAACAAGAAACCCTGTAGAAGCGTTGCGATATGAATAAAAATTATTCCTTTCTTTTTACCTGACTTATTGCAACTTTGCTTCCCAATTCCCCATTATTACCATTAAACTGAATATCTGCAATATACGATATAATAATAACCTTATATAATGCCATTTTTGATTTGTTTCATGTAATTTCTATATTCCTATAGTATACTGCAATATAGAAACGCAACAATACTTTAAATCGCTTAATATTTAGTATTTAACTGTTTTGTTGTAATTGCACTATAATATATCTACCTATATATCAGCATTATAATTATTCAATCGTATAGCCTGGGGATTTGAAACCAGGCTTTTTCATTTCTATTAACTCACTAATCAAACTAACATGAAAACGCAACAGACAACTATATCTGAAGTAAGACTTGTCTATTGGACTAAGGTCATAGCTTCTGAAAGATTACAGGTTAAATGCTCAAAAGACGCATTTGACATATTTATGGAGAATTGGTACATGGATACTTTAGAACTGTATTAACAATATCTTACTATGTGAACATTGTCCATTTCTAAGAAATAGTTTAAATCCTTAGAATTGTTTCAGCTTTGTTTCAGTAGTAAAAAAAAGCCTCGTTATTATTAAATATCAAGGCTTTATTTGCTCAGAAAAGTACCCGGAGCCGGGATCGAACCGGCACAGCATTGCTACCACTGGTGTTTGAGACCAGCGCGTCTACCAATTCCGCCATCCGGGCATAAATAGAATTTGGTGAATATCATAAATTTCAATACATAATAAAGAACTCTTTTAACCGGTTTGGATGGCGGAATTGGCCACCCCTGCAGTCTGGCTGCTCGCTAAAAACACCCACAGGGTGTTTTATTAACGCTCGCCCCTGCCATCCGGGCATAAAAAGAACAGGCTGCGAAAATATGAAAAACTTTTGTCTTTATACTTTTGTCTTTTGTCTTTTTTTCTCCCATTCTCCCTCTCTCCCCATCACCTCTTCAATTTCAAAATTATCTCCCTGATTGCCAGCTCAATTCCCTCAGCATCATACCCACACTCCCTGTACAACTCTTCCTGTGTACCCTGCTCTACGAAATAATCGGGAATCCCGAGACGCCTGACTTCAGAGTTATATCCATTATCGCTCATAAACTCAATGACAGAGCTTCCGAACCCGCCTTTCAGCACACCATCCTCCACTGTAATGATATGTTTGAATTTCTTAAAAACGGAATGAAGAACCTCTGTATCAAGCGGAGCTACAAACCTCATGTCAAAATGTGTAATCGAGATGTTTTCTTTTGCCAGCTTATTCACAAGAGAAGAAACAGAGATCCCTGGATGGCCGATTGTTAATATCGCCATATCGTTGCCTTCACTTATCTGACGTGCTCTCCCGATTTCAATTTCAATGAATGGTTTTTTCCAGTCTGTATATATTCCTCGTCCGCGTGGATATCGGATGGAAAACGGAAAGTTATTTTTCTCAAGCTGAGCTGTAAACATCAGATTCCTGAGTTCTATCTCATCCATGGGAGCAGAGACAATCATATTAGGAATAGAGCGCAAGAATGCCATGTCAAAAAAACCATGGTGAGTTGCTCCGTCGGCACCGACAAGGCCTGCTCTGTCGATACAAAAAACCACATGCAGGTTTTGAAGCGCAACATCGTGGATTATCTGATCGTATGCTCTCTGAATAAACGATGAATAGATATTGCAAAATGGAATCATCCCCTGTGTGGCGAGACCGGCAGAAAAAGTAACAGCATGCTGTTCCGCAATTCCAACGTCAAAGGTTCTGTCAGGCATCTCTTTCATCATAATGTTGAGGGAGCTGCCTGTAGGCATGGCAGGTGTTATGCCGGTTATCTTGCTATTAAGCTCGGCAAGTTCAAGGATAGTTCTTCCAAATACTTCCTGGTAGGTTAATGGCGTATTTACAGATGAAATATTGATTATCTCCCCGGTTTTTTTGTTGAACTTGCCTGGAGCATGGAAGGTAGTCTGGTCCTCTTCAGCCTGTTTGAACCCCTTCCCTTTAACAGTAAGGCAATGAAGAAGCTTTGGTCCCGGGATTCTCTTCAGGTCCTCAAGGACCCTTGTGAGATGCAGGACATCATGACCATCAATCGGACCGAAATATCTGAAGTTCAGACCTTCAAAAAGGTTGCTCCTGTCGAGTATTGTACTTTTGGCTCCGGCTTCAAGCTGGGAAGCCAGAGTTCGCGCATTTGGTCCAAGTCGTCCAAATATTCCAAGTATCTTCCAAACCCGGTCCTTAAACCTGTTATAAGTTTTACTGGTTGTAATATCAAGGAGATACTCCTTCAGGGCACCAACATTGGCATCGATAGCTATCTTGTTATCGTTAAGGATCACGAGTATATCTGAGTTACCAATACCTGCATTATTGAGTCCTTCAAAAGCCTGTCCGGCTGTCATTGCTCCATCTCCGATAACTGCCACAACATGTCTGTTCTCTCCTTTGGCCCTTGCAGCAACAGCCATCCCCAGAGCAGCGGATATGGAGGTTGAGGAGTGACCGGTGCCAAATGAATCGTACTCACTTTCAGCCATCTTTGGGAAACCACTTATTCCCTTATATTTCCTGTTTGTTGCGAATTTTTCCCGGCGTCCGGTAAGTATTTTATGTCCGTATGCCTGGTGTCCGACATCCCAAATGATTTTATCGTAAGGGGTATTAAAGACGTAGTGAAGAGCTACTGTTAGCTCAACGACACCCAGACTGGCTCCGAAATGCCCCGGATTATTACATACAACATCAATTATATATTGGCGGAGTTCCGAACTTACCTGCGCAAGATCGCCCGGATCGAGTTTCCTGAGATCTTCGGGAGTATATATTTTAGAGAGTAAATTCTCTTCTCTGGTCATTAGGGATGGTTAAAAGAAATAACCGTCAAATATAACAATTATTATTCCTGAGTGTTTGAAGAACCATACCCGGGATTTTCTTATTTTTGTTTCAGAATTCGATGGGCGAGATACAATTTTCATACTGCACAGAAGCTATAAATAAAATCAAAATGAGGTTATGAAGAGATCATTTTTTTACATCACGGGGTTTTTTGTGATAGTCATTTTTTCAATATCATGTGTTTCTGCAAAGAAGTACGGCAGTTTGCAGGATACCAGCAAACAGTTTATGAATGAGAGGGACACTTTCAAAACCGACAATATCGGGCTTGAAATGCAGAATAAGGAACTTAAAGCAAGGCTGGCAGTCCTTGAAAAGCAGGTTGGTACTGCAGAGCAGGATATTGCAGCGGCGCAGAGTGAACGCGACAAAGCTGTGACAGATTATAATAAGATCTCTTCTAAATATACAGAGTTGCAGAATGCGCAGGAAGATCTGATCAAGGGGAATGTGAAAGAGACTCAGAAATTACTTACTGAGCTTCAGACAGCACAAGGCAACCTGCAGAAGAAAGAAGATCTTCTCCGTCAGCTGGAACAGAACCTTGATACCAAAAAAGCCTCACTTGATGAGCTGACCTTTGAGCTGGAAAAAAGGAATGCACGGCTTGCTGAGCTTGAAAAAATACTCGATGCACAGAAAAAAATTGTTCAGGATCTGAAGACCAAAGTATCTGAAGCTCTCCTTGGCTTTGAAAACAACGGACTTACTGTAACGATGAAGAACGGCAAAGTATATGTCTCCCTTGATGAAAAACTCCTTTTCAAATCAGCCAGCTGGGATATTGATGCCAATGGGAAAAATGCATTGAAGAAACTGGCCGGTGTCCTTGAAAAAAATCCGGACATTCAGGTTATGATCGAGGGACATACTGATAACGTTCCTTATAACCCCGGTAACAGCCAGCTAAAAGACAACTGGGATTTGAGTGTAAAACGTGCCACTACTGTTATCAGAGTACTTCTTGAGGGGTCAAGTATAGATGCAAAACGATTAACTGCCGCAGGACGAAGCCAATATTCACCTGTAGATGAGCATAATACAAATGATGCCCGCCAGAAAAACAGAAGGACTGAAATTGTTCTTACTCCTGATCTGACTGAACTATATAATCTGATAAATAAATACTAGTTCAGGAAGATTACTGAAGATAATTTGATTTATTTGGAAAACTCCTGCAGGTTCACATTCATATTCTTAAGAGCCTTAAGGAGATTGTCTTCAGGCCTCAGAAAATCCTGATTTCCCCAGAATTGTGTGTCGTAGTTCTTAATAGTTTTTGCAAAGATTGAATGAATTGGTGCTAGTTCCTCATGGTCAAACCGTGTAACATTCGTTAATTGTGTTTCTGTAATGGCCAATTCAAAAAATACTTTAAACTGTGAATTGAAAAGCCTCTTTTTCTGGCTAGAAGAGAACACCAGATCACCTCTTACATGGTTTAGAAAATATCTGTTGTTCATTTTCCGGTAACTCACCGAATATTTAACTGATAATGGCCAGGTATTAAATCCGCGTGATGCGGTTGTGATATAGGTATCTTTCATTTTATGGATCAGCTTCGGGTTGATTTCGAATTCCGCATTAAGGATCCCATAATCTACTGTATTTATATATATAGTGCCTTTAAAAAGAGGCAGATCAACGTTTTCGTGTTGCTCAAACTCAATTGCATAGGCGGCTTCATTATCGTAGGTTACAATATCTGTCATCCTGTAAGTGTAGTCTGTCATACTTTCCAGGCTTATAAAATCAAAGATGTTTTTAGCCCCGTCAAGATCAAGACATGTACTGAGTCCTGCTTTAAGTCTTATTGCAAGGGTGTCGCTGCGATCGGTGTTTTCAATCTTTCTGCTTTTATAAACTTTAATCTGATCTCCCAAAAGAGTTCCGGAATAGGAACTTTTATAAATCTGCAGGATTGCTTCGGAATAGGTTTGAAGTTCAGATTTTTTCAATACACCTTCCCTGTAAAACCCTGTCATTAATACAGGTGTATTTCCGAAATTCTGGGGTATTGATTTAAGTGCACGGTAGATTATTTCCTGTGGATTCTGATTTTTGATGATGATCTCGGGGATAGATATGAATTCTCGTTTCATCCTGATTGTCAGGTTATTTTCAAAGGCTTTTTTTACAGGGATTTCTTTTCCCAGATATCCCAGATATGAGACAGAGAGAGTGTCGTTAACTAAATTAGGCGTGATTTTCATACCGAAATCACCATTATTATTGGTAACAGTTCCTTTTCCCTTGTTCTTTAATGCAAGTGTTGCAAATGGCAATGGTTCGGAATTTTCATCATCAATTATTTTCCCTGTGATGTATTTTACATTTTCCGGATTTATTGAATCAGCCGGAAGCAGAGTACGTTTTTCGGCATGTGAAATAATTATATATCTGTCAATTACCGAAAATATGAGGGAATCGTTTTTAAGAATACTATCCAGGATAACACTAAGTTTTGTGTTGTCAAATGTCATCATCGTTTTTTTCTCCTGGTCTATCAGACGGCTGTCGTAAGTAAAGTTATATCCTGTTTGCCTGGAGATGATATCAAGGGCGCTGCCTGTTTTTACTGTTCCGGCCCTGAAGGTAAATATAGAGTCAAGAATGCCCTGCTGGCATTCCGCTCTTTGTGGAAGAATCATCAGAAGGAATAATGCAATGGCCAGGAACTTAATGCAGATATTGCCATTGAGAGATGACATTTTTCGGCGATGAGTTATTTTTTTGAAAGATGGTAAACATTGCCATCTTTAGTATAATTCAGATTAAAGCTACGACAAATTATATTAATTATTGTTTCCTGCGATGAATTAACAATAGGGGCATGCCAGGGGTTTTCGAGTATAAGCGAATCATCAGCAATAATATCCATATCATAGACTCTCTTAAGATCTTTGAACACAACGCTAAGCTTCTGTCCGCTGTAATCAAGGTACCCGGTATTCCATGAAAGATAGTTTGGATTCGTGTTTAGAACTTTAGCTGCAGCTTTTGAATTCATAGTGCCAACAAAACCCGGATCGAGCTGAATTGATTGTGATCCTGAATTATCAGATACCAGAACTTTTCCTGTTTTTACGAAGACTTCAACAGCAGATTCCCTGTTATTTGTTATCACATTGAAGGATGTTCCGACAACTTTTACTTTAGCTTTACCGGCATCAATTATAAATGGTTTTGATTTATCAGGTGATATTTCGAAGAAAGCTTCTCCGGTAAGTTTTACATCCCTTCCTTTTATCCCAAAATTTTTTCTATAACTGAATTCAGAATTTCTGTTCAGATAAATTTTACTTCCATCAGGAAGCGTAACCAGAACATTCTTCTGATCATTTCCTGCTAAGACAGTAATTTTTTTACTAAAATAACCTGAGTTATTCATGTAAATTGCAGCAGTTCCCAGACTTAACAATATGAGAGCAACAGCTGCAATTCTCATGAACGTGTTTTTAATAAAGCTGATCCTGACAGGGCTTTCATTTATTTTAAGATCATTTTCCATCAACCTTGAATGAACATTATTCCAGGCTTTATCAACATCTATTTCCTCTGTATTATTCATATTCTCCAGCTCTTTCCACTTTTTACCTGAATCATTTTTGTCTCCGGCCATGAACCGGCTCAGGAGATCTGTCTGTTCACCCTTTTCATCTGAAAGTATAGAGGCAAGTTCCTCCCATTCCTTATCAGTGAATCTCTCTGTGTTTTTCATCTTTTTCATTATAGTGTTAATTCCTTTCTGAATTCTTTTAACGCCCTGCCCATATTAGCTTCAACTGTCTTAACCGAGACTGATAGTTTTTCAGCAATCTCGTTATATTTAAGTCCTTCAAATCTGCTCATTGTAAATATCTTTCCGCATCTTTCGGGAAGTCTTTCCAGTATCCTTGCCACTTTCTCCTGCAGCTCTTTGTAATTAAGGATGTCGGAAGGACTCTCCTGACTTTCTGATTGATGGTATGAAATCTCTTCAGCATGTCGCTCTACAACCCTTTTATGTTCAATATGATGCAGGCATTTGTTATGCACCGATCTGAAGAGATACCCATTCAAAGAACTTTCAATATTTAATTTTTCCTTATCCTGCCAGAGTCTGAAAAACAGATCCTGAACTATTTCTTCAGCAGTGTCATGATCTTTTATCAGAGTCTTAGCGTATCGAACCAGGGAAACATAGGAGGATCGGAAAAGCGATTCAAACTGTCCTCCATCGCCATTTCTGATCCTCCGTATTATCTCAGTATCCCTGATCATTTATCTAATCTTATTTGTTTTCCGGCCTGTCGCTGAATTTAAGCTTTCTGCTAAGTCTGCGTATTGCTGATTCAATACTCTGGTCGGGTTCAATCACGTTATAATCTCCCCAGAATGCCTTATCAGTAAATGCGGTAACTTTTTCGGAAAATACATCATTGTATTTTATCTTATCTTTCCCTGCAAATTTAATAACTTCCTGGTCAGTACGATCTGTTATTGCTATTTCTGACATTGTAGTATAATAAGTATTGAAGAGTTTTTTATTCCAGTCAACTTTAAATTTGACTTCAGCTCTGGAGTATTCGAAGTGCCATTTGCCTCCCTGTTCACGATATTTGGTTCTGTATGTTGCAATTACCGGAGTTATTTTCATTCCAAGCGGTTTTTTCCTGATAAATATTGATTGTGCAGCTTCCTTGTTTGCAAGATTGAATCCAAATTCAGCTTCAGTTATTGCATATGATTCCATTTCAATGTACAGGCTACCCATGAATAAAGGTAATTCTACCGATGGTTTTTGAATAAAGTCGATTACATAATGTGGCTTGCCAGCTATTTCAACAACACCTGAAATCTTGTAATTGTAATTTTGCATGGCCTCTCTGGTCAGAACAGATTCGGTGTTTTTAGCGAGATCAAGTTCCAAAACGGTTACAGGCCCACCCTGGAGTTTAAACAGAACTGTATCCATTTTTTCGACATCGGAGCTTTTCCTTCCTTTATAGATCCTTGCCCCATCAAAACGCAAATCGTTGTTATATGGTGCTTTGAAGATCTCTACTACTGCTTCTCCGATTGATACGTATGTACGGTTCTTTCTGATAGTCTCTCTGTAGAATGCTGTCATAAGATTTGGCACTGACTCGTAGTTTTTACCAATATTGCTGATAGCTTTCTCGACTATACTGACAGGATCCAGAGGCTTTACAACTATCTCTTTTATAGGAATAGGAGCTGCTTCAAGAGCAATAATGTTTTTGGAACCGTTCTCTTTAAGCTCACTGAGTGGGATAGTCTTATTTTTATATCCTATAAAAGATACCTCCAGAGATTTTGAGGTCGAAAGGTCACCGACTTTAAGTGTGAATTCTCCATCGATGTTAGTTACAATTGCTACGTTGGATTCCTTTACCGCAACAGTAGCAAATACCAGCGGAGCTCTGCTTTCTGCATCAACTACCTTACCTTTGATTACTATTAGATTCTGCTGGGGACCTTTCTTATTACCTGAAGAGTTCCCTGCAGTTGCAGTCTGTGCCATAAAGGCCAGCAGAAGGACAACTGCGATTAACGAAATGTTTTTTAAAGTTTTCATGGCGTTTAATTATTTAAGTTTAAGATTTGAGTTCATTTAATTTTCGAATACTGTATTCTTTCCATTTCAATCCTAAGACCATTTGGCTTATGTCTTACCCTATTATCTTTTAAAAATATTTTGTAAGAATACCAAATTTGATCTTTGAATAATTGATTTTCAAGCGATTTGGACCGTTATTGAAATGATTATTAAGAGTCATTTACTTTTAATATCTTACATTCATGTATTTTGTTAATAAATGATTGAGTCCGTAATTAAACCTATTAATCTTTTCAAGTCAGGATATTCATTTCTGCATAGTTCCCTTACCGGCAAAGCTGATATTAAAGGTATGCCAGTATCGGTCAGTGCAGAACTTACAAATAACTGTAACCTTCAATGCCCCGACTGTGCGTCCGGATCGGGTTTGATGAAACGAAAGCGAGGTTTCATGGATATTGAATTATTTAAGAAGGTTATGAAGGAGCTTGATCCCTATCTTTGTAATGTGAATCTTTATTTTCAGGGAGAACCCATGCTGCATCCTTTATTCTTCTCTTTTGTGGCTAATTGCCTGAAATCCAATTGCGTTGTTTCCACTAACGGTCATTTCCTGTCAGAGGAAAGTTCAGAACTGATTGTCAGATCGGGATTAAAAAAGCTGATAGTATCTCTTGACGGCATGAATCAGGAAACTTATTCAGCTTACCGGGTTAATGGACGAGTGAAGAGCGTACTCGAGGGATTGATCAACGTGACACAGGCGAAAAAAAAGCATAATTCATCTTTGAAAATAGAGATACAGTTACTGGTGAACCGGTTTAACGAGAATCAGATACCAGCGGTGAGACAATTTGCAAGGAGCCTTCATGCGTCGCTGAGCTTGAAATCTATGCAGATCATAGATAAAGAGAATATAGACTCATGGCTGCCCTCAGAGGGGAGATTCAGAAGATACAAAATAATGGAAGGGGAGTATGCCATTAAAAATTCCTTACCCGACAGATGTGCAAGACTCTGGTTTAATCCTGTAATTACCTGGGATGGAAAAGTAGTTCCCTGTTGTTTTGATAAAGATGCTGAATATATAATGGGTGACCTTAATCAGGATACATTCAGTGAAATATGGAATGGCCCCAAATACATGATTTTCAGGAAGAGCATTCTGATGGGGCGAAATATGATAGAGATGTGCAGGAATTGTACCTCGGGATTAAGAGGAGCGAGATACTAGAACCCCTCTGTCGCTTCGCGCCATCCCGCTTAGGCGGGAAAAACTCATAAGATAACCAAATTTCTCCCCCCTTGGGGGGAGTGCCCGAAGAGCCTGCCCCGCAAAGCGGGGGCGAGGGGGTTAGGAAATTCTACACCGTCATTACATCTTTCTCTTTCAAAGCCATCACCTTGTCAATTTTTGTATTGTAGGTGTGAGTCATCTCCTGCACTATGTCAACAGCTTCTTTTTCGAGATCTTCAGGCAACCCGTCTTTAAGGAGTTGCTTCAATTCATCATTTGCCCATTTTCTCGCAGTACGTATACTTATCTTGGCAGTTTCTCCCTCATTTCTTACCTGCTTAACAAGCTGGTGTCTTCTTTCTTCTGTCAGAGGGGGTATATTTATACGGATAAGTTCACCGTTGTTAACCGGTGTAAGGCCGATATTTGCAGCCATAATTGCTTTCTCTATTATTCCAAGCATATTCTTTTCCCATGGCTGTATTAAAATGGTTTTGGGATCGGGAGTATTAATGTTGGAAACCTGGGTTAATGGTGAATTAACTCCGTAATAGTCGACTGTAATGCCATCGAGAAGAGCAGGATTGGATCTTCCGGCACGAAGACGGGCAAGTTCATGTTCGAGGTGCTCCAGGGCTTTTTCCATTCTATCCCTTGTCTCTTCGGTTATAAGTTCAATTTCTTCGTTCATATGGTTCAGGTTAGAGAGTCGTACAACAAAATTAGTAAAATACGTGGAATATCAATGGACTACTCAATTGCTGACCAGAGTCCCGATAGTCTTTCCATCAACCAGTTTACTAAGATTGCCGGGTTTATTCATATCAAATACTACAACAGGCATATTATTCTCTGAGCACATTGTGAATGCTGTGGAATCCATTACTTTAAGTCTTCGTTTAATAACCTCTTCGAAGGAAATAGTATCAAATTTAACTGCTTTTGGGTCTTTTTCAGGGTCGGCGGTATAAACACCATCCACTCTTGTACCCTTGAGAAGAACATCTGCTCCGATTTCAACTGCTCTGAGCGCTGCTGCAGTATCCGTAGTAAAGAAAGGATTACCTGTTCCTCCGGAAAGGATACAAACCGTATTGTCTTTCATTGCTTCAAGAACCTTGTCCCTGTTATATAATTCTCCTACCGGCTCCATCCTTATTGAAGTAAAGACCTTGGCTTTAGCGCCCAGCCGGTTTATGGCGCTCTCAATGGCGAGACTGTTTATTATTGTGGCCAGCATTCCCATCTGATCGCCTTTTAATCTGTCAAACCCTGATTCGGTTCCACTCAGGCCCCGGAAAATATTCCCGCCACCAACTACAATGGCAACCTCACAACCTTTCTTAACAACTTCAAGTACCTGGTTTGCATATTCTTCAAGAACGGAATCGCTGATTCCCTGGTTCCCGTTTCCGGCCAACGATTCGCCGCTAAGTTTTAATAGAATTCTGGAATATTGCATAATGATCAGGTATTTAGTGCAACGAAATTAATAAATCTGCAGGTAATTAGGAAGAGTCTATTTCTTATTGAGAGCAAAATATAGCTTTTAATATTTTAAAAATAGTTTCTGCCCTTAAAACTTATCATTTCATACAACAAAGAAAGAGGTTAATAAAAAAACTAGTATTTTTGATAATAGCAAAAGGATAATGTGTAATTTAAGAGGACCTTAATTAATCAAAAAGAGTTCTTAGTCGTTACATTGTAAAACATTTTTGTGGAAGGGATCCCGAATTGGCTAAAATGATAGCAAAATTACTTTTTCTATTCATTTTTGTTGTCAGGTTAGCCTTTAGTTCAATATATTTATTACTATCACAACATGTTGGTCATAATTTCACAGATTTTTGGGCATAGCAATAATCCTATTTTAAATGTTGTGGGAACTTGCTGGTTTCGGTAACTGATTAACTAGACATGATATTAATCAATATAAGTGAATAATGACTAATGGTATAATAAAATTCAAGATGCTTGTTCTATTGTTAATTTTCACTCAATAGAAAAATCGTTCTCTTGAGAAACAAGACAGATTTCCATTATTCGTAAAAGAAGACAGGTCTCTTATTAAATAACATAATAAATAACAAAGTGGAAAATCAAAATCAAGAAAGCGTTCCGGGACAACAAACTATAAATATTCAAATCCCGTCAGCAGACAGCATTGCTAGCAGACGTTCCCTTATACCGGTTATGTTTGGCGTGGTAATCATTTTATTTTTCTTTAATTTTTTTACTGTTAGTTGTGGTGGGCAGAAAGTCGGTAGTGTGACAGGTATCAATCTTGTGACAGGGACTGAACTTAAAGACCATGATTTGTTTTCTGGAGGTGAAACACAAGGGGGGAAAATTCCTGCAAATATGTGGGCAATAATTGCATTTGGTGCTGCCATTTTTGGGTTGGGAGCTTTCTTGATTAAAGAGAAGAACGAATCTGTCATTGGTACTTTGGCTGGTACTATTGGTTTTGGCTCCTTGATAATATTGCAATTTGTAATTAAAAATTCTGTTGATAAGAAAGCCGCAGGTAGTCCTATTCAAACAGATTTTGAGTTTGCTTACTGGGGAGCACTTATTGCGATGGGTATTTCAGGTTTCATCAGTTATCTTAGAATGCAAAAAACAAATAAAGTAATTTTCAATATTGTTCCAGCATCAACCCCAACAATTTCAAATACTGAAAATGTCACTCAAACTCAGAACCATATTAAAGATTTTCAGGACACGAGCAAATTTGACTTGGAAGAATGGTTTAATAAAAATAAAAAAATGGTTATAGGAGTTCTTGCCTCATCTATAATTTTATTCGGAGTTTATTATTTTTTTATTAAGTACAACCCAGTTAAGGATGGCAAAAATGGATCTGTGACATTTTGTGATTGTTCAACAAAATATAATGAAGCAATTATAAAAGTAAATGAAGAATTTATTAACACATTTAATACATATGGTTTTAAGAAAAGACAAGAAGCAAGAAGTAAATTACTGGTATTACAGAATTCAGCTAATTCGGAATATTCTATTTGCGCTAATTCTGCTCAACAAAAGTATAATAAATTGAGAAACCGTTATCTTAATGATAAAGAAAAACTAGGGAAATTTGATTTAGCTTACACTCAATCAACGGCTTGCAATCAGGCGAGTCAAAATAAACTCTCCACATTATATGTGGAAATTGAAAATAAAATTACCTCAATAAAAGATCCTTTGCCTGATATTGATAAAATAAAATCTGACTTATTAGGTCATAAAATTTTGACTTGGAATTTTGAGGCGCTATCTGAATTTAATCAAGCAAATATTCTAAATATAACACAAGGGTCTAATATTATTGAGTTTCATGTAAAATTACATTTATTAGGTTTTAGAAACCCCGAAACAGATATTCATGATGCAGAAATTCTCGTAACTTATAATCAATCTAATAATGGGTGGAACTTTAATGATGTTAAGCCTATTTATTACACCCAAAATTATATAGGACTAGTTAATCAGTGGACAGCGATAAATTTCAATAATTTACCTCATGTAAATTATTCAATAATTCATAATGAGCAGAAGTTTTGGATTCAGGATGGTAGTTATGGAACCAAGTATAAGGGGGGGCCAGGAGGTGACCAATATCATTTAAGTAGTAACGAAATTTATATAATGAGTAGAGAAGAATTTCCAATCACACTAACTTTTAAATTCTCGCCAAACAATTAGAGTTCACAAAGATTCTAATCTCAAGCTTGCAAAGAACTAAATTGAAATGTTTTTACTTTGACCTCTCTTTTACCCAGCGAAGATTCAGGAATGGTTGTCTTTGCGTACTTTGAGGTTATTTCTTAAAAAAATCCCCGGTCAAAAACGATTGACCAGGGATATCCTTTTAAATTTAATATTATCTATTTAAGAAATAATCTACGCTTTGTTTTTCTCGATTTCCTTCCATACCAGAGCGCTTGCTCCAAGAATAGCTGCTGAACTCTCTTTCAGCTCTGAAAAAAGGATTTTAACTTTATTTCGGAAGACCGGCATAAGGTGGCGTTCCATACTCTCTTTAGTAGGTTTCAGAATATAATCACCTGCTGCTGCTGCACCTCCGAAGAGAAATATTGCTTCCGGGCTCAGATAATGAACAGTATCGGCTAAGGCACGGCCAAGAATTTCCCCTGTTATCTGGAATACCTCTTTAGCAATACTATCTCCTTTTTCAGCTGCATCAAAAACAACTTTTGATGACATTTCGCTCATTGGGATATTTAAAAGCGGGCAATCCGGAGGATTATATTTTGCCAGGAGTTCATACACAGTACGTTTAATACCTGTAGCAGAGCAATAAGCTTCAAGATGGCCAAGACCTCCACAACCGCAAAGACGTCCTTCAGGAACAACGGTTACATGTCCGCATTCACCTGCAAAACCATCTGAACCGTAAACCAAATCGCCATTAACGATCAGGCCGCTTCCAAGTCCGGTGCCGATAGTCATCATTGCAAAATTTTTCATCCCCTTTGCACCTCCATAGATCATCTCCCCAAGGGCAGCTGCATTGGCATCATTAGTCAATTTTACAAATTTAAATTCAGGAAAATTATTATGTATAAGTGAAGCAAAATTAACAACACCAACAAAAGGCAGATTCGGAGCGTATTCTATAGTACCCGTGTAGTAATTTGCATTCGGAGCACCAATGCCAATGCCCATAATTTCTATCTGGGGATTTATCTGTTTTACAACTTCAATGGCTTTTTTAATTTCTGCAGTCAGATCGCTTACATATTTGCTTACTAATGCATCAGAAACAGCCTGAGTCATATGTGGGTTTTCCATTTTCTGCGGAGTTGGCATCTGTGGTTTTCTTTCATACAACACATTACCTTCGCTGTCAACTACTCCGATCGCAGTATTAGTTCCACCTATATCAATTCCAATTGATACCCTTTTCATATATATAGTTTTTTAATATTAATAATACATTATGCTTAATTTATAGACACAAACAGAGTTTTTTGATATGTACTGTTAATATCTATTTTTCAATCAAATTAATTCAATCTATTTGGTTTTGCTTCCCTTAAAAGCAAAGAAGACAATGTAGAGGTAAGATACAAGAGGCACCAGTAAAGCAGCACGAACACTTATACTATCAGTGAAATAGCCCATTAATAATGGAATCACCGATCCACCCACGATCATAGTATTGATAATCCCTGAAGCCATTGGCATCTCAAAGTTGTCAAGATTTTTAACTCCCAGTGCAAAAATATTCGGGAACATAATAGAGTTAAAGAAACCTATCGAAAGTAGCGCCCAAATACCAACATTTGCACCAAGGATTGTTGCAGAAAATACTAGTAATGCCCCAATAATGGCAAATACGCCTAGCATAACATTTGTTTTCCCTTTTGAGATGTTCATTGCCAGGAAATTAACTATAGCAATACCTAAGAATATAAGACCGTAAATTGGTTGAGAATTGAAAACAAAAGTACCTTTTATAATCAGGCTGCTTGTTACTAACCAGCCTACAAAAAATGCTAGTAAAATTACTGCGCCAGAGTACATTAATTTTTTTCTGCTTTCCATACCACTAAGGTTAATAGATCCAAGGAAACGGCCAACCATAGCACCACCCCAATACATTGCTGCCCACTTTGCAGCTTCTCCAATTTCCATTCCACTTTGTTTAAGATAAGGAACGATAGCTGTTGAAATACCAACTTCAGCGCCTACATAAAAGAAAATTGCCAGAGCCCCCAGTAAGACATGAGTATGTTTCCATATGCTCTTCCTGCCAACTACTTCCTCCCCGCCAATTATTTCAGGAAGTTTCATGAAGTAAATAGCTAATGCAATCAATAATACAATTCCACCGATTATAAGGAATGGAGTCTGTACAGCTGTTGGTCCCATTGCTATGGCAGCAGGTGTCAGAACTAAAATTCCAACAATAAAAGGAGCGACTGTAGTAGCCAATCCATTTAATGCCTGAGCAAGATTAAGCCTTGATGAAGCGGTTTCTTCTGAACCAAGTGCAGCAACATAAGGATTTGCAGCTGTCTGAAGAAAAACCACTCCGGTTGCCATCACAAAAACTGCACAAAGGAAAAGAGCGTAAGAAGGTACAGCTACAGCAGGATAGAATAAAAAGCTACCTACGCTTATAAGGAGTAATCCAATAATAAGCCCCATTTTATAACCTGTTTTCTTAATGATTTTCCCGCATACAAATGAAAATGCAAAATATGCGAAAAAGAATACTCCATTGACAAGATTTGCCATGAAGTTGCTCAGGTGAAAGGTCGCCTGAACCTGATCTTTTAAAGCAATGTTAAAATTGGTAATGAATCCGAAAATAAAAAAGATCATTAACATTAGGGTCATTCCCATCCGTAAATTGCTATTTGACTGTTCTTTCATTTAGTGGTTTTTTTTTGTTATGGATAAGTAAATTACTTTATTAAATGCAATGAACAAATTTATTAAACTAATTGAATTAAACTAATGAAATAACATTTCGTTTTTTATAAAAACCATCTTGATTCGTTTTTTGCTGAAGCAATGACAGTGCAATTTAAGCTAATGTTTGGGGTATGATATAAAAAAAGTGGCGCCCTGAAGCGCCACCACATAATGAAATTATGAACCTACGTATTATAAATTTAAAGTATAACGTTTGAAATCGGTTACTGTAAGGTCCTTACTGGCAGATTGAAGATACTGTTTGATGGTCATCTTGTTATCCTTTACGAAATCCTGATTGAGAAGTGTGCTTTCCTTGAAGAATTTAGCAAGTTTACCCTGTGCGATCTTCTCAAGCATTTCTTCAGGTTTACCATCACGTCTTGCCTGTTCTTTTCCAATTTCGATCTCCTGTGCAATTGTCTCAGGTTTTACAAAATCTTTATCGATAGCAACCGGGTTCATTGCAGCAATCTGCATTGCAACATCCTTATAAACCTGAATGTCTATTCCTGATTTTGTGAAACCAACAAGAGTTGCAAGCTTATTACCCGGATGAATATATGCCTGAACATGTGGAGCTTCGATTTTTTCATAATATGAAAGTTCTACTTTTTCACCAATGATACCTAAATACTCAATGATCTTTGAGGCAACAGTACCGCCATCAAGCGGGAGAGATTTAAGTCCTTCAAGATCATCAGGTTTTTTAGCGAGTGCGAGATCGAGAATTTTGGTGGCAAATGCAATAAAATCTGCATTTTTGGCAACAAAATCAGTCTCACTGTTAAGAACGATAATAGCTCCCATTTTTCCATCGGGATTCACTTTTGAGAATACCACACCTTCTGTGGCATCTCTGTCGGCACGTTTATTTGCAACAGCCTGTCCTTTTTTACGAATTATTTCAATTGCTTTATCAAAGTTGCCTTCAGATTCTTCAAGAGCCTTTTTACAGTCCATCATCCCTGCCAGAGTAACTCTTCTTAATTTAGCAACATCAGCAGCATTTATAACAGCCATAGTAATATCTTTATAAGTTTCAATTTAGTTTTTACAATTCTTCTTCAGTCTCGTCAGCGACTTTAACGATATCTTCTTCTTCATCAGATTCATCATTAAGATCATCATCAACCTCAACCTCTTCCTCTTCTTCAACTATTGCTTCGATAATGGCAGCAGGAATATCTTTTGTCTCGAGCTCTCTACGCATAACTTTCTTGTCTTTCGGCTGAGGCTCTTTGTCTTTTTCAATCTTTCTTTCATTAAGACCTTCTTCAATTGCCTGGCAAAGGATCCCAATTATCAATGAAATCGACTTTGAAGCATCGTCATTTGCAGGAATCGGGAATTCGATATCGGAAGGATCGGAGTTGGTATCAACCATCGCAAAAACAGGGATTCCGAGTCTTTTTGCTTCTCTAACCGCAATATGTTCTTTGGTAACATCAACAATAAAAAGTGCTGAAGGCAGCCTTGTAAGGTCTATTATACTTCCCAGAGTTTTTTCCAGTTTGGCTCTCTGGCGTGTAACCTGTAATCTCTCACGTTTTGAAAGGTTCAGGAAGGTTCCGTCTGTTGCCATCTTGTCGATGGATGACATTTTCTTAACTGCCTTACGAATAGTAGGGAAGTTGGTAAGCATACCACCAGGCCAGCGTTCCGTTACATAAGGCATATTAACTGCTTTAACTTTTTCGGCAACAATCTCTTTTGCCTGTTTTTTTGTTGCAACGAACAGTACTTTTTTACCTGATTTGGCAATATGTTTCATTGCTGAAGCAGCCTCATCAATTTTTACTACTGTTTTCTCAAGATCAATAATGTGAATACCGTTACGCTCCATAAATATATAAGGAGCCATAGCCGGATTCCATTTTCTCTTAAGGTGTCCGAAATGCACACCTGCATCAAGTAATTCTTTAAAATTTGTTCTTGGCATTTTTTGGTTTATTAAGTTTACATTCTTTCAATCAATTGCAAAGTAGCTCCAGTTAAGGAAGTCTTTACAATTTAGATACTAAACTTGCATCTATAACGACTGACTATTCAATTCTAACGTTTACTGAACTGGAATCTTCTGCGGGCTTTTGGCTGGCCTGGCTTTTTCCGTTCAACTTCACGTGGATCGCGAGTTACGAATCCTTCGGCTTTGAGTTTGCCTTTGCATTCAGCATCCATCATGATAAGAGCTCTTGTTATTCCAAGACGGAGAGCTTCAGCCTGGCCTTTTACTCCACCACCGTCGAGATTGACATTGATATCATACTTCTCGACAACATTCATAAGAACCAATGGTTGTGTCACAACATACTGAAGTGTCTCAGCGCCGAAATATTCTTTATAATCCCTGCCATTCACAGTAATTTTACCTTTGCCATCGCTTAAATATACGCGTGCTACTGCTGCCTTTCTTCTTCCAAGAGCATTGATGGTTTCCATATCTGTTGCTTAATATTTTTTAAAGTTCAATTTTTTTAGGTTTCTGTGCTTCATGCGGATGTTCTGCTCCGGCATAAACATGCAAATTTCTGTAAAGAGCACTTCCAAGCCTGTTTTTAGGCAACATCCCTTTTACAGCTTTTTCAACCAATCCAATCGGATTCTTTTTCAAGAGAGCTTCAGCAGTTGTAAATCTCTGGCCCCCCGGGTATCCTGTATGCCTTACATAAACTTTATCCGACCATTTTTCACCTGTCAGATCGATCTTTTCCGCATTAATAACAACTACATTGTCACCACAATCAACATGCGGTGTAAAATCGGTTTTGTGCTTTCCTCTTAGCATTGAGGCAACAACTGATGCAAGTCTTCCCAGAACTTTACCTTCAGCGTCAATAATTACCCATTCCTTGTTTACAGTAGCTTTATTTGCTGAAACTGTTTTATAACTTAAGGTGTTCACTAGTTCTTATTTTTAATTGATACACTTATATTTAATGTAATTGCCCCATTATTTTGAGGTCTGCAAAAATACAACATATTTCCTAAAAAAAAAGAAATCTGTCTAGAATTTATTTTTGTTATGCAAAAGTAGGTTAATTTTACCTCCGGAAAGATCAGTTTTGTAATTTTAATGATATCCTTTTACCTCTCCCCAACCCCTCCCCCAGGGGGGAGGGGCTAAAAACAAGAAGATCATTTGCTTACCCCCTTCTCTCTTGGGAGTAGGGGGAAGGGGGATGAGGTAAATCAAGAGCAAAAAAGGTGATTTAGGTTATTAAGATAAAACGAGACCTTCAGGTTGTATTTGCAGTTAATTATTAATTTTTAAGTGAATATCAGAATGGGGAAAGATAAATTCTATCTCAACAGGGCAATTGAAATTGCCTCAAATGGTATTAATGATGGAGGAGGACCCTTTGGCGCGGTCATAGTAAAAGATAATAAAATTATCTCTGAAGCCTGTAACAGGGTTGTTTTGAATAATGATCCGACAGCTCATGCTGAAATACTTGCCATCCGGCAGGCAGCTTCTGTATTACAATCTCACGATCTGAAGGACTGCACTCTGTATACTACCTGTGAACCTTGTCCGATGTGCCTGGGAGCAATTTACTGGGCAGGAATAAAAAATGTAGTCTACTCCTGCGATCGATATGATGCAGAGGATTCAGGATTCAGTGATAAAATGATATACAACGAAATTATGCTTGACCCTTTAAAGAGGAAAATTTCCTTTATAAGGTTAATAGATCCCGGTGCTAAAGAGATATTCAGGAAATGGGACGAACTGGAAAATAAGATTGCTTATTGAACTTATGAATGAAGGTATAAGATTATCAAAAGATTTTTATACCAGGGATGTTCTGGATGTTGCTCCTGATCTTCCGGGTAAGATATTGGTTATAAAATTGACAGGCGGAATTTTTGAAAGGTTCAAGATCACTGAAGTTGAGGCATATCGTGGTTCTGAAGATAAGGCCTGCCATGCTTCAAAAGGGCGAACATCAAGAACCGAAATAATGTTTCATGAAGGAGGCAGGCTTTATATTTATCTTATATATGGAATGTACTGGATGCTGAATATCGTTACGGGCGATGAAAATAATCCCCAGGCAGTCCTTATCAGAGGTGTAGAAGGTTTTTCCGGACCTGGAAAACTGACAAAATCGCTTGGTATAAATAGCTCATTTTATGGAGAAGATCTTGTTCTCTCAGAAAAGATCTGGGTTGAAGATTCAGGATTAGTTCATCCTGTTAAAAATGGTCCCAGGATACGTGTTGAGTATGCAGGGGAATACTGGAGGAGCAGACCATGGAGGTATTATCTGTAAAAATTTATATCTCCGGTTACTTCCTCATCCCTGACCCCAAATAACTCTCTCTCCTTGGTTTTCTGCCCCCCATTGGGGGTGTTGAAAAAGATCTTTTTAACCACAAAGTACACAAAGTAGGCACAAAGTACACAAAGGTAAAATCCTATATTTCAGATCTTTGTGATCTTTGTGTTAATCCTTTGTGACCTCATTGGTTAGTGGATTTCAGCTTTTTCAACAGCCCCTAATTCTTGAACATTTAGAAAATACCCTTAAACATCGAGGATTAACCCATTTAGGGGAGCAAGGGGGCAAATGGCTTGTTAAAGAGATGTTAATTAGAACTGTAAATGAATGCATATAATTTTTTTTTACGTTCTTTGTTCAGAAAATTAATCAAAAACAATTCTTTTATGGATTCAATTTGGGGCAACTGGCGTCGCTGGAATAACCTTACAGGATGGTTTATATTTATTATTTCTTCAATTGTCTATCTTCTGACCCGTGAGCCAACTGTAAGCTTCTGGGATTGTGGTGAATTTATTCTTGCGGCATTTAAGCTCCAGGTAGGACATCCTCCGGGAGCTCCCCTGTTTCTTATGATGGGAAGAGTGGCCACTCTTTTTGCAGGAAGCGATACTTCCAAAATTGCTATTACAGTAAACACTCTTTCAGCTCTATGCAGCGGATTTGCAATTTTGTTCCTTTTCTGGACAATTACCCATCTTGTCCGCAAAGTTTTTATGAACGGGAATGAACTTGAGTCAAAACATGTACCTGCTATCCTGGCAAGTGGTGTACTGGGAGCACTGGCATATACATTCTCAGATACTTTTTGGTTTTCTGCAGTTGAAGGTGAGCTTTATGCACTCTCGTCACTTATCATTGCCCTGGTCTTCTGGGGCATGCTGAAATGGGAGGAAGAAGAGGATAAACCCTATTCAGGCAGATGGATCATTCTTATTGCATATATGATGGGACTGGGACTTGGAGTGCATCGTCTCAACCTTCTGATTATTCCTGTTCTTGTTTTTGTATACTATTTTAAGAAATATGAAGTTACAACCAAAGGGATTATCAAAACAAGCCTGGTTGCGCTTGTTCTTCTCTGGCTGATGGTGTTTGTAATTATGCCCGGAGTTCCGGAGGTTGCCGGATGGTTTGAATTGTTGTTCGTAAATATACTGGGATTACCTTATAACAGCGGTCTGTTGTTCTTTATGATAATTCTTTTTGGCGGTCTTGCATTTGGTATATATTACTCTCTGAATCATAAGAGGGTGATAATGAATTATGTAATGACTTCCCTGATTGTGGTGATGATTGGTTATTCATCGTATGCCATGATTATGATCAGGTCGTCTGCGAGACCACCAATGAATCAGAATAATCCTTCTGATGTGTTTTCATTATCATATTATATCAATATGAAGCAGTATGGAAGCGCTCCAAAATTCTATGGGAACTATTATAGCGCCCCTGTTTCTGATGTTAAGAAAGTTATTTCAGGATATAATAAGGTGGACGGCAAATATAAGCCCTACTATCATCCCGAATATTCATACAATAAAGATTTTGAAACACTCTTCCCCCGAATGTACAGCTCTGATCCCGAACACGAAAGTGCATATAAATACTGGGGAAAGGTAGTTGGTAGAAAATATTCCGGCGGGGAAGGAAAAGAAGCAATAGTTATACCCACGTTTGGTGAGAATCTCCGTTACTTCTGGCGCTATCAGATTGGATTTATGTACATGAGATATTTCATGTGGAATTTCGCAGGAAGGCAAAACGATATCCAGGGGAATGGGAATCCTATTAACGGTAACTGGATAAGCGGGATAAAATTTATTGACGAAGCACGCCTTGGAAAGCTTGATAAAATTCCAAATGATCTTAAGACTAATCCCGGCAACAATAAATATTATTTCCTTCCGCTACTCGTTGGACTTGCCGGAATGTTCTGGCAATACAAGAGAAATAATAGCGGATTCTGGCTTGTAATGGCGTTTTTCATTATGACAGGCCTGGCTATAATTTTCTATCTTAATCAGTATCCTAATCAGCCGAGAGAGCGTGATTATGCCTATGTTGGATCATTCTACGCTTTTGCCATCTGGATAGGGATTGGCTTTATGTTTGTATATGAAAAGCTTCATAAGTTTCTTGGCAATAAAGTATCATTAGCTGTTACCTTCATCGTTCTTATTGCTGCTGTTCCTGTTCTTATGGGCGCCCAGAACTGGGATGACCATGACCGTTCAGGCCGTTATACTGCCAGGGATATCGGAGCAAATTATCTGAAATCGTGTGCCCCAAACAGCATTTTATTTACTTATGGAGACAATGATTCTTTCCCTGTGTGGTATAATCAGGATGTGGAAGGGGTAAGAACCGATGTGCGCGTTGCAAATCTTAGTTACATTCAGGCAGGCTGGTATATTGAAATGATGAGGCAGAAAGCATATGGCTCCGATCCTTTACCTTTTACCCTTGGACCTGATAAATACATTGAAGGACAGAGAGAACAATTGCCTGTCGATAACAGGGTTGATAAACCGGTAAATCTTAAAGAAGTTGTTCAGTTTGCAGGGTTTGATGATAATAAGTATAAGGTTGATCTGAGCGGAAGGGGAGATTACATGAACTATCTTCCGGCTAATAAATATATTATTGATGTAGATTCTGCAAAAGTGATTTCCAACGGTACTGTTAAAAGCTATTTTAAAGACAGACTGGTTTCTCCAATGATCTGGGAGTATTCAGATGCAGATGCATTCAAAGGGGACCTCGCTATAATGGATCTTCTTTCAACAAACAAGTGGGAGAGACCTGTCTACTTTTCAACCACCGTACCTTCAACACAATATAAGGGACTTGAGAAGTATTTTATCCAGGAGGGCCTCACTTACCGTGTGGTACCTGTAAAAACCGACAAGCCCGAACAAGGAGAATTCGGCATGATTGATCCACTCATTATGTATGATAACATGATGAATAAGTTTTCATGGGGAAATGCAGGAGCCCCTTCTGTCTATCTTGATGAGAATAATAAACGTATGTTCTGTAATTTCAGAAGGATCTTCGGAACCCTCGGAAAAGAATTACTTCTAAAGGGAGATACTTTAAAAGCTGTTGAAGTAGCACACAGGGGTCTGGAGATTGTGCCTTCAAATAAATTACCTTATGATTTTTTCACAACCGGAATTGCAGAAGTCCTTATAAGCGCAGGCAAGACTGAAGAGGGTGAAAAACTATTGAATGATGTTATTAAATACTCAAAAGAATATCTTGATTATGCAATAAATTTAAAACCGGCAGAGAGATTTGGCCTTGAATATCCTATGGGAATTAATATGCAGGCATTACTCGATATCTATAATTTGTCAGTGCGTCTTAAATTGAATACAATCACTCAAACTATTGAACCGGAGATAAATAATTATTACGGCAAGCTCTATTCAACAAAATAGATGCGTATGAGGCTTTTCAGGCCTGGTTTTCTGGCAGGTTGGCTTTATACTGAAGCAATTTTCAGGATAAAGACAACCGAAAAGGCACTATATCTGACTTTTGATGATGGTCCGGATCCTGTGTCTACACCAAAATTGCTTGACATACTTAAAGGGTATAATATTAAAGCTCTCTTCTTCTGCAATGGGATGGAGGCTGAAAAGTATTCCGGCCTGATAAGTCAGATCCTGAATGAAGGTCATGCTGTCGGAAACCATGGCTATAGTCATTTAGATGGTTGGAGAACAAATTGTGAGAGCTACCTTGCCGATACAAAAAGGGCTTCGGCTTTTACATCCGACAAAATTTTCCGTCCTCCGTTCGGACACTTAAGATTCAGCCAATACAGGATATTAAAAAAGAAAATCAAGATTGTCTTCTGGGACCTGATGCCATATGATTTTGATCCTACTTTAGGAAGTAAGAAATCCCTTGAAATACTTAAAAAGAAATTAAGACCGGGTTCAATAATTGTTTTGCATGATAAAGCATCATCCTGCGTTAATTCAATCCTGGACGAATATCTAAATTTTGCTCTTCATAAGGGGTACAGATTTGATTTATTGGATGTTGCAGGAGATAGATAGTCTTTTCCGACTAACCTTTCTCTTCTTCTTTGCCCCCTTACCCCCCTAAAGGGGGGCTAAATTTCTAATAGCTAATATGATCTCAGAAAAATGAAGTATTAGTGGTGCTGTTGAAAAAGCTGAAATCCATTAACCACAGAGGGGCACAAGCGTTAAGAAATAGCCCGGTGGGCTATTTTAGCGCTGTGGCCAGGTTGCAGAGGTGGCTTATACACAAAGGTCACAAAGATCTGAAATATAGGATTTTACCTTTGTGTACTTTGTGCCTACTTTGTGTACTTTGTGGTTAAAAAGATCTTTTTCAACATCCCCAAGGCCGCCCTTATTTCACAGTTGTTGCTATTAGATGGAGGCGGCCATGGGGCAATTCTAACAAGAAATAATCATTCTCAGGAAGGGTATAATAATATAGAGGGTGATGAGTTAACTTTACTATGCCAGAAACATAGCTGCTTCAGTAAACACCTTTTCAAACCAGTAATCGACTTTTTTTGAAAGCGGAGTATCGAAAACAGGGAAAGGATTTTCGTGGGTATATGTATAGGGAAAATCCCAGAGATCTACAATGTCTTTTTTATTAAGATTACCTAAAGTTGAAACTACTCCTTTAGAGGGGATTATAGAATCTTTTATCAGTGAAATTGAATGGATCTGATCACGAAGTCTGTTTAAAACGCTCTCTCTGAATGTTTTAAGTCTATCGATATCAATCATTGATCTGAAAGCCATTCCAATCTGGCTAGTACGCATAAAATCCACAAGGGGACTTTTCCCTGTAAGGGTTTTTTCAAAATCATATAGATAGTATCTGTAAACCCTCTCGAATGCGAGACTGTCCATTATCAGTTTTGAAGAGCCCTGCATATTACTGAATACCGACCCGCCACAGAACATAAAAAGCCTGGAATGCGAAAAAAGCTTTTCAGGATTTCCCATCACAATAATCTGAGCAAGAAAGGCGCCTATTGAATATGCGAATATATTAAAGCTTGTGGTTTGAGGTATAATCTCGTGTTCCCCGTTTCTTACGCCAGAAAGAAGTTTTACAATATCAGAGGAGGTCTGATAGCCCGATTTAAAAAATCTCATCGGGTCCTCAGTTAGCCGATTACTTAGAGCAATGTTGGCAAAACTCGACATATTTATATCACCAATTGAGGAGTTTCTCTCCTTCATAAAGTTAATCATCGCCCTTGGATCTTTCCATGATGACGGCGATCTGTTTATATGGAACGAAATAGGAAAAAGAATGATATAACTGTCGGTATTCTGAGCAAGATAATAAGCCCATGCCAGGTATTTTATCCAACTTCTTTCATTAAGACCATGAAGTAATAGGATCACTTTGGTACTTTCGCGGTTCGCCGGAGTAAAAACAGGGTAATAGAAGGAATTGTTTTCAGCAATTAGTGAATCGCTTTTATTTGAAAATTCGTTTAATGATGCATCCGATCTGAACAGAATATTATGAATCTTAATATCTGAATCGGCAATCGATATTGTCTTATTCTCAATTGTGAAAATTGTTTTAAGCTCATTATAGGTTTTAGTATACTCCATCTTTTTTTACCTGACAATATTATATTGCAAAGAAAGTCGTGACTCCAACATAAGACAAATTTTTGTGGCTGACGATAGCGCAAAGTGATAAAAGTCTCAAATTAGGGATGGAATTCTTTTATTTGTGACGGAATTTTACCTGCAATAAACAGGCAAATTTTTTTTAGATGAATATAAAGTAAGAAAATACTTAATTTTACATACAGTTATCTGAATGAAAATGGTCGACTTCCAAAAACCGATACCTCCATATCTGAATGAAAAGCAAAATATCAAACGTCTGATACTTTTTACATCACTTTTTGCTTTGATTTTTATTAATGCTTATTCTCCATTTGGTGCCGACAGGTGGTACAATCTGACAAAACTTGAATTCTTTACATATTCAAGTCTGACAATACTGATAGGAGTTCTTGTTGTTGTTATAAGCCGGATACTTATGTATCATTGGTGTAAGAGGCATACAATCAGCATATGGCAATACCTTATATGGATTGTTGCCGAAATATTTTCTATGGCTCTGGCTTATGCACTGTTCGAAAAGCTGTTTCTGAAAGATATCAGGTTGTTTACGGATCTGTTAAAAAATTCTTCACGAAATACTGCTCTTGTATTGTTATTACCGTATTCGGTTTTATGGCTCTATTTTTCATGGCGCGATAAAAAGGAGCAAATAGAGAGGCTTGAAGACTCTCCTCCTTTTTCAGAAAATTCAAGAAACATGATCCCTTTTTATGACGATAAAGGAATCCTTAAGTTTTCAATCAAGAAGGAGAATCTGCTTTATCTCGAGTCAGCTGAAAACTATGTAAACATATGTTATCTTAACAAGGGCAAAGTATCAAAATACCTTCTCCGTGATACCCTGAAAAAAATCGAGGAGACCTTTTCAGGAAGTGAGATTATACGATGTCACAGATCATATATGGTTAATTTCGAAAAGGTTAAAGTAATCAGAAAAGACAGAGACGGATTGAAACTGGGGTTTGATAGTCCCTCTGTAACCGATATTCCAGTTTCAAAAACTTATGTTAATACCGTAATGTTAACTTTCTCGAAGTACTGCCAAACCGTAGATATAAGCTAGGGTTTTTATATTATAGATTTTGTTTATCAGAATGAAATGTTACTTTTGAAATGATAAAATATTTGCTGAAAAATGAATATCCTCATTCTTGGATCTGGTGGCAGGGAGCATGCACTTACCTGGAAACTTGCCCAAAGTAAAAAAGTCAATAAGATTTTTATAGGACCGGGGAATGCAGGGACCTGTAAATCAGGTACAAACCTTAAGCTTAATCCTGAAAATTTCGATGAGGTAAAAACAGCTGTTTTAGAAAATAAGATTGATATCGTTATTGTTGGTCCTGAAGCTCCACTGACAATGGGAATCCATGATTTCTTCCTGAGCGACCCAACCCTTAAAAATATACCCTTGATCGGACCTGATAAATCAGCTGCACGACTTGAAGGAAGCAAGGACTTTGCCAAAGCTTTTCTCACCCGTCATAATATTCCGACTGCTTATTACAAAAGCTTTGACAAAACTAATGTGAATGAGGCCCGTACTTTTCTGGAAAAACTTAATCCGCCTTATGTTATTAAAGCTGATGGTCTTGCGGCAGGCAAAGGTGTTGTGATAACTGATAGTATTTTCGAAGCTGTTAAGGAGGTAGATGCAATGCTGAATGGGAAATTTGGCCAGGCAGGACAGAAAGTTGTTATTGAGCAGTTTCTTAAGGGAATAGAACTTTCGGTTTTTATAATTACTGACGGGGTTACATACAAATTATTGCCTGAGGCTAAGGATTACAAGAGAGTAGGTGTGGGAGATACCGGTCTGAATACCGGGGGAATGGGAGCTGTTTCACCTGTCCCTTTTGCGGATCAGAACTTTATGAACAAGGTGAAAAAGAGTATAATAGATCCGACAATGAAAGGTCTGTCTGAGGACGGTATTGTATATAAAGGATTTATTTTCTTCGGTCTTATAAATGTGGATGGAGAACCTTACGTGATTGAATATAATGCAAGGCTGGGTGATCCTGAATCGGAAGTGATAATTCCCAGAATAAAGACAGATTTATTTGAGCTAATAGAAGGTGTAGCTAAAGGAGATCTGGCTGACAGGAATATTGAGATTGATAATAAATTTGTCACGACAGTTATGCTGGTCTCTGGTGGTTATCCCGGAACCTACGACAAAGGAAAGACTATTCATGGACTGGAAAATATTGAAGGGAGTGTGCTTTTTCATGCCGGGACAAAACAAGAAGAAGATAAAATAGTTACTTCAGGGGGACGGGTGATTGCTGTGAGTTCCTGGGGATCTTCACTGAAGGAAGCTCTTGGCATATCGTACAGGAATGCCGGCAAGTTGGAATTTGAAGGCAGATATTTCAGGACTGATATTGGATTTGATCTATAAAGCAGATGCTTCTAAGTTTATTCAAGAGAACAGATCCCGGAGTAATATTCCTGATAATTGTTACTCTAATTACCGTCTGGCTAAGTGCGATTCTGAATCAACGGTTGCACCCAAGGTTTATATATGAGACTGATCCTATGCCTCTTTATGGACTAATAAAGTTAATGATACACAATAATCATAGTGCGGGTGTCATTCTCTCCTTTTTGATGGTCTCCCTGATGGCGTTCCTGATGGTAAGTTTCAATACAACTGTATTTTTTATACACGAACGGACTTTTCTTCCTGCATTGATTTATGTTTTATTTGGGGGATTTTTTCCTGATCATCAATTACTTAATCCGGTTCTGCCAGCGTCGATTTTTCTGATGATTGCTATAAACAGAATTATGGATGGTTACCATGTTTCAGGAACAGCGTATAGTTATTTTGATGCAGGGATCCTAATAAGTACCGGTAGTTTATTCTATGCAAACCTGATTTGGTTTGGAATATTGGTTATAATAGGGATCGCAATGATCAGGACCGGCAACCTTAAAGAAATTGTAATTTCAGTTTTGGGACTTTTAACACCATATCTTATAACTTTTGGCATGTACTATGTGATGGGAAAAGACATAAGGAATCTTATAAAACTAATTGAAGATAATCTTTTTGTAAAGGCAACTTTTTACCCATTCCCGAGGTTGACAATAGTGGCTCTGATATTTAGTAGTGTATTAGTGCTTATCAGCCTTGTTCAACTCTTTAAACATATGAATACTAAAAAGATAAAGTCGCGGAAGACATTTTCCCTCCTGATATGGACTTTTATTATATCACTTATAGTTTATTTTGCACTTCCTTCTGCATCAGTTGAAATAGTCTGGCTAACAAGCATACCTGTCAGTTATTTCCTGACGCACTATTTTGTATTTGTAAAAAAGAAACTTGTGCCAGAAATTTTATTTTCCCTTTTATTTGTTTTTATTCTTCTGATACAAATATGGCACCTGAGATAAAGGGATTACTTTATCATAGATACAACTCCGACACCTGACCCCTGCTGACCATTGGTGAAATCATAGCTAATCTGATATATGCCACTTTTCTGGCATTCAAAATCGACGAATGAATATATCTTGCCGGTCTTTTTATCAAATGAGGAAAGTATTATTTTATTGGTGTCATCTTTAATGGACAGTATTAGCTGACCCTTGGAATTCTCAGCACTACACATAGTAAACCTGTATTTAGTATTTTTCCAGAGCGACATATTTGTTTTGAATCTTAAATCACTCTGGGATAAAGCCTTCCCAAGCTGGATCCTGAAATCTTTCAGATATTTGGCGTTGGCCCCGGCATTGGTTGCGCAGTTACTTATGAGCGGATCTGTCACCTGTCCATATGACATGAACCCGAAAATAAATAAAATGGTCAGAGTTATTACTATTTTTTTCATTCTAATTATTTAAAATTAGCCTGTTCCTGATATTCCTGGTAATTTCAATAACAGCATTCAGCTGTTCTTTAGACATGGTGACAACACTTGTTTCGGTCTGTTTAATGGTCAGACCTCCGTCTTTTTCAACACTTACAGGGTCACCCTGAGTGTATGTAATCCTTATGTCACGATATTTATCCTTAATGTCCTGCATATCTTTACACAGACTGATAAATTCAGGATCGCGCTTACAATAAGGACTAATAAGAAGGAGAAGATCATTTAATATTATTTTCTGCTCCCCGATCCTGTCACTGAGCCTTTTATCGGGATAAACGTTTACCACCTGTGTTGCAAGATATTGCCCTTCAATCCATACCCCTATTATCATAAGAGCTGAAAGCTGTCCGCGATCATTGACCCGCAGATAGTTGTCAATTTTATTGTAGGAATCGATTGAGATAAAAAGGAGAGAGTCGAGATTTGATTTATTCTTAGATAATCTTTTTATTGATTCGAAATCAAAAAACTGCCCGACCTTAATATCCTCGGCAATTTTTCGTATTGAAGAGAGAACGTCCAGAGAAGAACCCGTTTTTTCATACATATTCAGATATCCCAGATCAGCTCCCAGGATGCCAAGCTTAAGCGCTTTGTCGAAATTAGTACCTTGCCTATTTGCATCTATTGATTCTGCCAGATAGTTTTGAGAGAAAGGAACCTGCATGGTTTGCAGCAGATTTGCAATTTCAACCGGCGAAGAAACATTTTTTGAGATATCAGCAATCGCTTCAGGACTTAATTTCTCAACTTCCGAAACAGGAATTGAATCAGATTGCGGAAATACGAACTCCGAAGTTTTACTTTTTGAATTCCTGCAGGAGAAACCAAAAAACACTATAAGCAGCAATAAAAATACTCTTCCTTTCATTTAGGATGATGCATAAGTTAAAACAAAAATACAAAAAAACTTATTAACAATCTATTAAATTATTATTTTCGGAATTTTAAATTTTCGAAAAACCTTACTACACTGCCAATCAGCTCAAAATAAAGTATCAGGTAAAGAAAGACAGAGCTTAAAAGCACAAGAGAAATATTGAATATAAAAGTATCGGTTTTTAATCCAAAAATATACTTTGCCGGAGCATAAAAATGAGTTCTGAAATCAAGAAAACCTCTCTTGTAGGGATCGACATAAACAGGATCTATATTTTGTACAAAAGAGTTATTAAAAACCAGTATTTTTTTGCGTTCATATGGCTTAGTAACCAGTTCTTCAAGTTTATAGTTATAATAGTCATCTTCAAGCTTTTTAAGTCTTATATCATACATGTTGTAAAATCTGTCAATCCGGTCGCTTGCAGAATTGGAGATATTGCTGAATAATTTGTCCATTCTGTCGAGGTATTTCGTAAGTGAATCAGCGACTCCCGGATTGAATTCATAGGGTGTCAGATCTGAAATATAACTGAACAGAGGAACAGAATTAACTGCAGCCATCTTTTCAAGTTCATTTTTAAGAAGAAGGAGCTTGCTGAAAAAACGGGCAGGCTTCTTTAATATCAAGTCCTCGTTATTTCCTATATTTTTAGGATTATTCCTGAATTCAAAAAGAGTGGTGTTAAGCGCATCGCGTAGTCCCTTAATCTTGTAAACCTTATTGAAATCAGCTTCACTGATTTTCTTTTTAAGCATATAATAAGTCTCTCCTTCCTTATTATACTTGATGTTACTGTATTTGTTATCCTTGAATTGAGAAACAATAAGAGCTTCATAAGTCCACCTTGTGGGCATCAATTCAGCAATGAAGGGCACTTTATCAACGTTGCCAATTTCCCTGTTCAGCTTGTCGAATGAGAACATAGCTCCGCTGAGCACCATCATAGGAATTATCAGAAGCGGAATTACGATATAGATTGTGATTGCCGAATTAAACGATGCAGATATGTTTAACCCAAGCATATTGGCACAAAAGGCTGTTGTAAATAAAGCCAGCCAATAATGGAAAAACATTCCTTTTATGCCAAGGATGGGGTTTGCAATTGAAACGAAAAGAAGTGTCTGTAAAGCTGAAATAAGAATAAGAATTGCAACTTTTGAGAGGAGATAACTGTTTCGGCTGAGATTAAGGAAATGTTCCCTTTTTAAAATCTTTCTGTCCCTGAAAATTTCTTCTGCACTTATTGTCAGCCCGAGAAAAAGGGCCACAATAAGACTCATGAATATGTAAATAGGAATATTTTCATTTTCCGAAAAAATATAAACATTAGAATCGGGATCAGGGATATATCTTATAATGAACGAAAGTACAAATCCCAGGATAGGGGCTTCGAGAAGTGTCAGCAGAACATATTGACTATTTGAAATTTTACTCTTAAGATCTCTGGCAAAATAAATCTGGAACTGTCTTAAAATGCCAGGCCGCTGGAGATTTTTATGAGGAGGTTCCTTAACTTCAGAAACCTTAATAAAAGGATGCCTGGAATTATATGTATTTGCCCATTCATGCGGCTTGACTTTTCTTTTTTCAGTGTATTTCCCAAACTCGTCAACTACCTGAGTTTCAATGATATTAAAGATAGTTTCAGGATTTACATTCCCGCATGACGGACACTCACCCTGATTAGAATTGATCTGGGTATCAAGGGTTTTAAAATAGATAACGGAATCGACCGGATTTCCGAAATATGCCAGACACCCGCCCTGATCGAGAATAACAACCTTATCAAACATCTTGAATATCTCAGATGATGGCTGATGAATGACAATAAAAATGAGTTTCCCTTTAAGCGTCAGGTCACGTAATAGGTCCATCAGGTTTTCAGAATCTCTGGAAGAGAGACCGGATGTTGGCTCATCGAGAAACAGAACCGATGGCTCCCTGATCAACTCCAACGCAATATTCAACCTTTTTCGCTGCCCTCCGCTTATTACTTTATTTAACGGCGATCCAACTTTTAATTCTCTCTTTTCCAGCAGACCAAGATTTGAAAGCGTGTGATCAACAAGGTCAGAAATCTCTCTCCTGGTTTTATCCTTGAAGCATTGACAAGCAGCAAAATAAAGATTCTCAAAAACCGTTAGATCCTCGATAAGCAGATCATCCTGAGGGACATATCCAAATACACCCTCGAGTTCTATATTGTCCTTAGCTATGTCTAATCCGTTAATCTTTACACTGCCTGAGGATGGCTTCTGTATTCCACTTATCAGGTTCATTAAAGTTGTTTTTCCGGAGCCGCTGGCTCCCATTATCCCGATAAGTTTACCCTCCTCAACTGAGAAGCTGACATCATCAACAGCGGCATGACCCTCCCAGAAACGATAGGTGAGATTTTCGACTGTGAATGAGATTTTATGAATAATTAAATCGGAAAGGAAACTTGAACTGATATCACTGTAATAAATGGAATGTCCTTGTTGCGATTTTATTGAACCTCCCTTGGCAAAAGTGTAAACCATATGCGATCTTATCGGAAGGCCATTAAGATATAGCTGGTCATTTGAAATATACTTTATAAAATAAAGATCAACGCTTGCAACTCTCAAAACGATTATTCTTGTGTTCAGATAGCCGGTCAGCATCCTTTTGCACAATTCGCACTCCTCATTTCCCGGTGTGAGAACCAGGATGGATGGGTTATTCAGCTGATCGGGACTATCATTTTTCACGAATTGCTCAATGGCTGAAAACTCTACAGGTAATATCTTAAATACCTCAGCAACGGTATTTATAATATTCATTCTCTGAAGAGTAAACTGACGGGCGGTATTTACAAGCTCGTAAAGACGCATCACAACAACCACTTTTTGTTCCTGGTTAAGGGTGTGGTTAATTTTTTTACAAATGCCAAATATCTTTACGGAATCCTTAACAGAAGGAGCGGAAGGTTCTTTTAATATTGATCGCTGTAAAACAGGACCGGCCTGCTCATCAAAAAGGGCAAGATACTCTTGAACGGTTTCCCTGGTAAGCTGTTTATTCAGAAATCCGGAAACGTACTCACGTTCATTCATTAGAATTCCATTGTCCTGCTTAACGATCAGGGCAAATAACTCCATTAATGCTTTTAGAATCTCCTCACTCATAAATCAGCTGGCAACGGTCATTCATCGTAAACGTACTTATTATTACCCATTTAAACAAAAATATCTGAAAAGTTAAAGATTAAAATATTTTATGTCAAAAGCAACATGTTAAATAAACATCCTGAAAGGAATTTGTTAATTTCAGAATCATACTTTTCAGTATTTTTGATAATTAGTTAATTACACGAAAACATAAATATGAAATCCGGCAAATTCGTTTTAATATTGTTTTGTATAACAATATTATTATCATTAAACAATCATGTCTTTGGACAGCTGCCAGGAAGGGAAGTCCAGAGTTTTAATTTCGACTGGAAATTTTATAATGGGGATATCTCCAGGGGTCAGGATCCTGATCTGGATGATTCAGGCTGGCGTACATTGAATCTCCCTCATGATTGGAGCATTGAAGGTCATTTCAATAAAGCTTATGCCAGTTCCACGGCATTTTTACCGGGAGGTATCGGATGGTATCGTAAATCTTTCATAATCCCCTCTGATGAGAAAAACCGTAAAGTATTTATCAGTTTTGATGGTATTTATAATAATAGTGAAGTCTGGATTAATGGAACCTATCTTGGCAAAAGGCCAAACGGGTATATTCCATTTCAATATGATTTATCACCTTACATTAAACCAGGGAAAGAAAATCTTATTGCTGTAAAAGCTGACCATTCAAAATATGGAGACTCACGCTGGTATACAGGATCGGGTATTTACCGCAATGTTAAACTTGTATTTATGTCTCCGGTGCATATTAAGCAATGGGGCGTTTTAGCTTTATCAAAGGATGTTTCATTTGAAAAGGCAACTCTCAATATTGAAGTAAGTATTATTAATGAATCAGAAAAAAAATCTGATGCGATAGTTTCAAATTATTTGTTAAACGCCGGCGATACCATAAAAAAAATATCACAGGTAATATCAATTTCCGGGTCTTCCTCCAAGATCATTACTCAGAATATGGAAATTTATAGTCCTAAACTGTGGGACGTGGATAATCCACATCTATATTCCTTGATCACGGTTATAAAGGGTGATGATATTCTTGATAGCCAGAATACTCCTATTGGTTTCCGCGATATAAGATTTGACGCTGATAAAGGATTTTTTCTTAATGGCAGGAATCTCAAATTGAAGGGAATATGCATGCACCATGATGCCGGAACCCTTGGTTCTGCAGTTCCCCGCCAGGTGATTGAACGAAGGTTAGACATTCTAAAAGAAGCTGGATGTAATGCAATAAGGACGAGCCATAATCCTTTCTCATCCGATTTCCTTGAGCTTTGTGATGAAAAGGGATTTCTTGTTATCGGTGAAGCTTTTGATGAATGGGAACTCCCCAAGAGAAAGTGGATTGAAGGATGGAATGTCGGAATTCCCGGGAAAGACGGATATTCAGTTAATTTTAAAGACTGGGCTAAGACCGACCTGAAAGATATGATTATGAGAGATCGTAATCATCCTTCAATTATCATGTGGAGTATCGGTAACGAAATTGACTATCCCAATGATCCCTACACACACCCGGTTCTGAATAGCGAAGCTAATCCGCAGTCATGGGCTAAGTATGATGAAAAATTGCCAAATGCACACCGGCTTGGTGAAATTGCGAAGGAACTTATTAGTGTTGTAAAACAATATGATACAACCAGGCCTGTAACTGCTGGTCTGGCTTCTGTATTAATGTCAAATGAAACCGGATATGCTGAAGCTCTTGATGTAACAGGGTATAATTATCAGGAATCGCGCTATGCTGCTGATCATAAGAAGTATCCAAAACGTATCATTTACGGAAGTGAAAATGGTATGACCCTGGAAGCCTGGAAAGCTGTAGCCGATAATGATTTTGTTTTGGGGCAGTTTCTCTGGACAGGGTTTGACTACTTGGGAGAAGCGGGAGAATTCCCATATCGTCACAGCATTTCAGGAATAATAGATCTTGCCGGGAATAAAAAACCTGAATTTTATTTTCGTCAGAGCTTATGGAGCGATAAACCAATGGTTTATATCGGAACTACAGATCAATTAAATGATAACAACGGAGACGATCTCTGGGCTCATAAAAAGGTTGACCCTCTATGGAACTGGAAGCCCGGGCAGAAAGTATTTGTTAATGTATTTACAAACTGTGAAGAAGCGGAATTGTTCCTGAATAACAGGTCGCTTGGGAATAAAAAAATGGCTGAATTTAAAAACAGGACGATTATTTGGGAAGTGCCATTTGAACCCGGTGTACTGAGAGCTGTAGCGCGGAAAGCCGGAAAGGATCTCGTATCGTATGAATTGAGAACGACAGGCGCTCCTGTTGGAATCATAGCAAAAAATGATGTTGTGAATCTTAAAAGCGACCGGCAGGATCTGGCGAATGTTTTTGTAACAGTTTGTGATAAAACAGGTAATACTGTATATTCAGCTGAAAATGAGATAACCTGTGAGGTAACAGGACCAGTAAGAATTCTTGGAATGGAGGATTCGAATCCAACCAATATTGAATATTATAAGGATAATAAACAACATGCATTTCAAGGAAAATTGCTGATCTATCTTCAATCGCTCGATAAACCCGGCAAAGCAATAGTTACCTTAACATCACCTGGATTAAAGGGAACTACAGTGGAAATTAATGTTTCGAAATAAATTCCTGTTGAAAGAATAGAATATTGTATAGACAGGTCTGAGACCTGTTTATACATTCCGATTGAAACATCATATTCTACCATTCAGCAATAAATTCTAACCGCTCTGCATATTCTGTTTTTTCCTGGAACCGATCTGCTATTTCTTTGATCATGATTAAGAATTTAACCACTAAAATTTAAACCATGAAAAATAAATTGAATTCAAGTCGCATCGGATTCCTTATTAGCTTGCTTATATTATTATCTTTAAATGTGCAAGGCCAGAGCGAGAAGGCAGTGATTAAAAAGTATTTAAACAAACTCCCCGATCATCAGATTGTTAAAGCGCAACAGAAATACAAAATGACTGCTGTTTACACCAACAGGGATCTGTATGGGAATTTTACCGGTAAGACAAAAGTTTCGGGTGATTACACCATGGGATTACCTGGTGACAGCGCAATGTGGGAAAATGTTTACATCGCAAACTCAAACAGTTTTTCAGATCCGTTCCCACAAGGAACTAAACAGGAGTATATGGAGAATTTGAAATATTTTTCCTCCTCCAAAATGCTGGACAAAGAGAGTTTTAAAAATTTTCCGTCGACGGCCGAGACTGTTTATGCCAGAAACCTGGTCTGGGATATGATGATGATTGAAGGATTTGCATGGAAACATACTGATTCGTTACGGCTTAACAGGTACTATATTATCCATCCCCAGTCAGCCCCTTTTGATATGGGAGGTATTGGAAAATACTCTCATGATAATATACAGATCCGCTGGACAGGTATTTCGGAAATGAATAATGAAATATGTGCTATTATAGAATACAGGGCAGTTGATAATCTGCTTGAAATAAACATGGACCAGATAAAAGGGAAAGGGACAGAGCAGTACTGGGGAACTACATGGGTTTCTCTTAAAAGCGGGATAATAGAATATGCTGACACTTATTCCGGGACAATACAGGAACTTCAGGTTAAGGGTATGGATAATAAATTCCTGGCGAAGACAATAAGGGAAATCAAAGTGGAAAAAATTCAATAAGTAACCATTAAATTTGTTTCTATGAAAAAAGCCATAACCTATAATGTTCTGAACCTGCGGAAACCGCTTTCGCATATAACCATTATTATTTTTTCATTATTAGTCTCTGCATTTATTGCAGTAACAGGGAAATATGGTTCCCATTCTTTCCCAACAGATGTCTTTTTAATGTTATTTGCTCAGCTTGAGGTTTTTATCTTTCTGGGTTCAGTATTATTCGCTGAGTTGAACTTTAACAGAAATCCGGGAGAGATTACCAGGATAGTACTTTTCAGGTTTTCCATTTTTATGGCCGGTTGTTTGCTGGTTTCAATGATCCTTTTCATCCTTCTGCAATATGCAGGCTTGTGGATAAATGGGCAGGATCTGTCGAATGTGTTCACTGATTTTTTTCACTCAGATATCAAACCCTGGTTCAAATCAACAATTAGCGGATTAACTTTCGGAGCAGTAATATTTATTGTTTTACTATGGCAGGCTTCATTAAAAAGAGAACAGAAGCTCAGAGAGGAAAAACTGATTTTTCAGAATGAGACATTACAGACACAGGTTAATCCGCACTTCCTTTTTAATAGCCTGAATACTCTTTCATCGCTGGTTTCATCCCAACCTTACGTTGCCGAAGAATTTATCAACAGGCTGGCATCAATTTACCGGTATATCCTCGAGAACGGATCTAAAGACAGAGTTCCGCTTGGTGTAGAACTGGCATTTATTAAAGATTATTTCTACCTGCACAAAATCCGTGATGACGGGAAAATTCAACTTAATATTGAAATCAATGAAACTGATAATTCTGAAATCCTGCCGGTTTCGCTTCAGATACTGGTCGAAAACGCGATCAAACATAATAAAGCAACCAGAGATAGTCCTTTGGGAATATTAATTTACATAGAAAATGATCATGTAATTGTAAAAAACAACCTTCAAAGAATGGCTCAGCAAATAAAATCTACCCAAATCGGCCTCAGAAATCTAGCCCAAAGAGTAAACCTTATTACAGGGAAAATACTGGTTATTGAAGAGACAGCTACCGATTTTATTGTTAAAATACCTTTGATGCAATGAATATCCTTATTGTTGAAAATGAAAAACCTGCTGCCGACAAGCTTGTCAGGTTATTAATGAAAATTGATAAGTCGGTAACTATACTGGGTGTTATTGAGACCGTTGAAGAAACAATAAACTGTCTGCAGGAAACTCCATTACCTGATCTGATACTTATGGATATCCAGCTCGATGACGGCCTGTGCTTTGAAATCTTTGAAGCTGCTAAAATCGATATCCCGGTAATTTTTACAACTGCTTATGATGAGTATACACTTAAAGCCTTCAAAGTGAATAGCATTGATTATCTCCTTAAACCAATTGATGAGGAATTGCTTAAATCGGCACTGGCTAAATTTGTAAAACTTTATGCTGACAAGGATCCATTCAAAAGAGATTTCAAACAACTTCTGTTTGAATTCAGGAATCAATATAAATCGAGGTTTCTCATTAAAATTGGTGAAAAGTATAAATCAGTGCCGGCAAAGGAGGTAAGCCATTTTCATATTAATGAACGGAATGTCTTTCTGAATGATAATCAAGGCAAGGACTATGGGGTTGATTACTCTCTGGAACAATTGGAAGGCATGCTCGATCCTCATAAATTCTTCAGAATTAACAGGGAGTGTATTGTCAATATTGAAGCTATTTCACTTATGTATAGTTATTCTTCGAGCAGGTTGCAGCTTACTTTAAAGGAAAAAGAAAAATGTGATTTGTTTGTTGTAAGTCGTGATAAAGTCACTGAATTTAAAAGATGGATTGACAGGTAGAATTAAACTTAGAATCGATCTAGCCACCTGTAACGTCTGGAACTGTCACCGAATTTCAGTGCAACTGTCAATTCATGAGTTCCGTATGTAACACTTTGAATCTCATTTAGAGTAAAATCAATTGCATATCCAAAAAATATCGCCGCCCATTTAGAATGGTCAGGGATATATCGAAATCTTATGTTAGCTATCAGGCCTCCGCCGGTTCGATAGGTTAATCCTGCCCATAATCTCTGATCATAAATATAGGTAAAGCCAATATCAGCTTGTGGTTTAAGTTGTTCCGATATTTTAATAAGTGCCGATGGTTCCAGTTCAGTTCTGTTTCCTGTAAAGAGATTAAAAGATCCAAATGCATAAAAGTGCCTGTCCATCCTGAAATTTCTGTATGCATAATCACCTATTTTGGCAGCAGCACCAAACAATTGCAGTGCAGAAAACCCAAAGTTGAATTTTGGGTTCAAAAGATAAATTCCAAAATCAATATCAGGGACGAATACTCCTCTGCGTAAATTATTATTTAACCATGGTTCATTTATGTCTTCAAAATTTAGTGCATTTGCATTGATAATAAAGTGGTAACCTGTAAAAGCCAACCCTAAAGATAGTTGAGTGGCTTTCTGAAGCCACATGTTATAAGAATATGCAGCCTGGAAACCTGTTCTCTGAATAAGTCCGTTCCTGTCACTGAAGACATATCCGCCTAAACCGATTCTTCCATCGTTCTTTGGCGTGAAAACTGTCTGATTAAAAATAGACTTCTTAATCTTATAGCCTCGCTTAAGTATTCTGGTTTGCCAGCTTATTGAATAAGTCCTGGGTGCACCCGTATAGCCAACCCATTGTTCCCGGGCAGTACTATTAAAACTCGTATATCCGTCACTTCCCGCGTGAGCAGGGTTGATCAGAAATTTATTATAAAGATACTGGTCATATAATGGTAACTGCTGGGCAAATGAGGTCTTCCCAACTATAACAAATAACGAAAAACATGCCAGTCTTTTTAACCATTTGAAATTGTTTCTATTCATCTTACAATTGTTATTTCTCCGACTACTGGTTTTGATCCGTTATGTAAATCAATAATATAATGATATGAGTCGATTGGTAAATTAACCCCATTACTTTTTCCATCCCATGGATAGGGGTACCCCTGCTCGGATTTCCATACTGGTTGACCCCATCTGTTATAGATTTTGATTTCAGCATTCGGATATGCATCGATATTGCCAATATTCCAGACATCATTTACAAGGTCCCTGTTGGGAGAGAATGCTTCGGGTATTTTAAGGTTGAGTTGTATGGGAGAGGTCAGAACTATATTTGCTGACGATGTTGAAGTACATCCATAAATAGTGATTGACAGGTTATTGTAAGTTCCGGACGGAGCTGTTACCGTTGCTAATCCACCCGCAACGGAGACATTTGGGAAAATACCTGAACTAAATGAAATTGTATATGTTCCGTCCGGAACATTAGTAAATATAAAGCTTATCTTTCCATCAGTGTAGTTCGTTGAAACATTCGAGCAGGAAGCAGCAAGGGTTGGTACCGGATTAACGAACACCTGTCCCGATATCACGGGCCCCAGGCATCCGTCTGCAGAACGTTCCTGAACTTGCAGCAAATAAGTGTTTGAGGTATTCCAGGTATGAACAAATTCGTTGGATGTAAATCCTGACTGGACTACCCCATCAATCCACCAAGTATAAGTTGAGCCAGGTTTAGAAACCACTTCATAATGCCTGGATTCTCCCAAGCATACGTTATCCGGCATAGCTGCCTGTCCAGTCACCGGGGAGGTGCTGAACAGGGCTATTCCGAATAGTAGTAAATATAGGTATCTTCTAAGCATCCGTTTTTATTCTGTTCACTAATTGTGATAGATAGGAGATGTAACCGGGAGTGGCGTTACAGTGACATTTTGTATTGTCGGGCTGGTTGAGCTACATCCGCTGGCATTATGGTAAGTAACAGTCACTTCGTATGGTCCGGTTCCATTCCAGGTTACTGTTACTGTGTTATCAGCAGAAGTACCACCGGCTGTTACAATTCCTCCGATTGCTGCCCAGGTATAGTTGGTCATGCCAGGCTCAGTTGTATAGACAACACCCGTTGTTCCGAAACAAACCGGATTGGCAGTGGATGTTATAGTCGGTATCGATAATGGGTTAACCGTTACCACAACAGTAACCGGAGTTCCCGCACAGGCATTGACAGAAGGAGTGATAATATATGAAACGGTTGCTGCAGAAGTTGACGGGTTAGTCAATGTCTGAGCAATTGTTGATCCGGTTCCGTTAGAGAAACCAGATGCTGTTCCGCTTGTCAAAGAAGCTGTCCAGGTAAAGGTTACAGTTCCGATGTTGCTTGATAGTGCAATATTTGTTACAGCACCGCTACAGATAGTCTCAGAGGAAGGCGTAGTTATAACATCAGGTCTTTCAGTTACCGTAACTGCAACCTGTTGAGGTTGTCCTATACAACCCGAAGCACTTCTTTCTACCACCGATAGAGTATAAACTCCGGTGGTATTCCAATCGACTGTGATACTGTTCCCGGTACCATTTATTCTCCATTGGGTCCCTGATGTGCCGGGTGTAATAGTCCAGGTATAAGTGGAACCAGGAGTAGAAGTAACTAAGTATGGTTCATTGCCTATGCAAACTGTTTGTGCCGGATTTGGATCAGTCTGAGCCAATGCTCCGCCTGCATGTAAGAGGAGTAGCGTTAAGAGGGTGAATCTGAGTATTAATAATTTTGGATTCACAGAAAAAAGATTCTTTGATTTAATCTTTTTATCTGTTTCAACTTCTTTTTCAAGCACTCCTGAGAGGATACAACTTGGTGATAACCAATCAGCAACTGCATTGTTGAAAATCTGCCCATTGTTCTGGTTAAGCAATACGGGCGTACTTTTTAGTTGTTTTTGTGTGTACATCGGTTTATGTTTATTTGGTAAATATTTTAATTTATTCTAGCGATGATAAATGGAAGATGTAGTTGGTAAGGGATACACTGTAATTAGTGCCGATCCACTGTAAACAGTGCCACAATGAGGTGTCCCTCCATCAGTAGCGGCAATCCTGTAATTGGTTGTTGCTGTAAGTGCAGGAGGTGAATATGAAAGCACATTCGCGTCGGGAATATCAATCCATGTGGACCCGTCAATGCTCTTCTGCCATTGATACGCATAATTTGGACCTGAACCACCTGAAGCTGCTGTTGCTGTAAGTGTGGAAGGAATATTTCCTTTACAAATCTGCTGGTTGCTGGAAACCACAGGTGGTAAAAGTGGCTGCCTGACTAAAAGATTCCTTTCCCTTGTGAAACTTGTTTCAATACAGGTTGAATCACCCGAAGGTTGATTGATTGTGGAAAAAGTGACTGATACGCGATAGGAACCATTTTGAGAAATTGTTGCATTTGATATGGTCAGCTGGGATGTATTTGTTCCGGAATATGTGCCACCTTCTGATAAATAAGTCCAGCCCGATCCGTTATTCCACGACCACCGGTATCCGTTATTGATTACATTCCCTTCAGTAAAAACCTTATAAGTCATGCTTCCTCCACTACAGATGGTCGAATTTACAACAGCAGGGGTAAGAGAGGTAATGGAGTTTATTTTCAATAGAGCAGGATCAGAGATTATTGTGCCGTTTTCATCTGTGATCAACACCCTGTATTCAGTGTTATTTACATTCTGGCCATTGACACCTATATTATCAATTGAAAGCAAAATGCTTGTTGCTCCGCTTATATCTGAAAAATTGCCGCCAGGGGGTCTTTGTTGCCATTGGTAATGAATTGTTCCCACCGATCCGCTTACAGCTACCGAAAATTCCACATGATTTCCGTAACAGTCTGTCTGCGGCAGAGGTTGGCTTATTATTGTAATTGATCCAGAAGGTTGTGCAATATCGTCCGGCAATAGGATTGTTTCCTGCCCACACACCGCAGCAGCTCCAAGCATCCAGAACCCTACCCCCTGCAACAGTTTCCTTTTAGTAATTCTCATCCTCAGGTTCCCGACAGCTTTTAAAAGGCTATCAACGATATTTCCTGTGACTTCTTTCAATTGTTAAGTTTACTATCAGTGTACTTGGTATAATCACTACCTGCATTAACCTTATGAGTTAAAGCAGAACATAGTGTTAACTAAGATTACTCTTGAGTTTTCTCTACAAAAAGAATAGTCTGAATCTTTTTTAAAAGTTTCTACAATCTAGCCAGATGCATCTAAATAGTTATTCCAGGATCTAAGATAGATCATTTTTTGAATAACTGAAAATTCTTTTGACCACTTTCCAGGATATTTGTATCAGAGGGGTCTTTTCATGCAAATCGTTTCAGGTAAATTGTTTCTGGAATGAGTCGCCATAAGTTTTTAGGCATGGCTTTAACTCAAATGATGAAGATATTTCTATGTAAACATGGTGCAGAGAAAGTACTATCTTACAATGCAGAATAATTTGATTTTAATGTGTAAGTATGATGTACTTTGTTGAAAAATTGAACAAAGAGTATAAGTTTTAACTTTTGTGCGTTTAGTTTCTTTTTAAATATTACAGCCGGAGAATTAAAATAGTCGCTAACGCTGTATAATTTATCCCTACCCATTTGTTTAAGCATTTCATAACTTTTATATCGCAAATAGGGAGCTAAATTTTTTCCCCTGTAAGAATCCCTGGTGTACATAAACCATAAGTATGCTTCATTTTCTTTTAAATGAATAATTGTCGACTTATAGTTTAACTCATTAAAATTCATCCACATAAAGGCAACAATTTCATTGTTGTGTTTTATTCCTAGACACTGTTCTCCGGCCTTTAAAAACGCAAGTAATTTCTCTTCTGAAAAGCCGGCATAATTAATAGCTCCTATTACTTTCATGTCTTCGGGTTTGAGCAATTCACATGAATAATCCGTATCCATTCCTTTAATCTCAGGAATTTCTTTGACGTTTATTCCCTCCTGGAACAAATAATATGGACTAAACTCAATTCCAATCTTGATAAGCACATATCTGATGCCTTGCAATGTTAAGCCGTGCCGAACCTTGCCCCTTATTTTTTTAAATAATGAAACCTTATTTCCCATTTGTGATTCAGAGTTCATGTTTTTCAGGTTTTAATATCAGCACGACCATATTTACCATTGCCACTCTCGAGATTCATTTTTTCCCTGAATTCTTCTGATGTCATTATTTTTCTTTCATTTGCTTCTGCAAGAACATGAATTCTTTTGATAAGATCCGTATTACTTGCTAGTTTTGTCCTTGAGGACGAATACCAGATATTATCTTCAAGTCCGACTCTGACTCCTCCTCCAATTGCGATTGCAACTGAGTTCATCATCAATTGATAGTCGCCTATCCCTGCAAGGCTCCAGACAGAGTTTTCCGGTAAATCGCGGATCATAATTCCGGCGTGTAACAGATCGGCCTGAGCGCAGGCTACATTCCCTAGCAAAAGATTAAAATAATATGGAGGATCCAGCAATCCTTTTTTTATAAGATATTTTGCATAATTAATCATGCCTGCATCAAATGCTTCCAACTCGGGTACTATTCCCCGATTCTTCATTTTATTTGCCAGATTCAGAATCATTTCAGGTGAATTAATGCTTGCAATTTGATTGAAATTCAATGAACTAAGAGTCAGACTTCCCATATCCGGCTTTAATAAACCTTCTAATTCTAGAGCCTCTGAACGTTCCTCAAATTTATTGAAAGATCTTCCGCTAAGGGAAACGCAAATAACTAAAGAAGGAGCATATTTCCTTACTCCTTCAATTATTGATGCATAAACATCTTTCTTATAAGTTGGATTTCCGGTTCGAGCGTCTCTGGCATGGAGATGCACTTTTGTTATCCCAAGTTCCCAGACAGAATGAATATCTTCAATTATTTCAGAAACACTTATAGGAATATGGGGGGTTAAACTTTTGGTGGGGATCAATCCTGTTGGAGTAAAATCGATTATTAATTTTTCTTCCATTTGTAAATTTATATGACCTAAGTAAAGATAGTATTTATTTAGATAGGGGACTTCGTCCATAGTAATCTGGAGAAGATTAGCGAATCAGATTCAAATAATTAGATGAATTCTCAGTCTCCGCCAGTTGGCTGATTTTGAGGGCGAAGGTGGAACTGGAAAGGGATTAATTCTCCGCCCTTTGGCGGATCATTGATCCCCTCGTTCCCGTTCTGATTGTTTGTGGAGATTAGGGGAATTAAGCTTTTCATCTTATCTACATCACCAATTAAGATGCAAGACCTTAACACAGAATTGCGGAGATCCGGAATAGGCATTGCATTAGTATAACGTCTCGAAAGAGAGCCAGAAGCTCAATTATATATAAAGACAGGTAAGGTTGAGATTGAATTATTCGGAAGTTTTGAAACATTTTATAATAGAAATGATAGCAATATCAATCCGTGGCCAATCCCAAACGAATTGGGAATATGCGAAAGAGAAAAGGGAACAGCAGCCGGTCGCGATAATTATACTAATATATTTATTGCTATAATTTCTTTTCACATTATTTTTATTCGCAATTAGAATAATTTATCTAATTGATTTCCGATAATTGGTTCTTATAAAATTGATGCTATGTATTATACTTTAAATTCGAGATTTCTGAAATGTAATAGAACATATTATTTTCATGATTAAAATATGATTTTTATAGTTTTTTTTAGTATATTTTGTAAATTTAAGAATTTACGGAACTACCTAAATTGTTTGATTTTCACAATTATTAAATTTGTATAGCAACAAATACTTTATCCAATTGCCTAATAAACAGTGCTGAACTAATAAACCTCAGTAGGGCTTGATATGAGCAAGAAAATTTTGGTACCTTTTATGATTTATATTATTTCACTTCGAATTAATACGCTTTAGGTAATCATGCAACTGAGATAAAGGAGTTTTTATTATGCTGACTTCCGCTTCTTATCTATTAACTAAGGCGAGAAACAGAACACATTATTGAAAGTAATAAATACATCTTCTACACATGTAAAATCATCGAAATTGGTGTTAAGCACACATCGAAGGAACAGAATAAGATTTGCAATCAAGGTAGGACACTCTATAAAGAATATAATTTTGAATTAGAATCTTTCAATTGCTTAGGCTGATATAATGAAAATATTGATCCCTTGAACTGGAGAAAAACTGATTATACGTAGCATGACGGGAAAAAACATCACAAGATAGATCGGTAAGACTTTATTCAGGTCCATAATTGTACTTGGTGAGTTGTAAAATAAATATAAAGTACGAATTGAGGTTAACCCAAATATTTTATCTATGAAAAAAGCTATAATTTTTATATGTATTCTTGGGGTGGAACTTACTTTGCATTCTCAACCCAGGCATTTTGCACATGATGATTCTTTCACTAGGCATTATATGCATCAACATTATAGCCCTTCTTATGAATTAAGACTATTTACCAGCAGTTGGGGTAACCTTATGAATAATTATCTTTCAACTGTTTCATTTTCCAACAGGCTTTCTTCGATATCATCATTTGATTTTTCGACAAGTGATCCTGAAGTGCTTCTTTCAGCATATTATGAAAAAATTAATCAGCTGAATGCAAATTTCGCCCAACAACAAGAGGAAAATAACGCAATGATAGATCAGGGTGTTCGGGATCTTGGTGAATTGGCGGCTAACGTAGCCAGAAACAATAATATTACAACAAAAAATCCACTTGCAGATTTTTTGATAAAGGAAGTTGCCATTGGTACCGTGCAGGAGAGAACCAAACAAAAAAACGCTGAAAAACTGGAAATACAAAGAAGTCAGGTTCAGGCATCCCTTGAATCAAATCTCAGTAAAGAAATGGGGGAAATCAGGGACCAAATGTTGTCGGAGAATAGTCAGTTAAGAGACAGATATCTTGAAGCAATGGCATATGAAGCGGATAACGCTAAGGAATCATATTATGGCAGCTGCTATGATTATTATGAGTGTTTTGTGGAGCAGATCAGATCCAGGTACGCATATAATTCTCCATCATGGTACAGGACTGATTGTGTCATACCTAAAGAGGAGTATTCAACATCAATAAAGAGTGAGTATGTTGATATCGCCTTTAGAAAGCTGAATCTCTATAGTAAATACAATAATGAAATGTTTCTGAATGCCACAAATATATTTCTTGATGCAAGCCTTTCTGAAAACAAACAAAATCCCAAAGCATACTTTTTGAAATCACAGCTTGAGAAGGATATAATAGATAAAATGTTCTTTGCCACTGTTGCCGTGACACTGGATCCTGCAAACAATGAATATAGAACACAACTTGGTGAAATAACCAATTCCTTTAACGATGACTTTTTTACAGCCATAAGAAATGGGAAAGTAGATTTTATTTCAAGAAGTATAGAAAAGGATTTGCAGCTGGGAAGGGAATATAATAATCGAACTGCAATTGAGACCGCAATTGATTATGATAAATCTGAGATTTTGATAATGCTCTTAAATTCAATTCCCGAGGAGAAAAATGCTTTTGACAAAAATGGCAAAGGACTATTATTTCACGCCTGTGCAGTTGATGCTCTGGACGTCGTAAAAACACTTATAAGCCTGGGCTTAAATCCTGAAGCCAGAGACAAGAGTAATTCAGGGCTGACAGCGTTAAATATTGCAGTGGAAAATAATAGCCAAAAAGTAACTGCTTATCTGGCTTCAAATTATAATATCAAGCCGGCGCTTCTTTATGCAAAAAAATCAGGATCTGATGACCTTGCTTACATCTCATCACGTATTTATGAAGCTGCACCCGAAAAACTTGCAGATATAAAATCTGTATACTCAAAATTTAATCCTAATCAGTTAGCCGATAAGATAACACCTGAAATGAGCCGGCAAACTGACAATGAAATTGTCGACTCCTCAAATAATAATTTATCAGAAACTAATAATGTGGAAAAACAATCAGACCTGAATGAAAATACATCTGGTTCTTTAAACTCCGGATCTTCAGACAAACCTGATATAGAGACTGATTCGAATAGTAAAGAGTCTTTTAAATCTGATTATGGAATTTTTACTGATTTAAGAGATGGCAAAGAATATCAATGGGTAAAAATCAATAATCAGATATGGATGTCAGAGAATCTTGCATATATTCCTTCAGATGAGGGTGCTGCATGGATATATGAGACAGAGATTAATGATTTGGATGCCGTAAATAATTCACTAACTTATAAAGCTTATGGGGTATTGTATTCATATCAGACGGCTATCAAAAGTTGCCCTTCAGGATGGAGGGTTCCCAGCGATCTGGAATGGTCAAAACTTGAAAACTTTCTTGACAATACGGTAATAGATCTTAATCAGATTGGCTATAGAGGGACTACTGTAGCCAGTAAACTGGTTATGACAAAACCAGGTTCCTTAAAAGTAAACTTCGGAGGGAAGAGGATGTCCAATGGGAAATTTATTGGAATTGAGAACATTGGCTCGTTTTGGACTTCCACTAATGCTGAAAACTCAAAAGCATGGAACAGGCAGATTCAAAAGAATCTTCCCCAAACAATCCGGACAAAAGCGAATGAAAATGAAGGGAACTCGTTAAGATGTTTAAAAAAATAGCAAAAACTAACATCAATTAATCTTCCCGAAATTTTGAATAATTTTATCATATAAAATCAAATAAGTAATTCAAAACTTGGTCTAGTTTTTTAGTTCAGTATACTAATTGGTGATTTATCAGTAGCAATTTCACGTTTTGTCGTAGAATATAGACCAGCTGTCTGCTTTAATTTCGATATATCATCTGCAGCTCACTTGTTTTCAGCTCTTAAATATATACCTGAAGTCGTTCTTACAATACTCCTTTTCCTGGCCGCTCGACACCTAGGGGATTGTTGAAAAGCACCGCATGATGGTTTGATAGATACTCCTATTAACCCCTATCGATAGATCAAGCCTGCTACTCTTTTCCAGCAAATTGGATTTCTGTGAGATTTCTGTTTTTCTATAATAACTCTTTTCATTCCAAAATGAGATAATTTTTTTGCAGCCTATCATCTTGATTACAGCATACTCACTTATATTAACCGGGCCTTTTTGTTCCCGGTAGTTTTGTGTGCGTCTGGATGCACTCAATCCTTGAGGCAACGAACAGAAAAGCCAGGTTTTTTAAAGTAACCTGAAGGCCAATAGGATGTACTAGTTCCACCGCTGGTAAGAGTTGGGATCATCGATCCTAAGGTCCAAAAGTAAGCTACATTCTCAATACCTGAGAACAAACTAGGAACGCCAGAACCCCCACGACGGCCACCAGGAAGGGCTGTAAAACCTGATTTATTGCGGTAAGTTGGGTAATCGGTATTGCCTGGAGCACCAGTTAGAAACGAAGGGGACCAGTATGTTAGGGAGGTAAGTGATTTAGCTAATTTATTTCCACTGGTAGAGCCATCATAGTTATAACCATTGACTATCAGGTACTCTTCCATAGTATCCCATTCGGTTCCGTCTGGGACATGCCAACCAGTGGGACACACATTTTCGGAATTAGTGGGAGCTACTGCCGACCAGTTATACAATCTGCCATAAGTGGTAGAATTGGCTGGAGTATTTTCGTAATCACAGTATGCCCCAGAAGTATAAGAATCCCAGGAAGTAACATCTGATACATTAGGTATTAATGAACCATCATTATATTTTGTGGTTTTCAGGTTTTCCGCTATCCATACTTGAGTTCCAATTGTTACAGTATTATATACGTTTCCGTCAATATCATTAACAGTTCCAGTATATGTTTTTAATATCAATTCATTACCGTAACCTGTTCCTATCATATTAGTGGCATAAGCTATTATATAATAAGTAGTGTTTGCTGTTAAACCAGTTAATGAACTTGTAAATGACCCTAAACCCGTGCCGTCTGTTGTATGTAAATCAGTAATTGTCGGATTTCCTGTAGTATTCCAACAAACTCCTTTTGCGGTCACATTTTCACCACCCTGCAATAAAACATTTCCACCAGAAGATGCTGTTGTATTTGTAATATTACTTACAGCCGTTGTTGTAACTGTTGGAATTGTATGAGCACTTTCAAAACTAACATCATTGCCGTAAGCTGTCCCAACCGCATTGACTGCATAAGCGCGAACATGATAAATTGTATTGGCTGTTAATCCTATAATGGAAGAAGAAAATGATCCTGTCCCTGAACCATCAGTAGTTTTACTGTCTGCCGTAGTTGGATTTGCTGTTGTTGACCAGCATACTCCTCGTGAGGTTACTGTTGAACTACCACCTGAAGTAACATTTCCTCCTGATGCTGCAGTGGTTTGTGTGATCCCGGATATTGCTGTGGTGCTTACCGTTGGAGGAGTTGGTGTGACAGTTGTTGTAAATGGGAAATCATCACCATAAGAGGTCCCTCCACAGTTGACACCCTTCACCCTGTAATGATAAGTGGCATTTGATGTCAGACTGCTGATAGTTGCACTGACTGAAGTATTACTGCTTCCTGCTACAGTTCCGAGAGTAGCCGATATCGTGCTTCCATAACCTGTGGTTGTTCCGTACTCAAATGTTACTGTAGTCGAAGAACCATTTCCATTTATTGTACCGTTTAGTGTTGCTGCAGATGTACTTATGCCTGTAGCAGCATTTGTGGTTGCTGTTGCAGCTACACAGGTAGTTGTAAATATCTGATCAGTACCATTAGTTGTCCCTCCGCAGTTAACCCCTTTTACCCTGTAATGATATGTTGTATTTAATGCCAGACTGCTGATGGCTGCACTGACTAAAGTATTACTGCTCCCTGTTACAGTGCCTGGTGTAGCAATTACTGCACTTCCATAACTTGTGGTTGTTCCGTACTCAAATGTTACTGTAGTTGAAGAACCAATTCCATTTATTATACCGTTTAATGTCGCTGAAGTAGTACTTATGCCTGTAGCAGCATTTGTGGTTGCTGTTGCAGCTGTACAGCCAGTTGTAAAGATCTGGTCAGCACCATTAGTTGTTCCTCCACAGTTAGTGGCATCTACTCTGTAATGATATGTTGTGTTTAATGTCAGACTGCTTATGGCTGCACTGACTGAAGTATTACTGCTTCCTGTTATAGTGCCTGGTGTAGCTGTTACTGCACTTCCATAACTTGTGGTTGTTCCGTACTCAAATGTTACTGTAGTTGAAGAACCATTTCCATTTATTATACCGTTAAGTGTTGCTGCATTTGTAATTAAGCCTGTAGCTGCATTTGTGGTTGCAGTTGCAGCTGTACAGCCAGTTGTAAAGATCTGGTCAGCACCATTAGTTGTCCCTCCACAGTTAGTGGCATCTACCCTGCAATGATAAGTTGTGTTTAATGTCAGACTGCTGATGGCTGCACTGACTGAAGTATTACTGCTTCCTGTTACACTGCCTGGTGTAGCTGTTACTGTACTTCCATAACTTGTGGTTGTTCCGTACTCAAATGTTACTGTGGTTGAAGAACCATTTCCATTTATTATACCGTTAAGTGTTGCTGCATTTGTACTTAAGCCTGTAGCTGCATTTGTGGTTGCAGTTGCAGCTGTGCAGGTAGTTGTAAAGCTAAATTCATTCCCATAACCTGTACCTACTGAATTGGTAGCATAAGCACGATAATAATAGGTATCACCTGAAGTTAATCCAGTAAGAGCACTGACAAAAGTTGCATTACCTGCTCCATCAGATGACTTGGAACTATCAACAGTCGGATTTGCACTTGTTGACCAGCAAACACCTTTAGCACTGATTGGATCACCTCCATCAGACAAGATAGTTCCACCTGATTTTGCTGATGTCAGGCTAACTTCAGTGATTGTAATAGTTGTCAGAGTAGGTGCTACCAGTGCAGTAGTCGTAATTGATAATTCATTTCCATATGCTGTACCAACGCTATTGGTAGCATAAGCCCTGAGGTAATATTTGGTACCCGGAGTAAGACCGGTTATATTACTCGTAAAACTTCCTGTGCCTGTCCCATCAGACGTATGGGACCCGGAAACTGCAGGATTTTGAGAAGTACTCCAGCAAACTCCGCGGGCTGTAATATCAGCACTTCCTCCATTTGTTATGTTACCTCCGCTGGTGACAGAGTTAATTGTAAGATTAGATGTATTACTTGTTGTCAGAGTAGCTAATTCCTTAAACTTTATGCAGGAGAATATTATTGCTATTAATAATATTAAAACGAAAAGCTTTGTATGTCTCATCTGATACTTAATATTGTTCTGATATCTTCTGTTAACATGGTACTTATAGCATTTGTACCTATAATAATTTTTGTATTGACTTTTTAACAAATTTGAAATCGCCTCTTTAACATAAAATAACAAAAATCATGCTTTTCACATAAAGAGAAAGAAATCAGATTAGTTGGTATGGAATTGAATACGGCAATCAGTTTAAGCCTTTTCATAATATTTTAAAATTAAACATCGATGAACTGCAAAATAGTATAATAACTGCTCTCTATACCCGATATTAAAATACCCTTACACTTATCATTCTCACTTTTCATTTCAATCATCATTGAAACTACTATTAGTTTAGTATTGAAGGTGTTGAAGTTCTGTTTTTTTATACTCATGGATCTAGTTAATTCTTCAAACACCGTACAGAAAAGCCACTATTAGTAAAAGTGAAACCGGATGCTACATCGCTGTTATTATAGTACCAGAAACGGAACCAAGCTGCGCCTGAAGTTTCCTCAGTAGAACTCAAAAAGAAAGCTCCAACTGTAGAATAGTAGTACATACCATCGTAGTTACGTTCACCACCCGGAAGGCCTGAGAAACCGCTACTATTGTTATTGACTTGGTTATTACCTGCTGTACCAGCTATTCCACTTATCAACCAATAAGAAGTGGATGACATTGATTTGCATATATCGCTTCCATTTCCCTCATAACCATAACCATTGTTTGTCAGGTATTCTGTCAAAATTGTCCATTCTGCATCAGTTGGTACATGCCAACTGATTGGGCAGACATTTTTACCATTGTTACTTGCTGCATCCACTGTATACCAATTATATAATGCGCCATAAGTAACTTTATAGGTGACTGCATCATTGTTATACCAGCAATAGGCTGCCGATATTAGACCAGACCAGGTAGCATCATCTGTTATATTAGGAATAGAAGTACCATCATTGTATTTGGTAGTCTTAAGATTTTCAGCCATCCAGGTCTGTGTTCCGATAGTCACTGTGTTATATGTATTACCGTCTATGTCGGAGATTGTTGAAGGTGTTGAAGGAATTATTGAATTGGAAGCAGTGCTTGCCAGACCGGTACCATTAGCATTTGTGGCTGTAACTGTAAAAGTATACGCAGTTCCATTGGTAAGTCCTGTAACTGCAATTGGGCTTGCAGAACCCATGGCTGTAAAACCACCAGGACTGGAAGTTACAGTATATCCTGTTATAGCTGAGCCACCATTACTACCTGGTGATGTAAATGTTACTGTAGCCTTGGCATTTCCTGCTGTAGCGGTACCTATTATTGGTGGACCCGGAACTGTTGAAGGGGTTACTGAATTTGAAGCAGAACTTGCAGGACCTGTACCATTGGCATTTGTTGCAGTTACTGTGAAAGTATAAGCAATTCCGTTTGTAAGTCCTGTTACAATAATTGGGCTTCCTGTACCTGTAGCTATAATACCTCCAGGACTTGATATTACCGTATATCCTGTTATTGCTGAGCCACCATTACTTG
>Ga0224522_1000064_pt1 | contig 62320 bp, 52 predicted proteins | sample CFST25metaG_FD_182733 | JGI IMG/M metagenome (GOLD analysis project Ga0224522, IMG submission 182733) | Peat soil microbial communities from Stordalen Mire, Sweden - C.F.S.T25 | ecosystem: Environmental > Terrestrial > Soil > Wetlands > Peat | place: Sweden: Norrbotten County, Stordalen Mire...
AACAAAATTGCTTGATTCCTTTGCTCTCCTTCTATATATCGCATATCGTTTGATTTATAGTTTTATATACTATAATATAATAATTTATAATATATAAAAATATTTATTTCGTTTTCACACAGTCTCTCCAGCTTGGTAACGTAAGCACTTATTTTATCAATAACATTTTCTTCGTATCATTATATCCATCCGTTATTAGTCTATAAAAATAAACCCCGCTTGAATATTGAGAAGCATTGAATGTTACTTCGTACGCGCCGGGCTGTAATCTTTCATTGACCAAAGTTGTTATTTCTTTTCCGATAATATCATAAACTTTTAATGTTACGAACCTTGAATCTTTAATCTGAAATCTTATAATCGTCGCCGGATTAAACGGATTCGGATAATTCTGTTCTAACGAATATTTCGAAGGAACATATTCCGAAATTTTATTAACACCGATAATAATTTCATTGAAACTCCTCCGCCATACGGATTGTTCAAGCGTTCCCGCAAAAACATAATTATTCGCTATTAATAAAGAATATACCATTGGAGCAAAACTGAATCCCTCGTTTCTCGCAATCCATTGCGTACCATTGTTAGTCGATACGTATACGCCGCCTTCCGTTCCCAACACTACTGTTGAACCCGAAGCCGCAAGCGAGAAACTTGTAGAGTAATATAATCCGCTGTTAATCAAAGTCCAGCTATTTCCTGCATTTGTTGATATAAACACTCCGAAAGTTGTTCCCGCAAAAATATTTCCTCCTGAAACTGCAAGCGAATAAATTCCATTATATGATAATCCGTTATTAACTGCATTCCAGTTATAGCCATTATTTGTTGTTCTGAACACTCCGCTTCCATAAGTGCCTGCGAAAATATTTGAACCCAAAACAGCTAATGCATTCACGTGTTTTTCAGCTAATCCGTTATTCATTATCGACCAGTTTGCGCTGCTGTTCATCGTTCTGTAAATTCCGCTGTCATAAGTTCCTGCAAAAATATAACTTCCTGAAACTGCAAGCGCGTTTACGTAAGAGTCCGTTAATCCTATATTGAAACCTGTCCAGTTACTTCCGTTATTTGTCGTTAAATAAACACCGCTGTACTCTGTTCCTGCATATAAGTTCGAACCTGTAATTGCTAATGACAAAACAATTTGATTTGCTAATCCGTCAGACACCCAGTTGATTCCATTATTTGTAGATAAAAATATTCCGTCGCCATTTGAGCCCGCAAAAATATTTGAACCCGAGGATGCGAGTGACCAGACGAATTGATTTGTTAATCCGTTATCAGTCTGATTCCAGCTCGCTCCGTAATCACTTGATAGAAATATTCCATTAAACTCAGTTCCCGCTAAAACATTTGTTCCTGTAATGGCAAGTGCGTAAACATGTTCTACATCCAATCCTGCATCAGTCCACAGCGTTCCACTATTTGTTGTTCTGTAAACTCCGCCCATGGAACCCATTCCGGTTCCTGCAAAAATGTTCGTTCCTGTAACTACAAGTGAATGAATTATTTGTCCGTATAAACCCGCCGCAGTCCAGTTGTTACCATTACTTGTGGATTTAAACACACCAAACCAGGTTCCTGCGTAAATATTTGTTCCGGAAATTAAAAATGTTTGTACACTAAGATTTGTTAATCCGCTATTAATTTGTGTCCAGTTTGTTCCATTATTTGTCGTTCTGAATATTCCTTCTTCCGTTCCTGCAAATATACTCGTACCGGAAGCCGCAAGCGTATTTATGTATATTGAAGTCAAACCGTTATTAACCTGCGTCCAGTTTGCTCCGTTATTTGTAGATAAAAACACACCTGCTGATGGATCACCTGCAAAGATGTTTGAACCTGATACTGTCAATCCCAATATACTGTTATTTACTAATCCGGCTAAATTCCAGCTTGTGCCATTGTTCGTTGATTTATAAACGCCACCTGGCCAGAATCCTGCAAATATAGTAGTACCTGATACAGCAAGTGATGCGACTTCGTTATTCGGAAGGCCATTATTAACAGGCACCCAGCTTGTCCCGCCGTTTGTCGATAAATATATTCCTCCATACTTTCCGGATGCAAATATGTTCGTGCCGCTCGTCGCTAAACAACTTATGGAACCTCCATACGGACCATTATTCTGACTCCACTGCGCTTCACAATTATTATTGTTAATTATAAGCCGTGAAATTAATATTAAATACAGTACTATAAAAAAAACATTGTAGAATTTTTTCATTTGCTAATTAATTAATATATTTTCAAGAATATGTTTTTATTTCTTCGTTGCACCCATAGTTGATATGGATTTATAGATAATTTTTCACATAATATTGATATTATATTTACTAAATTAAATCCAAACCCTATCCCCTAAAAACAAATGCCAAAGCGGGTGTATAAATTATTAATCTTGAAAGTTAATTAAATAAATAATATGTTTTTATTGATTAATAAATTGGGGTTGATTCAGTATAATTTTTAATAATTTAAAATAAAAAATTATGCTAAAAATATTTTTAATATTTTGTATTTCATCGGTATTTTTAATCGCGTGTCAGAATAAAAATCCCGGCATTCCTCCTAAAGAAAACACTCAAAAGGAAGAAAGGAAAATAACGGATATGAAAATCTCGAGTTCTGCATTTGAAGAAGGCGGGTTGATTCCGTCAAAATATACCTGCGACGGAGAAAATATTTCTCCGGCACTTAACTGGACAGGCGCTCCGGACGGAACCGCAAGCTTTGCACTTATTTGCGATGACCCCGATGCTCCTTTGGGCAACTGGGTTCATTGGGTAATTTTTAATATTCCTCCGAAGGAAACGGGTCTGAAAGAAAATATTCCTGCAGGTAAAAAGCTCGATAACGGTACTGTGCAGGGGATGAGTGATTTCAGAAAAAATAATTACGGCGGACCCTGCCCTCCAAGCGGAACACACAGGTATTTTTTCAAATTGTATGCACTGGATAAAATACTCGATGCGGATTCGGATTTGACAAAAGCAGATTTACTGAAAGCAATTGACGGACATATTCTCGCACAGGCTCAGTTGATTGGAAAATATAAGAGGTAATTAATGAACACTGCAAAATTCCGGTTCCACGATGAATTAAATGATTTTTTGAAAAGTCACAGGAAAAACTCATTCGATTTTAATTTCGAGGGGAATCCTTCCGTGAAAGATATTATCGAATCATTCGGAATTCCTCATGTCGAGGTCGAGGTTATTTTCGCAAATAATATTTCTGTACTTTTTGATTATAATTTAAAAAATGGAGATGACATATCTGTATATCCTTCATTAAAAAAAAATAATTCGCCTGATATTATTCGTCTGAAGGAAATTTCAAACGGTGTTCCGATTTTTATAGTTGATATTCAGCTCGGAAAACTCGCGCGGTATTTAAGAATGCTCGGCTTCGATGCACTATATGATAATAAATATGATTCAAAAGATATAATAAATATTTCTATCGGACATGACAGGACAATATTGACAAGAAATGTTTTTTTGTTGAAAAATAGTTCTGTCACAAAAGGCTACTGGATCAGGTCACAGGACCCGCACCAGCAGGTGTTACAGGTGATGCGGTTTTCGGAACTGACACCGCATATAAAACTTTTTTACAGATGCATGGAATGCAACGGAATTTTGAAAAATGTTGATAAAGAATTAATTAAGGATAGATTGCTTCCTAACACTTTAAAATATTTCGACGAATTTCATATGTGTAGTGATTGCAGGAATATTTACTGGAAAGGCTCGCATTTTAAAAAAATGGATTCGCTTGTGGAAAAAATAAAACACGACCCGGAATCTTCTTTAACTTCAAAAGTATAAAAACTACTGAAGTTACACGTCCAAAAAATCCGTGCAACTTCAATAGTGCTTTACGTTATGATTAAACTTATTTTATTAAGGATATTTTTCTTACAATAGAAATACCCTGGTTTTCAACTCTGAGGAAATATATTCCGCTCGATAAATTCGAACCATCGAATTTCTCAGTATACGTTCCAGCCGCTCTGTATCCCGAATAAACTTCTGCTATGTTTCGACCTGTTATATCGAATATTTTTACGGTTACATTTCCATCTTTCGGAAGTGAATATTGAATATTTGTTGTCGGGTTAAACGGATTCGGATAATTTGAAACTTCAAATTTTTCAGGCACCGTGTTATTGTAACCGATATAAGTCGTCGTTGTATCGGGGGGCCATAATAATACTTTGTTTTTAATTGCAAGCCAGTATTGATTTGTTGCAAAATTATTCACGCAATCTTCCTGGTACGTCCAGTAAAAATTACCAATGACATAAGGCAATGTTGGAGCAAATGTCATGTTATAAAAATTATTGATGGTCGTTATTTTATTCTGACCGTTATTATCCGCTGTCCACCCGCATTCTCCCATTCCGAGTTTTGAATTCGGAAACTTCGCATGAAGGGTTGTGAATATATTTTGCCAGTTTGGCGAAGTGCTTCCTTCACAAGGGTCGTAATAATATGAAATAAGAACATAATCAATTTTGTTTTGAATTCCCGGATATGTAGCAAGAAGCCTGTTTACCCATGGCATCATCAGATGGTTCGTGTCGGAAGTGCAATTTAAAACATTGTAAAATAAAGTTAATACGGTCTTTTTGTTTATCGATTTTGCATAAACAGCCACATCATTAACTGTCCTCTGTACTTCAGAATAATTATTACTAAACAGCCACTCTCCGTTTACTTCGTTTCCGATTTCCCAGTAATCAACCTTAGCGGATAACGTTGCATTGTTCATAAATGCCTGGCTTCGCGCAAGTACATTATCGTGATTAAATCCCGGCATATTTCCCGGGTCCCAATACCAGCTATCGAGAATTTGTCCCATTACATCCGCTACTGTTTTTAGATTCGTAGTAACCTGGTCAAAATCTGTAGGATTTGGAGTTAATGGAGCTGCGTCCTTGGGAAAATATACGATACGTATTGTTGGTCTTCTTGGCAATGCGCTTAAAGAATTTTTAATGTTGTTGATGGTGCTTGTTGAGGTTGAATTCTCAACATTGTCAAGTGTTACACCGCACATGCGTGTGGTTTGAGAAAACGAAGAAAACGGAAAGAACAAAAGTAATAAAGCCAGATAAATGTAGGCTTTGAATTTTAATACTATCATTTTTTTAGAGCTTAAAATGTTACACGGTCTGTTGCCGCAAAATAAATTTTAGTAAATTTGGTATCATCCCTGTTTGAAATCAGTGAAGCTTTTTAATCTATCATTCCTCTCTGTGCCGTGTTGTTTTTAAAATTTAAAAATCTTAAAACGGCTATATTCAAAGGATAAAAATTATTTTGAATCCCTGTATATATATCGGCAAATATCTTACCAAAGATTTTTATTGTTTTTTGTTGATTTTTTCAACAATTATTTTGAATTGAATCTCGAATTGATATGATAAATTCTCAATTTGAGAGAATGTCTCAGAATAGTAATTTTTAAAAATGAATTTTGGAAATGAAAAACCCCGGTTTCTGTAAAGAAATAGGGGCTTGAATTTCGATAGAAATTAATGTGAATAGATTATAAATCTACATTCGTACCAATTCCTGATGCAACTGCTTTTTCATAAACTAATTTTGCCGTCGCTGCATCCTGAATTGCAAGACCGTTTGATTTAAAAAGTGTGATGGTTTTATCGTTTGTCCTCGCTGCTTTTTTTCCTGTTATTATTTCCCCAAGCTCAGCATAAAAATGCGAATCCTTAATTGCTTTTTCTTTCAATGGAATCATAATATCTCCTGCTTCATTAAAACATGCTTCGAGTGAATCGCCGATGAAAAGCGAGCGCCTTATTGTTTCAGTGTCAAGTTCTCTTGCTCCCGGAGAATGACTTCCTATTCCGTTAATATGCGTACCTTCTTTTACCTTTTTCCCGTCAAATAAAGGAGTAGCAGATGAAGATGCGGTACAAATTATATCGGCTTCAAGTACTTCATCAACTCCGTTTGCTTTTATGATTTCAATTTTCAGTTTTGCTCCCATTTCGGAAATAAATTTCTCAACCGCTTCATCGGAAATATCATATACAATCGCTTTGCTAATATCTCTCACACAGCAAATCGCCCACAATTGCATCTTTGCCTGAACACCTGCCCCGAAAATTCCCGCAACCTGTTTTTCGTTTTCCCTTGCAAGAAATTTCGTCGCAACTCCGCTCGCCGCTCCTGTCCTCACAGCCGTCAGGTAACCGCCGTCCATAATGCAAATCACTTCTCCTGTTTCGGGATTTTGCAATAAAACCTTTCCGATTGTAGTTGGTAAATTATATTTTGAAGGATTGTTTTTATAAACAGTCACAACCTTGCACGACAATGCTCCCGACTCTTTCAAATATGCCGGCATGTAAAGTGAGACACCATTAGGCGGCGTAATGCCCGTTCGCAAAGGCAATACAGCCGTGCCGTTTGCAAGTTCTGCAAATGCTTTCTCGACAACATCGATACAATCTTTCATATCAAGGACTTTCATTACGTCGTTTTTATTTAGTAATAATGTCATATCATACCCCTTTTTTTGATTTTATAATTAAGAAAATTTATTAATTATTATTTATTAAATAACTGCATTTAAAAATCAACAAAATGCGATTGAAAATAAAACACCCTCCGGCCTCCCGGAGGGTGCATATGTAATCCGTTTCTTGAATAATATAATGGAACAGCTAAGTCCATTAAATCAAGGCGGTATCACTGATAAAATTTATGAAAAAACATGTAATTTAACAAGTCATCATAATATTTTAAGTCGAATAACTAATTTATTATCTCTGCATGATTGACATTTAATATTCATATCGTCTCCTGATGAAATTCGTTCTAAATATTTCAACCTATGAATGAGCATTAACTAATTAACTTAATATATACTTATAAATTTATAGATTTTACTCATAATAATTGCTAAATTTATTTTGCGCATTATATGTTTACCGGGGGAAATTGCAATTAAATAAAATCGAAAATTGCCGCAATAGTTATTTCAGCAGATGTGAAACTCCGTTAACAATTTTAATTTAATTTTTCAGAATCTATTTTTCCTGATGCAAAGATTTTTTACAATTTGTTTTTATTTTTTATTTCTGCACTTAATGCAGCTATCTGCTCAGGATGATACTTATTATAATTCTTTAAATCCCACATCGGCGACCTTTGTCTCAGATTTAAAAGCAAGATTAAGAACTCCATACACACGTATTTCCTATGATTCGTACGATGAAACCAATGTAGCAAATTATTCTTCGTTCGTTGTTGATGCAACCCAGCGCGGCGTATTATGTGTTTACAGCGGATATCAATATACATATACTCCTGTTTTCACCTGGTCTGTTTTCAGCCGCGAACATACCTGGTGCCAGAGCTGGATGCCCGTCGGCGGCTCATTGGGCTATGACCAGTACAACGACCAGAATCATTTATTCCCCACTGAACAAATTCATGCAAACGGAGTCAGAAGTAATCATCCTCTGGGAATAGTTACAAACGTAACTAATACTTTCTACGACGCAAAGTTCGGAACAAATTCTTCAGGTAAGACAGTTTATGAACCGAGAGATAAACACAAAGGCGACGCCGCACGTGCATTGCTTTATATGTGCATCAGGTATGATGATATCGGCGGTTACAACTGGAATTTCAATACTCTGAATGCATTCCTCCCTAAAGCCGGAGAAGCACCGCAGGATTTAAATACTTTGCTGTTATGGAATTCGCAGGACCCGCCTGATAAATGGGAAGTAGACAGGAATAATTTCATTCAGGCAAATCAGCAAAATCGTAATCCGTTCGTCGACCATCCGGAATACGTTTATTATATAAACTTTAATGATCTGACAAAATTGAATCCGGCTTATTCAACCGAACCTGCAAACAACGCAACAAATTTTTCTGCTACAATAAATGGTACTTCGGTTACTTTGAACTGGACAGCCGCAAGCCCCGGCGCACAGGCTCCTTCGGCTTATCTGCTCGAAGCCTACAATACTGATAATTATTTTGTTCCTGTCGATGGCATTGTATATACAGACGATGCAGATTTATCTGACGGCATCGCAAGAGTTAATGTTGATTACGCAAACAGTAATTACACTTTTAATAATATAAATCCTTCTTTATCATATTATTTCAAAATATATTCTTACAATGGAAACGGAAGTTTACGGAATTATAAAATCAACAATGCTCCGAAAACAACTACATACATTGGCACATACAGCAATTCTCTCGCTCTCGATAATTTCAACAGGGCAAATTCAACCAACATCGGAAACACGATTACAGCTAATGCACTGACCTGGAATAAAATCGAAACAGTCAGCAACTCAAGCATACAGATTGTTAATAACATGCTGAGACTTGGAAGCACTACATCAGGCAGAGAATTCGCTTATCTCGATTTGAATTCAGTAACCGGCTATCCTGTCGTACCTGCAAACGCAACCAGCATCATCACATGGGCTTTTAATTTCAGGCAAACACGGGCAGCTCCGAGCGGATTCGATAACAATAATTACGGAATGGCATTTATTCTCGGAAAAACTACAAACGATGCAACCACCGGTGACGGCTACGCAGTATTAATAGGTGATGCAAGCAATTTATATCGAATAAGACTTGCAAGTTTTTCCGGCGGCCTTGATGCAAATGCTAACTTTACAAATTTAATTACAGGTAGTGGATTTACAAATGATTATCTCAACGTAAAAGTTACATTCAATCCGAACGGAAGTAAATGGTCTTTATATGCCGAGAATAATTCATCTGCATTTCTGCAATCCGACCCGAGAAACACAGCCACACAAATCGGAAACACAATTTCGAGTTCAGCCTTCACCCAGGAAACTTTGAGATACCAGGGATGTTTTTGGAATCACGCAACCGGTGCCACTGATTTTGCTTACTTCGATGATTTATATGTTTCCGACCCCGGAGGAGCTTTGCCTGTATGCCTTTCAGCCTTTAATTACACTGTCTCTGAAAATAATGTAAAACTAAACTGGATTACTTCCGCCGAACAAAATAATAAGGGTTTTGAAATTCAACGCCACGATAATTTATCTGAAACCGGCTGGACGACACTCGGCTTTATAAACGGAAGAGGAAATTCGAATTCGCCGACATCTTATAGTTTCACAGATAAAAATTTAAAACAGGGAAAATATATTTATCGCCTGAAGCAAATTGATTTCAATGGCAATTTTACTTTTTATAATCTCAGCGGAGAAGTTGATATTGAATCCGTTAAATTTTTCGTCTTAATGCAGAATTATCCGAACCCGTTTAACCCGGTGACAGTTATTAAGTTTGTTATTCCCCCCTTCGAAGGGGGGCAAGGGGGGATGTCAGTTCTTAAAGTTTACGACGTCCTCGGAAAACTAATAGCAACTTTGGTCAATAAAAAACTTCAACCCGGCACATATGAAATACCATTTTCCATTAACCAATTTCCCGATTACCAACTATCGAGCGGAATTTATTTTTACAAATTGCAAACCGGCAACTTCACTGAAGTAAAACGAATGGTATTGTTGAAATAAAAGTATAATCTTGAGAACCCCTCTCCTTTTAGGAGAGGGTCAGGGTGAGGTTTTGATGATTATCAATACTCCGAATTTTAAATGTTCGAATAAACCAAATTAATTTTCAAAATCTCAATACTTTTTTCAATATCTAAATAAGCGAAATAAAATTGTTAATTCGCTCAGACCAATCATTTTTACTGGATTCCCGCTTTCGCGGGAATGAAAAGCGACGCTTCTCCCCTCTCCTTCCAGGAGAGGGGCAGGGTGAGGTTTTGCTTTGGTGTTTCAATTTAATTTATCATCATCAAACTCTTTGGATTGTGAGAAACTTGAATATCGATATTCTTGCTCAATTTCCACGAGCTTTAGCTCGTGGATTATATTACCTATGGCAGGGCTTTAGCTCATAACCGAAAATAGTTTTTGGCTAAAGCCAAATATTAGTTCATCCTACCCACGACTTAAAAGTCGTGGCAATTGAGTTAATCAAATCAATCGCTTCTCCCCTCTCCTTGTAGGAGAGGGGCAGGGGAGAGGTTGAAATGATTGTAAGTATAATGAATGATTTAACACCGAATAAATAAAACCAAAATTGTTGATTCGTTCTGACCAATAAAATTTCCCGGATTCCGCTTTCCCAGTTAAGAGCATACTGGGAAGAAACAGGAAATGAAAAGCCGACGTTTCTCCTACTCTTCTAAGAGGAGAGGAGTTCATACAATAATTTCTAACAACTATTCACAACCTCAATTTCCGCAGAGACCTCGACGATAGCGTAACAATAAAAACCACCACCAGAGTCATCAGCCCACCGAATATCACAGACGGCACTACACCCATAAGCTTCGCCGCAAGTCCCGATTCAAACGCTCCGATTTCATTCGACGAGCCGATGAAAATGCTATTCACCGCCGAAACTCTTCCCTTCATATTATCAGGCGTTTTCAATTGTATAATCGTCTGCCTGATTATTACGCTCACACTATCGAACATTCCGCTCAACGCAAGCAATACGAGCGACAAAATAAAACTTGTCGAAACAGCAAATGCAATAATGCATAATCCAAATCCCGTAACACAAATCAGAAGATTCCTTCCCGCATTTTTCGTCGGTGGTTTATGCGTCAGGAAGAGCGCCATTAACACCGCTCCTACAGATGGCGCTGCTCTCAATAACCCGAGCCCCTGCGCCCCGACGAGCAATATTTCCCCTGCAAATACCGGAAGCATCGCAACCGCCCCGCCGAATAAAACCGCAAACATATCCAGCGTCATCGCACTTAAAATAATTTTATTCTGAAACACAAATCTAATCCCCGCTGAAAGCCTGTCCCCAAGCGAGATTTCATCTGTCAATTCCGGAATCGGTTTTTTGGAAATTGTTGTGACTGAAATTATTGCAACTAAAGCCATCACGGCTACAGTTAAATATGAATATGTAACTCCGAAATATCCGTAAATCAAACCGCCCACAGCCGGACCCGCAACAGCGCCAATCTGCCAGGTCGAAGTATTCCACGTTACCGCATTCGGATATAATTCTCTCGGAACAATTTGTGAAAGCAGGGCAAATGCAGAAGGTATCGAAAATCCCCGCGCAATTCCGCTTATAAAAATCACGCTGTAGATTGCAATAACTTTGTGGTGTGCAAAAAGAAAAACCGTATCGGTTGAAATTAAAAGCAGTGCAGACGTGCAGATGAACATCAGAATAAAAGAATACATCAGAATCTTTTTCCTGTCGTTCGTATCCACAATGTGTCCGGCAATCAATGCCGTGAGTATTGCGGGAATCGCCTCCGCAAGACCTATGAGTCCGAGCGAAAAAGGGTCCCGCGTCAGCTCATAAACCTGCCAGCCGACTATCACCGACTGCATAAGCATTCCCAGCGTTATGAACAATCTTGCGAAAGTGAAATTCCTGAACTCTGCTATCCGCAGTGCATTAAATGCATCTGATTTTAGTTTCAAAAACAATTATAAAATTTATAAGATTTATAAAATTAGTAAAATTAAGAGCTAAAAACTATGACACGGGAAAAAACATTTTAAAAAATAAAATTAACGGTTTCCGAATAACGGTAAACATATAAGAGCAGGCAGGAGATCCCCGACAGGAGCATTCGGGAATGACAAAGTAGATTATTCTCTTACTCTCAAGTTCTGTTTGGAAACACTTAAAAGTTTTTCTCTATGTCTCAGTGGTAAAAAGCTCTTCGCTCTTAATCTTCAATCTTATGGATCTTACAAATCTTCAATCTTATGAATTTTACAAATCTTCAATCTTATGAATCTTACAAATCTTCAATCTTATGAATCTTACAAATCTTACGAATTTTCATATTTATTAATATTGTATTTTTCATCATCTATTCATAACTTGCAAAAAAGGAGTAAAGTATGAAAACTTTTATTCTAATGACAAAGCTCTCCAGCGATATGACAGGCAAACTCAAACAACGCCAAAAAGTCGGCAATGCCTGGCTCGATGAAGTCAAGAAGAAATGCCCGGAAGTGAAATTCAAAATGCATTACGCTTTGCTTGGCAAATATGATTTTCTGGATATTTACGAAGCACCCGATGAGGAAACTGCAGCGAAGGTTTCAATGATAAGCCTTGCGAACGGTGCGACAACGGCGGAAAGCTGGAGCGCAATTCCGTATAACAGATTCCTGAAACTCATCGAGGAAATTTAAATTAATTCGTAAGATTTGTAAGATTCTTAAAATTCGTAAGATTGAAGATTAAGAACTCAAAACCTTAAATACAAAATTCGTAAAGTAATCAATTGCGTTCCCAAATCCCGACAAATCGGGACACAAAGAACTTGGAGGACTTTGGGAACAAGGGATAAAGAGCTTAGAGCCTTAAACGCAAAGTTCGCAAAGTCCGCAAAGAATTTGCTTTTTGTTTTCTGTTTTTTGCTTTCTGCTTTAACATTTAACATTTAACATTTTTAACTTCAGGATTATTAAATTTATTAATTAATTCGCAATTTTAATTGAGAGGAAAATGAGATGGCAATTTTAAATCTTTCCATTAACAAAAAGAAATACTCTGTCGATGTTGACCCTTCCACTCCGCTGCTCTGGGTTATCAGAGACACAATCGGACTTAAAGGAACAAAATTCGGATGCGGGGAAGGCTTCTGCGGATGCTGCACCGTGCACATCAACGGCGAAGCGGCATTCTCCTGCAGTACCGCCGTCAAAGATGCCGTCAACAAGGAAATCACAACACTCGAAGGAATGCAGGAAAAACCTTTGCGGAAAATCATCGACGCATGGCTCGAGCAGGAAGTATCCCAGTGCGGATATTGCCAGCCCGGACAAATCATGTCAGCCGCTTCACTGCTTTTAAAAAATCCGAAACCCACTGACGACCAAATCGAAACCGCAATGACCGGAAACCTTTGCAGGTGCGGAACTTACACGCGCATCAAAAAAGCGATTCATAAAGTCATAGCGGAAGGAGGAATAAAATAATGGCATTAACAAGAAGAGATTTCATAAAAGTTGTTTCGGTTGCAGGCGGCGGATTAATGCTCAAAGCATACATGCCAAATTTTATTTATTCAAAAAATAAAAAATCCGAAGAAGATTTTACTCCGGCTGTTTTTATAAAAATAGATTCATCAAACGTCGTAACCCTTATTATATCCCGCCCGGAAATGGGACAGGGCGCACGCACTGCTGTTGCAATGCTTCTTTCGGAAGAGCTCGAAGCCGACTGGGAAAAAATAAAACTTGAAATGGCTCTGGCTCATCCCGATAAATACGGCTCGATGACTGCAGGCGGAAGCACAACCGTCAGAATGTTTTACACCATTCTCCGCAAAGCAGGCGCCACCGCAAAAGATATGCTCCTCACCGCGGCAGGTAAAAAATGGAACATAGATAAATCACAATGCTTCGCAAAAAACGGAAGAGTTTACAGCGCGTCAGATAAAAAAGGTCTAAGCTTCGGCGAACTCGCAGACGATGCATCCAAATTGCCCGTGCCTGATGATGCTCCGTTAAAAAATAAAAAAGATTTTGTACTTCTCGAAAAACCGGTTCACAGGCTCGATATGCCCGAAAAGCTTGCAGGCAAACCCGTTTTCGGAATTGATTTCGAAATGCCGGAAATGATTTTCGCAACTGTTGTACATTCGCCTTACGTCGGCGGAAAACTGCTGGACTTCGATTCATCCGCCGCAGATTCAAAATTAAAAATTTTCAAAATCTCAAACGGCATTGCCATCTGCGGTGATTCGACCTGGAAAGTTTTCGATGCAAAAAATAAAATCAAAGCAAACTGGGAAAATCCCGAAAAAGATTTATCGAGCGACGTCATCAGCAATTCATTTAAAAAGCTCGGCGAAGCAGGCGGAACGCTCATTAAAGAAGACGGCAATTTCGACGATGCATTTAAAAATAATTCCAAAAAGCTCGAAGCCGAATACGAACTGCCTTTCCTGGCGCACGCACCGATGGAAGCAATGAACTGCTCGGCATATTTTCAAAATAATAAAATCGAAGTATGGGCGCCGACTCAGTCCCCGCAGCCTGTTCAGAGTTCCCTGTCGCAAATTTTCAAAGTTCCGATTGAAAATGTTTTTGTGCATTCGCTCTTCAGCGGCGGTGGATTCGGAAGAAGATTAAACTGGGATTATCCGATTGAAGCTGTTGAAATTTCCGCAGAGCTTGGAAAGCCCGTAAAAGTTGTATGGAACAGACCCGATGATATGCAGAACGATTTTTACAGACCTGCGAGCCTTCATAAACTTGCCGGTGTAATAAATGAAAAAGATGAACTCATCGGATGGAAGCATCACGTAATATCTCCGTCAATCAGGGCGCAGAGAAATCCTGATACGGATATGAAACAGCCTGATGCGGTTGACGGCGCTTTGCAATTACAGTACGTCATTCCGAATTTCCGTATTGATTTCAGTTTATATAAATCTGCTGTGCCTGTCGGTGCAATGCGTTCGGTTTACAATTCGCAGACTGCATTTGCAAACGAAAGTTTTATAGATGAAGCCGCAGTGCTTGCGGGAAAGGACCCGTTTGAATTCAGGAGAAAATTATTACCTGAAGATTCGCGTTTAAGAAAAGTTCTCGAGAAAGCCGCGGAAATTTCAAACTGGAATGAAAAACTTCTTTCGGGAAAAGGCAGAGGCATCGCGTGTCATTTTTGTTTCGGAAGTTACGTTTCGCAGGTTGTACAGGTATCGTCGGATGCTTCGGGAAAAATAAAAGTTGAAAAAGTTTTTGCGGCAGTTGATTGCGGAAAATATGTAAATCCCGACGGATTAAGAAATCAAATCGAAGGCGGAATTGTATTCGCATTATCTGCGGCAATGCAGGGAGCAATCACAGTTGAAGGCGGAAGCATCAAACAGAAGAATTTCGATACGTACGAGCCATTGCGTTACAATCAGACTCCGGAAATAATAGAAATTGCCATAATTGAAAACGATGAAGCCCCGGGCGGGATGGGCGAACCCTGCGTCCCCTGCATCGCCCCGGCGCTGTGCAACGCAATCTTCGCCGCGACGGGAAATAGAATTCGTAAACTTCCGGTATACCTAAAAAAGTGAGATGGAGCTCTATGCAGCCTTGGCAGTGGAAGTAACTAGTAGTTAATAGCCATTAGTTAATAGCCGGTAATTTATTCGCAAGTAGTTAATAGCCGGTAACTTATTCGCAAGTAATTAATGCAAGAAACAAAACTCCGTAGGAGTTTTATATTTGTAGAAAAAGATAGACCCAATCCCCAAACTCCGGAGGAGTTTCATATTTATAGGAAAAGAAAAACCCAATACCCTAACTCCGTAGGAGTTTTATATTTATTGTAGGCTGATTTTATTTTTAAAAAGACGGCTAAAGAATAAAATTCTATATGGTCACAAATTGTTACCTTAAAGAATTGTATTCTTCAGTTGAAAGTTCAAACATAAAATCAGTAAATAAAAAAAAAGAACAGGCAGGAGATCCCCGACAGGAGTCCCGATATACAGAACATCGGGATGCAAAGAACGCACATTCGGGGATGACAAGCTAAAAACGAATCTTATGAATCTTACAAATCTTATGAATCTTACAAATCTTATGAATCTTATTAATCTTATTAATTATCTTCCACAGTAATAATAGACTTCTTAATATAAATTGGTCGGATATATTTTCTTAACTTAGGTAAATTCAGATAAAAGTAAAAAGCGCCGAGGATGCAGCAGATGCCGCCCGTCATAACTGTGTAATTGACTCCTATTAAATCCGAGAATGTCCCGGCGAGCAGATTTCCGAAAGGCACCATTCCCATAAATGCCATTGTGTAAAAGCTCATCACGCGTCCGCGCTTGTCGTCATCGGTGAGAGTTTGTACCATAGTGTTGCTCGAGGTCATTACAACCATCATTCCGAATCCCGTGAAAATTAAAATTATAAATGACAGGAGAAAAATATCCGAGAATGAAAATAAAATTAATCCTGCTCCGAAAATTGCCGCGGCAAGGGGAATGATTCTGCCGAGTCCGCGAACGGTTTTCCGCGATGCGAGATATAACGCACCAACCAGTGCACCCGTGCCCACAGCCGCCATCAGGTAACCGAAAGTGTGCGGTCCGCCGTGCAGGATTTCTTTTGCAAAAATCGGCATTAATACCTGGTAAGGCATTCCCATAAGGCTGACAAGTGCCAGCAATAATAAAATCGCTTTTATCGGCGGGAATCCGTAAACATATTTAAGTCCGTCTTTAAATTCCCTCAGCGGAGTCGTGATTCGTTTCGGAGGTTTTTTGTATTCGATAATCATAAATAATAAACTCATTATGATTGCAACAAAACTGATTGTGTTAATCATGAAGCACCAGCCTTCACCTACAACGGCGACAAGGAGTCCGGCGATTGTGGGTCCTAATAATCTCGCTCCGTTTACCATAGCGGAATTCAGTGCGATGGCGTTGTTTAAGTCTTCTTTTTTCTCAATCATTTCTACGACAAATGACTGGCGGACGGGAATATCGAGTGAATTTACGAGTCCGAGTAACACTCCGAGAGCAATTAAGTGCCATACCTGTATGACATTTGTGAACACAAGTACTGTTAAAATAGCAGATTGGAGCATTGAAAGTACCTGGGTTAAAATCAGAAGCCTGTATTTATTAAATCTATCGACAATGACCCCGGCAAAGGGTGACAAAAAAAAGGTTGGAATTCTGCTCAAAAAACCGACTAATCCGAGTATGAATGCCGAGCCTGTTAAACGGTATACCAGCCAGCTCATTGCAAGCATCTGAATCCAGGTACCTATAAGCGAGAGACTCTGACCCGAAAAATAGAGCCTGTAATTCCTGTATTTAAGGGTTCTGAATATGTTTTTTAAACTACTGTTTTTTAAGATATTATCATTCATTTATATCGCTAACAAGTTCATGTGTTTTTCACCGGAAAAAGTGATTAATAATTTAAACAAATTAAGCGTAAATAATAATCCATTTTGTAATGAAACTTATTACTGAAATTTAAGTTTAAGAGGTTGATGTTTTATGAATAAAAAAAGAGCAAAATATTTAGTATATCAATAAACAAAAAAAAAATATATTTTAAAATAAAATTAGAAATTTAATTAAACCTTTTATACGGATAAACACTCTAAAATATAAAGAGTATTTAATTTCAGAGGATAAAAAAATGAAATCTCAAAAAAATATTTTTAATAACGTAATGATAGTTTTGTTTACGTTTGTGTTTTTATTTATAACAAACACTTTATTTGCACAGATAAAGGAGAATGAAGCTACGAAGCCGACTGTCGCCGACACGGTTTCTGATGATAACGAAAACATTCTCGATTCAAATGCCACGTACAAAGAGGATTTCAACAATCTGAACGGTTCAGGTGATTGGATTCAGGTTACTAAAGGAGCAATAACGAGTGAAATGATGAACCAAACGGACGACGACATTGCGTATTCGGAAGACCCGCTCGATTCGACTGACGCTTCGCAGGTTGTTTCTGTTTGGAGACCTTACGTTTCAGGTCCTTATATGGATTGGGACCCATATTGTAACGGAAGATGGGAATTCACATATGCAGGTTGGATTTGGATAAGTTATTACGATTGGGGTTGGGCTCCATACAATTACGGCAGATGGTGGTGTTCAAGCACTTATGGTTGGCTTTGGTTTCCGGGAAGAATGTGGGGAGCGAACTGGTGCAGCTGGAGAGGCTATAACGGCTATTACGGCTGGCATCCGAGAGGTCCGCATATCTGGTGGAGAGGCAGAAACGGATATGTGAGAAACAATCACATAAACTTTTCGAGTCCAAATCACTGGAAGTTTGTTGACAAAAATAATATCTCGAATAATATAACCAAATCGAATGTACTAAACGGAAGTAAGAATAAAGAGATTCTGAAAAATTCGACGAACTTATCGGGTAATATTAATAAATATAACGGCAGTAAGAACTTTTCTTACAACGGACCGAACTCAAATTCGATTTCGGGAGTGAACGGAGAAAAAATTTCTCCAAAGCAAATTGTAACTTCAAGTTCAAAAGAAAAGACAAAGGTTTCTGGAAATATAGTTACGGTGTATAAGAACGGAAATTCGAACCCGCTAAAAAAAACGGAAAACGGCGCCGTAACAAACAAAACGAGCAATTCAAGCAGCACAAGCGACGGTTCAAAGAAAAGTAATGCAAGCCTGCAGACCTCTGCAAGAAATACTAAGAATATTGTATCGAAGAAGAATAGTAATAACTCCGGACTTTATGCCAGCAAAGAATTTTATAAGGTACAGACAAAGACAAATAGTAATAAAGTTCAGAACAATGCAAATAAAGTCGGGAACAATGGTCAGCGAGTGAATACGAATAAAACAGGAAACAATACGCCGTATAACAACACGAACAGGACTACGACAACTCAGCAGAAAGCGAGGGTGCACGGCAACAATCAGAATACAACGAAATCGGGTAATAACCGTGGTTCAAATAATTCCGGAACTGTGAACAGGGGAAACAGTAATAATGGTTCGCGAAATAACGGAAGTTATGGAAGCAGAAATTCAGGAAACAATGGTAACAGGCAAAGCTCACCGCCACGCTCATCTAATAATGGTTCCAGGTCAGGAAGAGGCGGAAGAAAGTAAGTTAGTAAAATATTTTTGATAGTAGTGAAAGAAAAACCAATCGTTGTAAGACGATTGGTTTTTTTTATAATGAATCCGAACGAGAGTTTTTTATTTAATAAATCCGCTTTCTTTAATATCTGCCGTGACTTCTTTTGCAAGTGATGAAGAGAGGTCATCTATATCGGAAGCATCCCACGTCTTTGTGGTAGCATACCAGATGGGCGTTTTGCTCTTCGGTGAAAACAATGAAACCTCCATCTTCACTGTTTTATGTGATTCATAATAGCCCGTTCTCGAGAATGTAGAGGTACCGCCCCAGTAATAATCGTAGAATGCAACCGAAGGATGTATTCTTTTGTTCACATCGGTTTCAAGATATTTAACTACAAGGAGTCCGTCGTAATTTCCATCCTGAAGTGTTCTGCCGAGTTCCTCGGCGGAATATTTTTTCTCGAAATTAAAAACTGCGAGGCTGTTGACCGCGTCGACGCCTTCTTTTGTAAGGTCAAGAGCGATTTGATTTTCGTATGCTTTCCTGAAATCGACATTTTTAACCATTGCGAGCACCATTACTTTTTTAACGCTTTTGCCTTTGAAAACGGGGTCTGACCAGCTTGTAACGGTTGTCGGGGCTGAACAAGATTCTATCAGGAATGCTGACATAACGAAGACGAGTACAATGAGATATTTTTTCATATTGTTAAGAATATAATTTTAAAGTTTAATTTTAAACATTAATAAATTTGTCATTCCGGTGTAAGCTGGAAACGTTCTGTGTTCAGCGAAGCTAATCCAGACGAAACCCAAGAAGTATTTTCTTAATTCTATTATACTCAAACATTATCCTGGAACGTGTATTTCGCTCACTTTCCACGAGCTTTAGCTCGTGGAAGAATAATACACAAAATCGGGCTTTAGCCCATAACCAAAATAGTTTTGGGCTAAAGCCAAAAATATGAATCATCTAACCCACGACTTAAAAGTCGTGGCAATTGAGCAAGAGTATTATTATTCATAATCACACAATCTCTAAACTCATTGCAATTGAGCAACGTATAAACTATTTATATTATTATATTTGAAAATTAATTAAATAAAATGGTAAAAATTTATCTCAGTCACATTATTTTGACAATATATCGATTATACAGGTTTAATATTAAGCAAGAAATAAATTGAGATTATTATAATTTTTTTATTGTTATTAAATTGAACATTAATATTAATAATACATAATGTTAGCGTTATTAATTAAAATAATTAATATATTATAAAGTACAAGTTTGCAAGAGTTGAGAATAAATTAAAATTTATTATGAAAATTAAATCATTATTGCTGTTTGCATTACTTTTATTTCCTGCATTTGTTTTCGCCGAAACCGGTCCGTTAAATACATTTAAAGTTATAGGATATAACCTGAATCTCGATATTTACAATTGCTTCAGGGCACCTTTTACGAGAGGGTTTTCTGCGAGCGATGAGATTACGATTAAATCAACATCACAGCTTAAGTATGTAAGTCTGAATGCATCGAATAAATCGCTGAGAATAGAAAAAGTTGAAATAGCAGGAGAAGAATTTTCACACGACAATGATATTTTAAGAATCTCGCTGGACAGGGTTTACCTGCCTGATGAAATTCTGAAGATAAAAATTTTTTATAAACATAATGATATTCGTGATGATGTTTTTTATGCATACGAAGGAATGGTTTTTACCGACTGCGAGCCTGAGGGTGCGAGGAGCTGGTTTCCTTGTGTTGACAGACCTTCCGATAAAGCTAATTCCGAAGTTACGGCAAAGGTACCTGCGAATGTGAAACTCTGCTCGAACGGTTTGCTCGAAGATTCGATTAACACAGGCGATACAATTTATTATCACTGGGTAAACAGGGACCCGATTGCAACTTACCTGATTGCTTTTATAGGAAAAACAAATTACAACCTCGATATTTTTTACTGGCAGGACCCGGAGAACAGTTCAATCAGAATTCCAATCAGGTTTTACTGGAACGACAGGGAAGAAACTGCGGGGAAAAAATATATAGAATCAACGATACCTGAAGTGTTAAATTACTTTACGAAAATATTCGGCGAATATCCGTTTGAGAAAGTGGGTTTTGCTACAGCCGGCAACGGGACAGGGTTTCCATGGGGCGGAATGGAGAATCAGTCTATAATAACTTTGTGTTATAATTGCTGGGATGAAAGTACGGTGGTGCACGAGTTTGCCCATCAATGGTTCGGAGATTTAATTTCGCCGATGACGTGGTCGGATATCTGGCTTAACGAAGGATTCGCAACATATTCCGAGGCGCTCTGGTATGAGCATAAATACAATTATAAATATTATAAGACCGAGATAGAAAATTTTGCAAGCATCTACAGGTATTCAAATCCGGGGTGGGCAATATCCAATTCTGACTGGAAGTACAAGATGCCTGATAAAAATGTTTTGTTCGATGTTTCGATTACGTATTACAAGGGTGCGTGCGTATTGCATCAGTTGAGATATGTACTCGGTGATTCGTTATTTTTCAAATGCATAAAATCTTATGCGACGAATCCCGAGCGCAGATACGGGAATGCAACGATTAAAGATTTTAACGATGAGGTTAATAAAGTGTCGGGTGAAAATTATGACTGGTATTTCAGTTCGTGGATTTATCAGCCGAACCAGCCGAATTACAAAAACAGTTATTCAATAAAGCCTGCGGGAAATAAATGGATGATTCATTTTAATACGAGTCAGAAGCAAACTGATTTTTTTCCGATGCCGCTGGATTTGAAAGTGAATTTTTATAACGGCTCAGACACGATGATAAGGGTGATGAATGAATATAATTTTGAGTATTATGATTTTACGTTTGATAAGAAGCCTTTTAATTTAGTTTTTGACCCGGGAGATAATATTGTGCTGAAGACAGTGGAGTGAAAGATTGGTGTTACAACGCCGGAGTGTTGCAGAAGAGTTTTTAATTGAATTATTTTGCTCAATTGCCACGACTTTTAAGTCGTGGGTCGAATGATTTGTATTTTTGGCTTTAGCCCAAAACTCTTTCCAATTATGGGCTAAAGCCCAATTTGTGTTTTCTTCATCCACGAGCTAAAGCTCGTGGAAATTGAGCAAGAGCATTATTATTCTATTTCCGCGGATTTTTCTTTTACTGTTTTCAAAAGAGCGAATCCCAAAACAAAAAACACACCGACGGAAAGCACAGCAATTTTTTGCGAGCCGGAAAGCCAGGACACAAGCCCGAATGTAAGCGGTCCGAGAAGAGTTGAGGTTTTATCGAAGAGCGCATAGAATCCGAAGAACTCGGTTTTAATTTCAAGCGGAGTTAGTTTTGTCATAAGTGCCCGCGAGAGTGCCTGGGTAGAACCGAGGAAGGTACCTGCGAACCCGCCGATTATGAAAAAGAGATGAATCTTAAAATTGAAAATGTATAAATACGAATCTTTTTCGATGAAGAAAAATATTGCGATGATAATTGCAATCCAGAAAATCAATGTGATGAAGATCGAACGAAGAACGCCGATTTTATCGCCGATGTATCCGAACAGAAACGAGCCTAGCATTGCGGTAATCTGAACGATGATAAAAAATATTGCAAGTTCGATTAAATCGAATCCGAGAGTTTTGCTTGCATAAATTCCGGAAAAGAAAATTATAGTATTTACAGCATCGATGTACAGGAAAAAAGATAACAAATAATTCCGCAGGTTTTTATATTTGTTGATATGTTTTAATGTATCGAATACTTTTTTAAATCCATAAGTAAAATAATTTATTTTTTGTTTTGCTGCTTCAGGATTAATTTTTTTCTCTTTTAAAAATACAAAAATCGGGACTGAAAAAACTAAAAAGAAAAGTGCGGTCAGAACGAAAAGCATATTCGGATTATCCTTAAACGGAAAAACAAGAACCAGGGCTGCGAGTGAGCCGACATAGCCTACGGCGTAGCCGATAGCGGAGACTTTGTTATAATATTTTTCTTCAACCATATCGGAGATGAAGGCATCATAAAAAGTAAGTCCCGTCTGGAAACCGATATTGGACAAAATAAATAAAAATAATGCGAAGACGATAGTTCCCGGACCAGTGAAATACATAAATGCCGTTGCGATGATTGCGAGTGCGGTAAAGAACATCAGGAAACCTTTTTTATTTGACGAGTGGTCGGCAAGTGCACCGCACACGGGATTCAGCACGGCGGAGATAATCATCGAGATGTTAATTCCGAGTGACCAGTAAAAATCACCAATCGGGAGTTTCCGGCAGACAACATCGGTAAAAAAAACTGCGAAGACAAATGCAACTATGATGACTGCATAGGAAGAATTTGCAAAGTCGAATAATGACCATACAAAGACCTGACTTTTATTTTTCATCCCTGGATTTCTTCTTGATATCGAGCAGTCCCCTGCCCTGTTTATTTAATTTATTATCTTTTCTTAAGTCGATTAAAATTGCATCGAGTATTCCGTTAACAAATTTTCCGCTTTGACTGGTACAATATTCTTTTGAAATTTCGATAGCCTCATTGATGGAAACTTTTGGTGGTATTTCGGGGAAGTACAATATTTCAGTAAGCCCTATTCTAAGGACAAGTTTATCTATCAGGGCAATTCGTTCGAATTCCCAATTTTCAATTTTGCCCTGAATCATTTCGTCAAGCAATTTTACATTTTTTAAAACAGCATCTATCAAAGCAGAAGCAAAATTGTATCTATCTGCTTCCTGCAATTCCGATAAGAGATCTTTCTTAACCTTATCTATATGATCTTTCGCTATTTCATAAGCATACAAGACCTGTAATACTTTTATTCTAATTAGTCTGCGAGAAGATTGCATTAAAGAACGATATTAAATTAAATAAATATTATACAATGTATAGATTTTTTAGACAAAACAAAAGTTAATGGTAAATCCTTTCTTTCATTCCCAATCGGGGATTGGGAATGAGGATTGAAATCCTGTTAATTCGGATTCATTATATGAATGCACTTATCCGATTCCGAATATCCAGAAAAACAGCAATGCTATACTTTCTTTGATACAAAAATTTATAACACTTTCTGTGGAAAGCGGAGTATCGGATGCGATGCAATCCACATTCATATTATTAAATTTACAAATTTCTGACGAGCGGAAGAGATGGAAATTATCCGAAATGAGAATAATTTTATTCCAGTTAAATCGTCTGTAACATTTATCCCTGACGTAGTGAATTTGTTCGATTGTAGAATTTGATTTTACCTCGACTATCAGATTCTTTTCATCGACGCCGTATTTTTTGAGTTCATTTCTTGCGACTTCGGATTCGGTCATTTCATTTGGAGAGCCGCCACCTGTCAGAACGAGCTTAGGAACAATTTTTTTCTGGTAAATTTCGAAACCTTTATTAATTCTTTCTCGCAAAACGGGTGAGGGTCTGTTTCCTCCCCAGACTGCGGCTCCGAGAATAACGCCTGCATCGGCTTTTTTATTGCTGTTGATATATGATTCGGCGTCATCCTTATAATAATATATCTGCGATAAATTAATGGTGAACCCGGCTAATGCAATAACGACAAGCAATCCGGCATTATTGAAAATATGGAGCATTTTGGAGCGGGAAAAAGTAATTGTTATATATGAAGTAAATAAAAGCCCGTAGCATAACAGAAAAATGATTGCTGCAAATATTTTATAATCCTTGTCTCCAATTAAATTTGATACTACAAGAAAAACAAAGCCTATGATAGATATTACAAGGAGAACGACTAAAGATGTGATTTTAAATTTACTTTTTGAAAAAATATTTAAAATCAGGAGAACAAATAATATTGTAAAGTATATAACCGCAATCATATTTCCCGTTTTAAATAAATTAAAACTGCTCACGAGAATATTCTGGTTATAATATCTTGTATACGTTAAAAGAAAACATGAAATTAACGATACAAGGAACGTGAAAAATATTATTACGTTTTTACTTTTTAGCAATATGGCTCCCGGTTGACAAACCTTAATTAACAAATTATATCTTAAAATATGAAAAAAAATTTTATTTTGAAACCTTAATAAGGCTTCTTTTTTTTGTAAAAATTGCGGGATATTTGAGATGATTATGTTAGTTTGTTTATAGTCTATATTCAGTATTGTTTTATTAATCTATAAAATCTTATAAATTATTAACTTTTATTTTATATCAATTTATAACATATTTCTACATATCTCGGTAAGCATTATAGGAAATAGAACTAATTAAACAATTTTAGTTAACTAATAATTTTCTTTATGCAATCTACAGAAATAAGAACTCAAAAACACACTTATCGGAAATTGCAAAATTATTATTAAATAAAAATATTATTTAATTTATGAGAAAATTAATAATCATTTGTTTTTTATTTTTAGCGGGTTGTACTGATAATTCAATCAATTCAAATTTAACGGATGGTTGGCAATTGTTTTATGAACGGAATATTAAAGATACATTAATAAAAGGTGAACTTTTTTTAGATACGACAAATTCAACCAAATTAATATACAATACTCAAATTAGATTGAAAATAATTTATAGAATAGATTCTTGTTTAGAGTCTAATCCTTTCTTTGTTTTAAGAGATTCTACATATGTTCACAATGTTTGCGGAATGTATTTCTGGAATACCACAAAAACGAACTTAGATACTGTATTTTCTGTTAATGCAAAAAATTGCTTTAATATATTTATGGGTGCTTCCGACACTAAATTTTATTTTGATTCTTTACAAATATATAAAAAATAGTCAGGGGTAATTAAAACATTAAGTTTAACCTGCCTGCAATACTCAATTGATACATTTAAAACAAATACCTAAATTACGGTAAATATACATTTTTTTAAGGTATTTACTACCTATTTACTACTTTAAAAATTAAAATGTTCGTAATTATACTATAATTAAAGCGGTTAGCAAAATCAAGAAAATTTTTATTTTGAAATTGCTTTAAAAAATGTATAATTTACTTTCTAAATATCTATTAATTATGTTCATAACCTTTGAGGGTATAGATTTAAGCGGCAAATCGACACAAGCCAAACTTTTATACGAGTATTTAAAAGAGAAAAAGAAAAAAGTTATTATAGTCAGGGAGCCGGGTGGTACCGGAATATCCGAAAAAATCAGGAACATACTGCTTGATAAGAAAAATTTTAATATGAAGTATATTACTGAATTCCTGCTGTTTTCGGCATCGAGATACCAGCTGACGGAAGAAATCATTAAGCCTCATTTAAAGCGAGGATATTACGTGATTTGCGACAGGTATTACGATTCATCAACTGCTTACCAGGGTTACGGCGGGGAGATAGATATTTCCATTATAAATAAGGTGAATAAAATTGCAACCGGGAATTTAATACCCGATTTATCTTTTTTAATAGATATAAGCTATAAGGAAAATCTGAAAAGGCGTGAGAGGATGAAGAAATCGCACGACCGGATTGAACAAAAGGAAATTTCTTATTATACAAAAGTAATAAATGGGTACCGAGCGATAGCAAAGAAGGATAAAAGATTCAAAGTTCTCGACGGAACAAAACCGATTTCGGATTTACAAAAAGAAATAATAAAATTAATTTTTAAGAAATAACACAAAAAGTTTAAATAATATATATGTCATTAATTAATATTAAGAAAATTAAATTTCCTTATTTCAGGCTTCAGATATATTTGTTATTTATTTTATGTCTGGTGTTAGGTACAACATTTAAAGGCAACGAAGATATTTATGATAAGATAAATAAGAATATGGATGTTTTCGGAAAAGTGTACCGGGAAGTAGCGATTAACTATGTAGATGCAATCGATGTGGATAAATTTTTCGAAGCGGGAATAGAGGGAATGCTTGCTACGCTTGACCCATACACTGTTTACTATGATGATAAAAACAGGGATGCGATAGATTTGATAACAACCGGGAAATACGGGGGCATTGGAATTACAATAGGAGTTAATGATTCTATAATTAAAATCACGGATATAATGAGCGGTTATGAAGCCCAGAGAAAAGGTCTTCGCATCGGGGATATTATAAAAGAAATTGACGGGACGGGTCTTTCGTCGGGAGAAATAGAGAAAGTGAGGCAACTGGTCAGGGGTGCGGCAGGAACGACATTAAATATGAAAGTTGACAGGGATGGAGAAATTATTAATTTCGAACTGACGCGGCAGGAAATTATTTTAAAAAATATTTCCTACTCGGGATTTATCGGAAATCCTGATGATGGAATAGCATATTTGAAACTTGACCGGTTTACGAACAATTCCGAAAACGAAGTTGAAAATACTTTAAAAACATTTAAATCAAAAAATAATTTAAAAGGTGTAATATTTGACTTAAGGGATAATGGAGGAGGATTACTGGAGGCGGCAATCGGGATATTGAATAATTTAGTTGATAAAAATAGCCTGCTCTTAACGACAAGGGGAAATACTAAAGAATCAGAAAATAAATTCTTTTCAAAAGAAGACCCGGTAATTCCGAAGGATGTTCCTTTAGTTGTATTGATAAACGGCAATACTGCATCCGCGTCGGAAATTGTTGCCGGAGCTATACAGGATTTAGACAAGGGTGTTATTGTGGGCAGTAAGTCATTCGGGAAAGGGCTTGTACAACAGGTCAAAGACCTTAATTCGGACTCACGTTTAAAAATTACCACTGCACGATATTTCACACCTTCCGGCAGATGGATACAAGCAAAAAATTATTTTAAAGAAAACAAATCGGGAGTTTTTCTTAACACCGAAACGTTTATGCAAACCGAATTCAGGACATTAAACGGCAGAACAGTTTATGCGAACGGAGGGATTACACCCGATGATGAAGTGAAAGTGGAAGGAGAGAGCGAGATTCATTCGGCTTTATTAATGAAGGATATGTTTTTTAAATTTGCTAATTATTATTTATCACAGAATCCCGGAATAAAATCATTTACCTGCACCGATAATATATTTTATCAGTTTCTTGATTTTGTAAAATCTCAGAATTTCATTTATAATTCAGAGGCAGACAAAAAAGTTGACGCATTAAAAAATATCGCATCGAAAAAATATTTCCCGGACAATTTTTTAAATGATTTAGGAAAAGTTGAAGATGATATTCAAAACGAAAAGCAGACCGAGTACGAAAAAGCAAAGGATGAAATAAAAAGAAACATTGAATCTGAAATAAACAAACGTATAGTAACGGAAGCCGCGCAAATTGAGGCAACTTTTGATAATGATTTACAACTACAGGAAGCATTGAAGGTAATTAAAAATAAAGATGAGTATTTGAAATTATTGAATAAAATGTAGAAGAGCAGAAGCCGGAAATTTTTTTAAATAATCGGGTCACCTCACAAATTTGACAATGACCTTTCAAAATCTTTATAGAAATTGTACATTTATAGGGAAAAATGTATTACCTAACATAAATATTTTATTAACTTAATTTATATTAATCATGATAACATTAATAATATTTTTTATAATAGTATTAATAGTTTTGTTTTTAGTCCGCAAGAACTTACAGGACAATAAAAACGCGGAAAAAGTTATTGGATTGTTGAGAGTACTCGCTTTAATAGGAATTGTGGTCGCAATATTGTTTGCATCTATAGTCCAGATTGGTCCCGGTCAGGTTGGAGTCCCGATACTTTTCGGAAGCGTACAGGACAACGTGTTGAGAAGCGGACTTAATATAGTAAACCCGCTGGTCGAAGTTGAAAAATTAGATATTAAAACGCAGGCATATACGATGAGCGGAGTTAAAGACGAAGGTCAGGTAAAAGGAGATGATGCGATTCTGACATTATCCTCAGACGGTTTGACACTGAAATTAGATGTAACGGTTTGGTTTAAAGTAAGCGAATCGGAAGCTCCTCAAATTTTACGAACCATTGGAGCAGACTATATAGAAAAAATTGTGAGACCTGCTACGAGAACTTCATTGAGAGATGTTTCGGTTCAATATACAGCTACGGATATTTACTCTTCAAAGCGCGATGATTTCATAAAAGAAATTTCGAAAAACCTTGAAACCTCATTTCAAGGACGCGGTATAATTCTGGAAAAAGTTTTATTAAGAAATATTGAACTTCCGGAAAAGGTGAAAGAAGCAATTGACGAAAAAATTTCCGCAGAACAAAGGGCGCAGCAAATGGTTTACGTCTTACAAAAAGAAAAACAGGAAGCGGAAAGAAAACAGGTAGAAGCAAGGGGTGTTTCCGAAGCTCAGAAAATTATTTCCAGTTCAATTAGTCCTCAATATTTGCAGTGGAAATATATCGAAGCTTTGAAAGAACTGATGACATCAAAGAATAATACAATTGTGATTACGCCTTACGACCAAAAACTGACACCTCTGTTGAATTTGAATAAATAATTTGATTTAAAATAATAATTAATATTTATGAATGAGAATCTGAAAGAGTTAAAAATAACTTATGACCCGATGGAAGCAAGTCTGATACAGGCAAAACTTGATGATGAAGAGATTGAATATAAAGTTACAGGGAACAGTAACCTTACTATGACTATGGATACTTTCAATGCAGAAATAAGCAGGATGGCACTGAAACAGCCGATTAAATTTTTTGTGAAAGAAGAAGATTATGAAAGAGCGAAAACAATAATAGATAAGGATAATTCGGATCTGCTTCAGGATGATTTGGAATATTAATCAAGTTCGTCAAGTTTATCAAGTTTATCAAGTTCTTCAAGTTTATCAAGTTTATCAAGTTCGTCAAGTTTATCAAGTTTATCAAGTTTGTCAAGTTAGAAGGTTTGAAGGTTGGAAGGTTAGAAAGACTGTGCGAAAACAACCACTGCCTCTTTCCCAAACCCCTGTTTGGGAAAGAAAAAGCTAAATATTTATTTAGGTTACTCGTTTTCACACAGTCTCTGGAGCGTGGGAGCTATATGTTTTTTACGGAATGTTAATTTATTTATAAAATACTTTCATTAATTTGAAAAATCTTAAAATGAAATATTCTTCTATAACATTATTCGGTATATTGATTTTATTTAATTTCATTTTCGCTTTTTGCAAAAACGAAACTCCTACAAAACAATCAAAAGATACTTCACAGCAGGTAACCCAAACAAAGAATAAAATGGATACAATAATTAAATTTACTTATTTAACAAAGGATGCTTACAAATTACACTTTGATGCAACGGTGATTGATTTTCACAATGACTATGTTTACCAGGTTTATTACAGGAATGCAAATTTCGGAAAAAGAGACAACTTCACACAATCGGGATTGCCGCGATTAATCGAAGGCGGCGTGGACGTTCAGATATTTGCGGTCTGGATTGTACAAAATGAAATAAAAAGGGCGAACAAATTCGCAAAAGAGCAAATTGCGAGGATTAAAAATTTCGAAACAGAATACCCGGAGCAATTTGAACTCGCCAATTCTTATGATGATATAATCAGGATAAATAAATCAGGAAAGCTGTGCGGATTGATGGGAATTGAAGACGGAGCTCCGATTGAAAATGATATAGATGAAATTAATACATTTTATGATTTAGGTATAAGATATATAGGTCTCACGTGGAATCACTCAAATAAAATCGGGACATCGGCACGAGATGAAAGTCAAAGTGGAACGGGCGGATTAACGAAATATGGTATCGAAGTTGTGAAACGGATGGATGAACTTGGAATGCTTATAGACGTTTCGCACATGGGAGAAAATGCTTTCTGGGACGTCATAAACAATTCAAAAAATCCGATTATCGCATCACATTCCAATTGCTACGCATTAAATCCGCATTTCAGGAATCTGAATGATGACCAGATTAAAGCTATCGCAAAAAGCGGAGGAATAATAGGGATGAATTTTCTCGATGAATTTATAGAACAGGATGCGAAAGCCAATAGAGTAAAAAATTATTACCAGGTTTATAAAAAGGACTTAGACGAAATATATGAAACGAACAAAAGTAATTTAATTAAATTCAATGAAGAGCGAGAAAAATTTATGAACGAACATCCGATTAAAGGCGGAACAACTATTGATAATATCATTGACCATATAGACCATATTAAAAATCTTGTTGGTGTAGATTACATCGGACTTGGTTCTGACTTTGACGGAGGTATAACCCCGCCGGTTGATTTATATGATGCAACCTGTTATCCGCTATTAACAAAAAAACTTATTGAAAGAGGATATAAAGAAGATGAAATAAGAAAAATACTCGGATTAAATTTTTTGAGAGTTTTCAAACAAGTATGCGGATAGCTCTTTCAATGTTAAATGTTAAAGCGTTAAATGTTAAAGCGTTCTTAAACCGGGATTGGGAATGAGTTTATCCTGTATTTGACTGATCATTATTATCTTAATTTATATTCTTTAATTGTACTTGCAATAATTAAAAATTAAATTTAAATTCATCATCAAATTTTTCAAATAAAATAAAATAACTATGAAACCAGATGCACAAAGAATTATAATGTACATTGGAATAACAATCGGAGTTTTAGGTGGTCTTTTAGGTATGGCAGTAGCTATTGCAGCCGCGCCTTTATTCGGAAGCATATTCTCTTTATTTTTTATATTAATATTTGGATTTGTTTTCGGAGGTCTTTACCTGCGGGGACGGAAGAGAAAAGAACTTCTGCAAAACGGTACACAGGCAAACGGAAAAATAATCGAATTATGGGATACGGCTGTAACAATAAACAACCAGCCTCAGATTGGAATGAAGATTCAATATAATACGATTAGCGGACAGACGGTAGTAGCTGAATTAAAAATGGTAATCTCACGTTTGGAAACTGCTTACTATCAGCCCGGCGTAAGTTGTGTAATCAGATATGACCCTAACAATACATCTAAAATCGCTATTGAAAGTATTGGGGGTTCAGCAGGAAATCAGGGAGGTTCATTTGATAACTATAGTAACTACGGCAATCAACAATCAATCTCACCGGAAACAGCTTCTGTGTTGTCTCCAATCTTTAACGGTATGACCCAGCCACAGATAGATAGCTGGTTGGTAAATATGGATAATGAAAATCAAAGAATCATGCAGTCCGGAACTGAATGCAAAGCGATTATAAAGAACATCGAATGGATGGGTGTTTATGTAAACGGACAAAACAAATTAAAGTCGGTAACATTGGAAGTCTTGCCGGATAACCTTCCGGCTTATGAAGCAAAGTGCTATGGAATAGTTGCGGCGGCATCGGAAGGAAAATATCAACCAGGAAAACAGATTTGGGTAAAATATGACAAGTTCGATAAGAGCAAAGTCACAGTGAGTCATTCGTAATATGTTTCTTCGTTACTACGCCGGAGCGTAGTAATGAGAGAAGCCTGCGGCTACAAAATCTATTTTAATTACGCAGGCTAAAGTTCCGATAAATCGGAATCTTCGACTTGCGGCTACAAAATCTATTTTAATTACGCAGGCTAAAGTTCCGATAAATCGGAATCTTCGACTTGCGGCTACAAAATCATTTTACATTCACGCAAGCTAAAGTTCCGATAAATCGGAATCTTCGACTTGCGGCTACAAAATCGGTTTATATTCACGCAGGCTAAAGTTCCGATAAATCGGAATCTTAGACTTGCGGCTACAAAATCGGTTTATATTCATGCAGGCTAAAGCCTGCGGCTAAAATGTTTTATTGTTTTATTTAATTTTTAACGAATTGATTTAATTTCTTAATTAATATATTTTGAAGAATAATTATATTTTATGCAAGAAAGTGAAAAATTTTCGGATGATGAGTTATTTGAGGAAATAGAAAGAGAATCTTCAAAAGTGACATCCAAAGGCGTAATCAAAATTGTATCTAAAGAAGTAAAGCTAAAAAGAAAATCGGCAAGTCTCGATATTTACAGGTTCTGGAAACTATTCAAACAATTGAAAGTCGGTTTTCAGATGGTAAAGGATTATAAGAACAAGGAATATACGGACATACCATGGAAATCAATTACACTTATCGTAGCAGCAATTCTATATTTTTTAAATCCATTTGATTTAATTCCTGATTTCATCCCGGTTATAGGATTCACTGATGATGCGGCGGCTGTAGCAATAGTATTCTCGTCATTAAGAAAAGATATAATAAAATATTGTAACTGGAAAGGAATTCCCAAAGAAGAAATATTTTAAGTATGAAACTTTAATAATAATTTTCAGACAATTTATTTATGAAAGAAAAGATAAACGTTTTATTTATCGGTGATATAATCGGCGAACCCGGTTTAAACATTGTAAAGTCACTTCTGCCGAGTTTTATTACAAAGTATAAAATCGATTTCGTTATAGCGAACGCCGAAAACATATCCGAAGGAATGGGAATACTTGAAAAAGATGCGAATAAACTTCTGGAGCTTCCAATAGATGTTCTGACCGGAGGAAATCACACGATGGATAAAATTCAATCACATAAATATATCAATGAAACAGAGAGATTATTAAGACCTAATAATTATCCGAGAGGCGCGTACGGGCGCGGTTTTGGATTATTTAGTATTAAAGATACTTCTCAAAAAATCTGCATCATAAACCTGCAAGGCAGAACATTTATGAAACCTATTGACTGTCCTTTCAGAAGTTTTGACTGGATTTACGAAAAAATTAAAGATGACACAAAAATAATCATAGTTGATTTTCATGCTGAAACCACTGCCGAGAAAATCGCTTTCGCCTGGTATGCGGACGGAAAAGCATCAGGTATTTTTGGTACGCATACTCATATTCAGACTGCGGATGAACGCATTTTACCGCAAGGTACCGCATATATTACAGACGCAGGAATGACGGGACCTTATGATTCCGTTATAGGAATGAAAAAAGAATCATCCATAAAAAGATTTGTTTATGCTACTCCGCAAAAACACGAAGTTGCAACAGATGACATCAGGTTTGCCGGTGTTGTTTGCGAAATTAGTCCTGAAACGGGAAAGGCGATTTTGATAAAAAGAATATTCTTTCCGGAGTTTTAAAAAAAGAAAAAATGATTTTGAATTAATGAATACAAATTTACAATAACCTTCATTAATCCCTTTTCCAGTCTGAATTTAAAGAAATAAGCTAAAGCAAGATTAGAATAATTATGAACGGGAGATAAAGTTCTACCGAATTTTAACATTTGTTTTTTATTTTAATTTCGGAAAATTAAGATATATTTATATACAATCATGAAAAAGTTTATATTTACTTCTTGTGTTATTCTGTTATTGCTGAATGCAATTTATTTTTTCAGCTGCTCACAGTCTACATCGAGTTCGGATTATCCGCCGGGAGGTTTTAAAGGAAGAATATTCGATTCTTCCGACCATAAACCGTTGTCCCGTGTACAATTGACTACAAGTCCTGCTTCAGAGGGTGCCTTTACTGACACGAACGGATATTTTTTAATTTCAGGTATTCAAATGGGATCTTCTGCTGTTAATTTACATGTAGTTGCATCAAAGCAAGGTTATGTGGTCGATACGTTTATGGTTATAGTATATTCGAATGATACTGCAAATATTACTTTTTCCATGGTTCCTACTAACGGTATTTTTGTAATAGATGGTTTGATTCTAAACCAATATACATCTGCAACTTCATTAAGCGGTGTAAACATGTATGACATGGTAGTAGAAGAAGACATAGCTTATGATGTGGATATAAAATTCAGGAACAACACAAATTTAGTTTATTTAAAAACCGCATACGAAAGCGCTACAAATTCCGGACTGCAAACAAAATTCAGTCCTTTCCTTGGTTCATATACAAAGCATGAATTCGATACACTTGCGAGTTATTATGGAGCAAGTAATCCCATAAGTCCGACGGCAGATTTTCCCAATGATAATACACAAATATTACTTACTGACAGCGTTAAAAATAATGTATATGCTTTTTTTCTGAAGGGAAGATATTCTCCCGGTTACACGAGAGTTTACGGATTGGTTCACATTGATTCTGCATGGTTTGATGGCGCATCAAATTTATATAAAATAATGGTTGATGCGAAAATAAATAAAAACGAACAAAATTATTTTATTCCCGGTACATTAAAAAAATAAATTTTTAGAAAAAAGCCGGTTTTTAAAAAAATTATAAATACCATTCCAGATCCGGGGATACATTTTATTTATAAAGAATTTAGTTGTACGGGAATTTTTTTGCTTTCTGAACTATCTATTAATCAGAACGATAAAATTTTTATTTCTACTTTAGGTTTATATAAATATATATAAATTTTAATATTTTTTCACAAGAAATTTTATTAAAATTCAGAAAACCAAATAATCCAAATGAAAAAATTAAATTATTATATGTTATTATTTTTTTCAACATGGATTTTTTATTTTTACGGCTGTGAAATCGTTTCTACAACACAATTTACAGGACATTTGAAAGGTGCTGTACATGATTCTACTTCCCATGAAGCTTTAGACAGAGTATATTTCCATACCATTCCAAATACCGGTGATACAGTATCTGATGTTTATGGAAATTATGTATACGATATTCCTTTGAGCAGTTCAACTCAGGCAATAAGCATAATTATCTCAAGAATCGGATATTTAAATGACACATTAAGCGTTGAAATGAAAGCGGATGAAACATATTATATGAATTTTGGATTGATACCTGTTAAAGGGATATTCATAGCAAACGGTCTGATACTTGCACAGTATGTAACCAATATTTCTTTTAGTGCTGTAAACTTAATCGATTTATTAGTTGAGCAGGACAGGATGTTTGATGTTGACATAAGATTCAGGAACGATTCAAATCTCGTATATTTAAAAACAGGATATGATGATATATCAAAATATGGATACCAGACGAATTTCAGCCCTGCACTTGGAACTTCTACTAAGAACGAATTCGATACACTTGCAAGATATTATGGAGCAAGCGACCCTATAAATCCGGATACCGATTTTCCAAACAGCTCAACATTAAAATATCCTTTCCGGAATGCGAAGAATCAGGTATTTGCTGTATATCTAAAGGGAAGATATATTCCGGGTACCCTGCATACTTTTGGATTAGTACATATTGATTCAGTATGGATAGAATCAGGATTGTACAAAATGATGATGGATGTAAAATTAAATATTGTGGGGCAAAATTATTTTATTTCGAATACAACATTATCGAAAAAAGATAGAATTGAAAAGTTGACAGTGAAGTCCGCCACTGTGAATATTCGACACAAAGAGAGTGATAACATCAACGACGGCAAACATTAGTTATTAGTATCTATTGAGTATTCAAATTAAAGTTATGGAAAGAGAAATTGACTGAATATTATTTATTATGTTAAACTCAAATAAACATATTTTAATATTATTTTTTCTAATAAGTTTATTAAATTATTCCGGATGCGGACTTAATTACTCATCGGATTATTTTGGAAGTTTAAAGGGAGTAGTGCGTGATTCCACGACACATTTGGGTTTAAATGGTGTTCGAATAACTACAAGTCCGGGTTCTTTAGATATTAACGCGGATGAATTGGGAAATTTTGAGATAAAAAATATTCCCATGAGTAATTCATTCGGGTTTGTTACATTGATGGCTTCAAGACCGAGGTATCTGACCAATACAGTTAGTATAAAATTAACATCCGATGATACAGTAAATATTATGCTTGCTTTGATTCCTTTTGATAAGGTATCAGTTGCGAGAGGACTTGTACTCAACCAATTTGTTGATTATTTCTCCTTCGATGCAATAAATTTGACTAATTTTTTTGTTGAGCGTGATATCCAGTATGATGTTGATGTAAAATTCAGAAACTATGGAAATTTAATGTATATAATATCCGGATATAATAATGTAACAACTGATGGATTTCAGACAAAATTCAGTCCGCTATTAGGAAAATGCACTTTAAAAGAATTCGATACACTTGCCAGTTATTACGGAGCGAGTGAACCTTTAGACCCAATAACTGACTTCCCGTTTGATAATACTGAATTAATTCCTGCGGATAATGTGAGAAATAATATTTTTGCGTTTTATTTAAAAGGAAGATATTCACCCGGGAATAGTTACAGAATATATGGTTTAATGCATATTGATTCTGTATGGATTGCAGGTACAGGGTTATACAAAATGTTGTTAGATGTGAAAATAAATACTTTAGGCCAAAATTATTTTGTTGCACCGTACTGAAAACAATGCACAATGTAAAATGTTAAATGTTAAATGTTAAATGTTAAATAAAAAACTTTTATCATTACATTCCTAATGGTTATTATTATTTAGGTTTTATTATCTTTTCCGGATTTTTATTCTTTTTTAAAAGTTCTTTGCGTCTTCTGATAATAGAGATAAAAAATCCAAGACCCAATATCATCACCCCTGTCCAGAGAACCCAAATGAATGGTTTAACTGAAACGCTTGCAATCAGGGTTTCATCTTTTCGCGAACCGTTTTTAATATCATTCAAATTCACAACTGCTATTGTGGCAACCGACCCGCCTTCATTATCATTCTTTACACTCATGTTTTTAAAATAAAATTCATATACCGGATTGGAGTTCATAGTTTCCGGAATATAAGTCGGTTCACCGTTTTCATATTTTAATTTAGGAGTGATAAACTCCGAATTTTTACCATCCGTTACTTTAAGTTTCGCACCAATCGTATAATTTCCTGACGCCATTTCAGGTCCGCCTTTCTGAATATTTCCGAAATCAAAATCCAAAAATTCAATGCTTAGTTCACCGGCCTGAATTTTATCGTTTTTCTTTAATTCATACACCTGGTTATCCGAAAACAGTTTTGGCTCTTCATATCCCATCGGAGAAATATATAAATCTTTCGAAACAAAATTTGCGATATCGGGATTCTTCAATACACCATTCGAAAATTTACTATAATACATAATCGGGCTCAGCATCATTTCTTTATTATCTTTTTCGACTTTTACGTTAAAATGATACATAGTATCCGATTTATTATTGGCATCCATAAAAGGTTCTGCACCGACGTAAGTGAACTTATAATTAAATGCTTCAACGGGTTTGTTCAGTTCGAGGTTAAGATTTACTTCTTCGCTATATTTTCCCGAACCTATTATACCAAGGAAAAACATTGCAATTCCGATATGAGCTAATGCTCCGCCGAATGTAGATTTTTTGCTTTTTATAATTCTTATGACTATTAATAAATTAATAAAAAATGCAAACAGGGAAACAAAAGTAAGAATAATAAAAATCGGGTCTCTCAGACCTATGAATATTAGTATTATTAAACCAGCTACAGATAAAATTACAGGAAGCGAAATATTCATTAAAAATTTATTTTTTTCTGTGTGAGTCCATTCAAGGAAAATGCTTAAGCCCATAAACAGCATAAGAATAATCGCAACAGGAAGATTCATCCTGTTATAAAATTCTGGTTCAACTGTACCTTTGGAAATAAGAGGCCAGCTTGTACCAACCGTAACAACGAGTGCAGAAGCGCACAGAGCCAACGCACCGATGAAAATAAATGTTTCTTTAGTAAAGAAACCGCTCTGTTCTTTACGAAATGCTCTCAACTCTTTCAATCTTAGTATAATAGCTAATACTGCGATTATCACAAATGAAGAAATGAATAAAACCAATACGAGATAAACAATCGCACCCGGGTCAACGAAAGAATGTACGGAGGAATTACCAAGAATTCCGCTCCTTGTTAAAAATGTTGAATACAATACCAGGAGAAAAGCAAGTATAGATAGAATTAAATTTGTTTTTTTGTAACCGCCTGTTTTCTTTTGCACAAGCATCGTATGAATTGCCGCCACTGTGATTATCCACGGAATTAAAGAAGAATTTTCGACAGGGTCCCATCCCCAATAACCTCCCCATCCAAGAACACCATAAGCCCAATAACCACCCATCATTATTCCAACACCTAACACACCTCCGGAAAACAAAAGCCACGGAAGAGAAAATGTAATCCATTCGTTGTATTTATTTTTCATTAACGTAGCTATTGCAAAAGCAAAAGGAACAGCAAGTGAAGAAAAGCCAATAAACAACGTAGGCGGGTGTATAGACATCCAGAAATTCTGTAACAGCGGATTCAATCCCCTGCCTTCAGGAGGAATAAAACCCATTTCAACTTCTTTAGGAAAAGCTTCCCAGACATAATTAAAAGGAGTTTTTAAAATTAAAATTAGTGTAAGGAAAGCAAGCACAAGATTATAAACAGCCATTACCTGTGGTTCAAGCCTATCGCCTTTCGATACGTAATTTAAAAGAAAAATTCCGATGATAGCAGTAAAGAGAGTCCAGAGAAGAAAACTTCCCTCCTGTCCTGCATAAAAAGTTGATATCAGAAGAGGAAGCTGAAGTTCAGTATTACTTTCACTCCACACATAAGCATATTGAAACTGATGTGACAGAATAAGATAAAGTAAAAATATCGAAGCACATATAACACTAACGGAAGTAATATGATAAAATATTCTTCCGTACTTCATCAATTCCTTTTTCCCGAGATGAGTCATAAAAAAACTCAACATAGAAATTATCGAAGAAATAAATGCAACATATATTAAGAGTTTGCCAAGCATAGATTTAATTGAAATTTTTTAAATTTCATCCCCCGTTAATGCCGCGGAATTGAAAAATTAATTTTTATTTGTAGATTTTACCTGTTGACCTGTCCCTTCATATTTCGACGGACATTTTGTTAATATATCCTTTGCCATGAAATCACCATCTTTGACTTTACCTTTAGCTACTACCATTTCAGCAACATCAAAATTATTCGGTTTCGCGCCGTCGAGTATCACTTTCATTTCTGTATTATTATCATCTTTCATATAAAATGTAAATGTATTGGCAGCACCATCATATTTCGATTCTTTATCTTTTACCCAAACGCCTTTAACTTCAACTGTTTTCATTCTTTTCTGAGCTTCTTTAAAATCAACATATTCGATTTTATTTTCCATAAAAGTCATAAAACCCACGACAATGAATACCAGAATTATCAACAGAGCAATTGATATTTTTATTTTCTTTGACATTATTACTTTATTAAAATAAATTATTAAAACTTTTTATGTGTATTTATTTTTTCATTAATTATTTTTTTCAAGTTTCTTTAACTTTTTATCCATTCTGAAAATATAGAAAAAAAGTCCAATCCAGATTATAAGTGCAATTAAAAGAACAATATATAACGCATTTTTTTCTAAAAAATCATACATAATTTAATGTTAAATGTTAAATGTTAAATGTTAAATGTTAAATTCTTCCTTTAAAAAATGAAACTATAAATAATAATTAATCAATTTTACTTGATTCTATTTTTAGATTTAATATTTCCAGTCTTGATTTAATATTAAATATCCAGAAAAATAAAAGCGTAAACCCCGTTAAAGAACTTAAAAATATAGTTAGCATTACCGGATTCATAGTAATCTTACCCTGTGAATTGACAATAGTATCGGCCGGATGTAAAGATTCTACAATTCTCGGCATAATAAAAATAAAAAACGGTACAGTTACGAAAGCAATTATAGAGTAAACCGAACTTAATTTTGCTTTCTGCTCCGGGTTCTCGATAGCAGAGCGCAAAGAAAAATAAGCGCCATATATCAGGAGCAATATAAATATCGATGTCTCTCTCGGGTCCCAATTCCAAAACGAGCCCCAATTGAACTTCGCCCAAAGCGAACCGGTAATAGTTGCAAGTATGCAAAACATGAATCCGATTTCCGCGGCAGAAAATGCTTTAATATCAAGTTCAATTTCCCTTGTTCTAAGATATCTGATAGCATAAATCATAGAAGTCAGAAATGCAAGAACTGCAATCCATGACATTGGAACGTGCAGATAAATGATTCTTGCTTTATCCCCTAAACCGGGAATAAAAGGTATTGGCACCACGACTGCTGCTACAATAACAAATGTAATTATTAGAAAAACGAGTATTTTATAGTATGCTTTCAACGATTATATAATTGATTTTTCTTTAAAGCTATTAATTTAAAATTGATAATTAAAAATTTACAATTATTTTGGTATTGGTCTTCCCATCATTTCGTAAATATCCTCAATTTGTTTCTTATTGGCTTTAGCTTCATTGTTATCGGGTTCTAAATCGAGCACCCTGTTATAATGTTTTAATGCAGGACCATATTTCTTTTTAGGATTCAGGTTAGCTTTAAACATCAGATAATTTCCGGCATCCAGATGTTTTTCAGCAAGCAACTTTTTATTTTCATCCGTTTTATTCTTGCTATATACGGATTCAAAATCAAAAGCTTCTTTGGATAATTTTTCTGCTTGTGGATCTGATGCATCTTCCGAAGCCATATCTGTGTTATCCGTTTTTTGCTGATTATCCTGTGACATATTTCCGTGTGGATTTCCCGGAGTAGTATTTTGATTTTGTTGAGTTTTATTATCGGTCAGTTTTTTTTCTTCCATTTTCGAACAGCCCGCAAACAAAAACGATATCAAAATTAACGCTAAACTAATTCTCATAAATTGATTTAAAATGTTAATAAATTAAATTATTAGGTATAATATAACAAAATTATATATTATAGAAAATATAACAATCTTATTCAAAATTACGTTCAGAATTTTAGCAGATAAACTGAATACTTTCCGGGTATTTTAAATCCGGAAAGTATAAAAGAAATGTTATTTTTCGTTAAAATCAATGACTCCGTTAATATGTTTAGTTTGGTTTATAATCACATTATTGGAATCTATTACAATTCCATGGCAATACCAGCATGGTAATACTACAGATGGATGGGTACCTCCCGGCCTTGGATCCCCTGTTACGGGGTTTCCGTGGCAGGTGCCGCAATATACACTCTCCGGATTATTAAATACCGGTTGATTATTTAAATTACCATTCTTCATATATCCATGACAATATACATTAGAACATATTTGTGTCCCTCTATCGAAGGAAGGATTCGGAACTACAGACCCGCCTCCTGTAATTGTTTTAGCAAGAGTTCCAAAAACAATCGAAGCATATCCAAGATGTGTAGTATCAATGTGATTTGTATCACTAAAACTACTTACAGGTAAATGGCATTCGGTGCAAACGACCGGTCTTGAAATTCTTTGAGTAGTATCGGTAGTCAACATACCTTCATGTGTACCTACTCCAATATCAGTTTCGTTTAATTTCCCCAGCAAAGATTTCGGCGGATAAATATGTTCTGAGTTTCCATGACACATATTGCACACTTCGAATCCCTGAGTATGGCATTCAAAGCAGCTTTGTTTTGTATTAGCACCTTTTAAATCATTACCGTGACAACTTTTGCATCCTTTAAAAGCCCAGTCTTTATTTGTCGCGATATAATTTCCGTGGAAATTAGCATCTGTAGGTGTTGTCCATCCTGCACCATGGAAAGATAAAACCGGAGCAGTAACAAGATTATCAGCCTGCTTGGTGCAGCCGGAAATAAATACAGAGAAACTCATGTATAATATTAACGCTATAATCGGTAGAAAATATAATTTTTTTATCATATTAATTATTATAAAATTATTTTTTTCATTTATAAAATTTTTTCACACAATATTATTTAGTACCATGACAGTAGCCACAGAAACCAATTCCCGCTTTTCCATCGGGTCTTGCATTCGGGTCTGTATGACACGTAAAGCATACTGCACCTTTCGTATTATGCCAGATTCCTCTTTCACTGCTCATAAATCCATTTTCATGCGTTCTCGGATGAGTACCTTTCACTCCATTATTATCATAATGGCATTTCACGCAGGTCGGATCACCCCCTTCAATACTGTGACAGGATTCGCACGATTCGATATCCCTTTTTGCAAGTGATGCATGCAAGCCACCGCCCGAATTTACACCTACCGTCGTAAACTGAGGCTGTAAATGACTTTTAGGTGCAATTCCTGTTACAAGATTTCCACCATTTTGATGACAGGACGCACAGAAATCGACCGGATCGTGACAGGTTTTACATTCGAAACTCTTTTGATTTGCATCTAAACCATGTGTATATAAATAATTCAGATTGTGCACAGTATTAAGTTTTTGCAATGTTGACCTGTCTATTTTCGTTGCTGTTTCCTTTGAATAATACGGCGAATAAAAATCTTTAATTGTATTTTGACCTGTATATTTATTCGGTTGATGACATAACTGACAAAAATCATCCGAGTGACACATCATACAATTATTTTTATTATCATCGAGATTCGAAACCACTTTATGTTCATTCAGGAAATTAGAATTCAAATGTGATTTCGGTTTTAAATTCGTAAGATTCGTATGACAGGCAGAGCAGTTGTTTGTAGCATTTTTACTCTCGTGGCAGGAATAGCAAGTTTCCATTTTCGGGAATAAACCGGCGCTTTCACCTGATAATTTTACAGAATCCAGCCCGAAATGGCAATCATTACACTTTCTGCCAAGGTCTATATGATATTTGTGGCTGAAAAGCAATTCTTTTGTTGTCGGCTGCAGCGGTTTATAGACTTTTTCATAATGGCACAGATTACAGGCTTTATCATCTTTCACATCATGACAGGATTCACAATCTTTCATTAAAGGAATTAAATTATCCGATAAAGTAACAGATGAAGGAGCTTTCAGGTGGCAATCTTTACATTGCATCCCGTTATCTTTCACATGCAATTTATGATTAAATTTTATGAGGTCTTTATTATCCGTTATTTTTAATGTCTTGTGAGAATCGAATATCTTCGCGGCAGTTTTATTAAAGTTTATATACGCCGTCAGTGACATAAATGATATTGCACTTACAAGAATTAATAAATAGAATTTTGTTATTTTCATATATTAAAAAATAAAATTTTTCTTTTTGCTTGGTTTAATAATTACTTTTCTATTATTCAATTTGTCAAAGGTTTATTTAAATTTACTGAACATCCAGTAGTTAAAGCCAACTAAAAATCTTGTATCGGTCTTATATTCTTCGTTAGATAAAAACTGACCCTGCACATCCACGGATATTCTTGGCTCCGGTCTGTAAGTCAGACCTAATAGCCCGGAATAAGCATTGGATTTATCTGTTGCGTAATCACTTATTTTATATCTCGAAAAATCCATACTCAGATTTAAGGATAATTTAGATTTAACAAGTTCGTGTGAGACGTATCCGTAAATTCCATCCGACTGACCGGCATAGCCGTCATATTTGACAAATGACACGCCAAAGAACCGGTTGTTTACGCCGAGTTGAAATTTCAGGGAATGGTCACCATTATAAATCACATTTCCGATTCTTCCATACAGGTTATAATTTTCGTTCAGAACATAATCAAGGCCGCCTTCATATTCCTGTGTAGTGCTGTGAGTAAAAACCCAAAATATGGAATTATAACTTATCTGCGGTTCCCTGTAAATGAATCCCCCCGAAAATCTTAAATCTTTCATAAGTAAAATATTCGCATTAAATTCACCCCGGGTAAGATGCATCCTGTTAACATCCCAGTAAGCTTTTCCATAAACATTGTGCTTATTCAGGAACGAATAATTCACATCCAATCCCGCTGATTGGTCTGCTTTCGAATCCGTTTCGACAAGAACCTGATGTGTATTGAATATACTGTCGGCTCTCAATGCATAATAGGAGTCGGGTTGTCTGCGTTTATTCTGATAACTCACAGCAGCAACCAAATCTTTAACTCCGTAATACAGGAACTGAGCACCAAGCGAATAATTTTTCTTTATTGTAGGATATTTATCAATATCATAAGTCAGCGGAGTTAACTCTCCACCATAACCTATTAACTGGTATTCCTTATTTGTTCCCATCTTCAATTTTAAATAAGCACCATCTATAGTACCTTTACCTGTACCCGCAGAAATATATTGTCTTCCCAATTTTATATCGAGATGATTGAAAAGATTTGTTCCTTTTAAGTATAAGCTGTAGAACCGGTAAGCGAATCCTCTCCCGATTTTATTTACAACATCTTCATCGGTTTGAAGAAATGTATTAAATGTCCATTTCCCTACAGAACCGTCCAGTAAAAGGTTTTGATACCCTGTGATGTGCGTGGTATAGGTTGTATTTCCGCTCTGTACCAAAGAGTCCATTCTTTGCCAGGAATAGAAATAAGTACTAAATCTCGTATTAATTGTTTGTGAGAATGAAACCGAGTAAAACAAAAGAAAAATTAATAACGTCGTAAAAAACTTTTTCATAGGCTAAAACGTTAAGTTATAAAGTTTTAAAGTTGTAAAGTTAAAAAGCTAATAAAAATCTTAAAAATTTTTTAAAACCTCACTCCCGAATATTAATCCGGGAGCGGGTTGAACAATTATAATAATACTTTTTTGAAATTCAAATTTTACAAAAAAAGTACATCAGACAATTTAATTATTTCGGAGGAATCATATGTTTTATCTGATCCCAATACGTATCGTAATTAAATTCCTTATAAGTCGGACTATCGGCATTATGACAGGTTATACAGAATTTTTCTTTTTCGTTATGAATAATTAGACCATTATCCATAGCTTTTTGTTTATCTTTCATTATTGAAAGAGATTTATATTCAGAACCCGGCCCGTGGCAGGTTTCACACTGGACACCATCTTCTTTATTAAAAGAATCCGCGAGTTCATCCGGATTAATATCTTTTCCAAGAACGTGGCATTTGATACATTGAGGTGTTTCAGATGCTTTTGTTGAAAATCCTTTATCTTTGGCAATTTTGTCTGCGGCATCAGTTGTAAGAGATGTCCAGGCAGATGAATGTTTGGAGCTTTTCCAGATATCATACTGCTTTCCCTGTGCTTCGGATTTGTGACAGGTCATGCATTTACTAACTCCCACATATTTGAAGTCACCAGCAACTCTCGAATTAATAGAACCTGAAGTCACTACGAGAAAAAGGAAAACAAAAAATACAATCCCGGATACTAACAGAATGTTCTTTTTCATATTTTAATTTGTTTAAGTTAAATAAATATATTAATTCAATTAATTTATATTTTTTTTCGAATCAAGCAAATGTACGGAATTTTTTCGAAAAATTATGTCCGTTTTTTTTCGATTTTTCTGAGTTTAAAATAAAGAGCGACACATATAATAGTAATTAAGATAGTTGAAACACCAAGACCTATTCTTCTTACATAATAATCTTTTATTGACTCTTCACCTGTTATTTTCGCTTTATTGGTAATGTTAAAACCTTCGTTTATTGAGCCTGTAAATTTTTCTAAATTGCTGTAATGAATTACGTTTCTTGTCGTTATCAAAACTTTTTTAATATCGTTACTATCAAATTTAGCATCACTTACATCCATACCTTTTTGCTCGGCTTTGTTAATGAGATAACTTGCAAGGTTAACTTCTTTTAACAGACTATCGATATATGATTTCATTGTTATTGCGACCTGTATACCTTTATCCTGATTCGCATGACATTTTATACAAAAAGATTTTTCTCCATTACCAATCATTTCATCGGAAGTCTTAGAAATTCCGTGATTACTATGACAGGCAGCGCAATCGTGAATATTTTTTTTCTGAAATGCATCTTTATGCGGACTTTCCTGAAACATTTGTTCGTTCAGAGCATGACAGGTTCCGCAAACTTTAGTAATTGATTCGACTTCCGGAGGTGCCGCACCATGGTCACCGTGGCATTTATTACAGGATGGAGCATTTTTATCTCCTTTTTCCAATAACGCAATTCCATGCACACTCGACTTATATTTTTCATACTGGTCTGTAGGAATATTATATTCTTTCATATAGTTCGCATCTCCGTGACATTTATTACAGGTAGATGGAACATTTGTCACATAAACTCTCGATTGAGGGTCTTTTACATTTTTAATATCATGATTTCCGTGACAGGAAGCACAATTTGCTACTTTGGAATCACCGTTGAAAATTCTCTGACCGTGAACAGAAGTTTTATATTTTTCCAACTGGTCAACAGATATACCGGGATTATAAGTTCTCATATATGATGCATTGCTATGACATCCCGTACAAGTTTTTACAATATTTAATCCATTTACTTTTGAAGACGGACTTTTTACAGGAACGATATTATGAATTCCATGGCAGGTAACACAATTATTTATTATAGTCCCATTACCTGTATTCGACTGACCATGAACACTTTTAACGAAATTGTTAAATTCATTCGCATGACATTTTGAACATATTTTTAATACCTGCTGTCCATGAGGAATTCCAATAAATCCCGCAGCTTTATTCATAGCCTTATCCTGGTCATCACTTTTTGAATCACCTCCGTGACAAGCGGAACAGGTAATCCCTTTCTTAAAATGAATATCCGAGCTGAACAATACAGCCGGCTGTTTAAATTTACCATCAAGAATTAAATGACAATTTAAACAATTATCTTTTGAAACGGTTTCCTGGGATAATATAGAAGCGGGAATTAAGAATAATAAGACAGTCAGACACAAATATGAAATATGTCCGTGATTTATTATAATTTTTTTAATGAAATTATCCATCTGTTATGTCAAAGCATTAAGTTATAAATCCAATAATAGTAAAAACCAGAATAAATATAATCACAAAAATTCCCAAATAATTAATCCAATACCATTTTTTCCCTCTCGGAGTTTTTCTATCCCAAAAAGGAATTAAAAACCAAAATAATCCCGCCAAACCGAACATCATCACGCCGAATACTTCACCATCTATCACACTTAATTTTGCCGGTATAAGTTTTAAAGTTTGAAACATAAATAAAAAATACCATTCAGGTTTTATTCCAGCCGGTGCAGGAGCCAACTCTTCGGCTTTTTTTCCTAATTCCCAGGGGAAAAACACTGCGAGAATAGATAAAACATTTATAATAATTAACCAGATTAATAAATCTCTCATCATGAAATTCGGAAAGAACGGAATATTTATTTTCTTTTTGTCAGACATTTCATCCCAATCTTCAGGAGCAGCCATACCCTGTCTTTGTATAAAAATTAAATGTGCTGCGAGAAAAAAAATAAAAATTCCCGGTAACAGAGCTACGTGAAAGCCAAAGAATCTCGAAAGTGTTGCACCTGTTACTTCTTCTCCGCCTCTGAGTATATTCATTATATACTCGCCGACAAACGGTATAGTTTTCGTAATATCTGTTCCGACCTTTGTAGCGAAAAGAGATAATTCATTCCATGGCAATAAATAACCCGTAAATCCAAAACCCATTGCTAAAACTAAAAGAATAAAGCCTGAATACCACGAAAGTTCTCTGGGTTTACGATAGGCTTTCGTAAAAAATACGCTGAACATATGAATAAATGCGGCAAGGACCATCAAATTTGCAGACCATGAATGTATAGACCTTATCAGCCAGCCAAATTTCACTTTTGCTGAAATAAACTGAACACTTTCGAAAGCAATATCTGCACTTCCTTTATAGTAAAGTAAAAGTAAAATACCCGTTACAACCTGAATAATAAATAATAGTAATGTAATTCCGCCAAAATAATACCATATGGTACCTCTATAAAGAGGAACCTCTTTTTTCTTCATGAAAGAAATAAGATCATTTATCTGAAATCTTTCATCAATTTTATGATACAATTTTGAAAAAATTGACATCAGCAATAATTAATAATTAGAAAATTTATTTTGACACAAAAATTTCATCCTTCTGCACTGTAATATTATAAGGTGTAAGAGGTGCAGGCGGCGGACCACTTATATTTTTTCCATTTAAATCGTATCTGCCATTATGACACGCACACCAAATCAGATTTTCATCTTTTTTATACTGGACGGTACAATCTAAATGAGTGCAAACTGCACTAAACGCTTTGAACTCTCCTTCGTTTGTTCTTATTAAAATTCCGGGTTTATTACCTATTTTAAACATTTTGCTGGAACCATTTTCAATCTCGGTTGTTTTCGCTATTTTTAAATTTGAAACGTCGACTTCCTGAGCTTTTGGCGGCTTGAGGTACAAGAAAATCGGATACAGAACGGCAGATAACAAGGCGAAGAAACTAAATCCTAAGATATAATTTAAAAAATCTCTCCTTGTCTGTTTTTCCTGAAAAAAATTATCTTCCGCCAAAACGAATTATTTTAATTTACAAAATTTTAATAAATAAAATATAATTTATGACATCACTTTTCCGCAATTTAAAAAATATCGGGATTAAATCAAATCTAATTACTTTAGTTTTTTTAAATTTTTAATTTTTTCCGACAACAAAGAACTTAGCAAGTCATAATTGTGAACATAGATGCTTGGATGTGATACAATATCGTTTACTAATTTCTTCGTGTCCGTTACGAGTGTTTGTCCTTCATCGCTCAGTTGAGCGGTCTTCAAATCTTTAAGTTCATTTTCAGCATCTTTAATTAATTTCTGAATATCAGTTCTCCATTCATTAGCCGTTTCCCTGTAAGAATTATCATGGCATTTCAGACAAATATCCGTAGTGGGTTTTATTATTTTCACAGCATCGGAATGACAATCTATACAGTTTACTTTGCCTGTTTTCATATAATCAGGCTGGGATTTGTTCATATAATTTCCGCTATATACCGATGCCTGGAACAGATGACACTTAGAGCAATCCTGGTCAGTGTTGACTTTAGTGTGATGACAAGTATTGCAGTTTTGTTTAGTTACTATAAGTTCACCATGTTTGTTTTCATTTGAATGGCATTTAATGCACGGTAATTTTTCTTTTACTATGTGCTGATTATGAGAGAAATTCAAATCGAATATTTTTACAGATATCTCCTGTATTCCCGAATGGCAATTATAACATTCATTCGGAATAAATTCCGAACCTGTCTGGAACGCCGGCAGCTTAACACTTGAACCAATTACATTTAAAGCCTGAACCATTAAATTATAACCTGCCATTAACAGTTTATCGGCAAACTGAACATTATGAACGCTTTTGCCGATTTCAACAATTTTTATATTATGATACGCATCTTCCAGAAGTTTTTCCGCCTCCGGTTTTTTATTTGCTTTTGAATTTTTAATTTGAAAAGATACGGTGTTATAAATGGAATTTATTGTTATTAATCTTTTCGCGGCTGCTTCTTTCCATTGAGCAACAAGTTTATCATAACCTTTACCATGGCAGGTTTCGCACGAACTGCCTGAAGCAACTGATGTACTGATATCACGCGGGCTTTTCTCGTGAAAGATATGACATCCTTTGCAGTTAATCCCGTTAAGAAACATAGGGCTTGGTATTTTATCGGTATTAATTCCGTTATTCCCGGTATATAAATTAACCTGAGAAGTATGTGAATTCTCGTGACAGCCGATACAATCAGGCGGACTGTTCGGGTCAATTTTTTGTATTTTATGTTGTATACTCGAGTGACAGACGAAACATTTTACACTGTGCTTGCTGATATGGGTGGTGTGCATAAATTGTGTATCGTCATATTTTGCAAGCCGGTCATTTTCAAAATGGCACTGGAAACATCTTTCCTTACCAACATCACCATTACCAACAACCGTGTTCGAATGGCAGTACAAACAGGAAATATTGTTATTAGCAACATTTGTATGGTCATATCTGAAATTAGCCATTTGTTCTTTTGTCTTAGACTTCCAGTTATGGCATGTTGTACAATTTGAAAGCTTGTCATATTTATTTTCTATGTCTGTTGACTTAATAAAATGGCAATTGAAGCAGGTAGTTTCCGTAACTTCTATGTGAGTACCCTGAACAATCTGAGAATGGCAGCTTGTACATTTTAAAGTTTTACCGCGTCTTAATTCCTGCAGGTGATGTTTATGATTAAATGCAATACCTTTAAAATCATAAGTTGTATCCGTGAAAGCCTGTCTTTCGTGGCATCCTGGGCGGGCGCAGGTATTATCAGGAATTTCAGCCCATGGTTTTCTTTTTTTATAAGATAAAGAAATATAATTTACAATTTGCACCAATCCGTTAAGTTTTCCTCTTATCGTACCCGATATGCCCGGTTCGAAATGGCATTCGACGCAATCTACTTTATTATGAGCAGACACCCTCCAGCTTTGATAAAAGGGTTCCATATAATGGCAGGTGGGGCAAAATGCCGGTCTGGAAGTAAATTCAGCAGCTCCTGCAGTAATTAAAATAAATAGTAAAATATAGAGTCCAAAAAAAAGTAAAAATCTTTTGAATCCAAAAACATTTTTAAACAGTCTTCTTTTTTTCTTTTCCGTAGCTACTTGATTATCCATCTGAATTTTAAAATTAAATTACCGGGCGAATAGTACAACTAAAAAATAACTGAAAAAAAACCTACAAATCAATTTTATCTTTTATATCATTAGTGTTTTGCTGCTCTTGCTCAATAGCTTCCAGCTCAAGCGGGTGTTCGTGTTCCATTTCCTCACGGGTTAAATAGCCTGTGATGAATGCTTTATTAATAGGATACACGTCAGGATTATATATTACGAAATAAAAATGCCAAATAACAATTGCAAGAGAAGCTAATATTGCCTCATAAAAATGTATTGCTGTTGCTATATCCATTCCTATATTTGAAACGACAGGAAGAAAAGTATTTTCGAACCACAAGATTACACCTGTAACACCCATTACGACATTGCCCCAAACGAGTGCCCAGTACTCCGACTTCTCTATATAACAAAATCTGCCGTATTTTGGTTTCACGTTAGTTCTGTTAAAATAGTATTTTATCGTTCCAATTACATCGGTTAAGTCTTTTTTTGTAAACCATAAATCTATGATTAATTTTCTTCCCCGTTTTGTAAAAGTAATATAAATTAAATGATAAAATGAATCGAGAATCATAACTACAGCTGCAACCCTGTGAACTGTTCCCCTGATTTCAAATGCAAAGTCTCCAAAAAGACTACGGACCCATGATACCCAAACTGCTTCAGGATATTTCAATGCAAATCCTGTCATTACAAGAGTTATGAAACTTGTGAGCAGGAGAAAATGCTGTACCCGCTCATTCAGAGTCATTCTTAAATATTTTTTATCCTTTTCCGCTGACATCTTTTTCTTTTTCTTCGTTTTCAGAATCGTTTTTATTATTTTTATTTTTCATTTTTTTTAATAAATCAAATAAGTTATGTAAAGCCATACCGCCGATAGTAACAATTATTAATATAATATAAAATCTTGACAGCCAGAACAGCAACGGAGATTCGTTTAGAGAAGCCGTAATATGAATCGGTGTATTGAACAAAGTCTGGTTAGCTCCCGGATGACACTTGCCGCAGGTTTGCGGAAGATTCTTTTTGCTAATCGTTGAGAGCGAATCCGATGACGGCCTGATATTATGGTGGCTGTGACAACTTTCACAATTTGCTGCTACTTTAGAGCCACCTCTTATTGCAAGTCCGTGAAAACTATTCATATAGGATTCTGTTCTACCCGTCGGAATATTATATTTTTTTGTAAGCTCAACTGAATTATGACAATCGGAACACAGTTGAACCAATCCTTTTGAATTTGAAATCCTGTTTTGCACATCATTATTTTTCGCAATCTGGTGGTTACCGTGACACGTATTACAATTAGGCGCGTCGGGACTATTTTTTTGTGTTAATGATACTTCGTGAATACTTCCGGTATATTCGTTTAATTCCTTAACGTGACAATTCGACTGTCCGCAGGTTTTCGGAATATTTTTTCTGTAAATTCTTGAGTTCGGGTCATCAGCTTTATTCATCTCGTGACTACCGTGGCAATCTGCACATGTAGCGGCATTCTTTCCTTCTTTTAAAGCTTTATAATGATAACTATCTTTATAATTACTTATTAAAACTTCTTCACCTTTATAATTTTTATGCGGAAGCTTTTGTTCCTGATGGCATCTGAGGCAAAGTTCAACCTGGTTTAATTTAGAAAATTCATCCGATTTTAATGTTGACTGAATGCTGTGTTCTCCGTGACAATCCGTACAGGATGGTGCTTTTGGATTTTTCTTTAATAATTCCTGTCCGTGTTTAGAGTTTTTGAATTTTGCAACGATATCCGTATGGCATTTTCCGCAGGTTTCAAGGGACCTGGCTTTTGATGTAGATGATTCGGGATTCTTTGGATTTTCTATCATATGATTTCCGTGGCAATCAGTACAACCCGCTGCAGGTTTTCCGTCTTTCTGAATAGAGCTGTGTATACTTGTTTTATATTGTGATACAAATTTCGCAGAGCCTTTAGTATCACCCGGAAATAATTTTTCATCGAGGTGACATTTCAGACAGGACTGTGATTCGATTGACATTTTACTTGCCAGTATCTGATGCGAGCCGTGACAATCCACGCAAGTCGGTGCATTCTTATTACCCGATTTTAAAGCAACCTGGTGAACGCCGTTATTTCCCAGCATTTGATTTGTGGTATGGCATTTTCCGCAAATCGTCAACGATTCACTTTTAATTAATTTCTTTGTCATGTGTCCGCCCTGATGGCAATCATCACATTTTACATTTTTCTTATAATGCGTACTTGACATAAACGCCTGAACATTTTTATTATTATGACAGGCTAAACAGTTGGAAGTCTGGTCTTTACCATATTCACGGGCAGGCAGAATATTATGTTTTGTATGACACTGAGAACATTTGACATTATTATGAACATTATCAGAAGAAGCCTTAATATTATCATGACAGGATTTACAATCTACATCGGATTTTTTAGGATTATGAGGAAGATTATCGGCATTATAATTTATATGACAATCTATACATTCAATGACTTTGTGAACCGAATGTTTAAAATCCGCACTGCTCACATAAATGGAAATTTTTTTTCCATTCTTTTCCATTGTTAAATCTTTGTCATCATGACAGGTCAGACAATCATCAGAACCTTTTGCCCTGATTATCGGTGAATTGATTAAAATTATTATAAAACCCGTTAATAGTGCTAAAGATAATATAACATAAAATAATCTTCTGTTTTTTAATAGTCGTCTGCTCACGAATGTTTATTTAAGTATATTTCGTTTAATACGTTACCAAGTTCACTCATCTTTAATGGTTCCGATATTTGTTGAATACCCGGAGAAATACCGTTTTCATTTTCATTTAAAGACGGTAGACAAATGAATTCGGATTTGTTATACTTCTTTATTATTTCCTCTTTTATTTTGCTGTTAATATCTTTATCTAAAATTATACAATCCGGAGAAATATTTAAATTCTCTAAAACGGACTTATCCGGATTTAAGTTAGAATTTTCCGAAATATGAGTACAACTAAAAACATATCTGTGGTGTGAAATAGTTTTCATTATTAAATCGCATAATATCGAAGTAAGACAGAAAATATGAACTTTGAAATCTTTTTCCATATGATTATTATCAAGTTCAATAAGAATTGCAATAATCATACCAAAAAAATCTGATTAATTAACATATTTATTCTTCAATAAACCGGGTTTTGTGGATATAATCCCCAGTCATTGTAGATTGTACTCTTTTAAACAACAAATATCAATAATAAAATATCTTTCAGCATCTTGAATCGGATAAAAAATTATTTATTGTTTATGCTTTTAAACTTTCGTTTTAAAGGTTTAATCGGAATGCCGCTTTTACAGTAAATTCCATCATCAGCGTCGTTTCCTACCCGGCAAAACAAACAAAGAATTTTATTGTAATATTCTAAAATATTAATTTATTGTTCTATTTTGAAATCAATATATTTTGTTTTTATTAACTTCCCGAAAATGGAATTTTAAGAAATGTGTTATAAATTGTATTAAATAAAAATATAAAAATCTGTATTAAAAAAATTAACACTCACTATATCAAACTGATTAATAAGTTAATTTAAAATTTTTTAAAATTGCAAAGAAAATAATACTACTTAAGACCCATTACAACAGATATTTTTGTGGTATCATCAGAATTCAAAACTATATTATTAACAGCCTGATTATATCCGTTTTTTGACGTTATCAAATTTGTACCCATCTGACCTCTCGGCATTTGAATATTTAGAAATTCGAAATATCCTGTGCTAGTTGTAACGCCCGATAAATTAAAATCAGGTAGTGAAACGATAACACTATCGATTCCTGCAGATGTGCCGGCATCCTTAATATATCCCTTTAAAAAGCTCGGATCATATTCCGATTGCGCAGGGTTCTGGCACGAAATATTTATAACTCCGATTGAAACAGCAAGAATTAAGATTAACAGTATATTTTTCATATATTTTTTTTATTTAAATTTAAAAGAAACCACTTTCAAAAAACACTTGTCAAAGTGTAATATATTTTCTTGTTATATAATTCCCGAATTAAAAAGAAATATTACAAACGAATTAAGTATTGAATAAATGTAAAAATTAAAATATTTTTTGTGTCGGGGAGTCTCCTCTGCTCTTTAGAGGGACTCCCCGACACAAAATTTTTCAAGTAACAAGTTGCTTCCTTTTTTAATAAAGATTCATCGACATTTTGTGCTTGTTTTATATTTACTTTTGTTTTGGATTAAATTTATATGATAAAATTTTTGTTCAAATTATTACTATTATCTGAATAAGTTATTTATTATATTAATATATAAGAAAAACCAAAATGGACAGCATTAAAAAAGAAAATAATTCAATCGAACCTATTGACTTAACTAAGGTATTGGAAAATATATCGGAAAAATGGATAATAATATCTGATGATTATAAGACTATAATTAAACAATCAGACTCTATAGACGATTTGAAGGATTATTTTAATCAAGGAATATTAATGTTTGTACCCAATCCTAACTATGGTTTTATATCTTAATATTAATTATAAGAATACCTTTTTTAAAATTCCCCGAGAAAGGTCAACTTTTTGATTACACATTAAGACCAATGTTACCAATTTCTATTTCAAATAAATTTAGAGCTATTGAAAAAACTTCAGCTTTAATAGACTCAGGTTCTGAATATTGTCTAATTAATAGTAAATTTGCTGAACATTTATTATATGTAGATTACAAGAGCGGAAAAAGGGTAGATGTTATAGGTGTTTGTGGGGATAATATAACAGGATACGCTCATGAACTTGAATATGAAATATTAAATATGAAAGATAGTAAAAAAATAAAAGCACCTTTTATTTTTCTTAAAAGTAATAACTTTAGCATTTTGTTAGGTCAGCATGGTTTTTTCGATGAATTTACAGTGTGTTTTAGTTTTGAAAATGCTTATATAAATATTACATAAGTAGCAAATCTTCATTTCTTACATCCTCACCTAAAATAATATAAACCACAGTGGTATTAAATAAATACCGGTTCATCTGATTTAGATAATTCAAGCCAGGAGTTTAGAACATATTTTTAAAATCCTGAATTGAATTAATTTTTAATTCCTTATTCTAATTTCATTGCAGATTATATTCCTTTATTTTTTTATACAATGTTTTCCTGTCAATTTTTAAAATCTGGGACGCCTGAAGTTTATTCCACTTTGCATCTTCGAGGACTTTTTTAATATACTGCTTTTCAAGGTCTTTCAGACTTATGCTGTTGGCGGTTTTTAAAGTATCGTCAAGAGAATTTGAGGATATTGTAAATTTAAAACTTTCAGGTGTGATAGTATTATCGGAAGAAGTTATAGCACTCTGTTCGAGTACATTTTCAAGTTCTCTCACATTACCTTTCCAGCTTTGATTCATTAAAATTGCAAGAGCTTCTGTAGAAATTTTTAAATCTTTATCTAATTTTGCAGATAATATTTTCAGATAATGATTTACTATGAGGGGTATATCCGAAACTCTTTCATTCAATGGCGGGAGAGTAACGGAAACGGTTGCAAGCCTGAAATAAAGGTCTTCGCGAAACCGTTTTTCTTTTATAGCGTCTTTAAGGTTTTGATTTGTAGCGGATATCAGCCTGACATCTACTTTTTTAATTTTGTCGCTTCCGATAGATTTCACTTCCCACGTTTCTGTAACTCTTAAAAGTTTAGCCTGAAGGTTATAGGGCATTTCAGCAATTTCATCAAGAAACAGTGTTCCCTCATTAGCCTGTTCAAAAACACCTTTTTGAAATTCGGTTGCACCTGTGAATGCACCTTTTACATGACCAAAGAGTTCACTTTCGAGCAGATTTTCAGGAATTGCACTGCAGTTTATAGCTACGAATGGATTACTTTTTCTATTGCTGTTATTATGTATGGCTTTAGCGACTAATTCTTTACCGGTACCGCTCTGACCTTCGATTAATATATTCACATTGATATTGGAAATTTTCCTGATAAAATGAAATACTTCTTTCATCTTTTTACTATTACCGACAATATTTTTAAATTCGTAATTTTCGTCGAGAATGGTTTTAAAATTCTCTATTTGTTTCGACATTTTAATTTTGTCGGCAGCTTTATCGACTTTAATAATAAATTCTTCAAGGTTAAACGGTTTATTAACATAATCATAAGCTCCGTTTTTCATAGATTCAACGGCGGAGATAACTGAACCGTAGCCTGTTATCATAATGAACAAACTCTTAGGATTTTTATTTTTAAGCAAATCCATTCCCGATATATTTGGCATTTGCAAATCGGAAATAATTATATCATAAAATTTTTCATTCATCAATTTTTGAGCGTTTAAGCTGTCATTTTCCTCTGTAACGATGTAACCTCTTTTTACGAGCACTTTTCTCAGTATCTGAGTGGAATTAGGTTCGTCGTCAACAACCAAAATTTTTACGTCTTCCATAATTTAAATTTATGTTGACAAAAGATACTTAAAGTAGTGGAATATTTCCACACATTTTTTATATAACCTTTAAAATTTAAAAATTTCTAACAGTTTATTTTTGGCATATAAATTGCAAACTTTATTTGCAAAGCTAAATACTTATTTTGTAATACCAAGTATTTTGGGGTTTTAAATACATGTTCTTTTTTAATACCTTATAACAATAAATAAACATTTAAAACCGGAAAAAAAGAAAAGCGTTACAATTTCCGGACTTAGCTTATACTACAAATAAAGTAGATTAATTTTTTCGTTTGTTCTCCTCCTAAAAGCCCTGTGTAATTTAATTGCCGGGGCTTTTGCATTTTTAAACAGCATATTCAAATTTAATTATTCAGACCATAATATCTACACCATTTCTCAAATATCCCCAAACACCTAAAAACGAAATATAAATAATTAAATTTTGAAAAGAAATTTGGCATAATATATGCATATTATTACATATTAGAATAAAAACTTCTTAATTTAACAATATATATAAAATGAAGAAATTTTACTTAACAATTTTAATTCTCTGCCTGAGTGCTAATGTAATATTTTCAGCACCGAGAGTTAAAATTATTGTTCAAAATGTCACTCCGTACATGTTGAAAATGACTCCGGCTTTAGTACCGGATTCCTGTAACACTACCGGTATGAACATAGTGCCAAAACAGACCTTTGTTTATATGTCAGTGAAAAATTTTGGTGATACTACATCAGTATCAGGTCAGACCTGGTCTTTTGTTTCAAAACCGACTGGTTCGGGTGCAACAATTATATCGATTCCAAGTCTTAACTGGGTAAAATTTAAAGCTGACAGTACAGGAACATATACAATTAATGTACACGCTGTAACAAGTTCAGGTTCAAAAGATACTACTGTTAATATTTATACAGCTACATTCATCGGAGTTGGAAATTTTAACGGAATAACGGGTAATTTTCCTGAATGTATGTTTTGCCATTCGGGAATGTCCGAATTTGCAGATATTTTTAACAGATGGAAAGTAAGCGGGCATGCAAACAGGTTCCGGTATCAAATTGACAGCTCAACAAGTTATAGTACAAGTTGTATGAAATGTCATACAACAGGTTATGACCACAATAATTATGCAACAAATGGCGGTTTTGATGATGTTGCTAAATCACTTGGATGGGTATGGGCAAGTCCACCACATCCGGGTAAATGGGATTCATTAAAAACATACTATCCGAATCTCGTAAATCTCGCAACAATCGGATGCGAAGATTGTCACGGACCAGGCAGTGAACACTATCTTGGTGGTGGTGATACAAACAAAATCAGTACAACTATAACTCCCGGAAAATGCGGAAAATGCCATGATTCCCCTCCAAATCATAATATTTATGATATGTGGAGAAATTCACTTCATGCGGCTCCGGTAATGGAAGGGCGTGTAGTAGCTGATAGTTTAAGAAATACATTTAACGATTGTAACAGATGTCATGACGGTTATACATATGTTGGCTTCACCTATGGAAAAAAATATACGCCAAATGTTGTTTCGGTAGACCAGGAACCTATTAGTTGCGCTGCATGTCATGATCCGCATGGTACTACAAATCCGCATAATTTAAGAAACAGACCTACCGGTAGTGATACACTTTCCGGAAAAATACATTATCCTACAACCGTTGGAATGGCTGTAGTTTGTCTGGACTGTCATAAAGCAAGAAAAGACCCTGTGACCTATGTAAATACAAGAGTCACTTCATCTACCTGGGGACCACATCATAGTGTACAAGGTGATGTCGTGTTGGGTAAAAATGCAGCAATGTTTAATGGCATTCCTTATCTAACTGGTACACACTCAACAATAACAGATTTATGCGTAACATGCCATATGGCATCCACAACTGATACAGGAACTGCTCAAAGGGATAAAGTCGGCGGACATACCTGGAATCTACATGATTATGCAACTAACTATGACCATGTTACAGGTTGCCTGGGTTGTCACCCGGGTGTTACAAAGTTCAGTGATTTTATGGCACCTGCTGATTATGATGGGAACGGTTTAATAGAAAGCTGGCAAAAAGAAATAAAAGGTTGTATAAGTAATCTCGGACATGCCTTACCTCATACCGGATATGATTCTGTAAGCTGGTCATTGATTGCAAGAGACTCAAATAACGTTAACCTGAGAAAAGCATACTGGAACTATCAACTTATTAGTCAGGATAGCAGTTTAGGTTTGCATAATCCATTTTTTGCGGTCAATGTTCTTTTAACTTCGATACAATATTCGGTTGGAGTTCAAAACATCAGTTCGGTATTACCAAAGAAATTTGAATTATCTCAAAACTACCCGAACCCGTTCAACCCGATGACAAAAATTAATTTCTCTTTACCAAAAGCAACAACCGTGACTTTGAAAGTCTATGATTTAACCGGTAGAGAAATTGCGACGATTATGAATAATGAAAAAATGAATGCCGGTACGTATTCAACAATTTATTATGCGCAGGGTAAGAATACTATGACACTTGCGAGTGGTGTATATTTTTACAGAATAATAACGCCGGAATTTGTTCAAACTAAGAAAATGGTACTCGTCAAATAATATTAACATAAAATTGTTCTCCTCCTCAAAAGCCCTTGACGGATTTACTGTCGGGGCTTTTTTTATTTGGGGAATGAGAGTTATAAAGGGAAAGTTAATTTGAAGGTGGTTCCTTTTCCTTTCAGAGATTTGACTTCAATTTTCCCGTCGTGTTTTTTTACAACTCTTTCGGCAAAGGCAAGACCAAGCCCGGTTCCCTGTCCGTAGCTTTTTGTTGTAAAAAAGGGTTTGAATATTTTATCGAGATTATCTTTATCTATACCGACTCCGTTATCGGAAATTTCTATTTGAAAGTGTTTATTGTTTTTTGTTGTTTTAAGTGTAATTTCACCTTCATCTTTTATAGACTGCATTGAATTATTAATTATATTCATAAACACATCCTGCATCAATTCTTTGTCTATTAGTATCCGTGAATTTTTTTTATCAAAATATGTCTTTATTTCTATATTTTTATTGCTTGAAAGATATTTAACGCGCTGCACAATTTCATTCAACATTTGAGATACATCTACGTTTTCTTTCATCAGTGTAACAGGTTTAGAAAAGTTAAGAATCTGCCTGATTGATTTTGTAATTCGCGTTGCTTCTTCGATTATAACTTTTAATTCTTCAAATCCTTCATCGCCTTCTTTTTTATCTAAAAGCAGGTAATCCGCATTTCCGGAAATAATATTTAACGGATTAGACAGGTTATGCGCGATACTGGAAACTACTTCTCCTATAAGAGCTAAATTTTCTTTTTCTCTTAATTCTTTTTCCAATTCTTTTTGAATTGTTATATCACGAAGTATAGCAACGACACCGATATTTTCCTGAACATCATTTTTGATTACAAAACTCGAAACACTGATATTAATTATTTCACCGGATTTTGTAAGCCTTTCGGTTTCGAAATGATTTACAAAACCTTTGGTTCTTACTTCATTAATAATTCTGTCTTTTTCACCATTCTCTATTAAATATTTAGGGAAAACAATCGAAATGTCCTGACCCTGAACTTCTTCTTTTTTATAACCGAATATCTTCTCTGCCCCTTTATTCCATAGAAATATTTGATTTTCGTTATTGTAACCTATTATTGCATCGATAGAATTTAAAATAATATCCGAGAAAAATTTTTCGTGAGCAGATTTACCTTCACGCATCAATTTAACCATATCCATTATTGATGCGTCAAAGGATTCAATTATTTGCTTAATTTCTTCATCAGAAATTCTATCGCCAAATTTTTCCTTATAAATATTGAATAGTTCAACTTTTTGTTTGATAAACTCACTCCATACCATTTGTTCCATAAATCAAAAAAATAGTTTTAAGTATGTAATATAATTATAAAAAAAAATAATTATTAAGGATAAATTTTAGGCAATTTTTCCCGCACCCTTTAGATTATTACAACTTTAAATGATTAATTTTCGTTCAATTAAGTCTGTTTATTTTTTTTTAATGTTGTTTTTGTAGCTGCAGGCTTTAGACTGCGCTATATTTTTGTAGCCGCAGGCTTTAGACTGCGCTATGTTCTTGTAGTCGCAGGCTTTAGACTGCGCTATGTTCTTGTAGCCGCAGGCTTTAGACTGCGCTAATTTTTAAAATAAATAATTAATTCCATTCATTAAAATCATATATGGTTGAACCTTTATATTCATAATCCTTCCAATTTTCAATTATATTTTCCCTCATCTGGTTTTTTAATATATAATATATTTGATTTTCAATATCTTTATCATTTCGAATAATATGGTCATAAAAATCTTTTTGCCATTTTAATTCGGGATAATTTTTAGAAAACCAAAATCCTGATTTTTGTTTAAACATTTTTATCGCTCTTAAGGAATTTGATAAATCATTTTTACCTTTAATTATAGTATGGATATGATTCGTCATAAATAAATAAATTAACACATCGCAATTATAATCTACCATGACATTTTGAAATATTTCTGATAGATTTTTGAAAATGATTGGGTGAGTAAGGCTGCCGGATGAAGATTCCAGACAAATAGTATAAGCGACATTAACGACTCCAAGATAACTATCTTCAGGTAAACGAGGTCTTTTTTCTTTTATCATAATAATGTTTTAATTATTGTTTGAAGTAAAATTAATACATTAGTTGAATATTTGTAATTCTGAATTATAGTATATAATGAAGCTTGCGGTTATGTGTGCGTTTTATGATAATTATCACGCAAGCTGAAGCTTGCAGCTACAAGAACATATTTTCTTAATTATCACACAAGCTGAAGCTTGCGGCTACAAGAACATATTTTCTTAATTATCACGCAAGCTGAAGCTTGCGGCTACAAGAACATATTTTCTTAATTATCACACAAGCTGAAGCTTGCGGCTACAAGAACATATTTTCTTAATTATCACGCCAGCTGAC
>Ga0224522_1000067_pt1 | contig 58965 bp, 43 predicted proteins | sample CFST25metaG_FD_182733 | JGI IMG/M metagenome (GOLD analysis project Ga0224522, IMG submission 182733) | Peat soil microbial communities from Stordalen Mire, Sweden - C.F.S.T25 | ecosystem: Environmental > Terrestrial > Soil > Wetlands > Peat | place: Sweden: Norrbotten County, Stordalen Mire...
GTCGAAGGCCGAAGACAATCTCCAATCTTTGTTATAATTTTTAAAATTAAGCTCTTTCTGTACCATATTAATAAAAAGATGTGTATAAAGATTAGCTTTAGGGGGGCGGGGGGGCAAAAACTTATCTTGACCCTTCATCCTTATAGATAAATATTCCCTCTTTCCCATCAGCAGTGGCATATCCTCTGAACATTCCCAAAGAATTGAACGGCATTGAAACATTACCGTATCTGTCAAGACAAATTACGCCTCCGCTCCCTCCTGCCTTTACAAGTTTATCATTTACAACCAGGCCAGACGCATCTTTCAGAGAAAGACCCTTATATTCCATTAATGCTGATATATCATGCGCAACAGTATACCTGATAAAGTATTCACCATGACCCGTTCCAGATACAGCACATGTATTATTATTTGCATAAGTTCCGGCTCCGATAATTGGAGAATCACCTATACGGTTATATCTTTTATTGGGCATTCCTCCGGTAGATGTTCCAGCGGCAAGGTTTCCATTTTTATCAAGTGCAACGCAGCCGACCGTACCGTTTTTTTCTTTCTTTAATATCTCTTCCAGTTCATGGAATCGTTTATCAGTATAAAAATACGAAGGTGGAACAATCTCAAGACCTTGTTCTTTTGCAAACTGAGAGGCACCTGAACCTGAGAGCATTACATGAGGAGAATTAGTCATAACCTTTCTGGCAGCCGAAATAGGATTTTTTATATCCGTAACACAAGTTACCGCACCAGCAGCAAGGTTTGATCCATCCATTATTGCAGCATCAAGCTCATTCTTGCCTTCATGAGTAAATACTGCTCCTTTGCCAGCATTGAAGAGCGGATTATCTTCCATTGTATTGATTGTCTTCTCCACTGCATCAAGAGAAGACCCTCCGTCTGCAAGGATCTTCTTTCCCACATTCATAGCTTCCCGGAGTGCTATGCGGTATTCTTTATCTACATCAGGAGTTGTGTTCTCTCTTGACATTCCTCCAGCACCTCCGTGAATCACAATAGCCCAAGCCTGCCTCTCAGGAGCTGGTTTAATATCGGTTTTATAGGAAAACAGAGCAAGTGCAATGATCAACAATGACGAAAAAATAATCAGTTTTGTTTTCATATTATCGAGTATTATTAAAAATAATTCTTATCCTCTGCGTACTTCTGTTTTCTCCGGTTTCGCCCCCCTGCCCCCCTAAAGTGGGGTAAACTCTCTAAATGGCTCCAAATTGTTACCCCTTCAGGGGGATGGCCGCGAAGCGGCCAGGAAGCTTTCTTTTCAAAAATCCATCTCTACAACAGTAATTCCGGAACCCCCAAACTCAACATGCTCATCGCGGAAGGATTTCACGACATCAACTGTTGCAAGATATTGCCTCACAAGTTGTCGCAGAATGCCATTTCCCTTTCCATGCAGGATCCTGAGATTGCGATGCTGTACAATAAGAGCATTATCTATGAGATCGCGAACCTGGTTAATGGCCTCTTCTCCCCGAATCCCCCGGATATCGATTTCAGGTCTGAAATTAATATTACGCTGAACAATGGCTGGATCATTTTCCCTGTAAATCTGGTTAGCCTTCATGCTCTTTTTCAGATCAGTCCGGGTTATTCTCTCAATCTTATCAACCGGGACAAAAAATCTCAGACTCCCGGTTTCAACCTGAACCATCTTATCTTTTATCTCAATTACCTCGCCGGCAGCCTGGGTATCTATCATCCTCACCGCATCACCCGGTTTAAGAGGATGCACCTCCGGTTCAGCATGCGCCTGCTTATCCCTGGGTGGTTCCGCTTCCGGCTCCAGTTTAATTCTTTTTGCTTTTATGCTTAGTATGGCAATTTTCTCTTCAGATTCAGTCTCTAACGGCTTTGTATCCTCTACAACTATATTCTTAAACTCTTCAAGCTGCTGCCGGATATCTTTTGTTTTTTCTTTTTCCGCTTGAGTTTCCTTAATCTGCCGGATAGTGCTCTCAATCATTCTGTTAGATTCTTTAAGTAGTTGCTGTGCTTCGTCCTTAGCTTTTGTAATAATCTCTTTCCGCAGCGTCTTGGCTCCTGAAAGCTCTTTTTCATATTCAGCCATCAACTCTTCTAATCTTTTCTCCTGTTGCCTGATAATCTGCCGCTTATTCTCCCAATATCGTTTGTCGCGGGCAATATCCTTAAGATGCCTGTCATAATTAATATTTTTGACTCCGGCTTTCTCTGATGCTGCTTCAAGTATATCTTCAGGAAGACCGATTTTACGCGCAATCTCAAATGCAAAGGAGCTCCCCGGTTTACCGATTGTAAGCTGAAATAGTGGTTGCATTAGATGGTTGTCAAAAGCCATGGCGCCATTCACCACACCTTCTGTCAGAGAAGCGAAGTGCTTAAGATTAGTATAATGCGTTGTAATTACGCCAAATACTCTTTTCCTGTTCAGCTCACCAAGGATTGCTTCAGCAATTGACCCTCCCAGCATTGGTTCAGTGCCTGTGCCGAACTCATCAATAAGAATAAGCGTTTTATCATTACCGTTTTTTATGAAATATTTCATATTGATAAGATGAGAGCTATAAGTGCTCAAATCATTATCAATACTTTGTTCATCACCGATATCAATTAGAATATTTTTGAATATCCCTGTTTCTGATCCTTCGGCAACGGGTATTGTGAGTCCGCATTGAAGCATATATTGTAGCAGGCCTACCGTCTTAAGACAGACAGATTTACCTCCGGCATTCGGACCTGAGATCAGTAATATTCTGTCTTTTTCATCGAGGACTATTTCAAGAGGAACCACTTTCCTTCCTGCAGTCTTCTCGAAGGTGAGAGAAAGAAGTGGGTGCATAGCCCTTCTCCACATCAGAAAAGGCTTATTTGTGAGAACCGGCTTGATTGAATGGAGATGGTTTCCAAGTAATGCTTTTGAGCGGATAAAATCAATTTCACCCAGGAATGTATTTGACTCAAGAAGGTCGTCGATATAGGGTCTGACATTGTCTGCAAATGCAGTCAGAATTCTTACTATCTCTCTCCTTTCTTCGTATTCGAGTTCAATTATATCATTATTGATTTCAACAATTTCTTCCGGTTCAATAAAAACTGTTTTACCTGAAGCCGACTGATCATGAATTAACCCTCTTATCTTTCTTTTATCATAGGAGCTTACAGGTATTACTCCTCTTCCGTTTCTTACAGAAACAGCAGTATCCGAATCGACAATTCCTTCAGCTTGTGCCTGCTTAAGAATTGCATTCAGCCTTTTTGATACATGAATGTTTTTACTGATAAGTTCAGATCTGATCTCTTTTAATCTTGTGGAGGCATTGTCTTTAATCACCCCGCGTTTATCAATTATTCTGTCAATTGCTTCAAGTACATAAGGATATGTTTTCACAGAACCGCACATCGATTGGAGTACAGGATACTTTATTGCATCTTTGTTCCTGAAGAAATTAAGTATTGTTTTAACTGTTTCGAGAGTACGCTTAAGATCAAATACTTCCTGAACTTCAGGGAATGTACCTTCGATCCTGATTTTGTTAAGACAGTCCGAGATTTTATAGTAGTGTTCTGAAGGAAAGAAATCCTCGAAGATTAATACCTGCTGGAATTCGTATGTTGCAGATAAGATGCGGGTCAGATATTCGAAGTCATCTATAAACTTAATGTCATTCACCTTCTCGAGACCCATAGGGCTTAGACATTTTTCGGTTAGCAGGTTACGGATCCTGTCAAAGCCTATTTTATTCTCAAAATTTTCCGGATAAATCATAAATAAAGATAAAAGACAAAAGTAAAAAGATAAAAATAGGGACATACCATGGCATGTCTATTATTATACAAAGTTAATTAATGTTAAATTTTAATATGGCTTTTATTTTTATATACATTTGAAACACATGATTACAACCATTAATAATAAATCCATGAAAATTAAGAAAATCTCAATCGGTTTGTTTTTTCTGCTCTTTCTCCCGACATGGTTATTGTCGCAGAGCGAAAATGTTGACCTCAGCATGATTTATAAAATCAAGCAGGAAGGGTTAAAGAATTCAAGTGTGGAGGATTTAGCCTTCTGGCTCACTGATTTTATAGGTCCAAGACTTACTGCATCCTCCGGGTACAACCATGCCAATGAGTGGGCTAAAAAGAAAATGGAGGAGTTTGGCTTTCAGAATGTAAGGATCGAAACTGCAAAGGACTTCACACGTGGTGGCTGGGATAATCTCAAAACATACGCAGCAATGACAGCACCATATTATTCTGACTTTGCATGTAATCCCGTTGCATGGACCGGAAGTACAAATGGACTGGTGAAAAGTGAAGTAGTTTATCTGGATGTTAAGGCAGATAGTGATCTCATTAAATACAAAGGTAAAATTACAGGAAAGATAGTTCTGATGCCGTCCACTGCCACCTATGAGGTTAGTTATGAGCCTCTGGCAAGCCGCCTGACTGATGCACAGTTAAAAGACCTGTCAATGGCATCCTCTTCTGCTCCTTCACGGAGACCCCCTTTCGACCGCACTGCAATGATGGCACAACGAGCCCTGCGATTAAAGATAACTGACTTCATTAAGAGTGAAGGTGCTGCCGTAATCATTAATAGTTCGGGAACTTTTAATGTTCCAAGGTCAAATGGGGCCAGCTACAAAGCAGGTGACAAAGAACCGACTGCAGAACTGAATCTCCCGATTGAAGATCATGGAAGAATGGTACGACTTTTACAGCATAATATACATGTTGAAATGGAAATCGAAATACAAAATAAATTCTTTGACAGCCCCACTGTTTATAATGTGATAGGTGAAATACCAGGAACCGATAAGCTTCTTAAAAATGAAATAGTCCTTTTAGGAGCACATATTGATTCTTGGAACGGAGGAACAGGAGCAGCAGACAATGGTTCTGGCTGCATTGTAATGCTTGAAGCTCTGAGAATTCTCAAAAGCCTCGATATAGCACCTCGCAGAACTATCAGAATAGCCTTATGGGGGGGTGAGGAACAGGGTTTATATGGATCGGCCGGATATGTTGAGAAATACCTTGTCGATCCTGCAACTAAAGAACATAAACCCGACTATGATAAGTTTGCGGCGTATTTTAATATGGATAACGGATCAGGAAAGTACCGTGGAATATATTTGCAGGAAAACGAACTTGTCAGACCGATATTTGAAGAGTGGTTAAAGCCCTTTGAAAACATGGGGTGTTCAACTATCACTATAAGAAATACTTCAGGAACTGATCATCTTTCATTTGACAGGGTCGGCCTGCCAGGATTTCAGTTTATACAGGACGATATTGAATATGATCGTGGCTACCATACTGTTATGGATACCTATGAACGACTGGTTATGGCAGATCTGAAGCAAAACGCTGTTATCACTGCATCATTTGTATATAATGCTGCTATGCGGAATGCAAAATTACCAGTAAAACCTGTTATGAAACCAATGCCAAATGCCAGCCAGAGACCGGGAATGAATTGAGCTTAATATAGTGCTTCACTGGGAGTTAAAGCCCCTGCCGCTTCGTGGGATCCCCCTAAAGGGGGACTATTTCGGTCCGATTAAGAGAAATTTTCAAAAAGAACGAGAATTAACGGGGATGTTGGAAAAGATCTTTTTAACCACAAAGTACACAAAGTAGGCACAAAGTACACAAAGGTAAAATCCTATATTTCAGATCTTTGTGATCTTTGTGATCTTTGTGTATAAGCCACCTCTGCAACCTGGCCACAGCGCTAAAATAGCCCACCGGGCTATTTCTTAACGCTTGTGCCCCTCTGTGGTTAATGGATTTCAGCTTTTTCAACAGCTCCGAAGGGGGGCAAAAAAACAGCATCCAGTGGCTTCTCTCAGTATCTCTGATCCGGCTTAACCGGTAACTTCGCCATCTTCTCTACCTCGAGCGAAGGAAACCCGAACTCTTCAACTACTTTTCCAAGGATCAGATAGGTACCGCTTCCTTTAAATGGCCAGTTTTTAAGCGATTGTGCGAAATGGGTGGTATCAAAGAAATTGCCTTCGGCATCGATAAAGCATCCGAAATTCATCCAGTCATTTTTTACTGTCTTGATATACTTGACAGTAACCAGGTGTCCTACCATCCTGATTCTCCTGCCGGCATATTCACTCATCCTGCGTGCTGACACTTCTCCGCGGAAAGCAGTTTCAAGCATATCGAACCAGCTCATTGTGACAGGGAATCCAAAGAGTTCGATTTCGTCATATACATCTTCCATCTTTCCCTGGACAAGATCAGGAAGTGAAAAATCACGGACAGGAGGGGAGAAGAGCGGGTGAATATTGTCCGGTTTGTTTTTGTTAATCATCATATGAGCTTCCCATAAAAGCACTGCCTTCTTTTTTCCTGTAAATCTGAATGCACCTGCCTTGATAAGAAGAATTACCTGCTCAAGTCCGGGATTTACCCTGGTAACAAAATCGTTTAGGCTGACAAACGGGCCTTCAGCATTACGAATCTCTTCAATCGACTGTGCAAGCCTGTACTCAAGACTCATTATATGAATAAAACCCAGGTATATATCTGACCCGTAAATGTTTGTCTTATAGTTACTTTTATTTACGCACGGTAGCTGAATCGTTGCTCCGCATCGTCTTGCTTCATGCACATATACCCAGGTCCTGTAAAAGCCTCCGAAGTTGTTTATTACAGCCACCATGAACTCGAGCGGATAATGGGCTTTAAGATAAAGGCTCTGGAAGCTTTCAACAGCGTATGACGCAGAGTGCGCCTTTGAGAACGAATACCCGGCAAAAGATTCAATCTGTCGCCATACCTCTTTTGTAACCTCATCGCTATAGCCCTTTTCACGGCAGTTTGAGAAAAACTTTTCAATTATGCGCTGCATCTCCTGTTTCGACCGGTATTTGCCACTCATTGCCCGGCGCAGGGTATCAGCATCGGAAAGATCCAATCCTGCAAAGTGATGACAGACTTTCAGCACATCTTCCTGGTAGACCATAACACCGAATGTCTCTTCAAGCTGTTCCTTCATAACCGGATGTATGTATTCGAATTTCCCGGGATTATGGAACCTGTAGATATATTCCTTCATCATGCCGGACCGTGCTACACCCGGCCTTATCACGGAACTGGCAGCCACAAGAGTAGTGTAATTATCGCATTGCAGCTTTTTCAGAAGGCCACGCATAGCAGGACTTTCAATATAAAAGCATCCTTTCGTTTCACCGATCTTCAGATACTCTTTTACCTTTTCATCATTTTTAAATTTCTGAACTGCATGAACATCAACATCGATGCCCCGGTTGCGCAATATTATTTCCGCACTCTCGCGGATATGGCCTATTCCACGCTGACTCAGAATATCGAGTTTCTCAAAGCCAATCTCTTCGGCAGTGTACATATCCCACTGTGTGGTAGGAAAGCCTTTAGGGGGCATATCGAGAGCTGTGTAGCATGTGATTGGCTCTTCCGAGATAAGTATGCCTCCTGCATGTATGCTCCGCATATTGGGAAAGTCAGCGATCTTCAGTCCTGTTGAGAAGATGATATTTGTTATCTCATTCCGGTTCGTCTCAGCCGAAGGATTATCGATAAGAGAATCAATCTCTTCCTTGGGCAGACCATGCACTTTTCCAAGTTCGCGGACAATTGATTTTCCCCTGAATGTACTCATTGTTCCAAGCAATGCAGTATGTCCGTAACCATATCTCTTGAAGATATAATCGATCACTTCGTCCCTCTCTTTCCACGAGTAATCGATATCGAAGTCGGGGGGACTGCTTCGTTTCGGATTAATAAATCTCTCGAAGTAAAGGTTTAGATCAATAGGGTCAACATTAGTGATTTTCAGACAATAAGCAACTACTGAATTTGCTCCGCTGCCGCGACCGACATGGTAAAAACCACGGGCCATTGAATATCTTACGATGTCCCATGTTATCAGAAAATAGGCAGAGAAGCCAAGCCTGTCAATTATCTCAAGTTCATGCTTTACCCTTTTTTTTGCTTCGCTGTTCTGCCTTCCATACCTGTATATCATGCCGTCCCAGGCGAGCTTCTCGAGAAGCAGTTTGTCATCATATCTGCTGGCAGAATAGATTTTTTTGTTTTTCAGACTTTCACGGTCAAACTGTAAATTGCAGTCATCCAGTACCTTTTTCGTATTGATTATTAGCCAATGATATTCTTTCATGATTTTTTCAATATCGGCCGGATCTTTGAAAAATTCATCTTCTCCGGCACATTGCCATTGCTGCAGGTGACTGAGGAGAATATTATTGTCGACCGCTCTGAGGCTCCTGTGAATAAAAATGTCTTCTGTCTCTGCAAATGTTACAGGCTGCAGTAAAACCATCAAATTTCTGTTTATTGATGAAGTGAGTGTCAGCAGGCTGTTCAGCTCATGTGGTCTTATTCCTATGCGTTCATTGTCAGACAGTTGGCGGGCAGGAGTTTTTTTAAGGGAATATATTATATATGATTCGGTGAATTGAGGCGCCGGAAATGGAATTGCTGACTTGTTGAAATTCTGAACAGACAGAAATTCATTCAGTTCCTGCATACCTCTGTTATTCCGTGCAATTCCGATATACTGGAGTTCATTATCGTTTCGGAATTCTATACCTGCAACAGGCCTGAGATTGTTTTTGATGCATTCTCCTGCAAATTCAGGAGTTCCGGTTGAATTGTTTATATCAGTGAGCACAATAGTATCCGTTCCGGCTGCCAGAGCTTTCTGCACAAGCTGTTCAACGGACATGGTTCCGTAGCGGAGACTGTAATATGAGTGACAGTTCAGATACATTTATCGTTTCTCGTTGGCCCCCCTGTGCCCCTAAAGGGGGGCACCTTTGCGCCGCTGTGCCTTTTCACCTTCCTCCATACATCATATACTTCTTAAGTCTTTCCTCCATCATATTTTGCTCTTTAAGAGCATTTTCAAGCTGTTTCAGGGCCTTTTCCTCTCTTTCGGTTACCGTCATTACTCCTGAGGCCCTCCTTACCGCATTTCGCCCGAAACGCTTCCTGATCCGGTCCATTGCCATATAAAGGCTGACCTTTTCAGGAGTATCGTCAAACATGTCAAGCTGCTGTACACCTCTTACCATATGACTGAATCTTACGCCGATGAGTCTTATAAGCATGCGTCGCTGGTAGAGTTTTGCAAAAAGCTCTTTGGTGATATCGGCGAGCACATGGTCAAATGACGTATATTGTATCCGTTTCTGCAGAGTATGGGTATCGAAGTTTGAATACCTTATCTTGACAGTAATGCATGAAGTGAGTTTCTCCTGTTTTCTCAGCTCGAATGCAATCTTCTCCACCATGCTTACCAGCAGTTGATTCAGCCTTGTCAGGTCGGTAGTGTCTTTTTCGAAAGTATGTTCGGTGCTTATCGATTTCTGTTCCGAGTAGCTGATGACGGGAGTAGAGTCGATACCATTGGCTCTCTTCCACATTTCTATGCCATTTTTACCCATCAGCTTTTCAAGCATATCGACAGGAATATTCCTGAGGGTATATATTGTGGCAATGCCCATTGACCGGAGTACCTGGTAAGTCTTCTGACCGATCATCGGTATTTTTCTTATCGAAAGCGGATCGAGGAACGGAAGAACAATTTCTTTTTGCACCTCAATTTCGCCATTTGGCTTTGCCTCTCCGGTTGCTATTTTTGATACGGTTTTATTTATTGAAAGTCCGATCGATATTGGCAGACCAGTCTCTTTTATTATATACTGGCGCAGTTCATGCGACCATTTGTAGCATCCATAGAAACGGTCCATTCCTGTAAGATCGATATAGTGCTCATCAACCGATGCTTTCTCATACAGAGGCGCTCTTTCGGCAATTATGCCGGTCACTATGTTTGAATAGTTGCTGTAGAGTTCCATATCACCTCTTATCACAATGGCATCGGGACACATATTCCTGGCCATTTTCATAGGCATAGCGGAGCTTACACCGTATTTTCGTGCCTCATAGCTGCAGCTCGATACCACTCCACGGTCCGACATGCCGCCTATTATGACAGGCTTACCGATCAGTCGGCTGTTTTTAAGCCTCTCAACCGACACAAAAAAAGTATCGAGGTCGAGATGCAGAACTGATCGGTCTATGTTGCCGGTGAGAATCATAATAATAGTTTTAAGAGCCTAGGGTGCAAGAAGAGTCGGACTATAACTCACTCTAAACTTTTTAATCATTATTGAAAATTTATTGTATAATTCTTGCACATATAACAATTAAGTTCTATTTTTGATTAGAAAATAATCAATTTTATGATTACAATATAATCAATTTTCATTATGTACTTCGCATCCAATATTAAATTTTTAAGAAAAAGGAGGGGCAGAACACAGGATGATGTGGCATTTGCCCTTAACCTTAAACGTTCAACCCTTAGTGGTTATGAGAACGGTGTGGCCCAACCCGGAATAGAAATACTGATATCCTTTTCAGGTTATTTTAACATTGCAATCGATACAATCCTTAAACAGGATATTTCAAAGTTGTCAGAAAGTCAGCTTGGTGAACTTGAAAGAGGATACGATGTCTATGTTAAAGGAAGCAACCTCAGAGTATTGACAACAACAGTCAATTCCAGCAACCGGGAAAATATTGAATTGGTTCCTGAGAAAGCCAAAGCAGGTTATACAACAGGATATGCCGATCCGGAATACATCGGTGAGCTCCCTGTATTCACGTTACCTTTTCTTTCCGATAAGAAGAAATACAGAACTTTTCAGCTGAAAGGCGATTCCATGCTTCCTATTCCGGATGGTTCGTGGGTAACAGGAGAATATGTCCAGGATTGGTTGCAGATAATCAGCGGTAAAGCTTATTTTGTGTTTACCCTCGACGATGGAATAGTCTTTAAGGTAGTTGAAAATAATTTAACAAAAGACGGTAAGCTTGTCCTCTATTCGCTTAACCCTGTTTATGAACCTTATGAAGTGCATGTAAATGAGGTGAAAGAGATCTGGAAATTTGTAAATTATATCAGCAGCGAATTACCCGATCCCGTTTTACCGGAAAAACAACTGATACAGGCAGTTGCAGGAATGAAACACGATCTTGAAAGGATAAAAGCCAAACTGGGGAAAGATATTTCGGATATTGATGTGGAGAGGTAGAGAGGATGGCCCCCTCCCGCTTCGCGGGATCCCCCTAAAGGGGGAATAATTTACTCCGCTTAAGAGAATTTTTCAAAAAGAACGAGAATTAATCCCGCCTAAGCGGGAGAAGGGGGGCAATAAACCCACCCTCCATTCTCAAATCTTATCGGAATTGAACTGACATTATTCAATTCTTCCAGCTTGAATATTACATGAGGTAAAACCTGTAAGTGGCTTATATTTTTTTGTTTATTTGTTGTATCCGAACTCATTATAATAAATACTCCGGGCTCAACGAAGTTCCGAAGGGCAGGAGATTCACATATAATTGGAGTGCCTTCAGGTATAAGATCCTTTATTTTATTAAATACAAAAAGAAGCCTGCTATCAAGCACCTTTGCAAAGTAAACTTTTGACGCTCCGGAATTAAGCATGCGTGAAGTGTCCTTTGTTGTGTCTCTGTTTGTTTCCTCATAGATTGCAAAACCCGGTTCTTCAAAGACAGGTTTTAACCCAGGTGTGGTCTCATGAAAATGCGGACTTATTTTGACAGCAGTTATATGTAGATTGCTGAATTGTTCAATTATTCTGCATCCCATTGTTGTTTTCCCCGACTTGGTGCCGGTTCCAGCTATCAATAAAAGATTTGGGACTATCATTTGTGCAGTTTTAAAAAGTAATAACCACAAAGTTCTCAAAGCAGGCACGCCCCCTGTCCGCTTCGCTCCCGATAGCTATCGGGACTCCCCCTAAAGGGGGACCAAATCGGCGACATAATTAAATTAACTGATAGACAGAAAATTAACCCCCCTTTAAGGGGGATGGGGGGCAAAAAAAAACTTTGCAGCCTTTGCGGTTAATAGATCTCTCTAAAAAGAACCTTTTATTCTTTTGTAAGAGCAATAATCTGATCGACTATCTTCTGGTTATCCGCTTCGGGAATATGTCCTTTAAAAATATATCTGCATACCCTGTTTTTATCGAGAATTACCACAGTGTAATTATCCTTTGGTAAACCCCATTCAGTCTGTAGTACAGCTTTATAATCAAAAAGGATTGTAGTATCGTACTTTTTGGCTTTATTACCGGCAATCATTCGGATCAGTCCATTAGGTTTCCATGTCGATTTGCAATCAACGATACCAAACCCTTTAAACAGATCTTTATTTAAAGTCTTATCTACATCAGTGGCTTTCTTAACGGCATCATTGAATGCATCATTCAGATCCGATTCATCCGGGTCAACATAATTTATCTGAAGCACTTTGCCAGGCCACGAATTCAAGGTAAATTCTTTTTTATCAGCATCAGTAAACATCCAGTCAGGAGCTTTTATTCCGACAGTCAGGTTAACATTCTGTTGTCCGAAGATACCTGTCATGGCAAATAAACTGAAAACAAGTGAGATGATAGTTTTTTTCATAAGTAGGATATTAAAATTTAATGACCAATATATGAATTTTTTATCATAAATTAATTTTCAAAAATTTAGTCATTTATCCGGGCAACAATATTACTTTTGCGGTCTAATTAATTTGTATGCAATTAATACGAAATATAGCGATCATTGCGCATGTTGACCATGGTAAAACAACTCTTGTTGACCGGATTATACAGGAATGCAAGGTACTTGATCAAAGAAAGGAAGCTGGTGATCTGATACTCGACAGCAACGATCTTGAGCGGGAAAGAGGGATTACAATTCTCTCAAAAAACGTTTCAGCTAACTACAATGGGGTAAAAATTAATATTATTGATACGCCTGGACATGCTGATTTCGGAGGTGAAGTTGAACGGGTACTTAAGATGGCAGATGGTGTTCTTTTACTTGTTGATGCACTGGAAGGTCCAATGCCGCAGACAAGATTTGTTCTTGGAAAAGCAATAGCCCTTGGTCTCAAGCCAATTGTTGTGGTAAATAAGGTTGATAAGGAAAACTGCAGGCCTGATGAAGTTCAGCAGGATGTTTATGAGCTTATGTTTAACCTCGATGCTACCGATGACCAGCTTGAATTTGCAACGGTATTTGGCTCATCGAAATATGGATGGATGAGTGGTGACTGGAAAAAACCAACCACTGACATTAAGTACCTTCTCGATACAATACTAAAGGAAATTCCTGAACCTGCATATATTGAAGGTACTGCACAGATGCAAATTGCTTCACTCGATTTCTCAAGTTATGTGGGCAGAATTGCTATCGGCCGTGTATTCAGAGGAGATATCACCACCGGTTTAGACTATACATTATGTAAAAGAGACGGCAAAGTTAAAAAAGTAAGAGTTAAGGAATTATATGTATTTGAAGGACTGGGAAGAGTAAAAACTCAAAGTGTACGCTGTGGTGATCTCTGTGCAGTGATTGGACTTGAAGATTTTGAAATTGGAGATACTCTGGCTGATCTTCTTGCGCCGGAAGCTTTGCAGAGGATTGAAGTAGATGAACCTACTATGAGCATGGTTTTTACAATCAATAATTCGCCGCTGTATGGTAAGGAAGGCAAATTTGTTACATCCCGCCACCTGCGGACAAGACTAATCAGAGAGACTGAGAAAAACCTTGCGCTGAAAGTTGAAGAGACAAAATCAGAAGATACTTTTAATGTCTTTGGCCGTGGAATATTGCATCTTTCAATACTGATAGAGACAATGAGGCGTGAAGGCTATGAATTCCAGGTAGGAAAACCTAAAGTAATTCTGAAAGATATAGAGGGAGTCAAATCAGAGCCTTATGAAACTTTAACTATTGATGTTCCTCCGGAATATTCCGGCAAAGCAATTGAACTGGTTACCCAAAGAAAAGGCGAAATGATAATTATAGAACCGAAAGGGGACCTTACTCATTTGGAATTTGATATTCCTTCAAGAGGCATAATAGGATTGAGAAACAACATGCTTACTGCAACAGCAGGCGAGGCCGTAATGCATCACCGTTTCAGGGCTTATGATAAATATAAGGGTGATGAGCTTATTCCCAAACCGAATGGATCTTTGATCTCTCTTGATATGGGTATGGCCACCGGGCATGCAATAGACCGTCTTCAGGATAGAGGCAGATTTTATATTGATCCGGGAGAACAGGTTTACCGTGGTCAGGTTATCGGTGAAAGTACCCGACTTGGCGATATTGAAGTAAATATTGTTAAAGGAAAGAAGCTTACCAATATGAGAGCTTCAGGTTCAGACGACAGCCTGAGGATTGCTCCAAAATTGAAATTCTCACTCGAAGAAGCTATGGAGCAAATCAAAGATGATGAATATCTTGAAGTTACTCCTCTAAATCTGAGAATGAGAAAAATACCTGGTTACAAATTTGCTTAATATGATTCTTATATGAAATATGATTTTGCGATAAGAATAGCAAAAAATTACTTTTTATCAGTTGTTCTATTGTTTTCTTTAACAGCATTGTCTTCAGGTCAGGATATCAACTATTCCAAATTTGGAATGGAGACGGCCGGACATGTTCCAAAAGGACTAAAAGCCGGAGATAAAGCCCCTGACTTTACCGGATACGATCAGGTTGGGAAACAGGTAGAACTAAAAAAACTCCTTGCTCAGGGGCCGGTGATTTTGTTCTTTTACAGAGGTAAGTGGTGTCCTATATGCAGCAGATACTTAAATAATTACAAAGATTCACTTAAAGTATTGACCGATCAGGGTTTTAATGTTATTGCCATAACGCCTGAATCAATTGAAAATGTAGAGCAGACGGTGAAGCTTCATAACCTGACATTTACTGTAATTTATGACTGTCAGGAAAAAATAATGCAAGATTATGATGTCATGTTTAGCGTGACAAAAGCTTATCAGGATAAAATATTGTCGGAATTTTCAATCGATATAGCTAAAAATAACGGGAGAGAAGCTGCCCACCTTCCTGTACCTGCTACATATATCATAAACAGAGATGGAATTATAGTTGCCGTTCAGTTTGATCCGGATTACAAGAACAGAGCTTCTGTTAAGTGGATGTTAAAATACCTTGGACTCGCATTGTAATTCAACATTGTGATTTATCAAATCGCTGCCAGGCTAAACGCTTTCATATTTTCAGAACTCGTCCCTGGTGTGATCTCGCATCCAGCAGAAACAATACAACGTCCTCCGGCTTGCATGAGATCATCAAGTACTCCCAGCCAACAACAAAGAGCTCATCCTCAATAAGTTTTCTGAATTCTCTTATTTCGGTTAACCTGTTATTGCACCTTTTATTTTCCAGAGGATTATAATGTTTCAGCCCGGAAGCTTTGCCCGCATCCGGCAGGTGGCCTCCTTTATCAATTGGAAGACTGTCGAAGGGTCTCCCTATAAAAATGAAAGCGTTCGTTCCTGGCCGGTCATGGTCATTGATTTTTCGTTTTGTTTTGCCCCCCATCCCCCCTAAAGGGGGGTTAATTTCCTCAAGTCATGATGAATATGGTTAAAGATGAGAATTATTCCCCCTTTAGGGGGATCCCGCGAAGCGGGAGGGGGCTTTTCTCTTAAATATTCAAGTAATCATTAAGTGGTTTCATTGTTTTAAACACATTTAGTACATGATCCATAAAATCATTGCTGAGTACCAGTTTATCTGAGGCTTCATTTACAACAAGGTAACTTTTAAATTTTAAAAGCTCTATGTAAGGATGGTCTTTTGGATATCCTTTAGGAGCTGTTTTTAGCTTTTCCCCGTCAATTGAACCGAAGTATTTAATGAATTCTTTGGAAGCAGTTATTTTAATAAATTCATCAGCTGTATCACTAATCTTTTCCCTTATGGCAGATAACCAGGGAGTTGGAGGTGTATATGCTCCACCTGCCATAATGCTTTTCCCTGGTTCAATATGAAAATAATACCCGGCAAATTTATCTCCGTTTTTTTTGCCTCCCTGTACAATAAAAGCGCCAAAATGCGATTTGTACGGCGATTTATCATTAGAAAAGCGTATGTCGCGGTTTATTCTGAAAACACAGCTTTTTGCCTCCAGACCTTTCATTATTGGCTCAAATAGAATTATTTTATCGATGACAGCCTGAACAAATGACTCATAGTTCGCTTTTGCTTCCAGATATTGTGGCCTGTTTGCTAAAAACCAGTCGCGATTGTTATTGCAATTTATGGCAGTGAGAAAATCAAGTGTCGATTTTTTAATTGTTTCCATCTGACTTAAGACTTAAAGTAATATATATGATAAACAACAGATCTGCTATTGTATATATCTTGAATAACCAAATATACGAAAGAAAGTTTATGAGAAGGCTATAATAGCTTTAAAGGCTTTAGATGCTTTGTTGCAGTTTATAGCTTTTACAGCCCTTACACCCTTACACCCTTTAAAGCCTTTACAGCATTATTTATGGATGTCAAATGCCATTAATGTATTTCCATGTCTCTGATACAAAATTCCATTATGGATAACAGGGTGTGAAAAATGCTGAAGTGTTCCTTCTTTGATCCGGAAAGAACTGATTTTTTCTATTTTGCCCTCCTTATATTTCAAAAGCATCATATCTCCCTTCTGGGTATAATAATACAGCATATTATCAGCGGCGATAATAGCTCCACTTCCGACTTTAAGAGAATCTGTGAGAATCCCGGTTGATGCATTAATTGCCCTTAAGTCTGGTTTAACTGTGCCGCAACCGTACAGATAATCGCCAAGCTTTACAACACCACCCATAAAGCTGTCAAAGCCTTTGTTCCTCCAGACTTCCGTAATCTTGGTCCCGTCATCGGAAAGATTAAGTTTAACGGCACAATTACCATCACCTGCAACATAATAAATTGAGCCTTTATCGTACAGAACTGTATTACTGTGGGTATCTCCGTATCCGGGAAGCCTCTTTTCAGGCGGATAATTATCCTGCACCTGTGACCATAATAAGTTCCCAGTCTGAGTATCAAATCCCATCAAATGATATGCTGAAAAGGTAACAAGAATTTTCTTTGACGGAAGCTCAATCAACTTTGGAGAATTATAGGCAGAACGTTCACCAAATCCCTTATTTGACCAGATCAGTCTGCCATTAAAACGATTCAGCGCTACTTCGTTATTATCCTTCCCACCTGTATTCCAGAATATCTTTTCTCCGTCAATAAGGGCTGATTCCGAATGACCATGAAGCGGCAGAGCTCCATTAAAGTCAACAAACAGATCTTTTGACCAGACAATTTTCCCGTTGCCCCGGTTAACACAGAAAAGGTTGCCCAAGCCGGTACCGACATAGAGAAGATCGTCGACAATAGTAGGAGCAGATCTTGAACCTGGATATGATCTCGTCCATTCTTTTCCAAGAATGGTTTGCCATTGCTTCTCACCCTTAAGATTAAAGCTGAAGAGTATTTCCATCGAATCTATTTCTCCGGTGATATAAAAATTTTCATCTGCAAATACAGGAGAAACGAAGCCATTTCCTATATTTTTAACTGCCCAAAGTTCTTTTGGTCCCTCTGCAGGCCATGATTTAAGAAGGTTTGATTCATGATAGATTCCCTCGCGGTCAGGACCTCTCCATTCAAAAATCCTCATCGTTCCTGAAGATGATGTTAATAGAAGAATCAAGCCAAAAAGTATTGAGATATTTTTCATCAATAGTGTATTTTCAGATTATAGTTTTCAAAGATATAGAAATCCATTTAACCACAAAGTGCACAAACCTGCCTGCCGGTAATCCGGGAAGGCGCAAAGTACACAAAGGCAAAACGGTACGACTTTGTGACCTTTGTGTAAAACCTTTGCGACCTTTGTGGTTAAAAGTTTTTAGATTTGGATGCAATCTAATTCTAATTGCATATTTATTATAATCAATTAGTTTTCAGATATATTATACCCTGATATCTCAACAATAGGTATTTCACCAAGCGTATCTTCGTCTTTAAGATTCATTGTTATAACCCTTGTCTCTCCAGGCATTAGTGAAATATAATTATCGCTGTAAAATACCGGCAAAATACGATTGTTGCTGTTTTTCCCGACTACTTTTAATCTTATCATCATAGCAGGTGTTTTTGAAGTGTTGTTCAGAGTTGTAGTAAGTATCCACTCTTTACCCGATTTTTCAGTCTTTGTGCTATTCTGAAGTTTGATTACAGGTAAATCCCTTAATGCCTGATAATTACCATCAACTAAACCTCTCCAGTAGAAATTCTCAGATAATGTTTTATCTCCCTTCTTTAATGTGAGTTTTATAAAATGAACAGAAGACAAACTTTTCGGGAATTCAAGCTTAAAACAAATAGCGGTGGAGTCTTCCCTGCAATCCAGTGCTCTTTCTTTTGCCCATTGAACAGAACCGTCCATATTAATCAGCTGGGCTTTTGCAGATAAGCCGGACTGGTTTCGTGCATTATAGTTTACGACTTCAATATTGTCAAAAACAGGATTCCATTGAATATGAATTGGTTCACATGCTTTTTTGCATCCGAAGTATGCCGCAGTAGGCTCAAGGTAGTAGTCGTATGTCTGCCATACCATTGAAGGCCACGCGGGATGACTCATCCATAGCAGTAGCCCCTGACGGTAGAGGCTTCTTCCTTCAAACATTCCCCTGTATCCGTTGTAATTTACCCATTGTGCAAGTTCAGTAAACTTCTTTGCATTATCAGACTTGCCAAACCCGGTTTCGATTATCTGGTTGAATGATGCAGCCGACTGGGCACTCTGCAGACTATAATCATGCATTCCCCAAAGGCTGTTTTGCGGCCAGAGAGCCGATTCGGGAAGAGTTTGGATGAGACTCTCATATGTCATAACATTCGGCATGCCTCTTTCACTATGTAATCTGTTATATCCATATAAAAGAAAATAGTCTCTTACTGGCAAAGCACGATAGGGACCACCTCCACTCACAACTCCAAACGCAGAATTGGATATATAGTGCAACCCTGGATGAAGCTCCTGAATCATTGCACGCAAAGCAGTGTCGATCACTGGTGGAGGGTTACCTTCATTCCTCCCGACATAAATCGCCAAGGAAGGATGATTACGTATTCGTTTGATGACGTCTCTCGCATTATCAATAAACATCTGCGGGTTATCAGGATCAGGTCCATCAGCCGGGTTTGCCAGCCAGAAGTCCTGCCAGATCATAACGCCATGACGATCGCATGCTTCGAAAAATTCGTCATCACCTGTCTGTCCGACCCAGTTCCTTATCATGTTAAAATTCATATCGGCATGATACGCCACCGCGATATCATATTCTCTTCCGCGATACTCAAGATTCGACTCAGGAAATCCCCAATTTCCGCCACGACCAATAAAACGCCTGCCGTTAATATAGATATTCAGTATCTGGTTTGTTTCATCAAATGCCATCTTGCGTACACCGGATTTAAATACTTTTTTATCGGAAATACCCTCGCTTGTTTTGAAAATCAGTTCAACATTGTACAGATTAGGATTGCCATAACCTCTTGGCCACCAGAGTTTTGGATTTATCAGGTGTAAAGCAGGAATGATTGAAGGATTTAGTTTAAGTACTTTGGAAGATGATTGCTCAATAGACACTTCTTGTTCAAATGATATATCCCCGTATTTTCCAATCAGCTTACCAGTGACCTTTTCTGCCTTGTGATTGTTTAGCTTAATTTCTATGCTTATATCAGCTGCTGTTGTATCCGGCAGGGCTATATCTGTGGTTACAAAAGGATCCTCAATAGTAACTGCTCCAGTAACATTTAAGAATACATCATTCCATATACCAATATTCCTTCCCCTGATTGTTGGTATCCAATCCCAGCCAATGGAAGCATGATATGTGGGATTGTCGGCACCGAGGATTCCGCCGTTCTTATCATGGTCCAGCTCTGTTGCTTCTTTTATTACTCCAATATTATCATTTTTCTTAATCAGAACTGCAATAGCATTTTTCTGACCTGGTTTGATAAGATCTGTTACATCAAATTTCCCCCTGATAAAAGCTCCTTCAATGTTTCCGGTCTTTTTCCCGTTCACAAATACGTCGGCTTTCCAGTTTATTCCATCGAAATTCAGGAATATACGTTCATTTTTAAAACTTGAGGGAACATCAAATTCATCACGGTACCAGAAATCCGAGTTAAAAAAAGATTCTGAGATCATCAGCTGGTTATCACCATAATTCGGATTGGGCAAAGCACCTGCATTCCAGTAACTAACGAGAGCTGTGCCAGGAACAGTTGCAACAACCCAGTCTTTGTTTCCGAAACCTGGCTGAGAAATATTTTCACCCGATGCCGTGACCTCTGAAGCCCGCTGTATTTTCCAGTTACCTCCGGCCAGATTCAACCGGTTATCCGAAATATCCTCTCCGGCCTTCGGTTGGGCTTCCATTCCGCCACGGCCTAATACCTCAACTTCACTTAATACGTATTTATTTCCATTGGCTGACTGAGTCATAAGGACTCTTAGATAACGACCTTTAGCTGCATTCTTCAGACCAATTTTGTCAACTGACGAAGCGTCTCCCGGAAGAGATGCCAGATCTGTCCAGTTCTTTGCATCATCTGAAACCTGAATAGACCCTTTCGATGCTTTATTAATCCAGTATAGTTTAATACTATCGAAACTACTGGCAGCTCCCAGGTCGACATATACCCATTCCTGGGCAGTTCCGGCACTCATCCATGAGCTCTTAAAACTGTCAGAAGGTGCCATTTTCAGCTTTGTTTCTTTATTGTAAAAATCAAGGCTTCCAAATCTCCAGTCTTCGGCACATTTAGCTGACATATTAACTTTGTAGAAATGGTAAGCGACCGGATTTTTGAAAACAAATGATTGATTTATAATTCTTTGTGTTTTAGGCTTCCCGAATTTAAATGTGAAAGATGGCCTGGGTGCTGTAGAATCGTTACCATAAGGACCTGAAAAGAATGATGCAAATGGATTTGCCGGACGTTTCCCGGCAGCGCCACCCTTCGGTCCCGGCTTAGCTAATAAAGCTGCGAAAGGATTTGGTCTTTCTTCTCCGGGTAAGCCGTTACCTTCAAATTTACCAAGGTCATTCCAACTTTTCCCATCATTTGAACCGGAACAAGCAAACTGCCAGCCTCCGGTTGCTTTGCCTGAAAACTCTAGACTGCCGATGAGGTTTATCTTTGTAATTTCCGGAACAATGTTACCCGGATTGGATTCAAGCTGAATCCAAATATTATTTCCTTCGAGGCTTACCTCTGTAACACTATTATTATCAAGGAGCCATTCGCGTTCATTTTTAGGCAGTTCACCCTTGTTAGTAGAAAGTGAAATATAATCAGGCATTTCATTTGTAATGATGCCATCGGTTACAAGCTGGGCTGTAAGGTTATAATCGTAACTTGATGAATGATAAGCAGGTCTTAGTCGGGCCAGATTACGGTAATTTTTATTGTCAGTTACCAGAATTGGTGAAAAATCCTCTTTTGGATTTCCAGGGTAAATGCCAACACCCCGGGTATAAGAATCAGTTTTTTGCTTACAACCTGTGATTGATATCAACATACAAGTAACACTTGTAAGCAGGAAAAAAAGGCTTTTGCTTTTCATGTTCTTTATTATTTATTTCTGAAATACAAATATGTGTAATTTTAAAAAAGTAAAGTGATTTTCTTCTTTCAATTTGTTTGTATAAATTGTATGAAATGAAAATTCGTTTAATTTTATTAAAATTATTAAAGTTGATTTATTCTCTGGAACCAGGCACTTCATTTAAATATCCCTTGAAGTTATGAAGAAATGTTTGATAGTTTGTGCATCAGTTGTTATCTTGTTAATTAATTTATTATCCTGTCACAGCAAGGAAATGGCTGATTCAGCACAGAAAATAAGACCTCTTAAAGATACAATAGGATTCGCCCAGTATCCCAGGCAGATGGACACTCTTATGGCCAGGATAGACCAGACGACCGGCTGGGACAGAAAGACCGGCCCTCCATGGAAAATGGTTATCTGTCCACATGATGATTATACTTATGTAGGAAAATTATATCCTGAATTGCTTCAGAATATTAAAGCGCCAAATCTGATTCTTATCGGCGTTGCGCATAAGGCAGCGTTGCTTGGTATTGAAGATTCACTGGTATTCGACAGCTATACATCATGGAAAGGGCCATGGAAAAAAATTCCAGTTTCTCCGATCAGAGAGGAGATTTATAATCTTCTCTCAAAAAAATATGCTGTTATTAATGATACAATGCAAAAGGTTGAACATTCAGTGGAAGCTATGATTCCATTCCTGCAGTATTTTAACAGGAATATTACCATAGTATCTATTCTGGTACCTGCTATGAGTCCTGACAGGATGGAGACCTGCGGAAAAGCGCTTGCAGAAGCGATAAGAACAGTTGCAAAAAAACATAAGTGGGAGTGGGGCACTGATTTTGCAATTGTATCCACAACAGATGCAGTACATTATGGCACTGATGATTGGGGTGGTATAAACAGGGCTTATTATGGTTGTGATGAAAAGGGAAACATAAAAGCCCGTGAACATGAATCAGAGATAATAGATAGTTGTCTCAAAGGTGAGGTGGTACCAGAAAAAGTAAGGTTGTTCAGTAATTACACCCTGAATGCGGACAATTACAGGGAATATAAGTGGACATGGTGCGGAAGGTATAGCGTTCCGCTGGCTCTGTATACTTCATATTATCTAAATAGTGGCAACCCGTTGTCAGGAGAGCTCGTAGGATATTCAACGAGTATCACTTCCCCGCATATTCCTGTTGACGATATCGGTATGGGAAGGACTGCCATTGCAACAAATTGCCACTGGGTTGGTTATGCAGCATTAGGATACAGATAAAACTAATATATGAATAAGTCAGGATGTGTTCGGCTGTTTATATTGTTCGGCTTACTTGCCGGAATTATATTTATTTTGATCCGTTGTATAAGCAACAATGAAATAAAGCTTCAGTCGGAAATTGATCGTATATCCGCCCGATGGGTGCCGGATAAGAGAGTCGGAATCTGTAACATTAAATTGAAATATAGGGAGAAAGGAAAATTTATTATTACGGGTGAATCAACAATTCCACAAGCAAAAATAGATATTATAAAGACTTTAGATAAACAAATTAAATTATTAACAGACAGTATTATAATACTTCCTGATACTATAGAAAACAGAAAATACATGGGTTTGGTTACTCTGAGTGTAATCAATCTGAGAAGAGAGCCGGACCATGCTTCAGAATTAGTATCACAGGCACGACTTGGCACACCGGTATTAATATTGAAAAACAATAATTCCTGGATGCTTGTCCAGACACCTGATAATTATATATCGTGGACAGAAGCATCTTCGGTAAAGCAAATGACGAGAATTGAAATTTTGGAGTGGCAAAAGGCAGCAAGGGTAATTTACATGGATAATACTGGATGGCTTTATAGTTCTGCGTCGGATAACTCCGGAGTAGTGGGCGATCTGGTAGGAGGGAGCATAATGGAAAAAACCGGAGAACTAAATGGTTTTGTAAGCGTTGTTTTACCGGATGGACGAAAAGGATATGTGGAAAAAAAGAAAGTTATGGATTTTAATAGCTGGAAAAGTACGGTTCCCTGCACAAATGAAAGTATTTGCAAAACGGCATTGACATTCACGGGATTGCCTTATTTATGGGGAGGTTCTTCAGCAAAAGCAGTGGATTGCAGTGGTTTTGTACAGTCTGTTTATTTTATGAACGGACTCATTCTGCAGAGAGATGCATCGTTACAGGCACTTCATGGATCAGAAGTTGACATTTCAGTTGATTACAGCCGGTTAAAAAAAGGAGATCTTCTTTTCTTTGGTTCACAAAAAGATGGAAAATCACGGGTTACTCATGTTGCTATTTACATGGGGGGAAACAATGATTACATAAATGCATCATCAAGAGTTATGATAAACAGTCTCGATTCAGCACAATCCAATTATAACGGCCCAAGGAAGAAGGCTCTTTTAATGGCGAAACGAATTATCGGGGTTGAAAATGATTTGGGTATCGTTCCCGTTAATAAACATCCATGGTATTGAAGATTAATATATTAAAGGTATGAGCTCAAGGAGAAAATTTCTGGCAGATTGTGGAATACTGGCCGGCAGCGCCGGATTTTCCTATCTGGCTATGGGGAAAAATAATTGGTCTGAAATTAAAATAAATCCTGCAAGAAGTTCAGGGCTTGTCATGAGGTTCAAACCATATGAACTGCATTTGAAACATGTATTTACAATATCTGAAGGATCGAGAAGCACAACCCCTGTAATGCTTACGGAACTTGAATTTGAAAATATTATTGGTTATGGCGAAGCATCAATGCCACCTTATCTTGGAGAGAGTCATGAAACTGCATCATCCTTTCTTGGGAAGATTGATCTGACCCGGTTTAAAAGCCCTTTCCTTATGGAGGATATCCTTGAGTATGTCGATCAGCTGGCTCCCGGAAACTATGCTGCTAAGGCCTCAGTTGATATCGCCCTGCATGATCTGACAGGAAAGATCATGAAACAACCCTGGTATAAGATATGGGGTCTCAATCGTGAAAAAACACCAAATACCTCTTTTACAATTGGGATGGATAAACCGGATGTTGTGAAAGCAAAAGTGAGAGAAGCAGCTCCATACAAAATTCTTAAGGTTAAGCTTGGTAAAGGAAATGATAAGGAGATGATCGAATCAGTAAGAAGCGAAACTGATAAACCTGTCTGCGTAGATATTAACCAGGGGTGGACAGACAGGAAAATGGCTCTTGATATGGCTCACTGGCTTAAGGAAAAAGGTGTAGTCTTTATTGAGCAGCCGATGTCCAAAACTTCTTTTGACGATACAGCATGGCTGACACAAAACAGTCCATTGCCGATTATAGCTGATGAAGCCTTTCAGACAATAAGTGATTTCAGGAAAGTACAGGGTGCCTACAGTGGAATAAATATCAAACTCATGAAGTGCGGCGGTTTGCGTTCAGCATATGCTATGATCAAAATGGCCAGGGCTCTTGATATGAAAGTGATGATAGGTTGTATGACTGAAACATCATGTGCAGTGACTGCTGCGGCACAGCTTTCTCCTTTGGTTGACTGGGCCGATCTTGATGGGAATCTTCTTATCGATAATGATGTTTTTGAAGGAGTTACAGTTGTTGATGGTAAAATTGTTCTGCCGGATAAACCCGGGATTGGAATAGTAGAAAGTAGAAAGTAGAAAGTAGAAAGTAGAAAGTAGAAAGAGACTTGTTGACCTCTTTGCGGTTTATGGATTTCGTTTTTCAAATTTCTTTTGCAGTATTTTCATTTAAAAAAATGTTTCAATGAAAAAGACCGGGAAAAAAATCATTTATGGAGTGTTGATACTTCTTGGTGCAGCTATAATCAGTGGCATTCTTTATATTAACAGTTTGATGCCAATTATAACAGGTTATGCCGCAAAGAACCTTTGTTCGGATGTCTTTGTATCAAATAGGAAACCAGGGGATGTGGAAGCAGTAGATTTAAACTTCTCTTTTATAAAATATACCAGGAATAGTGTAAATTATGATGAAAAGAGTATTACCAGCCATTTTCTCTGGGGAAAATCCAAAGCAATATACAGACCTGGCTTTGGATCAACGCTCTTAAGAGATATTACTGAGGAGAAGCTGCTTAAAACAAGGTATCCTTCAGGTACTGATCCTGGATATTCCCAGGACACCATAAAATGGCCGCTGGGCGATATTCTGCCAATGAAAAATACCGGGATTGATACTGTAAAACTTGCTGATATTGCAAAAAGGCTGATAAATGACAATGCATATAATGGAGATGCATTTGCTTTGATGGTAATACATAAAGGTATCCCGGTTGCTGAAGCCTATAAGCCTCAGTTCAATCAAAAAACAAGATTTCTGAGCTGGTCAATGGCTAAGAGTTTCATTAATGCAATGGTCGGGATTCTGGTGAAACAGGGTAAGCTTGATATTATGCAACCTGCAGGAATTGACGAATGGAAAGGTGACAACAGAAGCAAGATCACTCTGAATAACCTTATGCAGATGCAAAGCGGACTCAAATGGAACGAAGATTATGGAAACCGGTCAGATGTTACGCTGATGCTTCATTGTGAAAGCGACATGGCTCATTTTGCTATGGACCGGCCTGTGGCATACCCGGCCGGCTCTCACTGGTATTATTCCTCAGGGTCAACTAATATTGTCAGTTATCTGATTCGAAAGCAATTCATTAATGACTCATCATATTATGTTTTTGCTAATAATCAGTTATTTAATAAAATAGGTGCACCTGATGCTGTTTTTGAAGTTGATCCGACAGGCACAAGGGTTGGATCTTCCTATCTGTATGCTACAGCACGTGATTACGCCAGATTTGGATTATTGTTAGAGAATGACGGAGTTTTTAACGGGGAAAGGATCTTACCTGAAGGTTGGGTAAAATATGCGACATCAGTTGCTTCGGCCAGTAATGGGTTATATGGATCTTTTTTCTGGCTAAACAGAGCCAAAAGCTTGCCATCGGCACCTGAAGATATGTACGCGTGTGATGGACATGATGGACAACACATTTACATTCTGCCATCTCAGCAACTGGTTGTTGTTGTTCTTGGTTATTCGCCAACATTTAAAGGAGGAATGGATACTGACAGGTTGCTGAAAGATATTTTAGGGACACTGAAGTAAGTATTTATTGCCAGGTGCCTGGTACTGGTTGCTTGTTGCTGGTTGCTAGTTGCTAGTAACTAGTTACCAGGAACCAGATTCTATTTGACATAATATTATGGATTTTGATTTGTAAAAGGGTAGGGGCATGAAGTTTTTTACACTTAGCACTAAAGAATATAGGTTTCGAAGTTCGAAGCAAAGACTTACAGATATGGTACTTTTGTCATGATGTAGTGGTTACAAAACCGTTAAATTTATAAACTTGTATGATTCTAATTTACTATGAGTAAAAACGATCTCGTCGAAATTGTAAAGAATTCATTTCGTAAAGTTCTACTTGTAGGTAGCTTAGCTGTGATGCTTGCTAGCTGTCATAAGGATCCTGATATTACTCCACCCATCATTCCTCCACCAGTCAAAGATACCCCGCCAACAGCGATTTTATACACTTCACCAACTTCAGGCACAGCACCATTATCAGTACATATGAACGTGTCAGGAACAAAAGGCACAAACGACATAACAAGCTACAGACTATTTTTAGACGGAGCAATAGCAGACAGCAGCAAATATCCAATAGACACAACAATAACATTCCTACCAAGCAGCCACGCAATATACGCAGAAGTCGTAGATACTAAAAGACTAAGCAACCAAACAGCATCAACAACAATACGCACTGATCAAAAAAATGATGAATGGTTCACATTCTTCCAACTACCAAAAGGAAAAGTCAACCCATTCATATACCCAGACAGCACAGCAGAATACAACACAAAAAACCTATCCGAGAAAAAAGCCTTTCTAGCAACAGCCACAGCAAACGACATCACAGCAACAATACCTGAAGGAGTGTACACTATAAATGGAAAACAATACTCTTGGCGATGCACAACAGCTTCAAGGCAATTTTCAACAAATTGTATAGATTACGGAAGCAACGCATATGAGGATATTATAAACGATGAAAAAATGTATCAGTGGAATATGAGCATGATTAGAGATACAATAATTAAATATCACGGAACATTAGCTAAGATGGGAAGTCACAAAGCACCAGTATTTAGAGTCCAAATAGCTCCAGATCACACTTTGAATTGGGCAGTACCAGGAAACGATTTAAAAAAACAAGAAGCACTATACTTTATCGAAGCATCAGAAGGAAAAGGCAATGTAGATTTAAGTGAAGACGGAATCCCATCTGATTATGATACTGTTATGTTTTCGTATAATTATAAATATGTAAAGGATGGCAAAAATGGTGAGGGCAACATTTCTATAGCTAAATATACGATGAAGAATTATAAATTAACATTCATTGCATCCAACCCTAATATCGATTTAATTATGACTCGAGATACTCTTCCTGTAAATATCACTGTAAATTCTCCAACTAACGGCGGAGTATATACAACTAATAACAAAATCACGTTGGATGAATTTGTAACAACAGACACTTTCAGATACGGATATTATTCCTTCGACGGAGGCCAAACAAAAATCGCTATAAGACAGAAGGATAAAAAAGATTTAATATATAACGGCAGCAGATACTTCCCAGCAGGAAATTATACATTAAACCTATACGCCAAAAACGAATTCTATAAAGACGCAAGCAAAAACATATCATTCACAGTAAAATAAAATCCAAAAATACTTTTTTGTTATTAAAACAGCTCATACATTATTTTAAGGCTTCGCTCAACACGGATGATCTCATCAGCCCGGACAGCAAATCACGAATAGCGGAAAGCAGATGACTACCAGCAAGCTGAACAGATAATAGTGAATTTAAATAGAGAATTTCCTTTGACATAAAATCGTACCGATAGATGGACTAGAAATTTGCTTTGACATAATTTCGTTACCGATATGATCCAGTCGGTTCATATCTGAAATTATGTCAATTAGCTGAGCTAAACGCAAATTTCGGGATAATTGTAAATGCAATGTAAAAAGCCTATAATTAATATTATGTAAAATAGAATAATAAATAATGGTATACAAATAGCTTAAATGCCGTTAACTTTCAGCCTGGTGATTCTGCCCTATTTTTTGAGTGATATTGTTTTTGATTAACGAAACGTTACAAAAGTTCTTGGCGAAGCACAATTTAAAACGGACAAAAAAAGGGATGAAAAAAAATCCATCCCTTTTCTTTCATTGAAGAAGATTATTTTTATTTTTTGTCAACAGCATCAAGCTTGGCTTTTATGACTGTGTACTTGTCGGTCATTTTAAGTCTGTAATATAGTTCCTGAAGACTTCTCATGGTATAAACATCGTCTGGTTTAAGTTCGTATGCTTTTTCCATATAAGGAAGTGCTTTTGCATAAACAGTATTTGCCTGGTCAATAGCCTCACTATATTTTTTTACGTCCATTATTTCATTAGCAGCTTTGAACATATCAGCCGCCTTATTGATATAGGCAGCTCCAAGTCCATACTGTGTATCATATACATCTCCTTTAAGCTCCACTGATTTAGTAAGTTCAGGAATAGCTTCATCGTATTTATTCTGATTCAAAAAGATTATACCAGAGGCAAAATAAAGACTGAAATTGGTCGGGTCGTTCTCTTTGGCCACTTTTATGTACTTCTGAGCCTCTTCATTTTTACCACTCTTAATATATAGATCAATTAACTGTAATGTGACGTTCTTGTCATTTGGAAATTTAGCGGTCAAACCGGTAAGAACTGATTCAGCTTTTGCTGTATCACCCAAGCTGAGATATGCTTCGGACATCTGAAAATACGGGGTGATTCCCATGTATTTCATGTCGGCACATTTTTCAAAGTATTTTATTGCATCGCTGTATTTAGCTGAATTAACTGCCGCAAGACCAGCATTATAATACATTCCTGTATCAACAGCGCCTACATATATATCACTTTCAGTAATTTTAATCTGTGTCTGGAATGATAGAAGAGCTCCGGCATAATCTTTAGCTTCAAATCTTGTACTTCCCTGGTTATACAGGCTGACAGCCAGAGTGTTAAAGGTTGAACTGGTAATAATTTTCTTTTTTATCGTACCTTTTGGATCGAGTTCCATGGCTTTCAGATAAGCTGTATAAGCTTCAGCAAGCGGGTCAGTATAAAAAGCTTTAAATTTAGGATCCTTCGAATCAAAAGTTGCCTGGCATAGTTTGCCTTTTGCAAAATAAGTGTTAAACCAGTCTTTAGTGGCATCATTTACCAAAGCCTGATCAATGTTGTCTTTTGCTTTATCAAGAATTCCCTGGTCAATGTAATTTAATGCACTGGTCACCTTACCTTTCTGGGCCATGGCTCCGAACGAAATACTAACGACTGCTATCAGCAATAAAAACTTTTTCATGATTATAATTTTAATTTTAATTTAATTGTCCGTAAAAATTTCCCCAAATTTATAATATTACTTACTAAACATCAAATTCTTTATCATTTTCCTCTGAAATTATATTATTTTCTTCAGAAATTATCTCATCTTCGGTCTCATCGTCCTCATTAACGAGTACACAAGCAACAGAGGCTATGATATCATTTTCCTTCAGGTTGATCAATCTAACTCCCTGTGTTGCCCTTCCCATAACCCTTAATGCCGATACCGGACTTCTGAGAATATTTCCAAATTGAGTTATTATCATAAGATCGTGATTATCAGTTACATCTTTCAAGGCAATCAAATTACCTGTCTTTTCGGTCACATTAATTGTTTTTACTCCTTTTCCTCCTCTGTTTGTAATTCTGTAACCGTCTATATCGGATCTCTTGCCATATCCTTTTTCTGAAACAACCAGTATGTCTTTTTCCTTGTTTTCCACTGTTATCATGCCAACAACGAAATCATCCTTTTCACTGGCAAGTTTTATTCCTCTCACTCCTGACGCTGTCCTGCCCATTGGACGCACAGATGCTTCCGGAAAGCGAATTGCCCTTCCTGATTTTACTGCCAGCATAATGTGATGTTGCCCATTCGTCATTCTTGCTTCCAGGAGTTCATCTCCTTCTCTTACTGTAATAGCATTAACCCCGTTAACCCTTGGACGTGAATATGCTTCAAGAGATGTTTTCTTTATTATCCCTTTGGTTGTACAGAGCACAATGAAATTATTATTTATGTATTCCTCGTCATTCAGGTTCTTAACATTTATAAATGCCCTTACATTATCATCGGGTTCTATATTTATAAGGTTCTGCATGGCCCTTCCTTTTGAAGTTCTTGATCCTTCAGGAATAGCGTAGACCTTAAGCCAGTAACATTTTCCATTTCTTGTAAAAAAGAGCATGGTATTATGCATTGTGGCAATATAGAGGTGCTCTATGAAATCTTCGTCCCTCGTAGCACCGCCCTTAGCGCCTGTTCCTCCCCGGTTTTGTCTTCTGAAATCGGTTAAGGGTGTTCTTTTGATATAACCCATATGTGAAATAGTAATTACCATTTCATCATCGGCATAAAAATCCTCAGGATTAAACTCTTCGGCGTTCGGTATTATTAAAGTGCGTCTTTTATCACCATATTTTTCTTTTATTTCAAGAAGCTCCTCCTTAATAATTTTCATCTGAAGATCGACATTAGCAAGAACGCTTTTCAGATATTCAATCAATTCCATTATCTCCTTATATTCAGCTCTAAGCTTTTCCTGTTCAAGACCTGTAAGCTGACGAAGACGCATTTCAACTATCGCCCGCGACTGAATCTCTGAGAGGCTGAATCGTTCCATCAGTCTTTCCCTGGCCATATCGGGAGTTTGCGATCCCCTGATTATTGCTATTACCTCGTCGATATGATCACTTGCAATGATTAATCCCTCAAGGATATGTGCACGTTTTTCAGCCTGTTCAAGATCAAATTTTGTCCTTCTTATTACTACTTCATGACGATGCTTTACGAAATAGTGTATTAAATCTTTGGTATTCAGTGTTTTCGGACGGCCCTTTACAAGAGCTATATTATTAACACTGAAGGAAGTCTGAAGCGAAGAAAATTTATAGAGGTTATTCAGAACAACATTAGCACTTGAATCTTTCTTCAGAATAATTACAATCCTCATCCCATTTCGATCCGACTCATCATTTATATATGATATCCCTTCAAGCTTTTTCTCATTTATAAGATCGGCAATTTTACGGATCATCTCTGCCTTATTTACCATATAAGGAATCTCATTAACAATAATGCATTCCCTTCCGGAATGCGTTAATTCGATTTCAGTCCTTCCCCGTACGACGATCCTGCCTCTGCCTGTCTCCAAAGCATCTCTTATTCCCTGTTCCCCATAAATTATTCCTCCTGTCGGAAAATCAGGTCCCTTTATAAAATGCAGGATTTCTTCGAAAGTAATATTATTATTATCTATGTAAGCAATGGTAGCATCGATGACTTCAGAAAGATTATGGGGTGGCATATTTGTCGCCATACCAACAGCAATACCTGAGGCTCCATTCACAAGCAGATTGGGTATCCTTGTAGGTAAAACAGAAGGTTCAGTCAGCGAATCGTCAAAATTGGGCTGAAAATCAACGGTATCTTTTTCAATATCAGCCAGAGTTTCCTCAGCAATTTTCTTTAATCGGGCTTCGGTATATCGCATTGCAGCAGGACTATCGCCGTCTACTGATCCGAAGTTGCCCTGTCCATCTACTAACGGATATCTTAAAGACCATTCCTGTGCCATCCTTACCATCGCTTCATATACGGAAGAGTCACCATGAGGATGGAATTTCCCCAGCACCTCTCCCACTATTCTTGCTGATTTCTTATAAGGCTTATTAGAAAGAACTCCCAGTTCAGACATTCCAAAGAGCACCCTGCGATGGACCGGTTTGAGACCATCTCTCACATCAGGCAGTGCCCTCTGCACAATAACCGACATGGAATAGTCGATATATGCAGACTTCATCTCCTCCTCAATATTTACCTTTATGATTCTCTCTCTCTCTGACATAACAGATTATTAATTAAGTATTTACAAATAAACCTCAAAACCCGGGTTTAGATTTACGAAAGTAATCAAAATTTGGTTACTTTCGAGCTTATAAGGCAGTGAATTTTTAACATTCGTTGTTCATAAATGGGCACGAAAATTGACATATATATAATAAGCATAATTTAACTTTGAAATAGTAGTTATGTGTACTTTTGTCAAATGAAATATGACATAATGTCTGTTTGGATTAATTAAATTTATAATTTGATATATTAAGATATGGATTCACAATTTTCACAAAGGGTTAAAGATATACTGGGTTATTCCAAGGAAGAAGCTATAAGGCTGGGTAACAGTCATATAAGTCCCGAACATCTTTTCCTCGGTATACTCAGAGACGGAGAGAGTGTGGCCATAGAAATCCTGATGAACCAGGGGATTGACCTTATGGTTCTGAAAGGATCTCTTGAAAAGAGCATTAAGGTTGAAAGCCCTGTGCCTGTTGCTGATAATGAGGTTATACCTCTTTTAAGAAGCACTGAAAGAATTCTCAAACTTGTTTATCTTGAAGCGAAATCTCTTAAAAGCAGTACTATTGATACGGAACATCTTCTTCTGGCAATACTTAAGGATGAAAATGCCCTGGTGACAAGGTTTCTTTCAGAACTGGACGTTGATTATCAATCAGTTCGTAAAATGGTTGAAACTGAATCACCAACTTCGAAAGCCGATTATCCAAGAGATGAAGATGATGAAGGTCAGAGCTTTACCGGTCCCGGAAAAGGCCAACCATCCTCTCCTTCTTCCTCAAAATCATCCTCCGATACTCCGGTTCTTGACAATTTCGGAATAGATCTTACCAAAGCTGCTGAAGAAGGCCGTTTGGACCCGGTTGTTGGCAGGGAGAGAGAAATAGAACGACTAGCTCAGATATTGTCGCGCCGCAAAAAAAACAATCCCGTATTAATAGGCGAGCCGGGAGTCGGGAAATCTGCTATTGCAGAGGGTCTTGCACTCAGGATAATTAAAAAAAATGTCTCCCGTGTGCTTTTTAATAAACGGGTGGTTGCACTTGACCTTGCTTCAATTGTTGCCGGTACAAAATATCGTGGACAGTTTGAGGAAAGAATGAAAGCAATTCTTAACGAGCTTTCAAAAAATGACAATATTATTCTCTTTATCGATGAGATACATACTATTGTAGGCGCAGGCGGGGCAACCGGCTCTCTCGATGCAGCAAACATGCTGAAACCAGCTCTCGCCCGTGGAGAAATTCAATGCATTGGTGCTACAACACTCGATGAATACCGTCAGCATATTGAGAAAGATGGCGCTCTTGAGAGAAGGTTCCAGAAAGTTATTGTTGAGCCAACCTCAATCGAAGAGACTATTCATATTCTTCATAATATAAAGGAGAGATATGAAGAGCATCATAATGTCATGTACACCGATGATGCTATCGATGCCTGTGTGAAACTCACAAACCGTTATATTTCAGACCGGCACCTTCCCGACAAGGCTATTGATGCACTAGATGAATCTGGTTCAAGGGTACACATCTCAAACATAGTTGTTCCTGAAAAAATCCTTTCGCTCGAGAAACAACTTGAGGATACAAAGAAGGAAAAAATGATGGCAGTAAAGAATCAGAACTTCGAGAAAGCTGCCAGTTTCCGCGATCGTGAAAAGGATCTGCTTGATCTAATTGATCAGGAAAAAAAGAAATGGGAAAAAGAACTTGCTGTGAACCGCGAAACAGTTGATGCTGACAAGGTTGCCGAAGTTGTTGCAATGATGACAGGTGTACCTGTTCAAAGGATAGCCCAGACTGAGGGTACCCGTTTACTGAATATGGCTGATGAACTTAAAGGTAGCGTTATTGGTCAGGATGAAGCTATACAAAAGGTAGTGAAATCAATCCAGAGGAACCGTGCAGGCCTGAAAGATCCAAACAAACCAATAGGAACCTTTATATTTCTTGGACCTACCGGGGTTGGAAAAACCCAGCTGGCGAAAGTTCTTGCCAAATTCCTTTTTGATACTACCGACAATCTGGTAAGGATCGATATGAGTGAATATATGGAAAAATTCTCCGTTTCAAGACTCGTAGGAGCGCCTCCCGGATATGTAGGTTATGAAGAAGGAGGCCAGCTTACTGAGAAAGTCAGACGGAAACCATATTCCGTGGTTCTCATGGATGAAATAGAAAAGGCTCATCCGGACGTGTTCCATATTATGCTCCAGGTTCTTGACGAGGGGCAATTGACCGACAGTCTTGGGAGACGTGTTGATTTCAGAAATACAATTGTGATTCTGACTTCAAATATCGGAACCCGCCAAATAAATGAGTTCGGACATGGCATGGGTTTTGACACTACTGCCAAGAAGGCCTCACGGGATGAACAAACGAAAAGTATCCTGCAAAAAGCTCTTCAGAAAACATTTGCACCTGAATTCCTTAATAGAATAGATGATGTTATTATGTTTAATTCTTTAGGAAAAGAAGAGATAAATAAAATAATTGATCTTGAATTGAGAGGGCTTTATGACAGGGTCAAATCACTTGGCTACCAGTTGAAAATTGCACCTGCTGCCAGGGATTTTATTGCTGAAAGAGGCTTTGATGCTAACTATGGAGCACGGCCGCTAAAGCGTGCAATCCAGAAATATCTGGAAGATCCGATGGCTGAAGTTCTTATTAAAGCAAACCTTAAAGAAGGTGATACAATAAACGTCGGGTTTAATAGCGCCAAATCGGAAATCAAGATTAAAATTCATAAGAAAAAGATAGAGCTTCCGGAAAAGCTGGATACTCCAACTTAAATAGTTAAAGGCCCCCCTAAAGGGGGGGTCTAAATCATCGGCTCCCCGTACAAATCAAACTCAGTCGATTTTGTAATGAGAATATTATAGAAATCGCCTGTTTTCAGATTATGCTGATATGGGATAAGAACCTCCTGATCAACCTCCGGACTATCGAATTCTGTTCTCCCGACAAAATATTCTCCTTCTTTTGTATCTATAATTACTTTGAGCTTTCTGCCAATATAGGATTCATTCAACTCCGATGAAATATTCTGCTGAATCTCCATCAGCTCAGCAACTCTTGACTGTTTAACATCATCGGGAATTTCATCTTTATATTTAAGATATGAGTAGGTATCTTCCTCATGGGAATAGGCAAAAACGCCAAGTCTGTCAAATCTGAATTCCGTGATAAATTCTTTGAGTTCAAGAAAATCTTCTTCGCTTTCCCCTGGATGCCCGGCAATCAGAGTTGTTCTGATAACTGCATCAGGGATCTCATTGCGAATTGTATTAAGGATTGCAATCGTTTCGTTTCTGTTATGTGATCTATTCATCAACCCCAGCATATTATCTGTTATATGCTGAATTGGAATATCAATATAGCGGCATATCCTTGCATTATTTTTGATTAACGGAATCAGATCCATTGGAAAATTTGCAGGGTATAAATAATGCAGCCTGATCCACTCAAGTGATTCAATTTTAAGCAGTTCTGTTACAAGTTCAGACAACGCCTGCTTCCTGTAAAGATCAAGCCCGTAATAACTCAGGTCCTGAGCAATCAGGATCAGTTCCTTTACACCACTGTCTGCCAGTTTTGCTGCTTCGCTCACAAGCTCCTCAACAGGTCGTGAGATATATTTTCCCCTGATAGACGGTATTGCACAGAATGCGCAGGTGCGATTGCACCCTTCAGAGATTTTAAGATATGCATAATGACCTGGACCGGTAAGTGTTCTTTCCGTCATAAGATCGGCTCTTAAATTCAGCCCAAGCTCATTCAAGACATCACTGATGTTATTTACCCCAAAATATTTTTTTACTTCGGGTATTTCATGTTTGAGTGCGTCGGCATATCGTTCTGAGAGACACCCCATTACATATAAATTCTCTATTTGTCCTGATTTTTGAGCTTTTACATACTTAAGAATAGTGTCAACGCTCTCTTCTTTTGCATCATTGATAAAGCCACATGTATTGATGATAACTGTACCTGACCGGAAATCATCTGAATTGTAAAAAACTTCAAAGCCTCCGGCATTAAGCTGTTTCAGAAGCTTTTCCGAATCAACAACATTCTTTGAACAACCGAGGGTGACTATATTTATTTTTTTGGAATTCATAGGTCCTAAAATTGTTTCCTTGGGTTTGCCCCCCTGACCCCTAAAGGGGGGTTAATTTATTAACATTTTGAAGACTTTTTTAAATAGCGAGTATTAGTCCCCCTTTAGGGGGATCCCGCGAAGCGGGAGGGGGTCTTCATTCATTATTTCTCACTGAATAGCGAATCGACAAAGTCGAATCGGTTGAAAACCAGGAGGTCCTCAAGCTTTTCACCTACACCTATGTATTTTACAGGTATTTTAAACTGATCGGAAATGCCTATAACTACACCACCTTTTGCAGTACCGTCCAGTTTAGTTATTGCCATAGCCGTAACATTGGTTGCTGAAGTGAACTGTTTGGCCTGTTCGAAAGCATTTTGCCCCGTGGATCCGTCCAGAACAAGAAGGACTTCATGCGGAGCATCAGGTATTACTTTTTCCATTACCCTTTTTATTTTCGACAGCTCCGACATAAGATTAATTTTATTGTGAAGCCGCCCAGCTGTATCAATAATAACAACATCTGTATCAGACGATACTGCTGATCTGAGTGTATCAAATGCTACAGATGCCGGGTCAGAACCCATCTGTTGCTTGATAACAGGAACTCCTACCCTGTCGGCCCAGATCTGAAGCTGATCGATCGCAGCCGCCCTGAATGTATCTGCCGCCCCTATAAGAACTTTTTTACCCGCTGATTTGAACTGGAATGCAAGTTTGGCAATAGTGGTTGTTTTGCCAGCACCGTTCACACCAACAACCATAATGACATACGGAACACTTTTTAATGTCAGTGAGAAGTCTGATTCTGAATCATTCTGATTTTTTTCGAGAAGAGCGACTATTTCTTCTTTAAGGATCGAATTTAGTTCGCTGGTATTTAAATATTTATCCCTGGCTACTCTGGCTTCTATACGTTCGATAATACTCAGAGTTGTTGCTACACCTACATCTGAAGATACCAGTACCTCTTCGAGATTGTCAAGAACTTCTTCATCAACTTTTGATTTACCAATAACAGCTTTGGAAAGCTTATGGAAGACGCTCTCCTTAGTTTTCTCGAGACCTTTGTTGAGGCTCTCCTTTTTATCTTTTCCAAGAAATCCCAGTAAAGCCATCAGATATTGATTAATTTGAAAAGCAAATATAAAAAAAGCTTCCCTCCGCTAAGAAGAAAGCCATGAATATCCTGTGAGTAATAAATGCGGTTACTTCTTTGTAAAGAAATCTTTAACGTGGTCATTATGAACGATCTCTTCTTTGAACTGATATGCACCGGATTTATCTGATTTAGTCATTTTTATACATTTGGTGAATGACTTGCCAGCGCCTGTCTTAAGTGATGCAACAACTTTCTTTGCCATGTTTTAAACTTTTTACTTGATTTCTCTGTGAAGTGTATGTTTTTTAAGAATAGGATTGTATTTCCTTCTTTCAAGACGGTCAGGGGTGTTTTTCCTGTTTTTTGTAGTAATATATCTTGATGTGCCGGGTTGTCCGCTTTCTTTATGTTCGGTACATTCCAGGATTACCTGTTGTCTGTTACCTTTAGCCTTCTTTGCCATTTTCTATCCTGTTTTAATAATTCAAAATGTAACCTTTTTCTTTTGCTTCTTTCAGAACGCTCGTGAGTCCTTTTTTACTGATAAGACGGATACCTGAAGCAGATATTTTGAGAGATATCCATCTCTCTTCTTCCGGAAGGTAATATTTTTTAACAAAAAGATTAGGATAAAATTTTCTCTTAGTCCTTCTCTTAGAGTGCGAAACGTTGTTTCCGACCATCGCCTTTTTCCCTGTAACCTGACAAATTCTTGACATTGATGTTTGTTTTACTTCTTAACTAACGTTTGTCCTTTTTAAACGAAGCGCAAAATACGTGATTTTTATCTTATTAAACAAATATTTAAACCACTTTTTTTAAAGTGTATCCTCAAATGCTGGTTAAGCATTGATTATCTGCTTCCTGAGAAGGTTCAGGGCAGCAAGTGAAAACCTTTTAATATTGGTTATTCTGTCATTTCCGAAAACACGCTTTTCAGAAACAGTTTCCCGTTCTGAAGCAACTGCCATCCAGACGGTTCCCACAGGTTTAACCTCCGTTCCTCCCTCCGGCCCGGCTATACCTGATGTTGCTATGACAAAATCTGTCTTGAGCAAGCTTCTTGCGCCAACAGCCATTTCTTTTACAGTGTTTTCACTTACCGCTCCAAATTTTGTAAGAATATAATCCTGTACACCAAGTAGCTGTGTTTTCACTGAATTTGAATATGCAATAACTGACCCTTTAAAGTAAATTGAACTTCCCGGGACACTGGTAATTAAATGCGCAATTTCGCCTCCTGTGCAACTTTCTGCTGTGCCAACCGTCTTGTTTTTGTCAATTAGAAGTTTTCCGATAACCATTTCAAGCGATTCTTCATTTTCCCCATAGATATACTCTGGAATAGTCTTATACAATTTGCAGACCTGTTCATTTATCAGATTAGTTAAATGATCATGTTCTGATCCTGTTGCTGTCAGCCTTAGTTTTATAATTCCAGATGCAGGCAAATAGGCAAGTTTAATTTCCCGGGGTAATCCTGATTCAAAATTTGTGAGAATATCTGCCAGAAGCGATTCGCCTGTACCATAAGTCATTATATTTCTATGAATTATGAATTGTGAAGTGAAGCGTTTGTTTAACTCAGGAAGTACAAGCTCCGACATAAGATATTTCATCTCGTGAGGGACGCCAGGCATTGAAATAAAAATTGTCCCATCTTTTTCAAACCACATTCCTGGAGCGGTTCCGGCTGCGTTCTTTAATACCTTGCATGATTCTGGGACTTCGGCCTGACGACGGTTTTTATCATTCATGGGGAAATTACGAAGGCTCATCATTGCTTCAATCATTCCCAGTACCTCATTATTCACTACCAGATGAGTATTGAAGAATTCACAGAGTGTCGGTTTTGTTATGTCATCACTTGTAGGACCCAGTCCTCCTGTGATCAGAACAACATCAGTTTTTCCGGTTGCTTCAGTGAGTGCATAAATTATGTCTTCCCTCCTGTCGTGTACGGATATTATCCTCATGACGTCAAAACCTGACTTGCTGAGCTCCGCTCCCATCCATGCAGAATTGGTATCTATTGTCTGTCCAATCAGAAGCTCATCTCCTATTGTTATAATTGCTGCTTTCATTTAAACAATTTAATTGCAAATCTACTGATTTTCTTCGATTTTTTGGCCCCCATCCCCCCTGAAGGGGGGCTAATACTGGTATAATAAAGGATAATTTATTTAATCGCAGAATTTTCTCCCCCTGCCAATGGGGAGTGCCCGAAGAGCCTGCCCCGCTTCGGCGGGGGCGAGGGGGTATTAATCCCGAGATAGAACTAATTAAGCATGATCCTGCTCTTCAAAACTCCCCCTTTAAATTCCCCCCAGAGGGAGGAAAAATCCTGCTGTTTTAGAAGAATTAGGCTAATTACCAGAGCCTTATACCCTCTTTATGGGCAAGGGGATATAAATCTAGGTGAACTTTGTGGTTAATGTATTTCTTATTATATTGAACTGGCAATTTAGATTTATGAAATGGACAGGAATGAGAAAATATTATTGACTGAGAAATTTGTTAAACAAAATCTGAAAGGATACGACAGTGGCCACGACTGGTGGCATATAGTCAGAGTTAGAAAACTGGCAAAGTTTATAAATGAAAATGAGATTTTGGCAGATCCGTTTACCGTTGATATTACTGCCCTTCTGCACGATACAGCTGATTCAAAATTTGCCGGATCGGAAATTGAACGGGGTTATCTTTCGATAAAGGAATTCCTTGAAAGAAGTGAAATGTCAGATATAAGCAATGAGGTTATAAACGTAATAAAGAATGTCTCTTTCAGCAGTAAAAACAAAAATGAGAATCCGGATGACCATCTGCTCTGGGTTATACAGGATGCCGACAGGCTCGATGCTATAGGAGCCATAGGCATCGCCAGGGCATTTAATTATGGTGGATTCAGAAATAATAAGATCTATGATCCGGATAGTATAAATCCCGTAAAAGCACAAAAAGGATTTTCTAAGTCAGGAACATCATCCACAATCAGCCATTTCTATGAAAAGCTTCTTCTTCTAAAATACAGGATGAATACATTGACGGCAAAAAAACTTGCGGTAGAACGTCACGAATTTCTGGAAATCTATCTTAATCAGTTTTATAAAGAATGGGATTTTAACATTGGAAGTAGTCCTTTTTAAAGATTTCCAGACAATTTTTTCTTCTTTAAAATTTAAGAATAGCATAAATTTTGTATATTTCACTCGTGCACTAACTTAAGTATTTATGAAAAAGATTTCCCTGAAAATTGCACTGAAATTCCTATTTCCATTGATGGTGTTTTGTTGTATTATGATCATTTCATGTAGTAAACAAAAGGATTATCCTACAAATCCTGATTGGCTGAATCTCAGGATTTCCCAGATGGATACCTCAGCTTGTGTGGGGACGGCAGTTTCCTTATATAAATGGGATAATCATTTTTATTATTTAATCGCTAATCCTCTTGCCAATAGCATTTTTACTGATTTATACGATTACCAGGGAACTAGTTATACATGGACAACCGATAAATTTGACGATTTTTTAAAGAATGGGAAAAAGATCAGAATTGTTTGGTCCAAACCATTTTAGAGTATTACAAAGATTTATATTAGTCAGATTTCAAAAAGCCGTTTCTACGGCTTTTTTTTGAGTTGGAAAAGTATTGGCTCTCATCCATCTATTCAAATCGTATCTTTTTGTCAGCAAATGCGGTACTCAGCTGCAGAAATGCCTCGCTTTTTGCGCGATCGGCGTTACTTATTGTACTCCAGAATCGCACTGTAAGTGTCAGGTTATCCTGTGTCACTTTTGTATATAAGATCACTGGTTTTTTTTGTGCAACAACGCCCGGTATATTTTTAATGGTTTCGTTAATCACTTCATTTATTACATTGGCATCCAGCTCTTTTCCCGATAAAACAAAACCGATCATAACCCTTTTCAGATCGTTAGTGAAGGTCCAGTTAACTATGTTCTGCGAAAGAATGTTGCCATTAGGGATTATTATATCGGCGCCATCGGATGTGCTGAGTGTACTTGACCTCAATCCTATTTCTTTAACTTTACCTGCCTGACCGCTTATCTCTATTTCATCCCCGATTTTTAATGAACCATCAAAGATAAGGACAATACCGGAAACAAAATTGTTAACCAGATTTTGAAGGCCCATGCCAATGCCTATTCCCAACGCTCCCAGAAGTATGGTTATCTTATCTATAGGCAGTCCAGATGCTGCTATGGCTAGCATATAACCACCTATGAGCACAAGTAATCTTGTTATAAGCAACCTTGAGTGCTGTTTTTTAGTAACTGGTGTTATATCTTCGTTTTCGATACCTGTTTCTCCAAATAAAAAGCTTATCAGCTCTTGCATAATATGTGCAATCCAGATGATAATAAAAAAGTACAATACGCTTACAAGTTTTATAGAGATGCTTCCGACTGATACAGGAGTGGTCAGAAAATTAACCAGACTGTTGGTTAAGCTATGGTAGATGTTTAAATTGGAAGTAAGCATTATAAACCAGATCAATAAGGCAATTACAAGCAAAGGAGATTTTACTTTTTTTACAATCACTGAACTGTCAAAAGGACTTCTGAACCCTTTTTTCAGCCGACTGCTTTGCAGTTGAAGCAAAATTACTTCGATAACCGTTTCCATAAATACAGGTAAAACAACTGCCTGGGTTATTGCAAAAATGGCTGTTATTCCAAATATGCCGGAAAGCGAGAATCTTCCGAAAAGATTACATAGAATACCGATTCCAGCCAATATAATTCCGGTCAGGGAAGCCTTTTTTATTAATTTATAATATGGTCTATCCATATTCAGATTCCTGTAGAACAGGAATGAAAACGCTATTATACCTGCTTGAAGAAGTAAGAGCCATAACCTGGAGACGAAAGCAGGTTCAATGAATAAAAAGGTAAGCGTATATGCAATGAACAGAACAACCAGAACGATCCATCTGAAGAGAAATGTAAGACTTTCTTTTCTGAAGAAAATAACTGACGAAATTGAAAGAAGGAGGATGTAAAAAACAGCGATGTATGAAGTTGGGGCATAAGCGTCAAAAAAAGGCATCAGACATAAAAGCATCACAAGTACAGACAATACCGGATATTTATCGAGGTATTGCATCTTAAGGAATCCGTATTCGCTGCCCGGTTCCCTGATGTCTTTCAGAAGCTTTCTCCTCATGAACAGCAACAGAAACAGCAGGAATCCCAGAATAAAGATAAATATTCGTTGCCGGGATGTCTGACTGAAATAATAGACAATAGCATTTTTTTCACTGGCTATTTTGGTGATTGTAACTCTGGAAGTGTTATTGACAACGGGGATTATTTGTGTTTTCTCCCATAGAAAATTTACTTCCTTGCCAAATAGTTGCGCATCTGCCTTATCCAACCTTACTTCCATAATATTCAGCATATTGGAAAGGTTAACTGCATTATCTGCAATTTTGACTTTCATGACATTCAGAGTATCAACATTGGCTTTGGTTATGCTATCGGCTCTGTTCCATTTTCGTTCAAGACGCACCAGCTTGGTTTCCAGAGACCTTTTAATGTTTTTGTCAGCATAAATTTTCCGAAGAATGGAATCGGTCAATGCTGTTTTAAGACCTGATTTTGCATTATTTACACGGCGATACAACTTCGCCGTGCGCACTTCATAACGATCGTTTTCGTCGTCTAAAGCAGAAGTAAAACTTTGATACAGATAGAGATTCTTTATATTATATGCAGAACCCCTGCCTCTCATATTTTTGCGGATTATTGTGAGATCATTTGTGATAACGTCAATTCTTCTGCCCATCCTTACCACATCAAAGCCCAATTTGGAACTGTCACTTATTTCGTTCAGATTGTCATTCACCCTGTCAACACTTATCATGTAATCGCTCAATATAAGGGAATCCTTAGATTGCAATATTTTCGTTTGCATCGATGTTTTGTTTTTTGATACGTCCCTCACCGGTATGTTTTTTAGAATCGCTGAAATTGCCATATCAACGGGTGATTGTGCTGAAACACCAATCCCTACTGAAATGAGGGCAAAAAATAATATTAGTCGTTTCATAATATACTTATAAAGTGTACAATACTATAAAATTATGGTAGTAAGGTTGGATAGGCTCATAAAAGCTACAAGTTCAATGGCCGAAATTACTAATTTCCATCGAGCAGATGATTTAGAGATTAGAAAAGATTTTTTGAAGCAAACAGAAACGCTAATTTTGATTATTTTTCAATTTATTGGAATTCAGGAAAATAATAAGAATGTTGATTCTGCCATGCTAAAGGATGCATTGCATGAAATTTAGCGACAATTATCTTTAGTTTATTCAAGAAATGTTTTAATTGTGAATAGTTTAACAATGGCATAATATTTGTACAAACTACTGTATCTCAGAACCTAACCTTTTGAGAAATATTTAATATCGGAAAGCAGGTGACAATAATTGTGAGGTCATTACACCTTTGAACAATTACTCCTTATACCCAAAATACTATCACTGATGTCTTTTTAAAAATTCACATGTTTAATGACCCGTTAATATTAGAACAAATGAGAAAACTATTCATATTTATCTTGATAATGAGTGCTTTAAGTTGCAAAAAAGAGGTAAAGATTCCGGATAATTCAATATTAAGAGGGCCATTTCTTACAAGTTTGATTGATGATAAAAAAGTAACCCTGAAATACTTTTCCCAATATATTTCCGGCGTATTCACAACATACACATCAGTTGATCCGGATTATTTTGACATTTATGAATCAGATGGTCAGCTTAACATGTTTAAAGAAGTCATTGATCTTAAGAATGATAATAATTACGAATACACACTGAATGGCCTGAAAAATAATTCATCATATTATTTTTATGTTGTTGGGAAAAAAGAGGGATACAAGTCTCTCTATTCAGATACGATAATGATAGTACCAAATCCAGGGCTACCTTCCCAAACAATGATTAAATTTAATAATAATCAGACTATATCCCTGGTCTCCTATTCACCTGTTAAAAATCAGATTGCATATGTAGATAAAAATTATGCATGGAATGGAGGAGCGAATTGCTGCATGGCAGAATCGATAATACTGTCTTCAATTGATAATCAAGGCTCTGAATTATTGGCAATAGATTCTGAGGACCCCGATTGGTCATCAGGCGGGGATAAAATTGTATTCGCTGAAGAAACTTTGGGACATGGCTATTTTTCCCAGATTGCAGTATATGATGTAAACTCCAAAATCATAACCAAACTGACTAATGACACTACTTATAATTATAATCCGGCCTTTTCGCCATCAGATGATAAATTGCTTTACCAATCAAATAAAAACCGGCCAGACATTAATTCCACTAATATCTGGATGATGGACTTAAGTACGCTCAATACTGAGCTTATTATAGATTTATCAAAGAATAGTTTTGTGAACGTTTCCAGACCTGAATGGGTAAATGAAATTGATTTTATATTTCAGGGAACAGGTTCAAATAACCGAACAAGTATCTATAAATCTTCTGTTTCAACAAAAAAGACAGAAACGCTGATAGAATCAGGATGGAATGATTATAATGCTTCAGTTTCCCCTGATGCATGCAAGATAGCATTTATAAGCGACAGATCGGGTGCAGATCAACTCTGGTTATATAACATACAAACAAAAGAATATAAGCAATTAACAGGTTACAACAATGATGAATACTTTGATGGAAACTGGACAAAAATTAACTGGATCGGCAATAATCAGCTATTATTTACATTTGGAGATAACAGATTAATCAGGTTGATATTAAATTAAAGAATAAATAGCTTTTTGGCTAGAAATACAAGAATGATTGATTTCAAACTTATGCGCCATTGATGTGGCGCTTTTTTATTATATACCATTCCGCTGCTTAGTGTAAATTTTTGTTGTGAGTGTTACTCATGTTTTACCTGATGCATTCCGAAGCCTATGTTAAAGAAGCTTAAATAATGTTAAAACGGTTCCTAAGACTGGAATAAATTCTGTCATCTATATGTCTTAAATTAATGTTAAGAAATTTTAAATAAAAAAATTTAAACATTAATATATGGATTCCCTAATTAAGAATAAGCTGCCGATGGCAATTATCATTGTTGTGACTGTTTTAACCGGATGTAAAAAAGAAAAAGCACCGGATGTTACAACAATTTCAATTTCAAATATTTCCGGTAGTAATGCAACGAGTGGCGGAGATATAACGGATGACGGCAGTTCACCTGTGATTGCACGTGGTGTCTGTTGGAGCACAGGAACTAACCCTATAATAGCTGACAACAAGTCAAACGATGGTACCGGTTCAGGCAGTTTTTCAAGTAACATAACAGGGTTGAATGGTGATGATGTTTACTTTGTCCGTGCGTATGCAACGAATTCCGTCGGAACAGGATACGGTATCTCTTTATCTTTTACCTCTTTCGGAAAGGCACCAACTGCAATGGCTCAACCAGCAACGGATATTAATTCCACGACTGCAACATTAAATGGAAGTATTAATTCAAACAATTTATCCACTATGGTAACTTTTGAATATGGGACAACAACAAGTTACGGCAGTACTGTAACAGCCACTCAAAATCCAGTTACTGGTGGAATAACTTCAACTGTAAGCGCCGATATTACAGGATTAACTATAGGAACTCTCTATCATTACAGGGTAACAGCAGCAAATACTCTTGGAATAACTTATGGAAGTGATTTGACATTTACGACTGTTTTGACAGATGTTGAAGGCAATACATATAAAACTGTAACTATCGGAGATCAGGTGTGGATGCAGGAAAATCTGAAAACCACAAAATACCGTAATGGTGATTTAATAGGAACAACATCTTCTGTAACATTGGATATTACAGGCGAACTCAATCCCAAATATCAATGGGCCTCCAGCGTTGCCGGTTATGGCAGGCAATATACATATTATGCTATAACTGACGCGAGAAATGTTTGCCCCACAGGATGGCATGTACCAACTGATGCTCAGTGGACAACTTTAACAGATTACCTTACAAATAATGGTTATGGTTTTGGAGGCAATGGACACGATATAGCCAAATCACTGGCAGCCACATCTGGTTGGACTGAAGACCCAACGGCAGGCAATGTAGGCAATGACCCGGCAAGTAACAATAGCAGTGGTTTTACGGGTCTTCCGAGTGGCGGCCGTTACAGCAATGGGGTAGTAAAGTACCTTAGCTACCATGGTATCTGGTGGAGTTCTATGGAGTCCGCTGCTACTTTTGCCTACTTTCGGTGCATTGGATACATTCCCGCCGAGGTATACAGAGGCCTCTTTAGTAAGTCATACGGTTTGTCTGTTCGTTGTTTGCAGGATTCTTGATTTATTTTCAAATAAAAAGCCACTGACGTGGCTATTTTTGCAATTTACACATTCCTCCTTCAGGTAAACCTGAGTCGGTCTGTGTAAATTTTTAAAGGGATTGCCTCGCCTTCGGCTCAGCGATCCCAGAGGAGATGCTTTCAAATAAAAGGCCACTGACGTGGCTATTTTTGAAATTTACACATTCCTCCTTCAGGTAAACCTGAGTCGGTCTGTGTAAATTACAAAAATGCTGCTTTCGCAGCCTTTTTATTTGAGCGGGAAAAGGGATTCGAACCCTCGACCCTCAGCTTGGGAAGCTGATGCTCTACCCCTGAGCTACTCCCGCAATTTTTAAGCCTGACAAAAATAATGAATAGATTCATTTCAGCAAATTAATTATTTAAGGCTTTTATGCTTTTTAATATTATTGATTACTTTTAACCGGATTCAATTTTCAGATATTTTCAGAATAAGAAATATGCAGCACAAAACAGTAATATTATTCGCAACAGTCATGTTTTGGCTCGGATTAGCGGGATGTCAAAATAAGTCAATAAAAGATATTGAAGGTAATGTATATAAAACTGTTACCATTGGAACCCAAACCTGGATGGCAGAGAATTTAAGGACCACCAAGTACAATGATGGCACTGAAATACCTCTTGTTAAGGATAATTTGGATTGGTCAAAACTGACTACACCAGGATATTCGTGGTATAATAATGATTCCGGAGAATATAAGGATTCCTACGGTGCTCTGTATAACTGGTACGCTGTTAATACAAATAAACTTTGTCCTGCCGGTTGGCATGTCTCTTCCGACGCTGAATGGGTTGCTCTCGCAACTTTTCTTGAAGGTGGTAATGATGTTGGTGGTAAACTTAAAGAAAGTGGAACAAAACACTGGAAAATACCAAATGAAGGTGCAACGAATGAAAGCAATTTTAACGCTCTTCCGGGAGGCTACCGCACCTTTGAGGGTATCTTCAATTTCATAGGGGTATCAGGTTACTGGTGGAGTTCAACCGAATATAATGAGGCAAGTGTTCTTTTTTGGAATCTGCGATATAAATCCGGCGGTACATTTAAATACCGCAGTGAGAAGAATTGTGGTTTTTCTGTCAGATGCATCAAGGATAAATGAAAGAAACGGATATCTGTGAGCCTCCAATGGGACTCGAACCCACGACCTGCTCATTACGAATGAGCTGCTCTACCAACTGAGCTAAGGAGGCAAAATTTTTCGCAAATATAATTAAAAAGGCAATAAATGCTTTAAATGCTTTTATAGAATAGCATGCCTTTAAAACCTATAACACCTATACAGCCTCTAAAGCCTTCTTTACGCTTCCAGTTTTTCAAGCCTGCTAAGTAACGGAGGATGTGAATAATGAAAAAAAACATAAGCAGGATGAGGCATCATATTTGAAAGGTTTTTAACAGACAGCTTTTTTAAAGCAGCAGCTAAAATTTCCGGTCTGAAATTTTCTTTAACGAATCTGTCAGCAGCAAACTCATGTTTTCGTGAAACCCAGTTTGTCAGCAATCCAATGACTAAAGATAGAGGGCTGTAGAGGATTCCGAATACAATCAACCCGAGGTGGAAGCTTGCATTCTTCGAGCCCAATGCCTGAGAAAGAGACGGGCTGTTTACAACCACTGAAAGCAGGAAAAGCATAATTCCTGTGATAAAAACAGAAAAAACCAGATTCAGCAAAACATGCTTCTTTTTATAATGACCTATTTCATGAGCAAGAACTGCCACAATCTCTTCTTCCGATAGTTCCTTTTGCAAGGTATCATACAAAACAATTCTTTTCTTGGGACCAAAACCGGAAAAATAAGCATTTGCCTTAGTGCTACGTTTGGATCCATCAATAATGTAAATGTTACGGAGCCTGAATCCGGTTTTTTTTGAAAAGTCTTCTATCAGCGTCCTTAATGATCCTTCCGGCAGCGGAATTTGTTTGTTGAACAACGGGACAATTAATTCAGAATAAAAAAAGTTGATGAAAACAGAAAAAACGGTTATTAAGCCCCAGGCGTACAACCAGAAATTTTTACCGGTTTTGTAATAAAACCAGGTAATAAGTCCGAGTACAGGAACACCCACCAGAAGAGCAATAAACCACGATTTAATATGATCCGTGATGAATGTTCTGATAGTCATGGTATTGAAACCGTATTTTTTTTCTATAACAAACGTATCATAATATCCGAATGGTACATTTATAATATCAGAAGTAAATCCGATTATCCCGAAAAAAACTAGTGCGATGATAACGCTATTTGAGCTTAATGATCTGGCAAGGTTGTCGGCAAAGGCAAATCCACCGGCAATAATCATAAGAAGAATGACTAACAGGTTAAAAGAAGATGACCATAATGATAATCTGTCATTATCTTTGTTATAGAGCTGTGTTTTTCTATATTCCTCCTCATCGCAGATTCCTTTAAGTTTTGCAGGAAGTGCATCGGACCACATTAAGGAATTGAGATAATCAAGATATCTTTCAGTTATAAATCCGGTAACCGGTATTATCAGTATGAGGCAGAAGATGATTGTATGCATTGATCAGCAGTCTAAAAAAAAGAAGCAGGGCGCCCTTTTAAAATAAGTGTGGAATAAATATGTCTCGCTGCATTTCCTCGTGCTAGAAAGGATGGGCACCCTGCGGTTCCGTAAATATAATAAATATTTTTAAGTTAACATACCTCCGCAGACATGAATTGTTTGTCCGGTCACATAAGAGGACAAATCCGAAGCAAGATACAAAGCTGTATTTGCCACATCCTCAGGGGTTCCGCCACGTTTTAAAGGTATTTTATCTGCCCAATCTTTTTTTACATCCTCAGGCAATTTTTCCGTCATTTCAGTTAGAATGAACCCGGGGGCTATAGCGTTGCATCTTATATTTCTTGATCCGACTTCCTTTGCGATGCTCTTTGTAAAGCCTATGATTCCGGCTTTTGATGCTGAGTAATTACTTTGACCGGCATTGCCTGAAACACCAACAACAGAGCTCATATTTACAATCGAGCCACCTTTTTGCTTGATCATGGTCATTAATACGGCTTTGGTAAGATTGAATACCGATTTCAGGTTCACTGCTATCACCGAATCCCATTGGTCTTCGGTCATTCGCATCAAAAGTGTATCTCGTGTAATTCCTGCATTGTTAATAAGAATATCAATCCTGCTGAAATCTTTAACAACATCATTTATAACACGCTGAGAATCTTCATAATTGGCAGCATTAGAGACGTATCCTTTTGCTTTTACACCTAAAGCTCCAATCTCCTTAATTGTTGTCTTAAACTCTTCATCATCAACGATATTGGTTATTGCAATATCAGAGCCCTCCATGGCAAACCTGATTGCGATAGCTTTCCCTATTCCCCTTGAAGCTCCGGTGATAAGAGCAGTTTTTCCTTCAAGTAATTTCATTTCAATAATGTTAAAATTCGTGCAAATATATGAGAAATAATAATGTTTCCCAATCGTGTGCCCCCAATCCTGCAAAGCGTGACTAATTTGCTAATATTAAGAAAATTATATTCTAAATCGAGGAATAGCCCCCCTTTAGGGGGAAGGGGGACGACCATTTAAGGCTTTTGATACAGTTATCCCTATATCAGCAGGTGAAAGAACAACATGAATCCCGCAATTCTTCATAATTTCCATTTTAGCAGCAGCAGTATCGTTCTTCCCCCCTATTATTGCTCCGGCATGTCCCATCCTGCGGCCTTTAGGAGCGGTTTGTCCCGCGATAAAACCGATGACAGGTTTTGTTCCATTATTTTTAATCCATTCAGCTGCAATGTTTTCCATGTTTCCGCCAATCTCTCCAATGATCACAATGGCTTCTGTCTCCGGGTCATCCATCATAAGTTTGACTGCATCCAGTGTTGAAGTTCCAACAATCGGATCACCGCCGATACCAATACTGGTTGACTGTCCAAGTCCTTGTTTAGTTACCTGATCCACAGCCTCATAGGCAAGAGTGCCAGAGCGTGATATTATCCCGATGCTGCCTCTTTTGTGAATGAATCCCGGCATAATGCCTACTTTTGATTCGCCCGGTGTAATTATTCCCGGACAATTTGGCCCGATAAGCCGGCATGGAAACGATTTGAGATATTCTTTCACAATTACCATGTCTGATACAGGAATTCCTTCAGTGATGGCTACAATAAGCTCAATTCCGGCATTTGCTGCTTCCATTATGGCATCTGCTCCCATAGCAGGCGGTACAAAGATCACTGATACATTTGCAGAAGTTTCAGCGACAGCTTCCCTAACTGTGTTAAAAACAGGCAGGTTGAGGTGCGTCTGGCCACCTTTGCCGGGAGTAACCCCTCCTACAACTTTTGTTCCGTATTCTATCATTTGAGCCGCATGGAAAGTGCCTTCACTTCCGGTGAATCCCTGAACAATAACTATGGAGTCTTTATTTAACAGAATACTCATAAACAGCAGGTATTAAATGAAGCTATAATTATATTTTCAAAAATACCGAATAATTATTGGCTTTTTATAATATCTGTGTGATAATTATCATCAACAGGGATACTTATAGTTACTGCATTGAAGTCTCAAGTCTGAAGTCTGATACTTATTGCCTGATAACTGTTTTCCGAAGCCAGTTGCCTGATACCTGGCGCCGTTTTCAATTAAGTTTTATACATTTGCTGCAAATCGTATTTCAGTACATGATAAGATCGGATGAAACAATATGCGCTCCCGCAACTGCCATTGGCGGTGCAATTGCTGTTATCCGGGTAAGCGGTCCACAGAGCGTGAACATCTGCGAAAAGATATTCCATCCTTCAGATAAAAATATTAAACTCATTGATCAAAAGGGATATACAGTTTTTTTTGGAGAAATATGCTCGGGTGAAGTTGTAATTGATGAAGTTTTGCTAACTGTATTCAGGTCACCACACTCCTACACCGGCGAGAATTCTGTCGAGATTTCGTGTCATGCTTCGCCATATATTATAAGGAAAATTCTGGAACTGTTGATAGACCACGGAGCGCTTTCAGCGCTGCCAGGGGAATTTACACAAAGAGCCTTTTTTAATGGAAAGATGGATCTTTCACAGGCTGAAGCTGTTGCCGATATAATTGCTTCAAAGACCTCAGCTTCACATAAAATTGCATTAAATCAGATGAGAGGCGGTTTCTCCGCAGAGATTAGCAATCTGCGGCAGGAATTACTGAATTTTGCTTCTCTTATTGAGCTGGAACTGGATTTTGGGGAAGAAGATGTTGAATTCGCCGATAGAAAAGAACTTAATGAAATAATTCTAAGAGTTAAAAAACTTGCAGATAAGCTGGCAAATTCTTTCTTGCTTGGCAATGCCTTGAAGAACGGTATTCCTGTTGCTATTGTCGGAAAACCGAATTCCGGGAAATCAACGCTGTTGAACGCCATGCTTATGGAGGAAAGGGCGATAGTTTCAGAAATTCCCGGAACAACACGTGATACAATTGAAGACACAATTGTAATTGATGGCATTGAATACAGGTTCATTGATACTGCAGGACTCAGGGAAACGTCCGACATTATTGAAGCAATGGGTATAAAAAAGACCCATGAGAAAATAAGTCAGGCATCTGTAGTGTTGTTGATTGACGAGATAACGGATTCAGTTGATTCCATTAATAAAAGGGTGCAGTCAATAAAGGATATGATCAGAGAATCTGAAAAACGTTTAATTATTCTGATCAATAAATCTGATACAGCTTCAGAGGAGTGTCAGGCAGAACTTAAGAGGAAGATCTATCTTGAGGACAATGAATCCTTGCTATTTATCTCTGCAAAAGAGAAAAGAGGGCTTGATGATCTTCGTCTGCTGCTCAGTGATATTGCTGTGAAGGAAAAGTTGAACTCAGATGATGTAATAGTCACTAATATAAGACATTATGAGGCGTTGCTTCATGTTTCCGAAAGCCTTGGAAGAGTATTGTCCGGACTTGAGGATCAAATCCCTGAAGACCTTATTGCAATTGATATACGACAGGCTATCCATTACCTCGGAGAGATTACCGGGGAAATTACAACTGATGAAATATTAGGCAATATTTTCAGAAATTTCTGTATCGGAAAGTAACCTCTGAGATGCAAAAACAACAAATGTCATTTGTTTTTCAGTCAAATAGTTTAAAATTAGTTTACCAACTTCCTTCACAATTATTACAGCAAGAATCTGACTTCGGAAAGTTCTTTTCCTATTTGCTGAACACCTTGTAATATCCTTTTAGTTTGAGATACGGAAGGTTTTTTATTCCCTTTGATATATTGAGCCAGCAAACTTTGGTTCATTCCTATGCGTTTCGAAAGTGCTTTTGCATTTATAACCTTGTAAAAGTCAAAGAAACTTTCAAGGTCGTATTTAAACTCAATTTCATCAATTGTATAAACGAAGCCTTTATCCTCAAACGAAAGATTTACTGCCTCCAGTATCATAGCTTTAAGATCATCAAAGTTATCCCCCTGTGTACCGATAAAATCATTTGCTACTTTAGTATAAGCGCTATAACCGGTATCTTCTTTAACTACCGTCATTTTAATCTTAGGCTTTTTCATCTTTTATCAGTTTTAATATTCGCTTGTTTCAGTATTGCTTTTAACAGACCATTTTTAACCTCTTTTCCCGCATGATATGGAACCGTAAGCTGTTTGGATTTTGTAGGGTGAAGCATAACTACATGGCTGCCCTTTTTTCTCACCTCAAACCAGCCATCCGTTTTTAATATCCTGAAAAGTTCATTATATTTCACATATACAAAAGTAATAAATATATTACTTATAAACAAAAGAATGATTATAGATTCATGTTATCCATTATATAAATGTTATGATTCACTAATCTGGGAAAGTCGATAAACATATTGGCACAGAATCTGTTATAATTCACAGGTTTGCTCAAAGTATGACTATAATAATACAAGGTACTGGAAATTAACCCCTCTGGCAATAAACGGAAACCCGGGGCAGACTAACTTTGCCTAAATGCTTTTAAAAGGTTAGTATTATTTAATATCTTATACCTTTTATCAGATATTACTCAAAATTGCAGATATTTGATATTGATTAGAACTTTTAATTCAATTACTAATAATACATAAGTTTTATGAAAGCCAGAAAAACTACTCTGCGGCATGTGAAATATTTCGTCGTAACACTCTCTGTTATCTTGTTTCGTTGTTACTCACTTTCGGCACAGATCCCGGTATACTCTCCCGATAAAAATCAGGAGTTATTAAATGAGCCATTTGATATCAGCGGAGATTTTAGAAATTTTTCAAACACATATTATTTAGCTGATAGTCTCTCTTCTTTTGATCCAAAGACCTGCAAAGGTGAGATTATCTATCGTCGTTATGAAAACTTCACACGAGAGGCATTTAATAATATGATGGGAGTCTTGAAACCTGTCGAACCAAATGAATTCCCGACCGGTGAATATGCAGGTTCTCCCTCCCTCCCTTTTTCGATTGAGTTTATCTCTGCACGTACCATACGCATAAGAGCAAGCTCGCGCTTTCAGGTTAAGCCGGATAAAGAATCGCTGATGCTGGTCAATGGTAAACCACCTCATGACAACAGTTCGTGGCAATATAATAAGATAGATGGAGGTTACAGTTATTCCGGTCCCTATGGTTCGGTAACAATAACAAGGTATCCATGGCGTGTTGAAATACGCGATGCGGCAGGAAAATTGCTTACTCATACTATTCATAATACGGATGGTGCCGAGACATTCATTCCAATATTACCATTTTCCTTTGTCCGCAGAGCATCAGATTATTCCACCAGTATGTCTGCAGTCTTCTCATTATCGCCTGACGAAAAAATATTTGGTTGTGGAGAATCCTTCACTGAATTTAATAAAAGAGGCCAGAAAGTTGTGTTGTGGGCTGATGATGCCAACGGCGTACAGAATGAGTCGATGTATAAGCCAATCCCGTTTTTTATGAGCAGTCGCGGATATGGGGTCTTCATGCATACATCATCTCCTATTACCTGCGATTTTGGAAAATATTACAGTGGTAATTATTCCCTCATGATAGGCGATGATGAGGCTGATATTTTTATCTTTCTTGGCGAACCAAAAGATATCCTGAATGAATATACCAACCTTACCGGAAAAGCTGCTATGCCACCTCTCTGGTCTTTTGGTTTCTGGATGAGCCGGATTACTTATTTCTCTGAAGCTGAAGGACGTGTGGTTACAAAGAAGCTGAGAGACAACCATATCCCGAGCGACGTTCTTCACTTCGACACAGGATGGTTCGAGAAAGACTGGAGATGCGACTATCAGTTCTCTAAAACACGTTTTACCGATGCCGCCAAAATGATGTCTGATTTCAAAGCAATGGGATTCCAGACCAGCCTTTGGCAACTGCCCTATTTTGTACCTAAAAACACGTTATTTCCTGAAATCATTGAAAAGGGTCTGTTTGTAAAAGACTCAAAAGGCAACCTGCCGTATGAGGATGCTGTTCTCGATTTTTCAAATCCGGCTACTGTCAGTTGGTACCAGGATAAAATTGCTGGCTTATTAAAACAGGGTGTAGGTGTTATAAAAGTGGATTTCGGTGAAGCTGCTCCGAAAAATGGATTGTATTTTTCAGGACAAACAGGGTTTTATGAACACAATCTTTACCCGTTAAGGTATAATAAAGCTGTAGCAGAAATTACAAAACAGGTTACCGGAGAGACTATTATATGGGCTCGCAGTGCATGGGCAGGAAGCCAGCGCTATCCGGTTCATTGGGGAGGTGATGCTGAGAATACTAACACGGCAATGGCTGCAACTCTGAGAGGCGGATTATCTTTTGGTCTATCCGGATTTTCATTCTGGTCGCACGATATCGGTGGATTTGTAAATAAAAAGCCTGAAGATATCTATCGCCGCTGGACTCCATTCGGAATGCTATCCTCTCATACCCGGAGTCATGGTTCACCCCCGACCGAACCCTGGGAATACGGTGAAGATTTCATGAATGCATTCCGGCTTGCGGACAATATGCGATATGAACTGATGCCCTATATCTATTCCCAGGCGAAAGACTGCACTGAACGGGGTTTGCCAATGGTTCGTGCGCTTTTTATAGAATATCCATCGGATCCGGGTTCATGGCTGATTGATGATGAATACCTGTTTGGATCCGATATGCTTGTAGCTCCACTGTTTGAGAATGTCACAAAACGGGATGTTTATCTTCCACCCGGACAGTGGATCGATTACCAGTCCGGAAAGGTATATTCAGGTGGTTGGCATAATATTGATGCAGGCAAAATTCCAATTGTGATTCTTGTTCATGAAGGTTCGGTTATACCACGTATCGCTCTTGCTCAATCTACTGCACAGATGGATTGGTCAAAGCTGGACCTTGTAGTTTATGCCACGGACTCTCAAAAAGCAATTGGTCTGGTATGCCTGCCAACTGATAAGGTACTGCATAGAATATCGCTTGTCAGAAAAGGTGGGGCTTTCACGCTGGATAGTGATCCATATGGCGGTAAGGTTGGGTGGACGATCAGGATGTATTCCAAATGAAGAATTAATTAAAAGGAGATTCAGAGCGCAGCGAGGAATCTCATAGTATATTAATGATTCCCTTTGGTCAAAGATTTGCCAGGCATTATTCTGTTTTTACCAGCATCTTCCCTTGATTTTTGCCGTTAAACAAACCAAGAAAGGCTTCAGGAAGCTTATCAAAGCCTTCAATAATTGTTTCAGTGTATTTAAGCTTCCCTTCATTGAACCAATTTAAAAGATGAGAATGTGCTTCACTAAACCTGTCGGTGTAATTACGAACAATAAATCCCTGTAACATGACACTTCTGGTCAGAAGATGAGGCAAAATTGAATATCCGAGAGATGGCTTTGAATTGTTGTACTGAGAAATCTGTCCGCATAAGGCAATTCTTGCATGAAAATCAAGATTTGCAGCAACTGCTTCAGTAATTTCGCCACCAACATTATCAAAGTAAACATTTACTCCTTCAGGACAGAGTAGTTTTAAATCTTTTCGTATTGATTTTGAAGTTTTATAATTTATGGCCTGATCATATCCGAATTCTTTTTTTATCAATCTGCATTTCTCATCGCTGCCTGCAATTCCAATCACTCTTGACCCTTGTATTTTTGCAATCTGTCCGGCAACAATTCCGACTGCACCGGCGGCTCCTGATACTACAACTGTTTCACCTTTTTTAGGTTTGCATATTTCCATCATGCCAAAATAAGCAGTATATCCCGGCATTCCCAGAATTCCCAGATAGTAACCCGGTGGAATGTTCTGAACGTCAACTTTGCGAAGATTTTCTGCTTTTTCAACACAATATGTTGCCCATGGCAATGCGCCGGTTACAACATCTCCGGCAAGAATGGACTTGCTTTTGCTTTCGATGACCTTTGCGACAATGCTTCCCACGATAGGTTGATCGACCTCCCACGAATCTGCATACGACTTCACACTATTCATTCGGCCTCTCATGTATGGATCAACAGAGATATACCAGGATTTCAGCAATAGCTCGTTATCCTCAAGTTCTTTAAGCGTTCCTTTCTCAAGTCTGAAATTATCTACCGATGGCAGGCCAAGCGGCCTTGAAGCCAGTACAAATTGGGAGGTTTCCATATGATATGTTGTAGTTTATTCTATTTTAACAGCCATTTTCAACAAAATGTTCAATATGATCAGAACAAAAGAAAATAATAATTACCAATTCAAAAAAACATTTCAGGTCATCTATTGTTAATCTGTTCAATGAATTATTTAAACTTATAATTGTAAAACATGAAAAATCAGTTTTTTTATAAAGGTTTTTTAATCTGTGCTATTATGCTAAGTATCTCTTCAACTGTCAGATCGGGAAGCTTACCACCGAATATTAAAGAGGAAAATGTTTCCTATTCAGTAGATGGCACGACATTCAAGGGATTTATCACCTATGATGATAATCTTAAAGGTAGGCGTCCTGCCGTTCTTATTGTTCACGAATGGTGGGGTCTGAATGATTATACCAAAATGAGGGCGCGAAAACTAGCCGAACTTGGATATATTGCCATGGCAGCAGATGTTTTCGGAAATGGGAAAATTGCTTCAAATCCAACGGAAGCTCAGGACTTTACTGCACCTTTTTATAAAGATCCGACTCTGGCAAAATCAATATTAGATGCTGCTCTTAAGAAACTGAAAGAATATTCACAGACCGATCCTGATAATGTTGCTGCTATCGGATATTGTTTTGGAGGATATGTAGTGTTGAACTATGCGAAGCTTGGTGCAGATCTGAAAGGAGTTGTAAGTTTTCACGGTGGATTAGGTGGAGTACCAGTGGATAAGAAATTGCTAAAAGCTAAAGTTCTTGTCTGTCATGGTGCAAGCGATAAATTTGTATCTCAAAAAGATGCAGAGAATTTTAAGCATAAGCTGGATTCTATTGGTGCTGACAATACCTTAAAAGTATATGCAAATGCGACTCACGCATTTACAAACCCCGATGCAACGGCTATAGGTAAGAAATTTAACATGCCTATTGAGTATAATGCAGAAGCTGACAGAGATTCATGGAATGATATGAAAATGTTTTTTGGGAGGATCTTCAAGAAATAAAGTATCGCCCCCTCCCGCTTTGAGCTAATCTTTATACACATCTTAAGGGGTTGGTAGCAAATATTGAGCTTACTATTAATAAATGAACTATTTAGATAAGGATAGTTACTACCTGTAGAGATTCCTCGCTGTCGCTCGGAATGACATGGC
>Ga0224522_1000068_pt1 | contig 58439 bp, 47 predicted proteins | sample CFST25metaG_FD_182733 | JGI IMG/M metagenome (GOLD analysis project Ga0224522, IMG submission 182733) | Peat soil microbial communities from Stordalen Mire, Sweden - C.F.S.T25 | ecosystem: Environmental > Terrestrial > Soil > Wetlands > Peat | place: Sweden: Norrbotten County, Stordalen Mire...
ACTCTTTAGGGGGGCAGGGGGCAAAAATCAAGAGTGGGACGGGGAGGGGAAAAAGGCACAAAGAAAAGGCTGAATCTTGCGATCCAGCCTTTTTCTTATAAGTAGTAAACTAGGATTTTACTTGAGTGTAAAGGCAATTGGTACCATATACCATACAGGCACTGGTTTCCCACCCTGTTTTCCGGGTTTGAATGTAGGAAGAGTGTTAACAACTCTGATTGCTTCTTTATCAAGCTCGGGGTCAACACCTTTCAGTACACTAACCTGGCTGACGCCTCCTTTTGGAGTTACACAGAATCTTACTATTACTTTACCCTGGATGTTGTTTTCCTTCGCAATCTCAGGATACTGTGTGTGTTCAGAAATATATGCGAGAAGTGCCGGATCACCACCAGGGAACATAGGCATTTCTTCTACCACAACGAATGGTTGTTGTTCAGGTTCTGCTTCCTGTACTTCTTCTTTTACCTGTTGTTGAACTTCAACTACTTCTGTGTTTTTAACTTCAGTCTGTGCCTGATCAGCGGTCATCAGCTGTTTTACATCTTCAGGTCTTATAGAGTCAACAACAACAGGAGGAACATATTTCTGCTGCTGAACAACATCCGTTGGAGGAGGAGGAGGAGGAGGAGGAGGAGGAGCCTGTTCGTTAGGCTGATCCAGTTTCTCCATCTTGATCTGTACCTGTCTTTCCGCGCGTTTTGATTTGTTTTCAGATGCTTTTGCATTTAAATATGGCGTAATAACAGCTGTTGCTAATATTACAATACCTATTAGCAAAGCAAGAGTTACATTTCTATTGTACCTTTTACGCAGTCTATAAGCTCCGTATTCCTTATTCCTGTCCTCGAAGACTATGTCGTCGAAAGCTGGAGCATTAATTTTTTCTTTAACCATTTTTCTTCAGGTTTACGGTTTATTTCTTGGCAATAACAGCAGTTGATGGAATTCCTGCTGCGGTTTCCACCATCTTCTCTTCATACCAGGTGATATCAACTAACATGTAATGGGCAACACCACATATATTCATTTCATCGAGGATGTCAACAACATTACCGTAATTCGCTTTCTTATAAGCTTTGATAAGAACAATAGGACCGGTACCGTCATCTTTTTTCAGCTGTCTGATTGCTCCCTTCATAGAATCCTGAGAGATAACAAGCTTCCCTGTAAGGACCAGATTACTGAAATCATCAATCTTTTTGAAGAGTGCTCTGTTTCTTTCAAGCAGCATCTTACGAATACCTGTAGGGCTATAATCTGTTTCCTCAAGAGGAGGCAGATTACTATAATCCTCTTCTTTCACAACTCCGTGATAAATATAAATTTTATTATCCGGACCAAGGATGACGTTCAGAGTACGGGCCGCTGCAATCTTTGGAGGCGCTGCATTCGGATCCGTTTGCTTCTCAGGAAGAACAATCTCCATGATTTTTGGTTTATTTAAAGCGGAGGTAAGCATAAAGAATGTGATAAGCAGACACATAAGGTCTACCATAGGCGTCATGTCTATATGCGGAGCGTGTTTTTTTGCTTTCTTTTTACCGCCTGCTTTTTCCTCTTGAATTATTTCTGCCATATCACTTTTGTATTTCTGCGAGGTTTATTTTTACTGCATCAAGATTTGTGATAAGATTAAACTGTTTCACATTCTTTTCCTGCATTATGTCAAGGACTTTCTTGACTACCGGATAACTGGTCTTGGAATCACCTTTAATACAAGCCTGTACATTAGGATTAATCTGACGAGTAAAGAGTATCCAATCTGCGAGTTGATTATCCGTTGAATCAATCGGAATACCTGTCTCTAACAGAGCCCTTGCTTTCGTGTCTCTAGTTGCCAAGAAATCTTTCATTTTCGACATAGGAACTCCCATTGAAGATGGGAATTTTTCGAATTCCTTTAACTCAGTTTCTGTAAATTCAATATTGTATCTCTTGCCCATCTCAGCAAGGATTTTTGGTCTGAATTTAAGCAGAGTATCCTCTCCGTTGTCAAAATTAAGATATACCTTGTCGTCTTTTGAAAGAAGAAGAGTCATTGTATTAAAATTGGGAGTCGGTTTTTCCGATATAGAATTAGGCGTATCCACAGTAGCCGGTTCGTTTTGACTCATCGTAGCTGTTAACATTAGAAACATCAACACTACCGAGAAAAGGTCAACCATAGGCGTCATGTCGATATGGGGCGACTTTGTTGGTAATTTAATCTTTGGCATTGTAGTTTTTTATTAGTATTATTTAAACCAAAAGATAAATTTAAAATTAGTTGTTTTTCAGTGAAGCGGCAAAATTCTGTGTCAGGCTGAAACCTGCTTCATCAATTTTAAATGTGTATGAATCAATTGTTGACGAGAAATAGTTGAATGCAATGATTGCAAAAGTAGATCCTGTAATACCAAAAGCAGTATTAACAAGAGCTTCAGAAATACCGCCTGCAAGAGCAAGGGAATCGGGAGCGCCGGAGTGGGCGAGAGCCCCAAATGCACGGATCATACCAAGCACTGTACCGATAAGACCGATCAACACAGAAATTGAAGCAAGGGTTGAAAATATAACCATGTTCTTTGAGAGCATGGGAAGCTCAAGAGCTGTTGCTTCTTCAAAAGATTTCTGGATAGAGAGGATTTTCTGGTCCTTTTCAAGTTCCTTGTCTTTTTGAAGGTCACGGTAACGCAGCAAACCTGCTTTCATAACGTTGGCAAGAGATCCTTTCTGTTGGTCGCAAGCGTCCATAGCTTCTTCAATTTTGTCTGCTGAAAGAAGACTCTGAAGGTGGCTTACAAATGTATTAAGCCTTCCTTTACCTTTTGCCCTTGACAAGGTGATTGCCCTTTCAATGATGAAAATAATAAGGGTCAGAACACATGTCATCAGAATAGGAACGATCAGACCACCTAGGTAGATCATTCCCAGATAGTTACCCTGAAGGGCTTGTCCTTTCGGATTGCCACCTTCGAAGTTTACAGGATTACCCATTATTTGTGTGAACAAAATATAGGAAACTATAAATGCTATTAAAATAGCGCTTGTTGCAAAAACATTCTGCAACGCATCTTTAAATGAACTTCCTTGTTTACTCATTTTTTATCGATTTGTTTAGGTTTATGATTTTACGATTTGCAAATATATATTATGAATTGTTTTTTTCCAATAGTGTAAACAATAATGTTGAACTTTTATATAGTTTAGAATAATTCTCTAAACATAAAGACCGTTGAATTATTATTGTACCCTATACTTTTAATTATTTAAATTAAAACAAATTCTCGTATTAACAATGTTATTGTTCCAGTGTAACATTATAAACCCTTAATTTTGTTATAGGTATCTCAATCGTTTTATATCCTTTCAGGCTGATGATCAGAATTTCTGAACTCTCGGGGATCTCAAACCTAAACTCACCTTTTGAATTTGTCAGGTTCTCGGCTGCAGTGTCTTTTACTCTTATTGAAGCATAGGGTAGTGGTTGACCTGCTGCATTTTTAATTGTACCTTTAATTTCATTCGGATTTATTCCTTTTTTAATTGATGCCTCAAATTCATGTATATAATTTATCTGACTTTTAGCTGATGCATTCGTCGGGTCGATGGCCAGAATTTTATTGTATGCTTCTATAGCTCTTGCCAGATATGGCAACCTGCCTTCATTTGTCTTTTCAGTTGTAGTCGATGTTAACTCAACTGAACCGATTCCGGTATATCCCTTTATCTTATACTCTTTATTATTAGGATCGAGGTTGATCATCATATTGTAATAATCCTTTGATTTGCTGAAGTTGTTATTCCTCATATAATAATAACTAAGATAACCGAAAGCATCCATCAATGCGGGAGCATATTTTAAAGAATCACCTTTTGCCACCTCAATAAGTTTTTCAAATTTTGGTTTTGCAAGGCCCATTTTAAGGTCAGGATCCATTTTTGAATAGGTATTTGCTGTCCAGAGATAAGCAGGAACGTAATCGGGTGATTTAGCAATTATTGCAGCAAAAACCGAATCGGCAGTTTTATATTTTTCACTATTATAATATGCTCTACCGATACGGAGCATTTCTTCTGTATTGTCTTTAGTCGTGTCGAGCATTTTTGTCAGAGTCTTTGCAACTCCTTCATAACGCCTGAAATTATTGTAATTGGTTGCGATTTCACTCAACAGGGCCCTGTCGCCCGGTTTCAGATTGAGCACTTTATTATACTCATCAAAGGCTCTGTCAATTTCGGCATTTGATTTATCAAGTTCTGCTTTTGCTGCGGTTACTTTAGTTGTAAGATCTTCGACAACAGCTTTTTGCTTAGCTTTATCCGCAGCAGTAACAGCTATAGACAATTTGTTTTTTTCTTTATCCAATTGTAGTCCAAGAGCAGCAAAATCATCCGCCATCTTAGGATAATTCTGGTTTTTCTTTAAAAGTATCCTGGCCATATAATGATAGTCTTTCCACAAAATCCTGTCAGGGGCAACTGTTTTAAAAAGTGTCTCCATATAGGCGAGGGCCTTATTGTAATCCGGAGGTGTTTTTTCATAGCATGAATAACCTGCAATACGGTTCATGTATGTCCTCGATTTATCCACTTTAAAAATGTCCTCAACATTTGTTATAACTCCATCATAATCTTTTGCATAGAAGAGAGCATTCACATATCTTATTTTTGCAGGAATGTTACCTGCTGTAAGATCGAGATATTTCTTAAAATTCTCTTTTGACTGATCGAACCTTTGGGCAAGAAGATACAGCTGACCTAGCTCGCGATAAGCTGGAGCATAATTGGCATTGAGCTGAATTGCTTCATCATAATATGGTATTGCTGCCTGCAGTGCACGTCCCTTGACATAAATATTACCGATTTTCATGTTAGCTGTCGGTGACTGCGGATCGGCAAACTGGGCCAGCTTATAAAAAGAAATCGCTTTTGAACCATCATTCACAAGAATATAGATATCTCCGGCTATAAGAAAAACTTCCTTGTTTTTATTATCAATTTTTATTGCTTCCCTAACTAATGGTAAAGCAACTGACGTATCAACCTGCCCCTCTTTAATATAAGATTCCGCGATCTTTGCCAGGGCAAATGCATAGTCCTTTGCCGGTGGAACTATCTTTTTGATGTTTTTGTAAGGTAAAAGGAAACTCTTTGCCTTTGCGCGCATATCTGTAGCTGTCTTGTTATCGCCCTGATAATAGGCAACTTTTGCAAGTCCTATATAGTTGAGCGGATCATTGGGGCTGGCATCGACTCCTTTCTGATATATCTCTTTGGCAGATTTTGCAGCTACCGTAAGTGAATTGGAAATTGTGTCGGCAAAATAATCCAGAAGATAATTCTCCCCCAAAAAGAAGTAATTCTTGCTGTTCGTGGGTTCTTTCTGAATAAGCTGCTGAAACATAGCCTGAGCCTTATCATATTGTTCGCTCTTGGTCAGCAGTATTGCAGATGCTAAATCCTGTGCCTTGATGTTAGATGAGAAAAATGTAAATAAAACTGCCAGAAAAATTGCTGGTCTTAAAATTAAACGTTTCATAGCGATCATTATTTGATTTCAATTTAAGTGTTAAATCCTGTATCGTAACATACTAATAATTTCCAATAATATTCAAGTCGTTTCTGGTTGCTAGTTGCTTGTTTCTGGTTGTTTGTTCCTAATTAATATTTTTTTTTCCTTTTTCCTGTTTACAACTTACAACTTGCTTTTTTTCACCAGCACCCAGCACCTAGTGCTTTATCTGCACCAATCTTATTGGCATAGTAGCTGGTACAAGACCCGATTTAAGCACCACCCTTTGTCCCTGTTCCGCACATGCCCAGTTAATGAATCCTGAACCTAATCCTCTAAAAGTCTCCCTCGAAATAAGATAAATCTCTCTGACGAACGGATACTCTTTATCATAAATAAAACCCTGGTTAGGACGATAATAGCTGCCATCATTAACAAACTGTTGTGAAACGGCAACAACATTTACCCTTTTAATAAAGCTCATGCTGAGCGAATCATCCTTGTCACTTATCCAGTTGACACTGATGATACCCATGGCTCCAGGATTTCTTGAGACAAAATTAATAACTTCTGCATTATTACTGACAGCAAAGAAATTTTTGCTCAAAGAATCTTTTATTTCAAAAAGCTCTCTAAAATATCTTATATTCCCCGATTTGGTGTTATCAAAAATAACATGGATATCGCCCAGCCTGGATTTTTCGTTGACCTCTTTCCATGTTTTAATTTTGCCCAGGAAAATATCTTTGACAGTATTATATTTTATCAGAGTGTCTTTATTATCGTGATTTGTAATAATTGCGAGGGCGTCATAAGCATAAGTTGTGGTACGGGCTACGATCAGAGTGTCGCGAAGGTATTGAATCTGATAATCAGAAAGCTTTTTGCTCGTCACAATGACTTTTACGGAATCCTTCATAAAATCATTTATCACATCATATTCAGGTTTGAATATGGGTTTTATTTTTGCACCCTCATAGAGATGTGTAAAAGTAAAAACTTCAGTTTCGATAAGCGGCTGAAATGATTCATCAGCCACAATCCGGATATTACCCCTGGTTGGTGTTTCATCAGTTGCTGTTTTTCCCATTTCTCCACAGGATGCAAGAAGGACCAATAATCCACATAGAGGAATATACGATAAAAGCCTTTTATGAAAAGTTCTATTCACTACAATAGAGGGTGTTAATCTTTTAAACCGGCACGCAATAATAATAAAATTTTGAATAATAATTACTCTGTTCATCTTCCTAAATTTACTTAAGGTTAATATTTTAATTCTATTCACTGCAAAGTATGTGCCAAGCCATGAGTGAAGAATTAAAAAATTCTCCCTATAAGTCCTTTGCTGACGTATTCGTATTAGTCATTATCCTGATCTTTGGTAAAGAAAACCTCAACTATTTTAACATATGCCCGGTAAGCCCTGTATAGACCATAGAAAACAAATGTTGAACCCATAATGACTCTTATGGACTTGTCAAGATAACTAAAATCGGAGCGAAATATTAAATACCAGCCAGCTCCCAGATAGAAAAACACCATAAACACTGAGAAAATGGCCAGTACCTGTTGCATTAATCTGTTTCCGTTCATCCTGTAGTTATTTTGGTATCAAATTAACGTATATTAGATTTATTTTCAAAATTAAACTAAAAATTTCGTTATAAAAAGAATATTTGATGAACTGTATTGTTCTATTGATGAATAACAAAGTTATTTTAATAAAAGCGAACTGTCGCCATAGCTTAAAAACCTGAAATTATTTTCAATTGCAAAGGTATATAAATCTTTCCATCTGATTCCTGCCCAGGCGGAAATAAGCAGCAATAAAGTGCTGCGCGGCTGATGAAAATTTGTAAGCATGCCATTTGTCATCCTGAATTCATATCCAGGCACAATCATAATGCTTGTTGATGCACTTAGATAACTTAACTTTCTTTCACTAATATAATCCAATAATGCTCCAAGTGACTCCTTCACCGAGACTGTTGATTTCATTTCATAAGCTTCCCATTGACCCAGAGAAAGAACCGAAAAGGTATCTGAAGGATGGTGTAGCAGTTTTGCTCCCAGCCAATAGAGACTTTCCAAAGTTCTTACAGATGTAGTTCCCACAGGTATTACATTTCCATAATATTTGAACAGCAACTCAATTGTTTTTGCGTCAATTGAAAAATGCTCGCAATGCATTTCATGCTCAAAAATATTTCTGGCTTTTACGGGTTGAAACGTACCGGCACCAACATGCAGAGTCAATTCAGCTCTTTTTATGCCCCTGTCATTTAACTTGTCAAATACCCTATCTGTAAAATGTAAACCTGCAGTTGGTGCTGCGACGGAACCTTTGATACTGGAATATACTGTCTGATATCTTTCATTGTCTTCGGTTTCATCCTCCCTGTTAATATAAGGAGGCAACGGTATATGTCCGTTAATTTCAATAACTTCTCCAAAACTTATGTCAGGGCAGTCCCATCTGAATTTTATCCTCCATGCTTCACCTTCCTGCTGAAGCTTTTCAGCTTGCAGATTATACTGTTTAATGTTATATCTAAAAGTGGTCCTTAATTCGCCGCTCTTCCATTTTTTAAGATTTCCGATAATACATTTCCATTCAACGGGTTCTTTTGATCCGAGAGATAAGGAATAATCAGATGGCTCAAGCGGCTCGAGACACATTATCTCAATTGATGCCCCGGTTTCTTTCTTAAAAAGAATGCGGGCCCTTATTACCCTTGTATTATTGAAAACAAGAAGCGAATCGGAGGGGAGGTATTCAACTATGTTTCTGAAGATATCCTTGGTGATCTTGTCATCTTTATAAATAAGAAGTTTCGACATGTCCCTTTCTTCAACAGGATATTGCGCTATCCGATCTGAAGGAAGTTCATAATCATAATCGTTGATGTCAATATCCTTCATAATTATATATCAACGTTTAGCTTTAGACCTTTTTGCCCCCCATCATTTTGAATATAATCTTAAAAAACGAATATTGACCCCCCTTTAGGGGAGCAGGGGGGCCAATCCACATACTTTTACCAAATATTTTCAGGGCAAAAATAGCCATTATTATATAAAGTATGTCCCAAATAACCTGCAATTTCTTACCTTTGCAATGCAGCAGGCTGATTCATCGTCCCGATTAATCGGGAAGGAAAGTCCGGGCAACACAGAGCACCATGCTTCCTAACGGGAAGATATCCGCGAGGGTATAGTAGTGTAACAGAAAAAAACCACCTCCTGCGCGAAGTCGAAGGGGGCAAGGGTGAAAAGGTGAGGTAAGAGCTTACCGGTTCGGGTGGTGACATCCGGAGCCGTACACCTTATGGGTTGAAAGACCATGTATACCGGCGCACAGGACTGCTCGTCCGATGCCGGGGGGTAGGTCGTATGAGCACGTTAGTAATATCGTGCCCAGATAAATGATGGATTACGGTTTTAATATCTTTTACAGAAACCAAAACCGTACAGAATCCGGCTTACAGGCCAGCTGCTTAAAAAAATGACGGACAATTTGCCCGTCATTTTTATTGTTATACAGAATGTTAGTTTTATTTAATTTTAAAAATACTATCTTCCATCGGAACATCAACTTCAACCTTTGTGAAATTTATCAGGATATCCATACCCTGTGCAGATGTGGTTGTTTTCATGGGTATCATTAATCCGCTGGTTTCAGTATAATCAGATGGATAAGAATCTACTGTTACTGTCATACCGTTCTGTGAAGTTGTAGCAGATGTTTTAACCAGGAAATATGAGCTTTTATCGATGAACATTTCAATAACTGATCCACCTTCGACAGTGGCTTTAATCTTATAAGCAGGTTTATCATTTACTTTATCTTCGCCATCCAGTGCAAGCTGTCCATTCTTTAAAGAAATAGCCATAAAATTCTGGAACATATTGCTTCTGAGAACCTGTTTTACCTGATCGGCAGTCATCTCTACAGGATCTAATGAACCTGTCATTGGACTAACAACATATCCTTTCTCACCATCGAATGTTTGTATCATATCCTGCCCGTTAAAAGTAGTAACGGTTTTAATTTTATCTGGATTTTTCATCCACATTACCATAGGCATATCCATTCCCATCATCGATAAACTGGCAGTGATCTTAATCGTTTTCAGATTTGCTACATTGTCGAGTTTGTTAGCCTCAGTATACTTCTTTACGATTTCATCGAGTGTTTGTGCGTTTATGACAGACATCATAATTAATCCTGCCATAATAAAAATTAGTTTCTTCATACAACTGGTATTAATGATTAATAATTAAAAGAATTTATTGTTTTTCTTAATGCAACGAGTTTACTCAGCAGATCATTCATCCCTGACAGCTTTAGCATATTTGCTCCGTCAGATTTTGCAACCGCAGGGTCGGGATGAGTCTCGATAAAGATACCATCAGCTCCAACACTTATAGCCGCCTTTCCTAATGTCTCGATCATTTCGGGTTTGCCACCTGAAACACCATGCTCCTGGTTAGGTTGTTGCAGGGAATGCGTAATATCCATGATCACCGGAACTCCGATCTGTTTCATCAACGGAATATTTCTGAAATCAACAACTATGTCCTGATAACCATACATATTGCCCCTGTCAGTAAGCATAATATTGTTGTTACCCGACTCTCTAACTTTCTCCACAGCGAATTTCATTGATGATCCGGACAGGAACTGCCCCTTCTTAATATTTATCCATTTCCCTGTTACAGCTGCAGCGGCAAGAAGATCGGTCTGCCTGCACAAAAAAGCCGGAATCTGCAATATATCAACGTATCTGGCTGCAATTTCAGCTTCATTGGGGTTATGTATATCGGTGATAACAGGCACAGAGTACCTTTTCCTCACCTCTTCAAGGATTTTTAGAGCTTTAAGATCTCCAATCCCTGAAAATGAATCTCCTTTTGATCTGTTTGCTTTCCTGTAAGACGATTTAAATACAAATGGAATCTGATATTTATCAGATAAAGCCTTAAGATGGCCGGCTGTTTCAAAAACAATCTCCTCACTCTCGACAACACAAGGGCCCGCAATCAATAGGAAATTGCCAGATTCAGTAAAACTTATCCCGGGAATATTTATTAAAGCTGGTGACATATAATAACAAAGTTAAACAAAATATTCATATAAGAAATATAGGATTGATTTTCTTAGTGGTTCTATAATACGCACTCTGTCCTGCCTGACATTTCTTGTTTTTCTTTTCCCGCTGATCTCGCAGATTGTCGCAGATTAAGATTAAACATCAGCGCTCATCAGCGTAATCTGCGGGAAAATATTTACTCCCTATTGTAATTGTAGATATCTTTCCACATGGCAGATAGTCTCTTCCTTACTTCTTCCTCTTTCGGGTTAACCCCCGGATCATAAAAAACTGTTCCCTTTAACTCTTCAGGCAGAAAATTATCAGGAATAAAATTACCTGAATAGCTATGCGCATATTTGTATTCTTTTCCATAACCAAGGTTCTTCATGAGAGCTGTAGGTGCATTCCTGATATGCAACGGTACCGGAAGATCACCTTCGGATTTGACAGTAGCGACAGCATTATCAATCGCCACTATTGATGAATTGCTTTTCGGGGAAGTAGCCAGGTAGATTGCAGCCTCCGACAGAATAATACGCGATTCCGGCCATCCTATAACGTTTACAGCTTCAAAACAGCTCTGGGCAAGAAGCAAGGCATTTGGATTGGCAAGCCCGATATCTTCAGCAGCAAGGATCAGCATACGTCTTGCTATGAATTTAGGATCTTCTCCTCCCTCAACCATTCGGGCCAGCCAGTAAACCGCAGCATTAGGGTCACTGCCGCGGAGCGATTTTATAAAAGCAGAGATAATATCATAGTGTTGTTCCCCATTCTTATCGTACATGGCAAGATTTTTCTGAACATGCCTAAGAACCATTTCATTGTTAATTATGATCTTTTCAGGAGCTGATTCATTGGCTTCCGAACTTACAACTAGTTCAAGAGCATTATAGAGTTTTCTGGCATCGCCACCCGAAACACGTATAAGAGCCTCATGCTCCTCAATTTCTATATTATACCCCGCAAGGTAGCTGTCTTTTTTTAAGGCTTTGTTCATTAATTTTATGAGCTCCTCCTCAGCAAGTGGTTTCATAACATATACCTGGCATCGTGAAAGGAGCGGGGAGATGATCTCAAATGAAGGATTCTCGGTGGTTGCTCCGATGAGCGTAATTATTCCCTGCTCAACTGCACTAAGAAGTGAATCCTGTTGTGATTTATTAAAACGGTGAATCTCATCAATAAAAAGAATAGGGTTGGGCTGATTAAAGAATTGCTGATTCTTTGCTTTTTCAATAGTATCTCTTACATCCTTGACTCCCGAATGTACCGCACTCAAATGAAAAAAGGGCCTCTTGAGAGTATTAGCGATAATACCTGCCAGAGTGGTTTTTCCAACACCGGGTGGGCCCCATAATATAAAAGAGGGGATATTTCCCGATTCAATCACCTTTCTCAGAACCGCATTCCTGCCGACCAGGTGCTCCTGTCCGCAGAACTCGCTGAGTTCCCTGGGTCTTAATCTTTCTGCAAGAGGTTGATTTGCCAGCATCATAAAAATGTTTGTGTAAAAGTACTAAAACAATTATTGTTCTCACAGATTTTATCGGAACACCTTATTAATAGTGAGTTTTTTGGTATAATTGTATAGAGAAATTTAACGATAATCATAATTCAAGGCACCCCATCCCAACCTTCCCCCACGAGGGAGGGGCCAGGTTGAGCGAAGGCCACCGCGGCAGTCTGGCTCCTTCGCTAAAATTGCCTACCAGGCAATTTTTTAACGCTTGGCCCCCTTGGGGGAAATTAGAAAGGGGGTAAAAAATAAAAGGTAATAAAGCTTACCGTTGAAAATGAGAATATTGTATCAAAGAATTAAATAACATCTAAAAAACTCAGGCATGAAAAAACCTATTATCTTCCTGGTAAGCTTCATTATGCTTACCTCATGCACTTCCAAGCCGGTAAAAGAGCAGCCTCTAATTCTTGAAGGCCATAATATCACAACAGACAGCGGTATGGTTGTTTCTGCCCATCCCCAGAGCTCCCGGATAGGTGTAAGTATCCTTCGGAAAGGTGGTAATGCTATTGATGCGGCAGTGGCGACTGAGTTTGCTCTTGCAGTGTGCTATCCTGAAGCCGGCAATATTGGCGGCGGAGGTTTCATGCTGATCAGGACTTTTAATGGTAAAAAGGATGTGATTGATTACAGGGAAAAAGCTCCTTTTAAAGCAACACGGGATATGTATCTCGATAAATCAGGAAATGTTTCTGAAGGAAAGAGCACTGAAACTAATCTCGCTAGTGGAGTTCCGGGAACTGTTGACGGGATGATAAACGCTCATTCGAAATATGGCAGACTCCCTTTTAAAGAAATAATTCAACCCGCGATTGACCTGGCAGAAAAAGGGTTTCCTGTTACACGGAGACAAGCTGAAGATCTTAATTCAAACAGGAAGGTATTCATAGAAAGAAACTCATTCAGACCGGCATTTGTGAAGGATTCATTATGGAGGGAGGGAGATACTCTCATTCAGAGAGATCTTGCTGAGACTCTTAAACGAATAAGGGATTATGGCCGAGATGGATTCTATGCAGGAACAACTGCCAGGCTTTTGATAAGGGATATGAAAAGCGGCAACGGGATTGTATCAGAACAGGATCTTAATGAGTACAAATCAGTTTCGAGAGTGCCTATTACTGCTGATTATAAGGGTTTTAAAATCATTACTGTTCCTCCTCCCTCGAGCGGCGGGATTATTCTTATCCAGCTTTTAAAAATGACTGGTCGCTACCCGATAAAAGTATGGGGATTCAATTCATCTGAAACAGTACATCTCATTGCAGAGGCTGAAAGAAGGACCTTTGCCGATCGTTCAGAATATCTGGGTGATCCTGAATTTGTCAAAATACCAGTTGATCAGTTATTGAGTGAAAAGTATCTGATAGACCGTATGCGCACTTTCGATAAGAAGAAAGCTTCACTTTCACAGGAAATCAAGCCAGGTTTTCCCGAAGGGTATACAAGTGAGGAAACAACTCACTACTCTGTTGTTGATCGGGAAGGAAATGCTGTTGCAGCAACCACAACCCTGAACAATACTTTTGGCAGCAGTATCGTTGTGGACAGTGCAGGATTCCTGCTTAACAACCAGATGGATGATTTTTCAATAAAACCAAGTTTCCCAAACATGTACGGACTGGTAGGTGGTGAAGCTAATGCCGTTCAGCCGGAAAAAAGAATGCTGAGTTCGATGACTCCGGCTATTGTTGAGAAAGACGGGAAACTTCTCCTCGTATTAGGATCTCCGGGAGGTTCAACTATACCAACAACTGTTTTCCAGGTAATTGTAAATGTGCTCGATTTCGGCATGAATATCGGTCAGGCAGTAGATGCCGGAAGGTTTCATCATCAATGGTTACCCGATTGGATAAGCTATGAAAAGGATGCCATTGACAGCATTTCTTCCAAAAAACTTACAGAAATGGGACATATATTAAAAGAACGGTCATCAATTGGCAGTATTAATGCAATCATGCTACTTCCCGGAGGGAAAAAAGCAGGGGCTGCTGACAAAAGAGGCAATAATTCATCCTGTGGGTACTAAGTGCTATTGCGGTTTAATAATTTTTACTAAATTGCCTCAAATTTATTTTCTTTAAAAAAAATAAATTAATACTTTTAACAATTGAAATTGAATATTTGCAAATAATCGGGTTGTAGTTATTGTATTTGAATACATTCAGATTTATTCAGTTATGAAAAAAACTCTGCTTATTGTTGTTATTATCCTGGCAGTAATTATAGCCCTGCCTGTAATTAATCTGATCCGATGGAGCGTTCAATCAAAAAAGCCACTGGATATTATTATAGTTGATAAGACCGTTCCAACTCTCGAACGTGAACATCATAAGCCATTTACCTGGATATTGACCAATGAGAGATTCGTGAAAAAAGAAAAGAATACAAGCTACTCCTATACCAAAGATTATTTCGGTTTTTTCCCCCAGAGACCTTTACGTGATCACAAATGGGACAGAAATGATTATCGTTTGACTGATTTGATCAGTCTGGCTGACAAAAATGATGCAGTATATTTTACAGATACTTACGGAGTCTTTTTTAACGATTGGTACAGAGGTATAAATAAAAGCCGCAAATCGAGAAAAATATATGGCGGTCTTAATAATAATGACTTTCTGCTTCTTAAGGAAATGAAGGACAGGAATAAACTTATTATTATGGAATATAATTCCTTCGATTACCCGACAGCCCAGTTTGAATCTGTCAGAACGCAGGAAAAACTTGGAATCACCTTCTCAGGCTGGACCGGTAAATATTTTAGCTCTCTTGACACTACAACCAAGGATTTCCCAATCTGGATGACGGCTATGTACCGTAAAGAGTATAAAAAGGGATGGACATTCACAAAACCCGGCATTGTTATTCTTAAAGAAAAGGATATTGTTGTCCTCGAGGAGGGGAAACAACTTAGAAGTTCTTTGCCTCAGATAATTACAGACGCAGCCTCCACCCAGAAATATGGAGTTGTCGCTTCAGTTGCATTTGACCAGTGGTTCGATATTATTGACCCTCTGCAAAATAAGGTTATATCGAAGTTTAAGCTCGATACTACACCGTTGGGCGATACTCTTTTGGTTAACAATGCCCTTACGAGCGAGTTTCCGGCAGTTGTTCAGGATCCGGGCTCACAGAGAACCTATTATTTTTCCGGAGATTTTGCAACTTATAATGTACCCTTCTGGACAGCCAGATTGAAAGGAGTTGAAAAACTTAAAGGAATTCTCTTTTCCGATAAACCTGACGATACCAGAAGATTCTTCTGGCTATATTACAGACCTCTTATCAACGGTATCTTTACAGATTATTATGCCTCTTTGAATAAGAAATAAAATCCTAAAACTAATCCAATTTAAGTACAGGCTCATTTTGACCTGTACTTTTTTTTACGCTATACATGGGTTGGCGCCCAACCCTCTGAAGGGGGGCTTATTCTCTGGATAAGACCCTATCTAAGGAATGTCTCAGCATTAATCCCCCTAGGGGGAAATTACGCTTCCGAGCTTGTCGAGGAAAGCGTGACAGGGGGCATTACATTCAAACAGAATCTTCTGGGAAATGTTATGCTTATATCCTTTTTGTAAACTTTCAGGTTAATGTTACCTTTGCTTCTATGAATATCTCTATAATCCAGTCCGATATAGCATGGGAAGATAAACCCCTCAATTTCAGGAATCTCTCTGACCTGATTTCACCGCTTTTTAACAGAACCGATCTTGTAATTCTTCCTGAAATGTTCAATACAGGATTCTCAATGAATCTGATCGAAATAAGCGAATCACCCGATGGTGAAACATTCATATGGATGAAAACAATAGCTGAAAAGGGAAACTTCGCATTATGCGGAAGCTATATTGTGAAGGAAAACCTAAATTTTTTCAACAGATTGGTATTTGTTTCTCCGGGGAAGGAAGTATGGCATTACGATAAGCGTCATTTATTCAGCTTTGGGGGAGAGGACAAGCTTTTCACGGCAGGTAAATCACGATTGCTCTTCAGTTTCCGGGGAGTTAAAATATGTGCATATATATGTTACGATCTGAGGTTTCCGGTATGGAGCAGGAACAGGGAGGAAAGCGACCTGATCATCTATTCTGCCAGCTGGCCTGAAGTGAGACAGAATGTATGGACAACTCTTTTGAAAGCCAGGGCAATTGAAAACCAATGTTTTGTGGCCGGATCAAACAGAACAGGAACTGACGGTGAAGGTATCAGATATGTTGGTGGTTCGATGATAATCGATCCAAGGGGTGAAGTCATTTCTTCTGCCGGAAGTAGAGAAAATTGTTCAGTTTCCCATGATATATCCCTGACTGAGCTTTCAGGATTCAGGAAAAAGTTCCCTGTTCTGAAAGACATGGATGAATTCACTTTGGATGTTTAATATTTTCTCACACCTCACGCCTCTTTCTCAATTCACACAGCAAAGCAGACTTTGAGAAAAGGATGCCTGTATCGTGAGCTCTGCCGGAACAGTTTCCTCATCCGTCAGATTAAAGGGAAGCGGTTTCTCCTCAAATATCTTTATCTCTTTGGAACAGAAAATACAGCATTTTGTCATGGTAAAGTGGTGTTTGCTTTCTTTAATGGCATCCCGACCCGAACTGAACTTACCGAGGTAGATTCTTTTATTATCATCCGGTAGAAAAGGACATCCTTCTTTATGCACGGCGTGATTCTCATTTATCTGGGGCCTCACAGCCACGTAGTATTTTGCAACCATGTTTGATGTTTTAAGTTTAAATAAGCTTCCCGATCTGAAACCAAACTCTCATTAATGCGATACTAAGTTTTATCCTTTTGATCAAATTGTAGAGTTTTATAGGGTTTATTCATAAATTGTTACCAGGGAACAAAAAAAAATATAGGAAAATAACTGCAAAAAGGGTTGATGGCGTGACGTGTAATGGCGTAATCAACTAACTTTAATAGGGGATAAAATAACAGTTATCTGGTCAGCGATCCACTGTGTTCATGGCAGGGGACTTATTGGGTTGGATCAATTGGGAACCAAGGTGTGGGTAAAGGAATAAGCGGAGATAAAATAGGCTGAGAATAAAGTGCCCGTCCTGCTTAGTGATTTTGTGCAGTAATCTGATATAAGTTGTTCGAGTAATTAATTGTATATCAATTAATTAGTGTTTTATTTGATTTCTTATAAAATAATTAAGAATTCTAGCCAGGTAACATTTTACTACATATTCCGATAAAACATCAGACTTTAATATAAACTTAATTTATAAAATCATGAAAACAGCAAACAAATCATCAGAAGCAACCAGAAATTTTGATCAGTTAATTTCTAAATTCTCGGAAAATGAGATATTAAACATACACGCAATGAGCTGTATACGGGGTGGGAGTGTGGATGGTGAAGGAGATGGTGGGGGATCCGTAATAATTATGCCTAAACCTCCAAAGTAAAAAACTGAATTATCTTATATAGTAAAAGAGCATTGTCTTAAAGTAATGCTCTTTTTTTTTTCTTAAAGTTCAATATTTTTCAGAAATTGTTCCTTGATTAAAATCTTGTATTATTCTTTATGAAAAGGATCATTTTAACCCTTGCTTTTACCTTCTATAGTTTTCATGTTTTATTATTAGGTCAAGAGAAAGACGTATATAACCTCTTTTTGAAATATTATAATTTCTATAATTCTGGAAATTTTTTAAAAGCTGAAGAGGTTTTGTTATTAGTTGTAAATCCCAAAAATAATCCTTCTTCATTTTATGTTTCTGCAGCTTATAATAATCTTGGGGTTGTAAATTTGGCTTTAGGCAATTATGACAAGGCACTCGAGTATAATCTAAAGGCTGAGGCTTTTGTAAATAAGAAAGGCCAAAATTCGCAGGATTTAGCTGATATTTTTAACAATCGGGGGCGTATTTATAACATTAAAAAATCGTATGATGTAGCAATTGAATATCTTGAAAAGAGCATAAGGATCTATCAAAATCTTAGGACAAATAATAAAAATATTCTTTCCAATTTATCATATGCAAATTTAAATATTAGCATAGCATATATTGAAACAAAGAAATATTCATTGGCTCTACAATATCTTGAAAAAAATGTAGTATTAAATTTAAAAAATAACTTATCTGAACTGTCTCTAACATATCTTAATATTGCTAAAACATATGTCAGGTTAGGTAATTCAAAAAAAGCAGAAGAGTATTATCTAAAAAGTATTACAAGTTTTATAAATGAGTACAATAGAGATTATTACAGGTTAGGGGAAGTTTATTTTGATTACGGCATGTTTCTCCAATCAGCAGGAAAACCTATTGAAGCGCTTGATGCTTATCGAAATGCTCTGGCAATATGTTTAAAAAACTATGGAGATAAGCATACACTTGTTTCATTATCTTTTAAGCATATTGGTGACAATTACCTTCTACAAAACAAATTAGATTCTGCTCTTTTTTTTTACCAGAAATCCCTTATCGCTGTAGTAAAAAACTTCAATGATCCAGATATCTTCACTAACCCATCTATCGATTCTTCACTATTTGATATTCGTCTTCTTGACAATCTTAAAAGCAAAGCACAGGCATTGGAGCTTTCCGCCGGTGAGCAGAATGACCCGGCAATCAAACTTAAATACATTACCAAAAGTCTTGAGACTATTGAGCTGGCTCTTCAGCTTATCGACAGGATCAGGAATAATTACTTGTCGGAGGAGAGCCGTATTTACCTGGCTGAAAATGAAAAAGAGACCTATCTTTTTGCAACGCACCTGGCATACAGCTTATATACAACAACTCATGAGAAATCAATGGGAAATAAGATGTATGCCATTGCCCAGAAAGCCAAGGCTGCAATCCTCCGAAATGAGATAACAGGTAATGAACTTCTCAATTCCGCAGCGATTCCCGATTCGCTTCGGGAAAAACAAAACAGGCTTACAGGAAACATTGCCGCATATAACAACCTCATTGTTGAAGAAAACAGGAAAACACTTCCCGACAGCAATAAGATCGCACTTTGGAAAGATGCCCTTTTTGATATGAACCGCGAAAAAGAAAAGGTAACAGGCGCTATGGAAAAAGTTTTTCCGCAGTACCACGATCTCATACGAAAAACCGAACCGGTTCCTCCGGAACAGATTCAAAAGCAATTGAAAAAGGATGAGACTATTGTTGATTACCTTTTGTCAAATCAATATTCAGAAGGGAAAAGAAAGCTGTATATCTTTTTAATTTCAAACGACAATCTCGATTTCCGTGAACTTTGGCTCGATTCCCTTTTTGTAAAAAATGCCGGGGTCATCTGCAAAACAGTGAATCCTTCTACTACTGCCGGTTCGGGGAAAGATAATTTCATCCTCTATACCGGTGCACTTAATTATATGTACCTGAACCTTGTTAAGCCTGTGGAGGATCTGTTTAAAGGGAAGAAGCTCATAATAATTCCTGATGAGGAGATCGGCTGGCTTCCGTTTGATGAATTACTGAAAAGCAAGCCGGAAAAAGATCAAACTGATTATGAAGGACTTCATTACCTTATTAATGATTACACATTTTCCTACGGTTATTCATCATCGCTGATATTCAGCAAAAACAGGAGCTCATTGAGAGATGCAAAGGTGCTTGCATTCTCCCCCGGTTACCTTAATGAATCTTTGAACGGCAGCGCGATATCCTCGCTTTATGGTGCCGGTGATGAGATAACCACAATCTTTAAATGGTTCGGAGGTAAGAACTTTAGCGGTGAAAATGCCACGAAAGTAAATTTTATCTCTGCATTGCACGAACCTGCTATTTTTCACCTGGCTATGCATTCCATGCCGGACAGTGTAAACTCAAAATATTCTTACCTGATGTTCGATACTCACAACCTGTCGCCGGATGACGGGAAACTTTATAATTATGAAATAAGCCTTTCCAGGGTAAATTCACCAATGGTTGTCCTCAGCGCCTGCAATTCCGGCACAGGGACATTATACTCTGGTGAGGGATTGATGAGCCTTGCACGCAGCTTTACTCTTGCAGGAGCCTCATCGGTGATAAAAACAGCGTGGGAGATAAATGATGAATCGAGCGCAGCCATAATAAAACGATTTTATTTCCATCTGTCAAAAGGAAAAGAAAAAAATGAGGCAATGCGTCTGGCAAAGCTTGAGTACCTGAAAAACTCTTCACCTGCATTTAAAAATCCTTACTACTGGGCAGCTTATGAAGTACTTGGAGATAACACGCCTGTTGCAAGAAATATTTCCGGGATATTAATTATTTCAATTCTTGTCCTGATAGGTTCAGCCGGCTTGTTGCTTTTCTATTTTAAACTGCGAAGGATCTTCTCCGAACGCTCCCGGTAGAAGCCGTCTGATCCGGCAAGATATTTAAAGCATTCTGCAGCTTTCCCTTTATTTGCAGTTTTAAGATATGTGAGGCCCAGATACCATCTGGCTTCCTTTCCATATTCGCCTGAAGTGTTTGTAACTCCGGCAAGCATGTTTATTGCCTGATCATAATTCCCCAGGGCAAGATTTGATAAGCCTAAGAAAAATTGAGCTGAAAGAACAGAGGGATCTTTCTGTAATGTATTGGCAAATCCTATTGCAGCTTGCTGGTATTTTCCTGTTTTATAACTCTCGATGGCTATAGAATAGTTATAATTTTCGCTGTTATCCAGACTCCTTGTCACAGTTGAAAGAGCTTCAAACGGTTTATAATATGAACTGAAAAGTTTTTCAGGATTTGAAGAGGGTAGAAGAGCTCGTATAAGTATGAAAACGCTAATCAATGCGGCAGCGGAGAGTGATATGTATCGTACGAAGAGGCTTCTTCCTGAACTTTTCTTACTCTCGTCGTTCAGAGTTTTCACAGGTGTCCTTTCGGTATTGTTTATCGCCCCGGTTATAAAATCTCTGATCTCTTCTGTTTTAGGATCCCTTATACCAATCTTCTGTTTTTTCTCATGCCATTCCTTAACCCACTCAGCTGTTATGTCATTAAGTTTATTATCGTTTATCTCCTGTTTAATAAATTTTATTTCTTCATTTATGTTCTCTTCCGAACCATCACATGAAAATACGTCCCTTATAAATTTCTTATTTTCCTTATTTTCCGAAACGTTTTTATTATAGTCATAGATCATCTTCTTAACAGCTTCCCTTGTACCTGAAAAAGCAGGATCGTTTTTCACGTCCTCAAGGTCAAACCGTCCCTTCATGAACTGGCTGATGGTGTCAAACAGAGCTGAATCGCTATTGTCAGCCATCAGGTCATTTTCAAAACCACTAATTGCCGGTTTGTTGTTAATATTTATGATTCGTTTGTTCATTTATCGTCAAATCCTTATTTCTTTTGCTGGTTGCTGGTTACTTGTTACTGTTGCTGGTTGCTGGTTACTAGTTACTGGTTCGTGTTTTTAATTACTTGTTGCCTTTCCGAAGTTTATAGTTTTTAATTAATAGTATAGAGTTTAGTGTTTAGGGTTTAATTATTCTCAACATTTTCCTTTTTCCTTTTGTCTTTTGTCTTAACCCTGTGCCCTGTGCCCTTAATGTACCACTTCCCTCGCCGCCATCTCGGTGCTTTTTATCCGCATAAAATCCGGATGTTTCTTCACTTTCTCAGTCAGTTCACTCTGAGCTTCACATTTTTTCTTCCTCACATAACCATAGGTATAGCCAAGATTATCTGCAATCTCCTGTGGTGATACTTCCTGCCAGTATAGTCTCAGTATCTTTTTGCTTATTGGATCGAGAGTCTCAAAAACTTCGTGGAAAATCTCTTCATACAATCGGTGATCCATCGTTTCTGTAAAATCTTTTTCGATTTCCGGTTCAGATCTCTTTGAAAGGTAATTCGATGCTGCCTGTTGTTTATCAAGGACAGTTTTCCAGAGATGTTCGCACACACAATAGAGAAACGTCTTGAATTTACAGGTAAGGGCAAACTGCCTATTGTCGAGTTTTTCGAGCATTATTATAAGACCATCCTGAAAGATATCACGTGCATCTTCATTGGTGCCGCCCTTCTGGTAAACCATCAGCCTTATCATTGGCATATACCTGTCGGAAAGATAATGCACAACATAGCTCTGACGGTTTCTCAGGCATTCGATGATCTCATTATCAGTGTACTCTTTCACCGAAAATATTAATTTATGCAGATTCCTTTTATAACAATTCAAATATACTCATTTTTTTAATTCACAACTGTTTAATATGGATTGCCAATTGGTAATAAGGAATAAAATAAAAATATCCTTGAGGTAACAATTTTCTTACTATTCCTATTAACCTTATGTTTTGATCCTTACTATACGAAGAAGTTAATGTAATGAATTGATAATGTGTGCTTTGTTGATTTATCAAAATGGGATCGACAGAGTAGTTCTTCATTTTATTGATGCAGTGAAAGTAAAGAAGACAAATAAAAATAAGATAATTATGAGGTCTGAAAATTCTCCCGACTATCTTAACAGCCGCTTCGGAAAAGAGGTGGAAGAACAATTCAACAATTCAGGCGATCTCTTTTGCCGGTCAATAGAGAATGCTGATGGTGTCCCATATCAACTCGTTTTCGGTTCCGATATCGGTGAGGGCAACTTCATGAATGTTGGATATGGAGTTAAACAACTTTTTGGTGTGCCTCCTGCAGAATTCACAGAAAAACTTTTTCTCCGGATGATTGAAAAGGTTGTTCCGCTCTATGAAGGTATCCCAGTAAATCCTGCCGAGTGTCGCGATAAAATTATCTGCAGGGATATTCCCAGGTACAAGGCAGAGATTCTTATTACAACAGCCCTCGGGGAGCAAAAATGGATCAGGGACAGCTCAATACCTGTTATCGATGATAAAACGGGTAAGGCCACTGGTCTGTTTGGCATATTCTTCGACATTAGTGAACATAAACAAACCTTGTTACAGCTTGAAAAGGCACTTGAAAGGGCAACAGAAAGCGATCGTTTAAAAACGGCATTTCTTAATAATCTTTCTCACGAGATAAGGACGCCTTTGAATGCCATAGTAGGATTCTCAACCCTTCTTGGTGAACCGGGACAGGTACCCGGGAGCCGAATGGAATTTATGGAAATTATAACTCACAGTTCCGATCATTTGCTGGAAATCGTCGACGATGTTTTAGAGATCTCCAAAATTGAAGCAAAGATTGTGAGGCTTATAAAAAAGGAGACAAATCTGACGCAGATGCTGCAAAGAGTTTACGACAGGTTCAAACCTGCCGCAGATGAAAAGGGTATCATTTTACGGTATGATGTAAAAGTGAATGAGGATGAAACTGTAATTTTTACAGATGGTTACAAACTTTTTCAGTCACTTACAAACCTTCTGAGCAATGCAGTAAAGTTCACCAATAAAGGCAAAATTGAATTCGGATACAGTATAAAGGAGGATAAGATTGAATTCTATGTTACGGATACTGGAATCGGAATAGGTATTGAACATCAGCCGCATATCTTTAAACCCTTTTACCAGGCGGAGAGTAGCAGCACAATGCGGTCGGAGGGAACAGGTCTGGGATTGCCGATTGCAAAAGCATACATAGAATTGCTTGCAGGGGAAATATGGTTCAATTCGGAACCAGGGGAAGGGTCGGTTTTTTGTTTTAATATACCTGATACGAGGATAAAGACCAGGTAAGCCATTTTGACTCTTTTTAATTATTGGTTCCCTAGTCTTATAGCTCTGCAATAAGCGATAACCACGGTTTCATCCAATCTCAGCTTTCTCATTCTTTAACCTTGACAATTTTACTTCGCCTACCTCATAAATTGTGATAATGATTGAGAAATCTGATAAAAGAAACTCCAAAGTAGCAAATGAGAAGAAGATCAACTATCTTTGTAATATAGAACCAAATGTTTGCATAACTTTAAAGTAATTACCTATGAAAGCCGGGAAAGGAGCAAAAGATTTTCCTATTGTCTGCGTTGGAGGTTCGGCCGGAGGATTGGATGCATATATCAGGTTACTACAGAATCTGCCTGCCGATATGGGAGTTGGAATTGTAATTGTTAATCATACAAGATTAGTAGCTACGATGCTCCATGAGATTCTTCCGAAGCATACAAAGATGCCTGTTGAGCTGATCACTGAAAAACTGGATATCAAACCCAATCATGTGTTTATTATACCTGAAAATCGCGACTTGCATATTCTGGGAGATGAGTTCCGGTTAAAGCCTATATCAAAGCCGCGGGGTTGGCCCGATGTTATCACGGTTTTTCTGCGTTCATTAACTGAGAACTGGAATGGCAAACTCATCGCTGTTATTGTATCCGGTTTTGATGGTGATGGTTCAGAAGCTTTGTGCGGCATAAAAGAGGTAGGTGGCATTACAATTGCACAAAAGCCTGATACAGCCGCACAACCTGAAATGCCGAAAAGCGCAATATCAAGCGGTTGTATTGATTTTGTTCTTTCACCTGAAGAGATCGCCAGCAAAATTAAACAAATTGCCAAGACGGTCTGATTGGACATCAGCAAAAAATTTTCTCAATTTATTATTTTGTTCTAACTTTGGATAAGGACTCAGCCTGAAAGAATTGAAAAATTATCATTTATTCAATATACAGGGTTGATTTGATTATTATTCTTTTACTCCTTCAATTTCAATTCCTTCATATTTTAGCGATGCTCCCCAGTAGCTGCCGAGGTACTTGTTTCTGAAGTCAAAGGGTATTTTTTCACAAGCTGTCTCAGATATTCATTGCCTGGCAGGAACAGCATTTTGAGTACCGGCAATTGACCCTTGGGATTTCCGGAACCGGATTTTAAAGAGTAAATAACCCGAAAATGGCAAAATATTTACTCATGGTATCGGAAAAATCTTTTCTTTTAAATAAATTTATGGAACTTTTATAACATTAATTATACTGTAAAACTTAAATATATTTCATCACTTAAAAACATCAGTTGTGGGAACCAACAATCGTCGTGAATTCCTGAAAAAGAGCATAATTGGCGTTTCCGGAGCCGCTTTATTTCCATCAAATCTCAAAGTACGGTTTGGGGAAGAGTCATTTAAAAGTGGTCAGCCTGAATTGCCATTCCGGGTACTTGGTAAAACAGGTATCAAAATTCCCCTGATAAGTATGGGTACGAGCAGTGCAACTGCATCAGGCTTTGTCAGAGCAGCTTATGAAGCCGGAATAAAACTGTTTTTTTCTGCTACCTATTATGGTGAAGGAAACAATGAAAAGCTTGTAGGAGAGGGGTTGAAAGGACTTCCACGCGATAGCTTTGTAGTTGGCACAGCTGTTCCACCCGATGGCCTGGATATGCGTACAGGGAAATTTCTTAATCCGTTTGACCCGCAGGCTTATATCAAAAAAGCTGAAGAAAGTCTCAACCGCTTTGGCATTGATTATGTAGATTTCTTCCTCTTTCCCTTCGCTGGAAAAAGGGAAATGGTTCTCAATGAAGGTGTTTTAAAAGCTTTGGAACAACTGAAAAAACAGGGTAAAACCAGGTTTGTCGGGATTGCTTCCCACAGTGATACGGTGGAAGCCCTTCAGGCCGCTACTGATTCCGGGGTTTATGATTTAGCAATGATTGCTTATAATTATAAAACAACTGAAAAAGAATCTTTAAATGCAGCAGTAACAAAAGCAAATAAGGCAGGGATTGGAGTCGTTGCCATGAAGACAACTGCGGGAGCCTTTCGCGAGAAGTCAGGTCCTCCGCTTAATACGAATGCTGCATTAAAATGGGTGCTTCAGAATGAAAATATATCATCTGTGGTGTCAGGGATGTCATCGCTCGAAGAGCTGCAGAAAAACCTGTCAATGATACAAAACCTTAAAATGTCTGATCAGGAATTAAAAGATTTAAATCTGGCTGACCTTAATTCAGAACCCGGGCTTTATTGCAGACAATGTAAGAACTGTATTCCCCAGTGCCCCCATAACCTTGATATACCCACTATAATGAGGAGCTACATGTATGCCTATGGATACAAAAATACGGCACAGGCATGGCACACTCTTGCAGGAGTTGACATTTCAGGCAAACCCTGCGAAAAATGCAGTACCTGCAGTGTAACCTGCACCGCCGGTTTCAATATCAGGAATAAAATCATTGATATCTTACGGTTGAAAGATATTCCTAAGGATTTCATCCTTGCGTAGTTTAATATTAGCTTTGCAATAAATCATAGTTACTGAAACCCATGAAAAATGTCAGATCATCAGCCTGGTTTCTTGTTGCAATAATAACTTGCCTGCTGTTTTTATCATGCAAGAATGAGCTATCTTCTTCAAGTGATTTTCTGATCAGGGTTGATAGTGTCCGGGCTCCGCTTTCAGTCAGCTCAGGAACTTCTTTTGACGTAGAATTTTTCGGAACTGTAGGGTATGATGAATGTAATAGCTTTAAAACATTCAATAAAGTTAATAATAACAACAAAATTATAATTGAAGCCTGGGGTACTTACGATAAGACAGATGGGACATGTCTGCCAGGACTGGTATTGCTTGATGGCCAGAAACTGAATTTAACAATTGAGTTTCCCGGTACTTACAATATTGTAATAAAAGAACCTGAAAATTTTGTCATTATCCGGCAAATTACTGTGAATTAAGTATTTCCAACAACGAATTTTCTTTTTTTCCGAATTAGCTTAATCGATAATTGTTGGATAGACAGTGTACGGCATGCATTGCTATATGAGCAGAGCAATGCAACATTATTATTTTTTTACTGTCTTTGAAGATGTAAAAACCACAATAAACACCAGTCAGATATTAACCAGGTGGCATCAAATTAAACCAAAGATATTATCCTGATGAAAAAGCTCTTTTATCTTCTCTCATTTTTGGTGATAACATTTGCCTGTGTCTATCAGAAACCGGAAAAAGAGGAAATAAAATTTATCAATAATGCAGTTAAAAGTGCAAAAATTGCAAATAAGCTGCTGATAATTGAATTCTGGACACCTGAATGTGCTCCCTGTATCAGACTTAAGCACGACATATTTGAGAATCAAAAAATCGGTGAATTTCTGAATGAAAATTTTGTCCAGGTTAATGTATCTTCCTCTGATTCAGTTTATAAACCTCTCTGGAAACATTTCAATCTTAATGATCAGAGCTCCGTGATCTTCATGGATAAAAATGGAAATGAGATTGACCGCACCTTAAGTTATGATGGGAACAGGGATGCTTATTTGAACTTCCTGCAGGATGTTTCGGAAGGAAGGAATTTGTACAGTGTGGTATTCTCGACTTACAAGAAGGATACATTGAATGTTACAAGTAACTATATACTGGCAAAAAAACTCTTGTTCAGGTATCAGATAAAAGACGCCGTTAAACTGTTTAACAACGTTATTATATATGATCCATATAATAAATGCGGACACAAATCAGAGTGTGAATTTAGAATTGCAGAAAGCCAATTGATACTCACCGCCACGACGCTTTAACCTGCTGATCTAAGAATGCCACGTTACAAAATCAGATATTCATTCCAAATGTTAATATTTCTTAATGTTTATTAATCGGCAGCTGAACTTGTTTGTAGTGAGGTTTTAAGCCTTATCTTTGTCGGCGATTATTTCAAAAAATGTTATGTTAAGTTAACTTGACCAGACAGATAATCCGGAAGACAATCTTTCCACTTAAAAACTTAAAATAACTAAACATAAGTATTCGCACTTTAAAATTAATACACAGAATTAAATGAGAACTACTTTTTTAAAGATTTGTTTGATGACAATTGTTTTGGTATCGTGCAGCCACACAAAGCAAAACAACGCTGCAAATAAAATAATTAAGGATTATTCGGTGCTCACTATGGTTCCGAAAACTGTTACTGTTCACCAGGATTTCCCGGCTACAATTCAGGGACAGCGTGTTATTGAAATACGACCAATGATAAATGGATATTTACTGGAGATATATGTCAATGAAGGTGATCATGTAAAGAAAGGCCAGCTTCTTTTCAGGATAAACAATCCCCAGTATGAACAAGAAGTGCTAACTGCAAAAGCAAGCATTAACAGTGCGGTTGCAAATGTTAATTCTGCCAAGATGGAAGTTGAGAAGGTCAAGCCACTTGTTGAAAAACAGATTGTAAGCGAATTCAGGCTGCAATCTGCCGAATTGACTCTTCAGACAAAAGAAGCCGCTCTCGAGCAGGCTAAGGTTGCGCTGGCTAATGCTGAAACTAATGAGAATTATACTGTTCTAAAAAGCCCGCAGGATGGTATCATTGGGATGATCCCTTATAAAACAGGCGCTCTTGTGGGCAGCAATAGTTCAGAAGCATTGACCACCCTTTCGGATATCAGCGAAGTTTTTGCATATTTTTCATGGAACGAAAAACAGTTGCTCGATCTGCTCTCTGATTCTCATGGAACAACTATAGAAGAAAAAATGAAGAATATGCCGGCGGCAACTCTTATTCTTTCCAATTCAGCAAAATATCCTCTGACCGGACGGATTGAAATGGCAAGCGGACTTATTTCAACAGAAACCGGTTCTGCTACCTTCAAAGCTGTATTCTCTAATCCCTTAGGATTACTGAGAAGCGGATCAAGTGCAACTATCAGTATACCTGAAGTTAAAGACAGTATTTACATTGTTCCGCAGAGTGCAACATATGAATTACAGAATAAACGATTCATTTATACCGTAGGTCAGGATAATAAAGTGACTGCCAAACCAATAATTTCATCTCCGAGTGATGACGGTAAATATTTCTTTGTAACAGAAGGCCTCTCAGCCGGAGACCGCGTTGTTATCGAAGGAGTTAGTTCGCTGAGGGACGGGACAATAATAATTCCAAAGGAGACAACGGCCGTAAGTTATTCCGGCAAAATTAACTAGTTGATTTTACAGAAATAGTAAACAGATGTTTAAAAAATTTATAGAGCGTCCGGTTCTCAGCACTGTTATTTCAATCATAATTGTTATGATCGGAATACTGGGTCTTATAGAATTGCCAGTTGAGCAATATCCTGATATAGCTCCTCCTACGGTTCGCGTTTCAGCTAACTATGCCGGAGCTAACGCTGAAGTGGTTCTCAACAGCGTCATTATACCTCTTGAGGAACAAATAAATGGTGTGGAAGGAATGACTTATATGACCTCGAGCGCCACCAATGACGGTATGGGCTCAATCAATGTCTTTTTCAAAGTTGGTGCCGATCCGAATATGGCAGCTGTTGATGTTCAGAACAGAGTCGCTTCTGCCTCCGGGATATTGCCCGCTGAAGTGACAAGGGCCGGTGTGTCGGTACGAAAACAACAGACTAGCATGTTGCTTATTACTGCGCTTTACAGTGATAATCCTGCTTATGATCAGCTCTTCCTGCAAAACTATGCCGAAATAAATCTTTCCCCAAAACTGAAGAGGGTAAACGGGGTAGGAAGCGCAGGCGCCTTTGGTTCTATGCTTTATTCAATGCGAATCTGGCTGAAGCCCGATTTAATGTCGGCATATGGCCTCATGCCTAATGATGTTATCTCAGCACTTAACGACCAGAGTATTGAAGCAGCACCTGGAAAATTCGGTGAAAATGGTGATCAGAGTTTTCAGTATGTAATCAGGTATACAGGAAAACTTAAAACTGTCGGGGAGTTTGAAAATATAATTATTAAATCAAATGATAACGGCCACTTCCTCAGGCTGAAAGATGTGGCGAGAGTGGATCTTGGCGCCCAGTCGTACAACAGTGATATGCTCGTTAATGGTAAACCTGCAACCAACATTGCTATAAGCCAGACACCTGGGTCAAATGCCAGGGATGTAATTCAGAATTCACTGGCAGTACTTGATGAAGCTTCAAAATCTTTCCCTGCAGGAGTACATTATACAAACATGGTGAATGCCAATAAGTTTCTTGATGCATCAATTGAAAAGATCTTAAGAACGCTTTTGGAAGCATTCCTTCTGGTATTCATTGTGGTCTACCTTTTCCTCCAGGATTTCCGTTCCACGCTAATTCCGGCAATCTCTGTGCCTGTGGCTATTATTGGAACGTTCTTCTTCTTATACCTTTTTAACTTCAGTCTTAACCTTCTTACACTTTTTGCAATGCTGCTGGCTATCGGTATAGTGGTGGACGATGCAATAGTTGTAGTAGAGGCTGTTCATGCCAAGCTTGACCAGGGATATACTTTATCGCGAAAAGCATCCGTAGATGCCATGAGTGAAATATCAATAGCAATCATTTCTATAACACTGGTAATGGCTTCGGTATTTATTCCGGTCACATTTATTTCAGGATCTTCGGGGGTCTTTTATAAACAATTTGGTATAACTCTTGCTATCGCAATTATCATTTCTGCCGTTAATGCACTTACTCTTAGCCCTGCTCTCGCTGCAATATTTCTGAAGCCGAAAAATAAGGAAATAAAAAAACAGGGAGGATTGAATCAATTCTTTAATTTGTTTAATGCAGGATTCGATGCTTCAAGAGAAAAGTATATTCAGACTGTGACATTTCTGTCAAGCAAAAAATGGATTGTTATTGCAGGAGTGTTTATTTTCAGCTGCGGTCTCTATGTTCTGATGAAAACAACACCGTCAGGTTTTGTACCGGAAGAGGATATGGGTACAATCTTTGTAAACATAAGCCTGCCTCCGGCATCTTCACTTGAGCGTACTACTGTAATTGCAAATAAGGTAGACAGTATCGTGCGTACCATACCTCAGGTAAACAATGTGTTGCGTATGTCGGGACAAAGCATGATAGCAGGCGCCGGAAGCTCGTATGCGATGGTAATTCTCGAACTGAAGAACTGGAATGACAGGAAAGGGGTCACAAATAAAGATGTTGTTGCATCTATATTTAAAAAGACTGCAGGGATCAGGGATGCAGTTATCATGCCATTTTCAACTCCTACCATAAATGGATTTGGAATGAACAGCGGATTTTCCTTTGAGCTTCAGGACAAAGGGGGCCACACAATAGCTCAATTTTATAAAGTGGCACAGGATTTTCTGGCAGCACTGAATAAACGCCCTGAAATTCAATTTGCTTCTACCTCTTTTAATCCGAATTTTCCGCAGTATCTTTTGAGTGTGAATGTACCTAAGATTAAAGAGGCCGGAATAAATGTCAGCGATGTTATGACGGCTATGCAGGGGTATTTCGGAGGTATCTATGTAAATAATTTCAATCAGTTTGGGAAACAGTATCGTATTATGATTCAGGCCGATGCAGGCTACAGGAAGAATGAGGAGGGTCTGAACAAAGTTATGATCCGTACCGGAAAGAATATGATGGCTCCGATAACTGAATTTATTTCAGTTACAAAAACTTATGGTCCCGAAAGTATTTCCAGGTTTAACCTGTTTACTTCAATGTCGGTAAATGGAGCTCCGAATAAAGGAATTGGTTCAGGAGAAGCTATCATGGCGATTAAGGAGGTAGCTGCGCAGACTCTGCCTCAGGGTTACGGTTTTGAGTTTTCAGGTATAAGCCGTGAGGAACAAAACAGCGGCACCCAGGCCATTTATGTCTTTATCCTGAGTCTTCTCTTTGTCTACTTCCTGTTAAGCGCACTTTATGAAAGTTACCTGTTGCCATTTGCAGTTTTGCTCTCATTACCGGTCGGACTTTCAGGAACTTTTGTTTTTGCCAAGATCTTTGGTATTGACAACAATATCTACATGCAGATTTCTCTTATTATGCTTATCGGTCTCCTTGCCAAAAATGCAATTCTTATTGTAGAATTTGCATCAACACGAAGAGAAAAGGGCATGTCCATTGTAGAGGCTGCCACAGAAGGAGCAAAAGCCAGATTAAGGCCAATTTTAATGACATCACTGGCATTTATCTTTGGAATATTTCCTTTGATGTTAGCAGTAGGAGCCGGTGCGAACGGAAATAAATCAATAGGTACCTCAGCAGTCGGGGGAATGTTATTTGGTACCGCATTTGGTATCCTGGTTATACCTGTTTTATTTATTATTTTCCAGACTCTTCAGGAAAAAGTGAGCGGGAAAAAGGACATTGCAGTTGATTCAAACAAAGAAATAATTAATGCACAAAATTGATTATTATGTATTTACAAAATATTATAAAATCCCGGATTTCTTACTTCTGCTTATTGCTATTGATAGTTTTTCTCGGGTCCTGCAAGATACTGCAGCCATATAAACAACCCGATATCCTGTCGGAAGAAAAACTTTTCAGAGATCTGGCAATTAACGATAGTTCGAGTATTGCGGATATTCCATGGAGGAGCCTTTTCACTGACAAACTTTTACAAAATCTGATTGAAGAAGCGATCAATAATAATCCCGATTTGCAGATAGCAACTGCGCGGATGAAAAAGGCAGAAGCCGGACTGAGGCAAAGCAAGGCTGCTTTCTTCCCCACTTTAAGTGCTTCTGCAAATGCTTCATTTCAAAGCAATAATGCCACTCTTCCGGGAATTCCCGAGTCATACATGTTTTATGGTGCAACCAGCTGGGAAGCTGATATCTGGGGTAGATTAAGAAGTGCAAGACGTGTCAGTCTCTCTTTATTCCTTGAAAGTGAAGCCTACAAGAGGGCAGTTCAGACCAGGTTAATTGCCAATGTAGCAGCAAGTTATTATACATTACTGGCTTTTGATGCAAAACTCCAGGTAACTGAAAAGACCATTGAATATCGCAATTCAGATGTGGAGACGATGAAACTGATGAAAGATAACGATCTTGTAACAGGAGCTGACCTTGTTCAGAGTCAGGCAAATCTTTTTTCTGCTAAAGTTACAATTCCGGAACTAAAACAGAGCATCTACGAAACAGAGAATGCACTAAGTGTATTACTGGGAAGAAACCCTGGTCCGATTGTACGCAGTACACTATCCGAACAGGAGATCTCTTCAAATCTGAAAACAGGTATTCCAGCTCAGTTGCTGGCTAATCGCCCTGATGTCCAGGAAGCCGAATATCAGTTCAGGTATGGGTTTGAAATGACAAATGTGGCACGAAAATATTTTTATCCCTCTCTTACTCTTACAGCCACAGGAGGACTAACTTCAACCGACGTGTCCAAAATGTTCAATGCCTCATCAGTATTCTGGAATATTGTCGGTGGATTGACTCAGCCGGTATTTAATCAGGGACAAAACAGACAGCGACTAAGGATTGCACAGGCTAACCAGGAGGAATATCTTATTGCTTTTAAACAAACACTTTTAACAGCAGGTCAGGAAGTCGTGAATGCTCTGCATGGCTATCAGAATGCAACTGAGAAAATCTCATTAAGGGCGAGCCAGATTGAGTATCTGGAGAAATCAGTCGATTTTACTATGGAGTTACTTAAATATACTTCATACACAAACTATACCGATGTGTTAACCTCCGAAGTTAACCTGTTATCTGCGCAGCTCAATAGTATCAATGATAAACTTCAACAACTGGATGCAGTTGTTTCATTATACGAAAGTCTCGGAGGGGGCTGGAAGCATTAACACGAAAAAACAGAATTCCGGCATCATATTATTATTACTTTATCTTTGAAGGAGAATAGACACCTAAAATGTCAGTGTAATGACAAAATTTAGATCAATATTTGTATCTGTTCTGGGAGATATAGACCAGATTGGTTCGGATAGATATTTTATAATAACTACATGTTTTATAACATCGGTTTTTTTGATGTTACTATGTGGTTTTCACATGATTATAAACCTTAAAATAGCACCGGTCATTATTGCCGGCTCCAGTTCTATAGTTATTTTGGGTCTCTATTTTCTGGTTAGATTTGGTACTTGCCTTTATATCCCAAAGCTTATTCTGAGTGCATTGGGTTTAGTGATGCTTGACCTTACTTGGTATTCCAAATTTTTATCTAACGGTCCAGTCCTTTTCTTTATATTAATACTGGGGGCTCTTATCCTTTGGGTATGGGAAGGAAAATCTTTAGCTATTCTCATGGCATTGTATTTTTTGAATATTGCAGTATTGTTTGTAATAGACTATAATGCTCCTGAAGTTCTATTCAGATATCCTGATAATAAAATAAGAAGCTTAGACATTTTTTTAAGCTTCCTGTTTTATTCCTTACTTATGATTTTTCTGTTATGGGTTATTAAGAAAGACTTTATTAGGCAGAAAGAGCGTGCTATCAGATCTGATAAGCTGAAATCTGCTTTTCTTTCTAATATGTCACATGAAATAAGGACGCCTATGAATGCAATACTTGGTTTCAGTGAACTTCTTGAAAAAGAAAATGATTATGTAAAAAAGCATCAGTATATCAATATCATCAGAAATAGCGGAAACAATCTTCTTAAATTAATAAATGATATTATTGATCTGTCAAAGATTGAAGCCGGTGATATGCATTTGAGCTATTCCAGTTTCAATATCCGTGATATGTTTACAGAGATAAAAGATATTTATTCCCTGGAATTATTAAGGTTGGAAAAGTCTGATATCCATTTTGATTACTTTCTTCCCGATGGAGATTTTATTATTCAATCAGAACCGATAAGGTTAAAACAGGTCTTATTCAATTTACTTAATAATGCTGTGAAGTTTACATCAAGAGGTTCAATTACTTTTAGTTGTGAAAAGAAAAGAGGTGAACTTCTTTTTTCCGTTTCCGACACCGGTACCGGTATTCCGGAAGAAGATCAGAAAAAAATATTTGAACGGTTTTTAAAGTTTAACTATGAAGGATTAAATAATGAAGGATCGGGTATCGGACTATCTATTGTAGAGAGAATTGTCGGAATGCTTAACGGACGTATATGGCTTAAAAGTGAATCAGGAAAGGGTACTACTTTTTACTTTTCAATACCTTATGTCTCCGGCACAGTCAATTCAAAAAGCTTATAAACAACTATAAATAATAGTAATATGAAATCTGCTTACGGCCTTAAATATTTTGGGTTGAATTTTTCCTCTGAGAACATAGTAGCAGTGTTAATCAATGCTAAATGAGAATAAGCCTGAGGAAAATTACCCAGCAACTTTTTTGTTGAGAAATCAATATCTTCACTGAAAAGTCCCAGGTGATTCCCATAGCTTAAAAGTTCTTCAAAAATATTTTTTGCTTCTTCCTTCATACCTATTCTGAAAAGAGCCTGAATAAGCCAGAAGGTACAAATGGTAAATGATGATTCTGGTTTTCCAAAATCGTCGGGATTTATATAACGATAGACCAATCCGTTATAAAAAAGCGCATTTTTAACTGCCATTACTGTTTTTTGATATTTCAGGTCATCAGCAGAAATAAAATCATATTCTGCCATGAGCAGTAACGATGCATCAAGATATGAATTATTATAAGTCTGGGTGAATGTTTGAAGCTCTTTGTTCCAACCTTTACTAAGTACATCTTCTTTAATGTCGTCGGCAATGCCTCTCCAGGTCTCCATATAGTATGGTTGATTAAGTAATTGCGCTATTTTTGAAGCCCTGTCCATAGAAACCCAACTCATTACTTTTGAGAAAACAAAGTGTTTTTCATCACTCCGTATTTCCCATATACCCTTATCAGGCTTTTCCCAGTGAGTGGATACTGTAAGAGAAATGTTACGAACAATCTCCCACATATCTTCAATTTCATCCAATGTACCCGGGAAAAATTCATAGTACTGGTAAATGACATTCAGCAAATAGCCAAAGATATCATTCTGTTTCTGATAAAACGCTGCATTTCCTATTCTTACAGGTTTTGAGTTCTCGTAACCAGCCAGGTGCGGGAGATTTATTTCGGTAAGATCACGTTCTCCTCTAATACCGTACATCACCTGGAATGAATCGTTCTTTGATTTAAGAATTCCCTTAAGGTAAACAAGGAACATCTGAGCGGACTTGTAATGCCCCATCTTTAACAATGTGTCTATAGACATAGAGGCATCGCGCAACCAGCAGAAGCGGTAATCCCAGTTACGCTCATGACCGATAGTCTCGGGAATACTCGTAGTCAGAGCTGCCAGTACAGCTCCGGTCGACTGGAATGACATAATTTTTAATACCAGTAAGCTTCTTATTATTTCTTCTGTATATTTTCTAAACTTTTTTGAGTGATTAGTCCAGTTAAGCCAATAAACTTTGGTTCGCTGGAATTCCATATATACCCTGACAATATCAATGTCAATCAGTTTTTGGTTGTACGATATCAGAAAAAACTGGTGCTTTGTAAGAATAATCTCATTCGAACAAAGGACATCATTGAAGTTTAATCCGGTATAGAGATAGATGCAATCGGTCGGCGTCTTCTTTGAGTAGGTCTTAATATAATTCTCTTCAATTATATTTGAAACTTTCTCCCTGGCATAGTTAAATGCAGGCGAATACCTGACTTTGAAAGCCGGAGTACCTGAGACCAGTTTTATATATCGATAAATTTCAGCAGGAGCAAAATAGTCATTTTCACCTAGTTTATAACGTGGCATAAAATCAATAGCTTCAAATGTGCCATCAGATGATTTGAATTCTGTGCATAAAACATTTGTCCGGTACAGGTACTTTTGTGAAATAATATACTTGTCATCAACAACAATTTCAAAGGATCCTCCTATCTTATTATCAATTAGCTTCGCGAATATTGAAGGAGAATCGAAATCGGGCAGGCAACACCAGTCAAGGCTTCCTTTATCCGAAATAAGCGCTGCACTCCGGCAATTGCCAATTACACCATAATTGAGATTGTTCATATAAATATTTCAAAATCTGTTTCGTAACTTTTTTCTACTGAAGATGAAAGTTGTATCTATAAGGTATTGCAAATATACTATTGATTTTTTGTAAACTAAGATGTCTTTGGCGAAGATGCATGATCAAAAATCCTTTCTCAAAACAATTATTTAATAAATTTGTTTAATTCTATATAATCATTGTGACACTTAACGGGAACAGATCGTATCCTCTCATTGTTTAAACTCCATGGATAACAGAATAGAAGCAGAAATAAATGAAAAATTCAGAAGTGCTACAAACAGATTGGTACTCCTAGACTATGACGGAACACTCGTAAACCATACAACAGAGCCTGAAACTGCCAGAATTTCTGAACGAATATCGGACATCATTAGAAAGCTTATTGACAGTCCACACACAAAGATATTTATTATAACCGGCAGAGGCCCGAGGGATATTGATTCATTTTTAGACCATATTCCAATAAACATTATAGCAGAGCATGGAGCTATAATAAAAGATGGCGGAGTTTGGAAAAATCAGATAAATGATGATGTTTTATGGATAAAAACAATAATTCCTGTTCTGAATGAGTTTACTGTTAAATGTCCTGGATCTTATATCGAGGAAAAGAAGTTCTCTTTAACATGGCATTACAGGAATGCCGAACCCCACCTTGGATACATGTGTTCAAGGGAATTGATTCATCTTCTCAAGAAAGTAATACTGCCTTATAATTTGAAAATCCTTGATGGTAATAAAGTTGTTGAAATACTTATGAATGAAACAGGAAAGGGTAACGCAGTAAAAAAGTTGCTGGAGAAAGATAGTTATGATTTTGTTCTGTCAATTGGAGATGATGCAACGGATGAGGAGATGTTTGAATTCTTTTTGAATAATCCGAATGCATTTACAATTAAGGTGGGGGAAGGAACTACTTGTGCGAGATATCAGCTTCAAAGTATCAGTAATGTTGAGTCCCTGTTAAAAAAGTTGTCAATATGAGATTAACAATTTCATTTATACTTTCAATATTTTTCGCTGTCGGTCTGGTAGCAATTGGATTCACCTTTTACCAGAGCTCAACTGAAAAAACGAAACTAAATGGTGAGCTGGAATTGCGTACATTACAGGTTGCAAAAGAAATAGGTCACAGCGATTCTCTATTTATTGGAAAGATAAATCAAAAAAACATTAATAACATTACCGATAGTATTAACAAACAGTATAATCTGCTGGGGATTGCTATATACTATAATTACGACAGCATACTAACCAGCAGTTCAGTCAGCAGTTTAGTCAGCTATTCAAAAGCCTACATTTATCAATCAATAACTGCTGAAACTTCTCTGGGAAATTTTTTTAAGTCGGATGGGAAAAAAATATATCAGTTTGTAAGACCGGCGAAACATGCCGACAGAACAAATAAAGCTATTGTTTATTATGCAGATGCCGGATATATAGATAAGATAATAAGCAGGATCTGGTTCCGGAATTTCATGGGATGGTTTGTTCAGGCATTTTTAGTCTCCCTGGTTACAATGCTTCTTCTCCAGTGGGGAATTTTCAGACAGATAAATAAAATTGTTGCCTGGGCTAAGGCTATGCGAACCGGAAATACAGGGCAAATAAAACCGGAGCCACATCTGGATTTCCTTGATCCGCTGCACAGGGAGATTGAATCTATTGCCAAGGCAATGAATGAAGCCAAGGCAACTGCTGAAGAAGAGGCAAGATTGAGAACAAGTGCAGAAGCTATCTGGACCCCGGAACGGTTGAAAGTCGAAGTGGAGAACCTTCTGAATGGTAAAAAAATGATTGTTGTTTCCAATCGTGAACCTTATATGCATATTCATGACGGCAAGGAGATTAAATGCATTGTTCCTGCCAGTGGAATGATAACCGCCATGGAACCAATATTAAAGGCTTGCAGCGGGCTCTGGATCGCTTCCGGGTCGGGGGATGCTGACAGGGAGACAGCCGACAAACATGGCAAAGTGGAAGTTCCTCCCGAGGCACCAAAATATACACTTAAAAGACTATGGTTAACTAAAGAGGAAGAAAATCATTTTTACTATGGTTTTTCAAATGAAGGATTGTGGCCGCTTTGCCATATCGCTCATACCCGGCCAACCTTCAGAAATGATGACTGGCATCATTATAAAAAAGTGAATGAGGACTTTGCAAAAGCTGTTCTTGATGAAACAAAAAATGAAGATCAGCCTTTCATTTTGATTCAGGATTTTCATTTTGCACTCTTACCTGAACTGATAAAGAAAGAAAAGCCCAATGCAAAGGTTGCTATTTTCTGGCATATCCCCTGGCCTAACCCGGAGTCATTCGGTATTTGTCCCTGGCAGAGAGAAATACTCAACGGAATGCTTGGCGCTGATTTGATCGGATTTCATACTCAATATCACTGCAATCATTTTCTTGAAACAGTTAATAATGCACTGGAATCAAGAGTATTATGGGATAATTATTCGGTAAAAATAGGAGGAAGGACGACCTTTGTAAAACCGTTTCCAATCAGTATTGCATTCACTTTAAAAGATTATGATATTAATCTTCCTAAAGTTCCGCCATCACAGCTCCTGGCAGAATATGGCATCACAGCGAAGTATTTAGGTATTGGAGTTGACAGGATTGATTATACAAAAGGTATTGTCGAAAAATTTCTTTCTATTGAACGATTCCTGGAGAAGAATCCATCGTACATTGGCAAGTTCACCTTTGTACAGATTGGGGCCCCAAGCCGTACTCCTCTGAAAAGTTATTCCGATACGATTACTGCAGTTGAAAACGAGACCAACAGGATCAATATACGTTTCAAGTCAAAAAACTGGAAGGCTATACTGCTTTTAAAAAGACATCATAGCCACAATGAGATTGCGCCATTTTATGCTTCTGCTGATTTTTGCATGATAACCTCGCTGCATGATGGTATGAATCTCGTGGCAAAGGAGTTTGTTGCCTCAAGAAATCAAAATGACGGATCTCTCATTCTTAGCAGGTTCGCAGGTGCATCGCAGGAACTTCATGGAGCCATAATCATAAATCCGTATGACATTGAAAAATCTGCAGATGCAATAAAAACAGCTCTGGAAATGAGTAAAGAGGAACAAAATCAGCGGATGATTCAGATGCGTTTGGTTATCGTACGGCATAATATTTATTCCTGGGCAGCTCAGTTATTAAGGACAATGGCAACAATAAATTGATAATCCTATACCCCTAACCACAGAGGGGCACAAGCGTTAAGAAATAGCCCGGTGGGCTATTTTAGCGCTGTGGCCAGGTTGCAGAGGTGGCTTATACACAAAGGTCACAAAGATCTGAAATATAGGATTTTACCTTTGTGTGCTTTGTGCCTACTTTGTGGACTTTGTGGTTAAAAAGAACTTTTTCAACAACCCAGGTTAATTCTCTTTTTTTCAAAGGATCTGATTCATATTGCCGAATTAGTCCCCCTTTAGGGGGATGGTCGCGAAGCGACCAGGGGGCCATGGTTCTATTTCTTAAGTGCATTATACAGCACAACAGCAGGATGCAGCGCAATCCTTCCTGTTCCATCCTTTATATGATGTCTGCAACTTGTTCCCGGAGCAGATATTATCGTATTCTTGTCAGAATTCCTTACCTCCGGAAATAAAACCAGTTCGCCGACCTGGTTGGATAATTCGAAATGTTCTTTTTCGTATCCGAACGATCCGGCCATGCCGCAGCAACCCGATGGGATCTCCTTTACAGAATAATTTACCGGAATAGAGAGAGCTTCAATAGTACAGGCTGATGATGCAACAGCCTTCTGCTGGCAATGGGCATGAAGCAGGATATTTGCCCTTTCGTCAATAAATAAGCTTCGGTCAATTCTTCCCGATCTGAATTCCTTCGCAATGAATTCATCAACCATGTAACTGTTGATGGCTATCATTTCAGCTGATTTCTTAAGATCATCACCTGCCAATTCGGGATATTCATCTCTGAACCCAAGGATTGCAGATGGCTCAATTCCGATTAGAGGCAGTTCATTACTGATAATACCCGATAACGCCCGGATGTTTTTTCTTATTGTCTTTTTTGCTGTTCTGACCAGACCTTTTGACAGGAATGTCCTGGCGCTTACTTTGTGCCCTGCTGTGACCACTTTATAGTTTAATGAGGTAAGCAGCCGGACAGTAGCTATGCCTGTCTCAGTATCGTTAAAATTGCTAAATTCATCAATAAAAAGGCATATTGTTCCTTTTGGGTTATCCGGATTGACTTTTGAAAGGTTTTTACTGATCCATCTTCTTAAAGTCGTTTTATACACTAATGGAATTGATCTTTTTGATGCAAATCCTGTTAACTTTTTTACAATTCCTGATGTCAGCTTATTCCTGAGGAAGAAATTAAATACCGGAGGAACAATTGAACCAATCCTGTTAATTACAGAAATATATGCAATCAGCCTTGTCCTTAACGGAATTCCATGCTTGTCGTACCAGTGCTGAAGGAATTCTGACTTAATTTTGGCAATGTCGACACTTGAAGGACATTCTGATTTGCATCCCTTGCATCCTAAGCAGAGGTCAAGTATTTCGTATATTTCTTTATGATTCCATGGATCGCCTTCCTTGCTTAAAAATTCACGCACCACATTTGCTCTTGCACGTGTACTTTTGAATTCATCGCCTGTTGCCATAAAACTGGGACACATAGTTCCTCCTATAATTGCTGATTTCCGGCAGTCAGCTGTTCCATTGCATCTTTCAGCAGCTCTAATAATACCATCGCTGGAAGAAAAATCATAAATCGTTTCTATATCGCGGGTTGGTGCTCCCGGAATGTATCTCAGATTAGTATCCATTGGCGGAGTACCTGTGATCTTCCCCGGATTCAGGATAAAATTAGGATCCCAGCACTCTTTGACCTGCTTTAAGAGGTTATAGTTATATTCGCCAAGTATCACTGGTATAAATTCACCACGCAGTCTTCCGTCACCATGCTCACCGCTTAATGAGCCCCTGTATTTCTTTACCAGATGTGCTGTTTCCAATCCGATAGCTCTGAATAGCTTTACATCTTCAGTATCTTTCAGGTTGAGAATGGGTCTTATATGAAGTTCTCCCGAACCAATATGTGCGTGGAATACTGCATCCTTTCCATATTTCGCAAGCAGTGCTTCAACTTCTTCCATAAATTCCGGCAAAACATCTACACTTATTGCAGTGTCTTCGATCAGTGTAACAGGTTTAGGATCTCCTTTCATGTTGGCAAGAACTCCAAGTCCTGCTTTCCTTAGTTCCCATACCTTTGATATATCTTTTCCTTTCACAATGGGATAAGAGTATCCGTAACCTGCCGACTTTAGTGCCAGGATCAATGAATCAGCAATCTCATCAATTTCTTCAGGTTTCTCCCTCACAAATTCAACAATCAGGATTGCTCCGGGTTTACCTTCGAGGAAAAAACGGTTGTTTCTCTGGCTTGCATTATCTTCAGTCAGCTCAAGGATCCGGTTATCCATCATTTCCACAGCTGAGGGCTTAAATTTCAGAGCTATAAGGTTTGCTTTGAATGCGTCGTTTCTTTTCTTTAGATGAACGCATACAAGTGCTTTATTAACAGGTGGTAATTGAACAAGGTTAAGTTTGATCTCAGTCGTGACCGCCAGCGTTCCTTCCGATCCTGTCAGCAACTTGCTTAGATTAAATTTTTTCTCTGATTTTTCATCAAAAATCTCAGAATCCAGAAGTTGATCAATTGCATATCCGGTATTTCTTCTGTGCACTTTAGGATCGGGGTAGCCCTTTCTGATATTCTCCTGGTTTATTTTATCACCGAGTATTCTCTTAATATTACGGTAAATATTTCCTTCAAGATTATTCAGCAGGCATTTTGTAAGGAACTCATCATTGTTAAGCTGACCAAATACGGCTTCACTTCCGTCGCTCAGAAGCGTCTTTATCTCTAATGTATGATCTCTTGTTGAGCCATAAACGATAGAATGTGAGCCACATGCATTATTCCCAGCCATGCCGCCGATGTTACACCGGTTAGATGTTGAGGTTTCCGGACCAAAAAACAAACCCTGTTCTTTCAGTTTAAGGTTTAGTTCATCCAGAACAACACCCGGTTCAACTCTTACCCACATCTTATCCTTGTTTATCTCAAGGATTTTATTCATATATCTCGAAATATCCACAATAATTCCTGCACTGACTACTTGTCCGGCAAGTGAAGTGCCTCCGGCCCTTAGCGTAATACTTGATTTCTCTCTGGCAGCAAAATGCAGGATTTTTCTGATATCTGATGTGTTTTTTGGCCAGACAACCGCAACAGGTTCCTCTTTATAGACGGATGCATCTGTGGAATAAATAGTTGTGGTAATTTTATCATATTTAAGATCACCCTCCAGGCTCATCCGAAGTAAATCAAGTCGTGAATAAAAAGTATCCATTTAAATAGCTCTATTTTGACCCGCTAATTTAGGAAAATGATTGGATCATAGTTTTCATGATGTTAATTTAGAAGGATTTATTTTCTGAAATAGGTTAATAATGATATTAATCATGCCATCCTAAATTGTTTAATAGAACTTTTTTTTCGTACATTTATAAAAAAATTTCGAACTTATTAATATATTGATACACAATGGAATTATTAGATCGCATCAAACAAAATGCCAGAAAACACAATATGCGGATTGTGCTTCCTGAAGGCTACGAAGAAAGAACAATTAAGGCTGCTGATATTGTTCTGCAGGAAGAATTGGCTCAGATAATACTTATAGGGGATCCCACGGAGATAAATTTGCATGCTACAAAACTTGGATTGAAGAATATCTCAAAAGCCACCATTATCAATCCCAAAGCGCATGAAAAGAAAGATCATTATATAAATATGATGGTTGAGCTAAGGAAAAGCAAAGGAATGACCATCGAGGAAGCTTCCAGGCTTATTGAGGATCCGCTTTATCTTGGCGTTCTGATGATTAAAAATGGTGATGCGGATGGTGAAGTTTCCGGAGCAGATCATTCAACCGGTGATGTATTGCGTCCTGCTTTCCATTATGTTAAAACAGCTCCCGGAATATCAGTTGTTTCCGGAGCATTCATTATGATACTACCGGATAAAACATTTGGAGAGAATGGTGTTATTATATTTGCCGATGGTGCAGTTCATCCGAATCCGAATGATAAAGAACTCGCTGAAATTGCTATCGCTTCAGCTCACACAGCAAGGGCAATTGCAGGATTTGAACCAAGGATCGCGATGCTCAGCTTTTCAACCAAAGGCAGTGCAAAAAATGAAATGGTCGATAAGGTGGTTAGTGCGACAAAAATTGCGAAAGAAATGGCGCCTGATCTGCAAATTGATGGGGAACTTCAGGCCGATGCAGCGCTGATTGAAGCCATTGGTAAAAGCAAAGCTCCCGGCAGCCCGATTGCCGGAAAAGCTAACGTACTCATATTTCCTGACCTGAATTCCGGAAATATCGCATATAAGCTAGTGCAAAGACTTGCTCATGCAGAAGCCATTGGACCTATCTTACAAGGCATGGCCGCACCTATAAACGACCTTTCGAGAGGCTGCTCGGTAAACGATATTGTAAGCATGATAGCAATTGCTTCTAATCAGGCTGCAGGGCTTAAGAAGTAAGCGGGGAACTCAGAGTTACCCATATTATCTAAGATAAGGATATTCAAAATATAATTATACAGGTATGGCAGAAAATATTGAACGGTTGGAGGATTACGGGTTATCGAAAGACAATAAGCCAAAAACATTGTTCTCACGGGTTGGGATAATAGGTGCAGGTTCCGTTGGACAGAATATAGCCAGGATGGTAAGTTCCAAGGGACTTGATGTGATTATTCTTGATCTTACTCAGGAGAAAATAGATCAGGCATTTGCCGATATGGCTAAAGATCTGGATCGTATGATTGAACGCTGGGGTATGACTAATTCCGAAAAACTTGGAATTTTATCGCGTATAAAGGGCACCATAAACTATGATAGTTTAAAGGGATGCGATATTGTAATTGAAGCCATCAAATCTTCCAGCAGGGACCGTACACATGATGAACGCTCTGAAATATTGAAAAAAATTGAAATGAGTGTCGACAGAGATACGATAATTGCTACAAATTCATCGACACATGTTATTACAGAACTTACTGCAGACCTGATCCATAAAGACCGTTGTCTGAGTTTTCATTTTCTTACTCCAGAAGCAGATGCCCGGGTTGTGGAAATTGTAAAGGGTCTTTATACCTCCCAGGAAGCTTATGAGAATTCAATCAAATTTGCCAACTTAATCGGCAAGAAGGTAGTTCCTGTAAAAGAATCTCCCGGAATTATAAGCACAAGACTTATTGTTCCTTTTATAAATGAAGCTTGTGAAATTTTAATGGAAGGTGTGGGAACAATGGAAGATATCGATCTCACAATGAAAGTTGGATTTGGTCTTCCTCTGGGTCCCTTCGAAATGGCTGACAAGATTGGACTTGATAAAATATTGAGATGGTGTGAAAACCTGTACGATGAATTCGGCGATTTGAAATACAAAGCTTCACCTATCCTTAAAAAGCTGGTAAGGGCGAACCAGTGGGGAAGACGCACTGGAAGGGGGTTTTATGAATATAATAAAGAAGGGGTTAAGATTACTAATAATAGCTCCATTGTGGAGTAATTACAACTCCGTTGAAACAATAATTTTTTAAAACTTTTCTAGAATGAAAATATTAGTTCTTAATTGTGGTAGTTCATCAATTAAATATCAGCTTTTCGATATGGCCTCGGGTGTGGTTCTTGCAAAGGGGATTGTTGAAAAAATAGGGTTGAAAGGATCGTTTCTGAAAAATGAAAGATTCGATGGAGATAAAGTAAAGCTTGAAGGAGAAATTTTAGATCATCAGACCGGTATTGAATATCTCCTTGGCATGATGGTAAGCGAAAAAAGAGGAGTCATAAAAGAACTGACAGAAATAGACGCAGTTGGTCATCGTCTGGTTCATGGCGGAGAGCGTTTTAAAGGAAGTTGTTATCTCGATGATGTTACAATTAAAGGTGTTGAAGATTGCTCCGACCTGGCACCCCTTCATAATCCAGCCAATCTCAAAGGCATTTATGCAATGAAAACAGTACTACCCAATGTGCCCCAGGTTGGTGTTTTTGATACCTCATTTCATCAGACAATGCCTGATTATACTTTCATGTATGCCTTGCCTTATTCGCTTTATAAAAAGTATGGAATAAGACGTTACGGCTTCCATGGGACAAGCCATAGTTATGTCTCCAAACGGGCCTGTGAAATTCTGAATCTTGATTATAGCTCTCAAAAGATCATTACATGTCATCTTGGGAACGGCGCTTCCATAACAGCAATAAAAGACGGCAAATCACTCGATACTTCAATGGGACTTACTCCTGTCGAAGGACTAATTATGGGTACCAGATCGGGAGATGTCGATGCCGGGGCTCTGACTTTAATTATGGAAAAGGAAGAAATAGACTATTCCTCTCTCAATACCCTGCTTAATAAACACAGTGGTGTTCTGGGAATATCAGGAATCTCATCTGATATGAGGGAGGTTGAATCGGCTGCCGAAGAAGGAGACGAGCGTGCTGTGCTGGCTCTTAAAATGTATGAATATCGGGTCAAAAAGTATATCGGAGCATATGCCGCTTCAATGGGTGGTGTCGATCTTCTTATTTTTACCGGCGGGATAGGTGAGAATGCTTTTGAAACAAGGGAAAATATTTGCAAGGATCTTGAGTATATGGGGCTTGAATTTGATCGAAACATAAATCATGGTGTTCATGGCAAAGAGTTGGTTATAAGCAAGAAAGAGTCAAGAGTGACTGTTATGATTGTACCTACAAATGAAGAATTTGTTATTGCATCGGAGACTAAAGAGATTGCTGAGCAGCATAAAGTATAAACACTAACCTAAAAACCCTGATTCAATGGTATTAAAAAATATGAATGACCTGAAACGTCTCGTTGAAGGAGGTCCAAGGAAGAAGCTCGTTCTGGCAGCTGCAAACGATCAACACTCACTGGGAGCAGTCATCAGAGCCTGGAAAGAAAATATTATTGATCCAATCCTAGTAGGGGATGAAGAGGAAATTCATAAGATTTGTGCCTCAAATAATTATGATATTACCGGTATTAAAATAACTAATGAACCCAATATTGAAAAGTCAGTCGAAACTGCCGTAAAGATAGCTAGCGGCAAACAGGCTGACATACTCATGAAAGGTAAGATCGGTTCAGCAACTTTACTTAGATGTGTTCTCAACAAGGAATGGGGATTGAGAACCGGGAACCTATTATCACATTTTGCACTTTTTGAAGTTGAAACTTATAAAAAAGTTATTGCAGTTACCGATGTAGCAATGAATATTGCACCGACTCTTCACGACAAAATAGCAATTGTCAATAATTCAGTGGCATGTCTTAACAGACTTGGTTATAAAATGCCAAAAGTTGCGGTTCTTGGAGCAGTTGAAATGGTGAATGAGAATATGCAGGCTACTCTTGATGCAGCCCTTCTCTCAAAAATGAATCAGAGAGAGCAGATCAAAAACTGTATAATTGACGGACCTCTGGCCTTTGATAATGCTGTAAGTCTTGAGAGTGCCCAGCTAAAGGGGATTAAGAGTGAAGTCGCCGGAGATACTGATCTTTTACTCATGCCTGATATTGAAGTTGGTAATGTTCTGTACAAGTCTTTGGTCTTCTTTGCCAAGGCAAAAGTAGCTTCAATAATTCTTGGCGCAATGGTGCCGATTGTTTTAACATCAAGATCAGACTCAGAACAGGCAAAATTCGACAGCATACTTTTAGCTGCCGCGGCCAGCAGATAATAAAATTATGATAAGGACCCTGGAACAGATGGAGGACAAGGTGCTTGCGCTTAATAAGAAGCACCGCATAGCTGTTGCCTGGGCACAGGATAATAATACTCTTGGCGCTATCAATAAAGCTGTAAAAAAGGGCTTTATTGAAGCTATACTTATCGGAAAACCTGATGAAATTCGAAAAACATGTAAAGATGAAGGGATTGATGAGAACAACTTCACATTGCTTGAATCGGATAGTGAAAATCAGGCATCTGCCGAAGCTGTAAGGCTGGCAAAAACAGGAGAGGCCGATATCGTGATGAAAGGGCTTGTAGGGACAGACAAATTCCTCAAAGCCATTATGGATAAAGAAAAGGGCTTAATGCTCCAGAATGCAGTTTTAAGCTATGTATGCGCGCTGGAGATACCAGCCTATCATAAACTTCTGTTCATTACAGATACTGCCGTGATACCGTTTCCTGACCTTGATCAGAAGGTTGCCATGGCCCGGTATGCTATTGAGATGGCACAGAAGTTCGGGATCGAAAAGCCAAGAATTGCACTTATTGGTGCATCGGAAAAGATGAGCCGGCATTTTGAGAATTCTGTCGATTATTCAATAATGTGCAAAATGGCCGATCGTAACCAGATACAAAATTGCATTATGGACGGCCCTCTTGATATCTTCCTTGCATGCGATAAAAAAAGCCTTGAGATCAAAGGAGTTGAATCTCCTGTTAATGGAGAGGCTGATATCCTGTTATTCCCATCACTTGAGTCAAGTAATCCATTCTATAAAGGATTAATGCTCTTTGCCCAGGGTGAACTGGCCGGATTGCTAAGAGGCACAGAAAAACCAGTAATTGTGATGTCAAGAAGTGAAAGTGAAATATCAAAGTATTACTGTATTGCATTGTCATGCCTGATGGCATAATTTCAGAAAATCCTATCTGTAACCAAAAAAATTTATGATAAACCGACTAATTCTGGCAATTAACCCGGGATCAACATCGACTAAATTCTCTCTTTTTGAAGAGGAAAAATTAGTTTTTGAAAAAACATTAAGACATTCCTCGGAGGAATTGAAGAATTTTGAGAGAATCACAGATCAGTTTCATTTCAGAAAAGATCTGATAATGAATGAATTAAGTGAGCGCAAGATAGATATTACAAGTATTGCAGCTGTAGTTGGCCGCGGGGGACTGGTAAAACCGATTGAATCAGGTATTTATAAGGTGAATCAAAGAATGAAGGATGATCTTACGTCCGGCTATTCTGGTCAGCATGCAAGTAATTTAGGCGGACTAATTGCTGATGATATTGCTTCTTCTTTATGTTGTGCCGCCGCATTTATTGTCGATCCTGTAGTTGTAGATGAACTTCAATCTGTCGCCAGGATATCAGGACATCCGGAAATTGAAAGAAAATCTATATTCCATGCTCTTAACCAGAAGGCTGTTGCTCGTATTTATGCGGATTCAACCGGCAGGAAATATGAAGATTTAAACCTTATCATTGCCCATATGGGAGGCGGCGTAAGTGTCGGCGCACATAAAAACGGAAAGGTGATTGATGTGAATAATGCTCTGAATGGCGACGGCCCTTTCTCACCGGAACGCTCAGGTGGGTTACCCTCCGGACAGCTGGTTGATCTTTGCTTCAGTGGAAGATTCACTCATGAAGAGCTTAAGGCAATGATTACCGGAAAAGGAGGCATGGTAGCTTATCTCGGAACTAATAGTTTCATAGAAGTATGTAAAATGGCAGAAAATGGTGATAAGAAAGCTCAGCTCATCAGAAATGCCTGTTCATACCAGATTGCAAAAGAAATTGGAGCAATGTCAGCTGTTCTTAATGGGAGCGTTGATGCCATAATTCTTACAGGAGGAATGGCATACCAGGATACAAATATCAATGAAGTAAAGTCTATGGTCAGTTTTATAGCTGATGTTATTGTCTATCCTGGCGAGGATGAGTTGAAAGCCCTCGCTTTTAATGGCCTGCTGGCATTAGATGGGAAGATCGAGATTAAAACATATTACTAAGAGTAGGAGCTAATTCAAGGATTACCTATCGCTACCGGCAATATCTTCCCGTTAAAAAACTTGTTACCCGTAAGAACAAAACCCGAAATATATTCCGCCATTTCAACGGCATTTACCGGGGCCTTATAACCGGGAAAGGCTTCATCAAGCATTTCCGTTTGAACTGCTCCAAGGGCAAGGCAGTTTATAATTATGCCGTATTCCTTGAATTCATTTGCCAGGCACTCTGTAAGACAAGCCAATGCAGCTTTGGAAGCACTATAGTAGGAAAGTCCCTTATATTTTGAACTACTTTGAAAACCGCCCATACTTGATATATTAACTATATGAGATCCTTCAGGCATCATGGGTACTAAGGCTCTGATAAGAGAAGCAGTACCGAAGAAATTCGTTTCCATAATCAGTCTTGCTTCATTATTTGTAAAGTCAAGGAAATCTTTCACAATCAGATGACCTGCGAGATTAATCAATCTGTCAACTCTTCCAAGGTTATCAGAAATCGTCTCAATGAATTTCTCCCGTGTGCTGTCAAAAAGGGAAATGTCTAAAGCGAATGTTTTGACATTGGTAAATTTTGCTGAAAGACTGTTTAAGGCCTTTTCATCTCTTCCGGTTACAAGAATGTGATTACTAATATCTTGCGCCATAAAACTAACGACCTCTTTTCCAATTCCCCTTGTTCCTCCGTTTATAATAATATTCATTTTGAGTATTGTTTATAAATAATATTTCAGATTTTTGCTTGCTTTTTTACCCCTTCCCAGGGGTGTGTTGAAAATGGCATTAATTATCACTTTTCTCATTTGTGTTACTTTGTGCCTTACTTCGTGATCCTTTGTGGTTCAATAAATTATATTATACCACAAAGGTACACAAAGGTTCTCACGAAGGTTCACAAAGGACTCTTTAAACACCCCCATAAAACCATACTGCGTTGCAGATAAGAAAAGAGGCAAGAAAAAGAAGAGCTGTGATTCCAAAATTATTTCCACTAAAGATATTTAAATAATAGCTGTCGGGAGTAAAAAATAAAGTGATTTTTTGACTCAGATCCCTAATATTCAGATAAAAAGATTCAATGAGATATCAATTGAAACAACCTGTTTGAATATCAAATTAAACTAATAATCTTATATTTGCGATTGTTTATTTAATAATTACACAAATTATTTATAATGTGAAAATTTGATGGATATAGATTTTATTAACAATAGTATTTAAAAAATTTGCAATGAAAAACAGCAGAGTGTCAATTATAGGATGCGGAAATATCGGGATTTCTTTATTGCTGGGATTATTGAAACAGCGGATAATTCCCGCTAAGAACATTACAGCTACGAGAAGAAATATTGAAGAACTAGCACACCTTAGGAAAACCGGAGTAAGGCTTCTTACAGATAATACAGAGGCCATAAAGGAGTCCGATCTGATAATTATTGCTGTAAAACCATATAATATTGTAAGTGTGCTTGAAGAATTAAAGGATCATCTTGATCCGGAAAGTCAAACACTCGTATCTATAACGGCAGGCGTAGCAATAGATAAAATTCAGGATGTAATTGGTGCCCGGGTTCCGGTATTCAGGGCAATGCCTAATATAGCAGCAAGTGTTGGGAAATCAGTTACATGCATATGTCATAACGGAGCAAAGCCCGAAAAGGTTGATGCTGTAAAGCAGCTTTTCGATTTAATCGGCACTACTATGACTATTGATGAGGATCTGATGGAATCAGCAACTATCTTAGGAGCTTGTGGCATCGCTTATGTACTTAGGTTCATACGGGCAATGATTCAGGGCGGTATTCAGATAGGTTTTGATGCTGCCACAGCCAGTATTATTGTAAATCAGACGGTAAAGGGAGCTGCTGAATTATTGATTGAAAGACATCAGCATCCTGAATTTGAGATCGATAAGGTTACAACACCAAAGGGATGCACAATAGTAGGATTAAATGAAATGGAACATAATGGTTTCAGTTCTTCCCTGATAAAAGGATTGGTTGCTTCCTTTGAAAAGATAGAAAAATAATCTGCATTGACAGTCTGATAGCACAATTTTATAAATCTGCTGTTTTCTGTCAGTTGACTTCCGACATTCGGCTTTCAATTTATTCTTAAAAAAGAATGGACTAATAATATATTATTAGATGCATTTTTTCGTTTATTTGTATCGTTCACTTTAGTAACAAATTGGGAAAAATGATCCTCGGTAAACAAATAACTGCAAGAATCCGTCAAACACGGATCTTATTATCAATTAGTCTGCTTCTGTTCGCATCAATATCAACAATTTCAGCGCAGAAAGCCAATGCTGATCAATTTCCATACGATCAGACAGCCAAGGAAGGGACCCCCCCGTTTAAGGAGAGGCTATTTTTTGGTGGAAATTTCGGACTGCAATTCGGAACGATAACTGATATTCAGGTATCACCTGTGGTTGGATACTGGCTTTTACCACGGGTGGCAGTAGCCGTCGGACCAACATACAGGTATTACAAAGATCTGGATGTGGCCACTGCTCTTTACGGAGGGAAAGGATATATACAATTTGTTATTATACAGGACCTTAATTCATTCATACCGATGGGAGTCCACACGGGAATATTTCTTCATACGGAGGATGAATTGCTTAGTCTTAAGTCGTCATTTTGGAAATTTCCCCTTCCATATACTTCTGACAGATTTTATGTAAACACTGTTCTTGTAGGCGGAGGCATAAGTCAGCAGTTAGGACGGAGAGCCTCATTAAATTTTATGGTTTTATGGCCACTTAATGATTCAGGTTATTCCATCTATAGTAAGCCTGAAATAAGAATCTCCTTCAGTTACTAGCTCTTTTTAATAGCTACCGGAATAAATAATTATCCTGAAAATCTTTATTGTATGATTTGCCGGCCGGCAAATTGAATTATATTTGAACCTTTAAAAATATTGCATTGATGAAAATTGAAAATAATAAAATGGTTTCTCTTATCTATGAACTGAGAGAAAATGATTCCAATGGTCGAATTATTGAGGCTCTGGATGAGACTCGACCTTTAAAATTTATCTATGGAACCGGCAGGCTTCTGCCAGTTTTTGAATCAAACATCAATTTATTGGAAACAGGTGATAATTTCAGATTCAAGCTCAATTCGGAATCGGCTTATGGGGATAAGAGGGAAGAAATGATAATCAATGTTCCGGTTTCCGTTTTCGAAAGTGATGGAAAAATCAATGAAGACATTTGCAAGGTTGGCAACGAAGTACCAATGACAGATTCAGAAGGGAATCCTCTGACCGGAGTCATTAATGAAATTACGGACACCTATGTCAGAATGGATTTCAATCATCCAATGGCTGGTCTTGATCTGTATTTTACAGGGAAAATAGTTGAAGTCCGCGAGGCTTCTGAACATGAATTGGACGCTACAATGAAATCATGTTCAGGTTGTGGCAGCGGCGAGCATTCAGATTGCTCTGGCGGTTGTTACTAACCGGCAAAAGAAATATATTCAGTTTGCACACTATAGATATTCTTGATGCAAAAAGCCTGGAAACTTTTCCCGTATCTGCTTCTTGGTGCCATCAGCATTACTCTGATTCTGTTAGTTGCAAAAGCCAATAATTTACTTGAGATACCTTCTGATATTCTGCTTATATTTAGATTATTATCAGTTTGTCTCTTATTTGTTTATGCCCTCAGAAAGCGGTCTCTGACAACCTGGATTCTGGTAAGTATGGTTGCCGGGGCAGAATTCGGGTATGATGTCCCGGAAGTAGCAAAAAAACTTCAGGTACTGAGCGATATCTTTCTCAGGATGATTAAAACCATTATCGCTCCCTTGCTGTTTTCAACACTTGTGGTTGGTATTGCCGGACATGCAGATATTAAGCAGATAGGAAGAATGGGATGGAAATCTCTTTTGTATTTCGAAATTGTTTCCACCATTGCATTATTTATCGGGCTACTGGCAATAAATATTGGCAAAGCAGGAGTGGGAGTCGTTTTGCCTCCGAATCCCGATGTTCCGCCAATTTCGTCTATTAAAGCACAAAGCGCAAGCGATTTTATTCTTCATATCTTTCCCGAGAACATAGCGAAATCAATTTTCGAGGGTCAGATACTTCAGATTGTAATCTTCAGCATTATATTCGGGATAGCGGTTGCGATGGTTAAGGAAAAGTACCGCATGCCAATGATCCGGTTCAGTGAAAGCCTTGCTGAAGTAATGTTTAAGTTTACGAATATTGTCATGTACTATGCTCCTGTGGCAGTCTTTGCAGCTATTGCCTATACAGTGGGGCATATGGGATTGGATATCCTTTATAATCTCTTTAAATTACTGGCTACTTTATATGTAGCCTTGACAGTATTCCTTGGTTTTGTTCTTCTTCCTGTAGCATTGATTTTCAGAATACCTGTCAAACCATTTATTAAGGCTGTCTCTGAGCCTGCAACTATTGCATTTGCAACCTCAAATTCCGAATCGGCATTACCTTCTGCAATGGAATCAATGGAAAAGTTTGGAATTCCCAGAAAAATTGTTGCATTCGTTATTCCAACGGGTTACAGTTTCAATCTCGATGGCACAACATTATATCTTTCACTGGCGTCAATATTTGTTGCGCAGGCTGCAGGTATTGACCTTCCTATTATGAAACAGATTGTGATCTGCTTTACACTGATGCTTACCAGCAAGGGAGTTGCAGGGGTTTCAAGGGCTTCTCTTGTAATTTTACTGGGAACAGTTGCTAGTTTCGGTCTTCCTGTTGAGCCTGTTTTCATAATACTCGGGATCGATGTTCTGATGGATATGGCCCGAACATCTGTGAATGTAATAGGAAATTGTTTAGCCACAGCTGTAATTGCGCGCTCTGAGAATGAGTTTGATGATGTTGCGGCCAGAAACTTTAAACCGGAATAGAAACCTGTATTACACGGCTCTGCCGCTTTAGTACTATTGGCAAAAGGTGCAGAGCACAAAACAACACGCTGGTGATTCTATTCATAATAAAAAGTTAACCTCTCCAGAATTGAATATTCAGTCGTAGTATGCACACTTACCAGAAATATTCGATTTTCTAAATCAGATTTTATAAACCCTAGTTTCAGAATTACCTGAAATGATACTTTCATTACAAAACTGGCTAGCATTACATTTGTAACGTAATAGAATGCCAATAACTATATACATTTATAATGGCATATTGATGTATTTCACATTACATTGTTAAATATTCTGAGAGATAACTGATTTGAATTCATATTAAACACTAAATCAGCCTATTTAAGATAGTTAATTATAGTAAGTAACGATAATTTATGTTTCATATATCTTCTTTCAGATCAAATATATTTAGATATTACTGTTAAGTGACTGTATACTATGATATTACAAAGCTAAACTTATGTATAGCTTTATATGAGGTTTAATAATAAGTACTACTAAATCAGATATTTGCGAAAGTATTCAATCTTAACTTAAAAACGAACATATTCTATAATTACATATGTAAATGAATTAATTCACACATGTAATTTTATTATTATTTACATTTGTAATACCTATAAATTACAATATGAAAGAACGTTTATTTGAATTTCTTAAAAGAGAAAACAAATCCTCTGCCCAGTTAGCCGAGGAAATTGGAGTTCAGGCTTCAGGTATCTCCCACATTCTTTCGGGGAGGAACAATCCAAGTCTGGATTTTATATTAAAAATGCTTGAGAAATATGAGTTTCTTTCTACAGATTGGCTTTTGTTTGGTAAAGGAACTATGTATAAAGATGGTAAAATGCAAACTTTGTTTGACTATGAACCTGGGAATCTTCAGGAGAATAGTGAACTGCCGAATCAACATGAGTTAAATATACGGGGAATTGAGAATCAGGATGCTATAAAAAGCAAATCAGCAAATAATTCTGTAAATTCTGCAAATATAAACACTGCCGGGGTTGTAAGGATCGTCTGGTTTTATGAAAATAACAGCTTCGAGGAGTTTTATCCCCGGAGGTGATGTTTTCGACCTCATATTCCGTATTAGAAAAATATCCTGTTCTTATATTTTTTGAAGTCAGTCATTACAGTTATCTTTGTCGTAAACGCATACTAGATGACAAAGCGTATTGAAGATCTCAAAGTAATTGGAAATAAGCGAATTAATAATGATTTTTTTATTCTCGAACTTTCGGGGAATACCAGAATTCCTGAGTTCAAGCCAGGTCAGTTCGTCCAGGTAAAGGTTGAAGGGAGTCCTGACACATTTCTTCGCAGGCCTATATCAATACACGATGTTGATTATGGTAAAAATACTTTTAAAATATTGATTCAGATTGCAGGTAAAGGTACCAGAGCGCTCTCAAAACTTGATAATGGTGATATGCTTAATCTGATTTACCCATTAGGGAACTCATTCTCCTTGCCTTCACTTGAAGAGAAGGTATTGCTTGTAGGAGGAGGATGCGGGATCGCGCCATTGTTATTTCTTGGGAAATACTTAAAAATGAATGGCAATGTTCCCGATATTCTTCTTGGATTCAGAAATAGCGCAAGGATTATTGAAATAGAAGATTATCTTGAAATTGGAAATGTATTCGTTACAACAGAAGATGGTTCTATGGGAGAAAAAGGATATGTTACCGGCCATTCTGTTTTTTCAACACGTCATTATAACAGGATTTACTGTTGCGGGCCCGATACAATGATGAAAGAGATTGCAGCATACTGCAAAAAAGGGAAGATAATATGTGAAGTTTCACTCGAAAATCTTATGGCTTGCGGAATAGGCGCCTGTCTGTGTTGTATTGTCGATACTGTTAAAGGCAACTTATGCACCTGTATTGACGGACCGGTTTTCAATGTAAATGATTTAAAATGGTGAATCTTGGTTTTTCTATTGGTGATTTGCATTTCACAAATCCTGTGTTAACAGCCTCAGGCACATTTGGATATGGTTCTGAGTTTGATGATTTTCTTGATGTCTCCCGGCTGGGAGGAATTATCCTTAAAGGAACCACTCTTGAACCCAGGGAAGGCAACCCTTATCCGAGGATGGCTGAAACTCCTTCAGGAATGCTCAACACGGTTGGTTTGCAGAATAAAGGTGTTGATTATTTTGAGAAATATATTTATCCGGTAGTTCTGAAATATAACACCAAAATAATAGTGAACATAAACGGGAGTTATATTGAAGATTATATTTCACTTGCTGAAAGAATTAACAAACTTGAGAAGATACAGGCGGTGGAACTGAATATTTCCTGTCCAAATGTAAAAATGGGAGGAATGGCTTTTGGAACGAATCTCAGTTCAGCACGCGAAGTTACCAGGGAAGTGCGGTCTGTTTATTCTAAGAAGCTTATTGTGAAGCTGTCTCCAAATGTTACAAATATTGTTGATTTTGCCAGAGTTGTTGAAGAAGAAGGCGCCGATTCGGTTTCTCTGATTAACACACTGCTGGGTATGGCTGTCGATGTGGTTAAGATGAGACCTGTTCTCTCAACTGTAACCGGAGGGTTGTCGGGGCCTGCAATAAAACCCGTGGCGCTCAGGATGGTGTGGCAGGTGGCAAATGCGGTAAAGATCCCGGTTATAGGAATGGGAGGTATAATGTCAGCTTCCGATGCTTTGGAATTTATTCTTGCCGGAGCAAGTGCGGTTCAGATAGGTACAGCTTCATTCATAGATCCTCAGGCCTCTGTAAAAATACTTGATGGAATTGAAGAATTTCTCGTCAAAAAGGGTTTTTCAGATATTAAGGAAATCACTGGTTTTATAAATCGTCCTGACTAACCATAGTTGAATCAGAATAATAATTCTTCAAACATTTTATGGCTGATTACTACATTTTCTCATTTTTCCTTTAAATTTGTAAGATTTTAAAAACTTATTGTTTCAATCTATTAATTAATGACTACAGAAATGTCTGAAAACTTACAAATTGATAATCTAGATAAAAAGATTCTTGACATTATCACAAAGAACGCCAGGATTCCATACCTTGAGGTTGCAAGAGAATGCGGAGTCTCAGGTGCCGCTATTCATCAGCGAGTACAACGCCTGATAAGGATTGGCGTTATAAGAGGATCCGAATTTAAAGTTGATCCTGTAATGGTTGGTTTTAAAACCTGTGCTTATATTGGTATATTTCTTGACCATCCTGGTCATTTCAGGGATGTCATAACAAAATTCAGGGATATTCCGGAGATCATAGAATGTCATTACACTACCGGTAATTATTCTCTTTTTATTAAGGTATATACACGTGATAATGAACACCTTCGTATGATTCTTACAGATACAATCCAGAATATAGAGGGTATTGTTCGTACTGAAACTCTGATATCGCTTGAAGAATCAATAAACAGACAGATACCGGTTCTTTCGAGATAGAAAATATGGAATAATTATTTATTTACGAATCGGTCAATTTAAGATATCCTGAAAACAGGATTTATTATCAGGAAAAATTGTTCCATTCTTTTTTGCTTTAAAATAAAATTATCATACATTTGCACTCGCAAAAATAGAGGAGGATTCAGTAGCTCAGCTGGTAGAGCATCCCTCCTTGCGGGAGGGTACCAGGTTCTTTAAATCAAATTTTGATTCAGTAGCTCAGCTGGTAGAGCATCCCGCGTTGCGGGAGGGTACCAGGTTCTTTAAATACAAATTTTGATTCAGTAGCTCAGCTGGTAGAGCATCGCGCATTGCGGGAGGGTACCAGGTTCTTTAAATACAAATTTTGATTCAGTAGCTCAGCTGGTAGAGCATCCCGCGTTGTGGGAGGGTACCAGGTTCTTTAAATACAAATTTTGATTCAGTAGCTCAGCTGGTAGAGCATCCCGCGTTGCGGGAGGGTACCAGGTTCTTTAAATACAAATTTTGATTC
>Ga0224522_1000070_pt1 | contig 56076 bp, 91 predicted proteins | sample CFST25metaG_FD_182733 | JGI IMG/M metagenome (GOLD analysis project Ga0224522, IMG submission 182733) | Peat soil microbial communities from Stordalen Mire, Sweden - C.F.S.T25 | ecosystem: Environmental > Terrestrial > Soil > Wetlands > Peat | place: Sweden: Norrbotten County, Stordalen Mire...
ACCACATCATAAGCCACATAAGCCGCAACATTAGCCGCACGAGCCGCCTTATAAGCCGCATCATAAACCACATCATAAGCCACATAAGCCGCAACATTAGCCGCACGAGCCGCCTCACGAGCCGTCTTTCTATTAGCTTCGCAATCATCGGTAATAACAAGTTTAGCGGCGGCGATAGCAAGTCGCGGGCGGTTATCGTTAGGATATTCGTTTTCAAAAATAGGTAATACAAGTTCGGCGACATAGACAACATATTTAATGCGGTTTATACGCTTAAGCGAATGTGCAATAAACCAATTAGCGTAATCGAAGTGTCCGAGTTCGACGGCTTTACGAATGGCGTCGGAGCGTTCGAGCTCATTAAGTTTATTTTCTCTAAAAAACTTAACGCAGTCTTCATAAGCGTCAATAGATTTTAATAGTTTAATAGTTATTTTCATTTTAAGCCTCCAAAAGTTCAGGATTCTGAAAACAATTGCCGATGACTTCTAAATTTTTACAATAATCGGCATCTGGCGCGCAATCAATGCCAGCATATAAAAGTATACTTTGATAACATATTAAGTTATTTCCTATGACTTTTAGATAAAATACACCTTTAGAAAAAGGTACTTTGCAGTTTTGATAATAAAATTCATCACGTATATTTGAATACATCTTGACGTTAATTATATCGCCGCCCTTACTCATTTTACCATCAACTTCAAAAGAACCGAAAATAGGAACGCCATTTTTGTCGTAAAGTCCGGTAAACATTGCAAGGGATTCGGTAATAACTTCGTAGGTGTCAATAAAATAACCGCCAAAGATATTAGAGAAATATCCTATACAGGTCCTATCTGCGTGCATATCTTTACCTCTAAACATACCAATTTGTAATTTATCCATTATTTGTCTCCAAATTTATTTCTTTTATAAATCCAAGTTCAATTAATAGTATTAAGTCTTCTTTCTGAAAAGTCATAGTTAAGTCATTGCTTCTATCGTAAACTTGATATTGACGTGGTATTTGCTTAACTTTCTGACCTTTTAAAGAACCCTTATCTACTATATAATTTGTAGATTCGATTCTCATTATTTTTCTCCTTATAAAAAAGCCCTAAGAATTGCAACGTACAAACTACGCCCGAACTTCACAGTTTCGGATTCTTAGAGCTTAAAATTATTCGTTTGTTTTTGCATTACAAAAATAATAAATTATTTTGAATAATGCAAATTTATTTTTAAATTAATTTGAATTATTTTTGACTATAAAAATCAATTATAAAAATAAGTTTTTCCATTAAAATAGTATTACTGGTTATTGAAAGGAATGTACCATCAGTTTCAAAAAAATGACCATCTAATCCTGCTTTATATCTTGAATCCCGCCAATTAAAATAAATACAATCATTTTCTGATAAATCAAAATTTATTATTTGCTCAGAATAAGGTATTGATTTTATTATCGCTTCTAATAATTTTTCTTTTGTTTCAAACATTTTCTTTTTCCTTAAATCGTTTAATTAAATGTTCTTTTAAATCATTACAAAAAAAGTTTATTGCATTTTCTTTATTTTCAAAAGTTAAAGACCGCTCTGCAAAATATATTCCAAAAAAAGTAGTGTATAATGCTCCTATTGATTGATTAACAAAATCAATACTCATATTTGAAATTTTAACATCTATATTCTCATTCTCTTTAACTTTAATAATAATTGTATTTTTATGCCTATCCAAAAACCAATTGCGAAAATCTTTATTAAAGAATATGTATAATAACCATATAAATAACACTATAACATTGACTATTATATCGCTTTTTGCAATTGGAACATTAGCGAATAATTGAATAGCTATTCCTAAAAATTCTATTAATTCATAGATTATAATAGACAATATTATTTGATATTTGATATTAGGATTCATTCTCTTTTTCCTCACTTTTATAGTGTTCAATAGTGGCTTTACACGACGCGTCAAAATAATGTTTGATAAAAGTTTCTTTGTCATCTTTTGTTTTTTTACTTGCTTTAAATAAAGTATCGAATAAAGTTAAATTTATCATCGCAATACTATGTAATAATTCTTCAATTTTTTCTAAATCGTTTTTACCATCAAAGTTAATAACAATATCGTTTCCTGTCGTTTCAATTTTCATTTTACTTTTCCTCATAATTATTAATGCACATAGCTAAGTCCAATTTACAATAGCGTTGCTTAGTTATTAACTCTGTTATTTGTATAAAAGATAATTTGTTTAATTTATCCAATACATTTTTATAAAAGATAATATGATTTTCAAGAACTTTATTTGTCTCTTGTAAAGCGTTATATTCTTCAATACAATTTTTCATATCGCTATCGCGAATTGCATTAAAATATTGATGATGACTTTCCATTGTGATATATTTGTTCGTATATTCCACCGAAATTTTATATGCTTCGTCTCTTTCTTTTTTAAGATTTTCTAAATTATCAATTTCTTCGCTTGTTAAAGAACTTAATTTTTTAAAATCTTTTTCTTTTTGAAGTAATCTTTGATATTCTTCAATTGACAATTGTACGTAATTGACGTCATTCATATTGTTTTCCTTTAACATAATTAATTAATTTAACACACATTGCCGCTAATTGAGTGGCTTCCAAAATTATTCTTTCTCTTTTATCTGATTCGATTTGATTCTGCAATTTAACGTCCATAAGGCTTTTTTCAAGATTATCATAGCCACTGTCTAATTCATTTCTTACTTCTAAATATTCTTCACGCGTTATAAAACCTCCATCGAATAATGATTTAAAATTGCCGTGAATTTGATTACTTCTTAAAACTTCATTGTCAATTGATTCCAATATTTCTTTATTTACCAAAGGTTTAAATCCTAAGATATTCATACACTCTTGTATTTTATCTTTGAATTTTCCGTTCATTTCAATCATATTTTTAGCTTGTTGAATCCCGTGCATTACTGTTGTATGGTCGGTTCTTTTTACGGCTCCGCCAATATCGCGTAATGTAAAATTTGAAAAATTGTAAGCTAAATAATAATATGCGAATCGCGGATAAGAATAATCATTTGCCTTGCAACGGTCGCTTAGTTGATCAATTGGTATTTCAAAGACTTTTGCAACTATCTGTTTTATTTTTCCTAACATTTTAATTCCAATAGTTAATTTTTAAATTTAATCTTTTCTGTAGTGTAATTTTAAATTCATGCGGAGCTAATCGTATGTCGCTATATTTTTGGAGTTGTTCGCAATAACCTTTTGAATTGATAAAACTTGATATATACTTTATATCTGTTTGTTCTTTCTTGATTATTTTATCAACCCTCTCATTATGATTATCGTTATATTCTTTTTTCTTATTTTTTCTAAAACGTAGTTTTTCGTCTGAACGCCGCTTATATTCTCTATTGATTTCATTAATTTTCAGATTCGCTATTTGACAATATTCTTTAAAATTGTCATCAAAGTCAAAACATTGCCAAAATAAAACGCCGTCTAAAACCATTGTATTTTTGAACTCTGAAAATATTTTTGCTAATTTTATAATCCCTATTGATTTATTAATTTCATTGTCAATAATATTAATTATATAATCTGCGGAATAGTAATAATTACCGTCAATATAAAATTTAGTTTGTTCAAAAGCCGCTAAAGCTCTATCTGAATCTGAATATCTTATATTGATATAATTACTGTGCTCATACATTTGGATTTTATTCAATTTCAATTTAATAAGAATTATATCAATTACATAGCGACCTTTATTTAAAAAAGAAATGGAACGGAAAACCTTACTTCTTAAAATGTGCATTCTAATTCCTTTGTAATTTTAATAATTTCGTCGAGCGTGGATACCTTATAATGTTTAACGTTGTAATGTTCCAATAAATTAAAGAATGTTTTTTGACTTTCTGATAGTTCTTGTTTGTCATCTTTTTTGCATTCAATAAAAGCAAATAAATTTCCTTTGCAAATGAACAAATCTGAAATACCTTTACTTGCTTTTAAATTCTCAATAATATAAAATCTTATATAACTTTTTTCTGTTTTTTGCGCTCCGCTATTAAATCTAATTACTATCCACTTATTTAGAAGTAAATATTTTATAATAGCGGATTGAATTTTATGCTCAATAGTTTTATACCTTTGTGGTATTTTCGGTAATATCATTAGTCTTCCGTTTATAATTTTTACGTTTCCAACCTTTCGCAATAAGAATCTTTCTTGTTTCTATTGATTTTTTCACAAAACATTTTTTGCATAATTTACCATTAATCCAACCGCGCGAATAATACCAGTTTTCTTTATCGCATTTTTTGTATTCTCCGCAGACTTTACAAGGTTTTTCCCATTCTCCATTGACGAGTCTGCAACCACTGTGCAACCGTTTATGTTCAAATGGCGTGACAAGTTGCAAATTAGAAATATGATTGTTTGTTTTGTCAAAATCTTTATGATGTATTTGCATACCAAATGGAATTTTTCCATAATTTGTCTCCCAAACAATAGAATGTTCAAATCGAAGTTTACCTTCGCTATCTTTGGCGAATCTAAAATATCCATTTTTTGTTTTTTTGTGTTCCATCTTTTTTCCTTTTGAAAATGTTTCTGCGTACAATATACAAAAAAAAATTGATAATATCAAATCATTTTCTTTTATTTACTCTGTAATTACTCAAAAAATTTCGCCATTATAAATTTTAGCTGGCATTATTTGCCTCCGACTAATTTATTAATTAAAGTGCGATTTTCGCAATTAATCGAATCAAGATACATCATTTGACGTGAGTGCGTATTTATTTGACTTTGCAAATTGTTAATACGATTTTCCAATAAAATTAAAGCAACGCTAACAAAAATTATCCAAATTAAACTACTAATAGCATTCATTAATTTTTTATTTATTTCTCTCATTTTTCTTTCCTTAGAATCGGACTTCGCCTTTTTTTTAAAGAGTCCAATTTGAATTGTTTAATAACTGAATTTATTGCGTGAGTTTCACAAGTGTATATATCCGGCGCGTCATTAAGTTTGATTCCGACTAATTCGACAAATAAATCCATATTTGTATTAGCAATAGCAAATTGTTCTTTTGTCAATTCTTGCATAGTAAAGTCCTTAAGATAAAATCTATTAATTTAAAAAATAGATATAGAAGGCAAAAAGCGGTTATGAAAAATCCGCCCGCCGTTAGAATAGACGGGCTTTTTCTCATTCAGATTCCATACTATTTTGCGATTTTATAAAATCAAATAAAATACATTTGCTATTTCTAATATCGTTTCTTAATGATTTTATTTGACAGTCAGCCCAATGTTGACAATAATTTTTACTCGTTATTTTTTTTAAAATGTCATTACGTACTTCTATAGCTATTTCTTTTTTATATTCGCCAAATATTATTGGAGCGTTATTCATATTTGTTTTTAATCTGAATAAATATAAAATTTCTTCTTCACCAATTAGCTCAAAATGGTCATTATCAACCGCCTTCCATTTTGTTTTTAATTCTTCAATATCGGTAATAGAGCACGTAATTATATTTTCTAAAGCTATTTCTTTATTTCCTGCTAATATTTTTATCATAAAAATTCTCCATTATTTCTGATTTATAAAAAGGGCATCGACTTGGCATAAGCTCCGATTCGATAAATAATTCAGGATATTTTTTTAATAATCCTTTCTTTTCTGCTAAATATGTGTGTATATGCTTTTGCTCACATTTGCAGAAATATTTATTTGTAAAGCTATAATCCCCGTCTTCATTCGGACGTTTTAATTTATATAGATGATCTTTTATTTCTAAATGTTTACATTTACCACCGCTCCATAAACATATTGGCTGATTTTTTGGATTCATACTACAGAAATTTTCATGCCAAATCATAGCGTGCTTTCTTATTAGTTTTTTATGACAAAAACTACAAATGTAAAGCGTTATATTTTCTCTGATTTCCATTATTCAAATTCCTAAAATGGTACATCGTCTGAATTGTCAATATCGCTCATAGAATCTGTAAAAGTCTTTGGAGCGGGAGCCGAACGTCTGCGATTACCAATGGGTGGTAAATCGTTAGAATTATCAGGCATTGATTCATTTTCAAAGGAAGTTTCAGATTGATTTTTGTCGCCTAACATAACCAACTGATTCATTATGATTTCTGTAAAATACTTTTTTTCGCCGTCTTTTTCATAAGTATTTGTCTTTAACTTACCTTCTAAATAAATCAAATTACCTTTTTTAAGGTATTTTTCGGCAATATCAGCAAGTTTGTCGAAACAACAAATATTATGCCATTCCGTAGATTCTTGTTTCTGACCGTTTTTATCAGTATAAGATTCGCCAGTTGCAAGCGAAAATTTGCAAACTTGCATTCCACCTTGAGAAACTTTAATTTCGGGGTCTTTTCCTAAACGACCGACTAAGGTTACTTTATTTATTGAACGTGACATTTTTTAATTATCCTTTTTTAGTTGTTTAAATGATTTTTATGAATTTAATATCGCTTGGAATATATTGTAAGCGATTTGAGGTACAATAGCGTTGCCTAAAGCCTTTATTCGCTTATTTCTGTCCAATTGTCTGGGTATCCCATAATCCACTCCACAAAGCGCGGTTGCAACTTCAAACCAGTCGCCGCTTGCACTACCTCCCCAAAATTGCTTTTCCCTCTGTCGTTCATTGTATCTTTGTAAGCAAATGCTCTCGGCGTCGGCAATATCGATATCTCCGTCGCTAATCCGTTGCCGGAATATTTGCTCAAACCTTTTCGATTGTGATTCCTGCGAACCGTTGGAGTTGGCAACAATCCACAATCTATTGCGTTTATGCGGGGCATCGACGGCGAGAGCTGGAATAATAAACGTCTGGACTTCGTAATCTTGATTTTCCAAGTCAGCGAGAATTGACTCGAAAACCATTCCGTTTTCGATAGTAAGCAAGCCCGGAACGTTTTCAGCGACAACCCATTTTGGCTTGACTTCGGCAATAACTCTAAGCATTTCTTCCCAGAGATAGCGGTCATCTTCTTTGCCTTTTCTATTCCCTGCGACGGAGAAAGGCTGGCAAGGTCATCACGGGAACCCGCCAGAAAGAACGTCAATTCTTCCTGTCCGCGGGCTCCCTTTATCACCTTTTTCATTATAATTATCCTTATCGTTAATAGCCTTATTATTTATATGCCATTCGTAATGGCAGTGTTGGCATAACCAAATTACGTCTAATGGCTTATCATAGTCAGAATGGTGTGCTTGGATGCCATTCCTACCATCTGAAAATGTATTTTTATTTCCGCATACACTACAAATTGTGGGGCGTTCTAATATACATTTTTTTATGGCTTTTTCTACAATATGTTGTACCCTTTTCTTCTTATCGTTAGAAGAATTGTCTCTAAAAAAATGGTTGTCATTCTCAAATTGTAAATTACTTCTAAAAATACAACCACGGCGTTTTAATATCTTGTGCATGGCTTGTCTTGTTATACCAAAAAAATTAGCTATTTCTTCGATAGAAAGTCCTTGCGTATATAAATTAACACAATCATCATATTTAGCCAAACGTTTCGCTCCCATAAAAACATCCCCATTTTCTATTATTTGTAAAAGGTTGTCATCTATGTCAGCATAAACGTTTTTAACGTCGCGATATTTTATAACATTTGGAAAATTCTTCTTTAATATTTTTTGACAAAAATCATCAATTTCAATTTGAAAAACATTTTCAAAACCTACCATTTGAGCGGCTAAATCAAAACCGCCAATACCGGAAAATAAAGAAGCGTGTTTCATAGTTTAAATCGCTTTTAAGCGTTTTTAATTATTAATTGGTAAAATCCTTAGAATAAGCAATAAAATCTTTACTACCAGCCTTAAAAGGCTTATTCAAGTCCTACTATCATAACTTCGCATTGTAATTTTTCTTTTAAATCGTAAATTTGTTGGCGAGTAATATCATCTTTAAAAATCCAATGGTAATTATTTTTAGTTTTAAAAATTACACGTGGAATATGATTAACTGATTCGCCTTCTTTTTCAAGTAATTTTAAATAATCTGAATGATTTTTTAATTTAGGTATTTCTAAACTATAAAAATCTGCAAAAGTGAATTTTTCATAATGTTGTTTTTTGAGGAATTTTCTCAAATGTTGAAAGAAATAGTCGGAACTCCATCCGTTATTCAATGCTTCTTTAAATATCATTTCTAAAAGTGGTAATTTTAAAGTATCCTTTTTAAAAAAATCATTTGAAAAATTACTTGAAATAATATTAACGAATTTATAGAAGTCCCCGTGTTTATCTTTTAAGTCAGGATTTAAAGAATTGCCAATATTAACTATTGCAGTACGCTTCCCCTGACCGTTCAATGTCGCTAATTGTGAGTTCAAGTCCTTTTTGATAATTAGATTTGTGGACATTCTTAAAATCTTTTTTGTTAATAAATGCTTTATATTTATTTAGATAGGAACGAATCCAAGTCGGCGAAATATTGTCGTAAAGAAAATTGTCTTTAACTTTCATACAATTAGCAAATAGATTTGTAAAGTCTAAAATAGTTTCTGCGCTTTTCTTTTCAGGATTCTTAGATTTATATTGAGCTAATAAAGTTCCGATTGATTTTCGCTCTTTACCTCTATCGATAATTACGAACTCCATTTCTCGAGCTTTTTCGTATTCTTTACAAAAAATTTCTAAAATTGAATCAATAAAATCCACTGCGCTTTTTTGCGCAGGGTTCTTATTCTTTTCTTTTATTTCTTTATTCTTATAAGAATTATTATAGGGTAAACTTTCTTTACTATCCGAGTAAACTTTCTTTACTATTCCGAGTAAACTTTCTTTACTATCCGTATTGATTTCGGACGGTGGGTATGAACTTTGTTCATAACGACTGCAAGTTTGATTTACAGGTAGTAAACTTTCTTTACTATCCGTAAAATTATCATCTGAATAAGAAGCGATATTCCATTTCGGAGTAGTTTTAAGACATTTTGTTTCGTCATGACGCATTAAAAGACCTTTTTCTATTAATGTATTTATCATAACAAAAATAGCTTGTCTTGAAACGTCTAATTGCTCTGCTAAGTAATCTTTTGAACAATAGCACCACCCTTCGTTTTTACTCAAATGGTTAATTATATCCAAAAGTACATATTGATTCAAGGTAATGCCTAAGCGTTGTTTAACGCTAAAATGGATGGTGGCATATTTAACATTTTGCATAATGGCTCCAAAAAATAAAAAATCCCTTGTTATTAACGTAGCTCTACGAAAAGCTTATAATTTGTAATCGCTTACAAATTAAAAATAACAAGGGATTTAGATTTTTATATATGTAATTTCGTAGATTACGTTATTGCAAATATACGAAATTAATCCCAAATAAAAAAATTATTCTCCATAAGGTCGGAAAATTCTTTTTCCGTTCTTATCTGATTTGTAAGTACATAGTAAATTACCATCGTATCTAATAGCTTTGGCGTCTTGCATAAATTTAGCAACTTCAACTTGTAATTTTTCAATAGAATTTTTATTTTCTTTCATATCGTATTTTAATTTCTTAATTTTTTGTACAGTTTCAAAAGTACTAAAATCGGCGTCAAGTGCTTTATCTTTTGTACTTTTTGGAAATAGAAATTGAATATCCGATATTGTTTGTGGCGGTGGCGGCGTCTTAGTTAATACGAATTTGTTCCAAAAAGTAGTCGCAATTTCGACTAATCCGGCGAATAAATCAGAATCAAAGTCAAAATCATACTGCTCATACTCTAAAGCCGCGCGTAAAACTCTCAATTCGTTATAATCGCGAATGTTTAAATCGACAAAAATATCATTATTAAATGTATAAGGCATTTTTGCATAAGCAATTATAAGCTTTGGACGTCCCGTAATTCCACAATAATATTGACCTTGAATAAAATGTTTCTTTAAATATCCTTCAAAACGCTTTTGAGTTGTTTTACATTCTAAAACTGTGTCCGAACCTTTGAAATAATCAATACTGGCGCCACAAATAGGATTAGATTCTAAATGATAAATATCATCTAATGGTTTATAAACTAAATTTTCGTAGTCAGGATATTTTTTATTTAAAAATCCTATTTCGTTATTGTCGGCATACCATTCCCCAACAAAAGGCTCTAAAATATTGCCACGCTCCGTAACGTTATTCCCGTCATCTGGCAATTGATAAACTTTTGATTTCCAAACGTCTAATGGAGTTCGTTTGTCATCTAATCCAATAATTGCCGCCATATCAGAGCCGCCTAAAGATTTTGCTCTTTCAATTAACCATTTCTCGCGTTCTTCTTTAGTCATTGGATTTCCATTTAGTTATAAATTTGTCAAGTTCTTTTATAGTTTTAAATGATTTACTATCATCTTTTGATTCGTCAAGACCGCCGATTAAAACTTCAAAAGAATCAATATCGGCGTCTTTAAAAATATTAAGAAATTTTTCAGGTTCGCCAATTTTATAACAATCGTCTTTTTTGTCATACTCCAAATTATACTTTAAACAAAGTTCTATAAGATCCATTTCCTTTGTTTCTTTCTTAACCTCTTTTTTGACGTCATTGGTGGGCGGAGTGAGTTCTTTCACCTTTTCCTCTACAATTTCATAGGGGGCGGGTTCCGATTCGCTGTAAGCCTTATTTGCGGTATTGATGGCGGCTAATAATTCATTAGTTTTCGGAGATTCTACTTTCTTTTGCTCTTTTACTTCGTCATCAAGTTCCTCAATTTCAAAATCAGCATAAATATTAGTCATTAAGACGTCGGGACATCTATGACGAATGCCGGCAATTAAACATCTTAAAAAAAGCATATTGCGAAGTTGTTTACGATAATTATCTCTTCCGATAAGTCCCATATTTTTAGCGTCTTCAACTGTGTAAATTTCTTTTCCTAAGGATTTTGCCGGATTTAATTGGAAAAATTCAATTATACATTTTTCATCAGTTGTTTCTATAATTGAATAATCGTATTTACCGCCACGTTTAAGAAGACCTCCGGCGGTTACGGGCTTGATTGTCACTTTGCCAGATACAATTTCAATGCCGCTCATTGATTGAAAAGGCTCTAATCCGAGCTCTTTTCCGGCTTGTATCTTTACAAAAGCCTGCGCTTTGCTTTTAGCGTCTGTAAAAAGTCCACTTTCAAAGAAATAAGTAGAAATTTCTTTATTTTCTTGAAACGTCGTTAATTGATTTTCCATTATTTACCTCTTTTGTATTGGAATATTTTTTCCATTAGTGGATATTCTTTAATTAAAGCGATTTTAACAAAATCCGTTATTGTCATATCATTTTCATAGCAATATTTTTCAATTTCAATCTTATCAAGTTTACGAATTGATATTGCCAAAGGAGCTGTAATTTTCGGCTTTTTCACATTTGGCAATTTGAATCTTTTATTTGATTCTAAATTAGCTTTTTTTTTCATTTTAATTCCTTTTGTTTATTTAAACTCTATTAAAATAGTTTTTTTATCATTGTTAATTTTTATATCCGTATCGGTTAAATTGTCTATTTCTTTTAATTGTATAATTACTTCGTAAGTATTGCATTCCAAAGGTAAATTATCTAATTTTTGGAATAAATCTATTAATGGCAAATTATCAATAGTATTATAAATTTCGACTATTGTTGAATTTTTTAATTTGTAAACAAATTTTTTTGTAGTCATTGTCTTAATTCCTTTTATCGGTTAAATAAACGTTCGCGCGATTTTCAATTAATAATAATTCGTAAGTTTCAACGCCAACGGCTGTACATTTTGGACACTCTGTTTCAATTTCTAAGATATTCGTTCGTATATGATTTTTTAGATGCGTCATTTCGCTACCGCAATGCGGGCATATCCCTTGAAGTTTGTTTGTTTTTATGTTTACTGACATTTTATAATTCGAAAATTGAATTAGCGGAAATAGAATTATTCTTGAAATATCGACTGAACTCTTCTTTATAAATTCTAACAGAAATAGCGTACCTACTATCTAAATTATTCAAGCCTTTATATTTTTTTTGCATATAATCTATAAATTCATAAATCTTATCGCCACTTGCAGAACCAATTATATAAGCAAAAGGTGGTTTTCGTTCGTTTTCGTCTAATAAATCTAAAGAATTATTGACAGGATTATAACCTATGATTTCAATTTTATCAATAATATACCCCCAAACTGTCTGTTTCTTAAAAATTCCATCTATTTCCATTTCTTTATATGAAAATGTACGAATAAAGCCGTTATCTTTTAACGCCTGTCCTAATTTTTTAGTTCCGATGTTGTAATTAGCGGCGTATTGCATTAAATAATTTCTGATTTCCGTAGATGTTTTTACTGTATGGCAAGGGTCGTTCTTTTTACTTGCTTTAAGATAAGTACTAATTAATTTATTCTCAAATGAATCCATATTCAATTCTCACAATTAAAATTAAAAAATTGGCGTTCCCAAATATTTATATTAAAATCAATATCAATACTACGTAAATAAAAACCATCTGCAAAATGTTTTTGGAACTCTTTTTCAGTTAAATAGGCGCTTTTATTCAATAAAAATTGATTCCAACAATACGCAATAGTATTTCTTAAATTTATACTATTCCTATTTCTTTTAAAATGTAAATAATCAAATAATTCTCTTTCTGGCGAATTTTTGCGTCCTTCACCTAAGGACACTGATTTCCAAAATTCTACGGCATTATCTAAATTAAATCTAAACATTAATAAAGCTATTGCTAAAATCATACCATTTTTATAAAATTTTAAAAGATCGTTTGCAATAGAATCTTTAAAAAGTTTATATTCGTTTTCAAAATCTTTAAGAACGATTAATTTTTCGGATTCCGTATATTTAGTTGAATTGCCTCCAATAGTAAGGCGTGAACCTATATGGTTAATTGCCGATAATAGTTGGGCTGTTTCAGTTTTATTTAAACCCATTTGCTCATCAATATTAAGTATTTCTATTGAGTCTCGCGTTGTTCGTTTAAGATTTTTATCAATTCTCGCGAATAATTCCTTAACACGTTGTTCGTTTTCAACTAAAAATGAACTTACTGGCAAATTAACAGTTTCACCACTTTTAACAATAGCTAATAATGTGTGGCGTCCATTAATATTGTAATAAGTCTTTGTATCGGCTGTAGTTGCAAAAGTAATAGTCGCTACAGCTTCAAATCTGTCTGCTAACATTTCCTTTGCAAGATAATCGACCCACCAACTACGAGTATTCCTTTGATTATCAAAATTGCAATTTGCGAGCCACTTTGAAGCCATTTCAGGCGTCACATCAAAGAATTTTATTGATTGTTCTAAATATTCCATAATGCCTCTAATTTTTACCGGAGTAAAATTTTTCCGGCTCTAAAATATGATTTAATTCGTTAATTTTAATTTGCTCATTTAATAATTGAGCTCTAATTTTACTTTCTTGTGCAAGTTTTATTTCGGTTTGAATAAAACTTTGTATTAATCGTTCGTTATTTGTCATTATGAACCTCTCATAACATAAATTACGTAAGCGACGGCTAAAAATAGGCTAATGAACAAAAGGAATATATTGCCTAATATCTTTTTTTCTTGATTATCCATTGAAAGTACCTTTTTCTAATAATTGTTTAATTTCTTTTTTAGCTAAAATCGTAGCGTCTAAACGTAAATTAAGGATAGTTATATTTTCGGTATTGCAAAGTTTATCAATTTCGGTATTAGTAAAGTCATTTTCAATAAGTAATTGTATTTGTAAATTTGTCAATATTGGAAATTTTGATTTTATTATTTCCGGCGTATATTTTTCGATTATTTTTGGAGTTGGAATCGAGCGGCGATATTTAATTTGATTAGTCATTTTTTTGAATCCTCATATAAAGCTTCTTTTTCTAATTCTTTAATTCGCCGAATAAAATATTCTTGATTATTTTGCATAAAATATAAATCGAGGTCAAATCCTATGCCACTATATTTATGATGTTCTTGTAAATAATCAATTACTGAATCTGCAATACTAATTTTCCAACTAATAATTTCAGATTTTATTTTTTTATTCATTATAACTTTCCTTTATTTGCCACTAATATATCAAAAAATTCGTTAAGTTCAGGAACGCCTTGTTTTTCTTTCTCTTTATTCATAACTTCTTTCAATTCGTTTTCATATGATTCACGCATAATCGTAAAATGATCGACGTTTAAACTTGTGTATCCACAAGCGATATTAAAACGAATAACGCCATTTTCAGCTTCTAAAAGTGCATTAATTTTTTCACGCAATGTAATGATTGATTCTTTCATTTTTAATCCCAAATTTTGTTTTCTAAATTAGTTAAAACTGTGTCAGGAATTTCTGACACTTTAATTTCGGTTCCATTCAAAATAACTTCTAAAATTTCGTAATCGACTTCAAATTCTGCGGGCTGATAGTAAGTTTTCGGATATGTTTGCTCTGTCGTAAGTTCGGTTTCAATTTCATAAGTGTCATCGTCTTGATAGATAGTGAAAGTCTTTATTTCGGTTGTTATTGCCATTGCGAAGCCCAAATTCGTTTTTTAATTATATGCTTTAAATAATCGCGTTTGTGCATTTGATATTTTTTCAAATGATCAGAATTTACTTTTGAATTATTAAAAGAAAAATTCAAAAGTCTATCAAGTAATGTTAAATGTGCCATTTTAAGCTCCAATAAAAAAAAGTTAATAATTAGTCGCTAATTCGAGGCTCGAACTCGTTAATAATCAAATTGCATTATTAAGCGCCCTTTAGCGGATTCAATTTTCAAAGTACGATTCAATTGCGTTTTTTCTTTCAATACAAACTTACGACAAATAAAATTAATTTCCAAATTTATTTTTAAATTAATTTAAAATAATTTAAAAAAAATAAAAATAAATAAGTTTTCAATTCCCGTCTCAATTTGTTAATACAAATATACGCAATTATTTAATACAATGCAAATAAAATTTCAATTATTTTTAATTTATTTTTAAAAATAGCAAATAATTCGCAAATAACTTTAAATAATAATTAATTAAATTTGAATAAAAATTTAAAAAGAGGTCTTAAATGAAATGGTTAATTATTGTTATTGCCTTGCTATTCACGGCTTGCCAAACTCCTAAATATCAATTAACGTCTAATTGCGAAATTCCAAAAGAGACATTTTTTGAGAAAATATCCGGCGTACTAACCGAACGAAATTTTAACGTTGTTAGCGATATTTCTATCGGTCAGATTAAAGCTATTAAATTTGATGGATTCTATACTTATATTTGGAAAGTCCAATTTGTCGATAAAAAAATAATATGCTATTGCATCCAAAATAGCTCGATGGATTTTAGCAATAATTATATTAACGACAATAGTATTTCAAAAGAATATATAAATGTAAAAGAGTCATTAGAAAGTATTTGTAAAGATAAGATAATTATTAATGAGCTTAAAAGAGAATATAACGACTAATAAAAAAGCCCCTAATTTTGGGGCTTTTCTTTTTTAGATTTTAGAATATAAAATTCTATAATTTCGTAGGCATTTAAACCTTTTTCTCTTAATTCTTGATATTCTTGTTTAGGAATTTTTATATTATTCAAAATTATATGCGTAGGCGTTTCGCTTATTTCCAAAAGTTCTTTCATTTTAACTCCTAAGATTTTAAAATCTTATTAAATATATCAATAATTGCTTGTTTTTCTTTTTTCGTTTGTTCTATCTTTTTATCTATTTTTTCTAATTCTATTTTTAATAGATAATTTGCGACGTCTTTTAAGTCAGAATCTTTTACAATAAATACAAAATATGGAACGAAATGTTTATTGTTTATAACCTCATAACCAATTTTTGAAAAAAAATTGTCCGATTTAATATTCCAATCTATAATTAATTTGATAGATTGTTTTTTATTTTTAGAAAAAAAAGAAAAAGATTCAAGCATTTCTTTATTTTCTTTTAAAAACTCTACTAATTTGTTCATTATTTTGGTTCCTTTATTTTTTTTACTTTTAAACAATCGATACAACGGATAAATTCTATCCGACTATTTTCGGTAATCCATTTTAATTCTTTGTCAAATAAGAGGCATTTGTCTTTTATTGTACTACAAAAATAACAATTTTCAAATTCGTCTCCACAACGCTTTCTATTATAAGTTATTTCTCCCGTTTGTTTTAAATAAAATTCTATTTTTCGTTTCATTACTTTTTCCTTTTTTTAGTCAATAATTTAGTAACTGCCGATTCGTAATAAATAATATTACTTTTAATCCAAATATAATCAATGCCTTCAATTAATAAAGGTGGATAAGTGTAAACGACGTAATAGTCGTTTTTTAAAACTTTTTTCTGTGACCAAACTTTACCATAATTCGCTATCGACTGTCGGCTGAGCCCTACTTTTTTTGATAGTTCTTTTTGTGTGTATGTTGACATTTATTATTTTTGTAAATAGTTAATAACGTAATTTACGAATCCATTTCCAAATAGATAAGGGCGTCTAAAAAATAAGAAAAATAACTTAGTCATTGAGGCATTATTTAAAAGATTTATAGCAGTTTCAGCTTTTGTATCGAAATGTTCTAATCTTTCTAATTTTTCTTTTAAATTTGTTATTTGTTTTTCATAATCGTCTATTACTTTTGAAGTTGAATTTTTCATTACTTCGATTTTTGCAATATAATAATAAGCGGTTGCTTCTCTGATATTAGAAAATTCTGATGATTTTCTTTCTAAATATTCAATGCTATTTTTTAGTTCGTTTCTTTCTTTGATAATATTATCTATATTTTCAATATCATCGGCTGATAAAAGTTTCGTAGCTCTTGAATCTTTTTCTATCTTAATTAATTCGTGGTATCTATCTAAAGATAGTTGGACGTGTTCTGATGTTTCCATTATTTTGATTCCTCTATTAATTTAACAAATTCGTCACGGTATGCTAAGGCTTCTTCTTTGGTATCAAAAGATTCCGACATATAAAAGTCATCAATTGTACTGACCTTGACGTCAAAATGATAATATACTTCACTATCCAAATTATAAGCTTCAGCATGTCTCGCATAAACATCTGAAATCAATATTATAAAATTAGGATTTATAAAAATAAAATTATCCCGACCTATGATTTTAAACTTAACCATTACTAAACTCCTAAAATGTTGTAATTAATAATTACAAATATAAGTAAAAATTTAATACAATGCAAATAAATAATTAAAATAATTGATATTTTTTTCAATTATTTTTAAATTTTATTTGCTATTTAATATTTTATTGATTATTTTTGTGGCGCGTGTAAATATAAGAGCAGTTATATGCCGTAGAGAATGGGCTTTTCTATGGCATTTTTTATCTAAGCGTGTTAATTAGATATGTTTATTCATCATAATTTACCAATTCTTTTCTTATAACTTCCTTATTCTTTTCTATTATATTCTTACATTGCTTATAAAAAGCATAATTACCATAATTACTTTCAATCGTTTTCAATGCGTGAGAAACGTTTTGACGTTTCATTTGAAAACAGTTGCAAATTTCGTCTGTAAGAAATTTCGTATCAGTGTCATAAGTTAAGAATTGCATTAGCGTTCCACGTGCTATAACGTTTTCGGGCTTTTGTTTTTTTTCGCGTGCTATTTCTAACAACCGCTTTACGTCCATATTTGAACCTTTATAATAATTACATAAACAACACAGCACAAAACTACAAAATTAAATTGAATAAAAAAAACTTTTTATATCTTTTTTATTAAAATAAATAAAAAAGTGCTGTGTTTTTAATTAGTTTCTTTTAATTCAGAAACTGTAATATATTTACTTTCTAAATAGATAGATAAATTTTTAATTAATTCGCAAAAATCGTTACAAAATATATCTACAGAATTGGTAGATTCATTTGGCGAAGTATCTATAATTCGAGTTAATAAATATCCGGCTTCTTTTTTTTCAATTGTTATCATAAATATCCTTAAAAAGAAAGCCCTTTAATCGTTAAATTAAAGGGCTTATTAAAGTTAAATAGAACTTGCTAACGCCGTTTCCATAACAGCTATCGAACTTGTTCCGCCAACGGCGACGCCTATAAACGCCGCTATTGTATCCACTTTCAAAACTCCACCCTTACCGTCGTTTGCCGCAGTTCCTGCCGCTAATGCAAAATCATAATTTGTTATTGACGGCGCCGCTATTGTGCTTGTTCCCGGCGTTCCCTTTTTTAGGTAAATTGGGAATGTCCCCACATTCTGCAAGTATAGCGATTGTCTCGCGTTGTTCGATGATATTATCATCGTCGGAGTGATCGCGATTGATATAGGAGTAATCATAAGCACCTCCTATACTACTGCTGATGTGGACGTTGTAAAAAGGGGGCGTAAATGTTGCAAAATAGTACTTGTTTGTAAAGCATTATTAGCAATTAATTGATTCGTTTGATTCAAATCGCTAATAGAGTTTTTAGCGTCGTTCAATTGAGCTGTCAAATCGGCAATACGATTAGAAGTAATCAAATCTGTAATTGACTGTGTAGACGCATTAATTGCTTGTTTGATTTCGCAACAACAATTTGCTTGCTGAGCATTTTGAGCTTGCAAAGTCGCCTGAATAGCATTAAACGAATTTGCATTATCGCGTGAATTTTCGTTAAATGATTGTAAAGTCGTTGTATTCAATTGGTTAAACGAGTTCAATTGCTGTAAAGCGGCGTTGTAATTTTGAGCTGTAATAGTGCTTACGGCTCCATTTAAAGAACTCAAAGTTTGGAAATTATTTGACGCTTGACCTTGTAAAAGCTGACCTGTGCCCGTTAAATAAAGATTAGCATTATCTTTAATACCACCAAGAATACTAAGCAAACCACCATTCATAGTAGTTTCAATGCTTTCTAATTCATTTGAAAGACCTTGAGTAGTAATTTGTGAACTAAGACCGGTCACTTGATTTTGAATTGCCGTCAATGCTGGGCTCAAAGTAATATCAGTTGCAACGGCTGAACGCGCCGCGCCACCGTCCATACCATAACCACCACGTCCACCTATACCGCCGAAGAGACCTCCGCCAAGTAAAGCCCCGATTAATATTCCGCCAATTCCTGAACCACCTAAAAAACCATCGCTATTATTACTGCCGCCAGTTATAAGCGTTGGTACTGCCGATGTTGCCATACCGCTATACATAAAAGCCTCAATTATTTTTTCATTTTGCAAAATTGCAAATGCAAATTAAGGGTATTATTAAGGCTTTTATTTGTAAGATATTTACAACAAATTTGACAATCTTTTAAGAATTATTGGATAATAATTCTATAGCCATTTGCAGAGAAGCCATATTATTTTTTATATTTTCAAATTCTTTTGATTTTAAACGATATTCATTTGTCAAGTCAATTTGATTTAAAGGACGTCCAATACTTCTTTGCCAATTCATAAGATTACTTTCTCGCAAAGTTATATCCTCAACCGATAAATCAGAGGCATTAGGTACGCCAATTTTTTTACCTAAAAAATGTAAATCATATAACAATGACTTTTGGATATTAGGCATTTGCTCAATGGCTCCGTTCAAAACTTGCAAAGGAAAAGTAAAAGTATCATTTTTGGCTTTTTTTATTTCCGGAATATCTGGAATTGTAATTAAAGATTCGTCAATTGCCGGTGGCGTATTTGCACTGCTCATAGCGTTCACGCCTAAACTACTCGTTACCGGTTGTGCCGGTTGCATTACATTTATTCCTGTGTTCATTCGTATTTTATACAAATTAATGAATAATCTTTAAAACTTATTAAACCATTACTTCGGGCGTTTTCATTAAAAAATCGTGTTCGCTTTGGAGTTCGGCAATTTTTAAAGCCGACTTAGCTTTTTCGTCATCTATTAATTTAAGAATACCATCGGGAGTTTTTCTTAAAGCGACTTTCTTTTTACGCGCTAAATGTTTTGCCAACTGTCTCTCTTTTTTAGTTTTAATAAATTTCATAAGCTCTGTAAAAATCAAAGGAGCTACGTCCCACCCGCCAATTTCGCAACGATCAGGATTACAAATTGCGTCCGTAAAGTTTTCTTTACTTAGCCACATTTTTACGCCGGCGGCTTCTAAATACATAAAATCGTCATGGTCAATCTGACCGGCTATTTGTTGAAATTCCATATCTGAAAGTGCATAGACTTGACAATCCTTATCGTACATTTCGTAAGTATGTTCTTCATCTGATGCGCTTTTAATAGCTACGATATGGTCTTCGTCAATAATGCCTTGTTCCGTGTCTGATTCCCAAATTACTTTGCTCATTTTAAAATTTCCTTTTATAAAAAAAATCGAATGCAATTTATTCAATTTTTAATTATAGTTTTTTGAAAGAAATTTTCAATTTATTTTCAAATTATTGGAAAATTAATATAAAAAAAGGATACTCTAAAATAGAATATCCTTAAAATAGTTCGAACTATTTTTTATCGCGCTCTTAAATTTGTCTCATATTGATTCGCTTGTATTCCATATCTAAATTTTCCCATTGAAACATCGGCATAGGAATTTATAGAACGTACGGCATTTTCAACATTTTGAAGTTGTGTGAGCATTGCCGCATTAGCTCCGCCGGCTCCCATAGCTACTATTGTTTTTAATTGGGCGTCATCAAAAATCCATTCAGTTTTAGAACCGCCTGTGCCGTTGTCGCCAACTAATGCGAGTTGCGCCTCCGTGACTTTACCGCCTGTATTGAAAGCTAATAAATTAGAAAGTAAAGGATCGACAATAGCTTTAACTCCACCGTCAATAATTCCATAAATTAAAGGCATTGCTAAAAATCCAATAGGCGACGCCGTAATCGCGGCAATACTTTTTTCAGATAAAAATAATTGTAAAATAAAACCATCTAAATATTTTTCTAAAATTCCAACTAAGGCGCTTAAATAAGTACGCGCGCCGTCTTTCATTTCTTTTGTGTCACCAGTAAACATACCTGCAAAAATATCCGTTGCGGCTCCTTCAAACTTTGCTTTCATTGCTTGTATTTCGATGCCGTGCGTATCGATTGTTTTTTGCGCTGTCGTAAAAGTTGCGGCTGTAGTTTCTAATGCTTTTTTATCATCTGGCGAAAAATTATAAGGTCTTTCTGCGGCGTCCAATGCGGCGCGTGCGGCTGTAGCGGCGTCTATGCTTGCTTGCGAACCGTCAATTATTACTTGAGCGTTCGCGTCTTGATAAGATTTTTCAAGTGCTAAAAGTTGATCCATACTCGCTTTTGGAACTGTACTATCATATTTTTTAGCCAATAAATCTAATTCTAATTTTGCACTTGTTTCTTGAATAGTGGCTAATGATAAAGCCTTTTCTCTTTCAACTTCAATAGCATTTCCGGCGGCAATTTCGTCTAATGCTTTAATACGATTTGCTGATCGTTCGGCTTCGTCTTCTCTTTTTTTATCGTAATCTTGCTGAATTTTTAATTTTTGCGCCTGATAATCCGCCTCCTCTGGCGTTAATTCAGTATATTTACCAAATTGTTTATCTAATGAATCAATTGCCGCTTGTTCTTGTGCGTCATAACTCGCGGTGACTGCTTTTGTAGTGGCGTCTAATCTATCTTTTAATCCCTCTAAAAAAGCGGTATTAAAATCAGCAGAAAGTTGCGTTTCTAATTCATATCTTTGTGTCGTAATATCGATTTCTTTTTGAGAATCGGCTTGTAAAACTGTTAATTGCGCTTTATATTGTTTGTCTTTGGCGTCAATTATTGTTTTTAAACTATTAAAACTTTCTGTTTGCAACTCTTCATTATTCTTTTTTTCTGCGCTATTTATTATTGTATATTTTTGCGTAATTAAATTGGCGTCGATATTATTTAAAATACTTTCGCCAACAATATCATAAGTTTTTAAAGAATTATTCGCCGTATCTAATTGTGCTTGTAATTGTAATCTTTGTTGGTCGGTTAAAGATTTAATGGTTAGTTGTTCTTCAATTGCAATTTTATTTTGTTTCAATGCTAAAAGTTTGTCCCAACTTTGCTCCGTTGCATTCGCTTGTTCTAAATAAGCGTTCTTAATATCATTAATTGGTTGTACGGCTCCAACTACTCCTAATGCTGATATTTCTGCATTAGCTTTTTCTTGACTTGCTTTCAATTTTGCATTAGACGCGTCAAGTTTCTTTTGAATTTCGTCGCCAAGTCCTTGATAATAATCGACAATTTTAGAATAATCATCGTTCGGACGTATGCCTACGGAAATTTCCCATTCTATTTTAGTCTTTTCAAGTTCTTGTAATTTCTTTTCAGTTTCTTTATCGTCTATTCCAACTTTAATCATCATTTCCGCTAATTTACTTTTAGCGTCCATCTCTTTTGTCATTAATTCATTTAAAGTTTTTTCAGAATCGGCTTTTTCTTTTGCCGCTGTATCTGACCTTTCTTTTGCAGTCAATTTTTGACTTAATGCCGCGCCCGCTTTTACCGCGACATCTTCTTTAAATGCTTTATATTCTTTTTGAGCAACGTCATTTTTTTCTAATTCTATCAAATATTCATCATAAGCAGAAAGGGCGCGTCCCTCTTCTAATGCTTTTGATTTTAAAGCGAGTTCCGTTTGAGAAATTTGTAATTCGTATTTAGATTTATCGACTTCAAAAGCTTTTTTAGCTAATTCATAAGCGTCATCGCCAGCTTTTTTATTTTCTTTTTCATATCCAATTTTATCTTTTGCTATTTTTACAGCCTTATCATCTAATTTACTTTGAGCTACAGATTCTTTTCCAAGAGCTATTGTATTATTTAAAGTTTTTTGCTCTTCTGGAGATAATTGCTGATGTTTTAAAAGTTTCAATTCTAAACTGGCAATTACGTCTAATTCGGCTTTTAATTCTTCGTCTATCTTTTTTTTATGGTCTTCAAATTCTTTACCCTGTAATTGTAAGGTTTTAAGTTTAGTATCTTCAGATGCTAATGATTTTTTTTCTTCAGCTATCATAGCCTGAATTTCTGGCACGGTTTTATGATAGCGCAAAGCTAAGTCAGCGACTAATGTGGCTTCGTCTGCACTATCTTTTAATCCCGTCGTAATTTCATTTGCAAGTGCATTTTGTGCGTCTGCATTCGCTTTCTTTTTTGCGTCCGCCGTAGCTTTTGCTTGATTAATAATATTTTGTTTATCTTTTGCTGACAGAGTGCCGTCGCCATTAATTTTAGCGGCAAAAGCATAGTAAGCCTTATCTATTTCTTGACTATTTGTAGCGGCATTCAAAGCGCTTGAATAATTATTTACTAAGTCATCAGTAATACCAGATATTTTTTTGCCTAATGATACGCCAAAAACTTCAAAATAACCGCCAATGTTTTTCCAGAAACCGCCTAATCCATCGTAAATATCTTTTGACATTTGCTCAGCGGATGCTTCGACTGCTAATTTATCAATTTGTAAACCTATTTCAACTTTTTGGCGCCCTAAGTCCACCATGCCTTTTTGTAAATCAGAAATTTCACCTTTTGTACCATTTGCCGCGTCTTTTAAATTTGCTAATGTACCGGAAAAATCATCAACATTTTTAATTGCACCCGGATACGCCTCCATTAATTTAGTTATTAATACCGTGTTATTCTTAGCCGCCTCGCCTTCCGCCTCATATTGTGCAATTAAATCAAGTTTACTTTTTGCCGAATCTATTTGAGCTTTCTGCATTTCAATTTGTTTATCAATTAAAGAATCGTCTGCTTTTGCGTCTTCTAATTTAGCGGCGGCGGATTTATGAGTTGCTTCATATAATAAATACATAGCTCCCGCGAGTGCAATAACTGCGACAATGATAATTCCTATTGGATTAGCCTCTGCGGCGGCGTCTGCGGCTTCTTCTGCGGCGGTAGTTGCAACTAATGCCGCTTCTTTTGCTTTTTCTCCAGCAACTACAGCCGCCGCTCGAGCCGCTACAGCCGCTTCCGTTGCCGCCGTCTTAGCAAACTCGCCTTGCACAGTTGCCGCGAGTTGTTCCGCCTCACTCGCCGTGACTTCAGCCGCAATTGCCGCTTCCGTTGCGGTTGTGGACGCTAATTTAGCGGCATTTGCGGTTTCTAAGGCTACATTTTGAACAAATATATTTTTAACAATATCTAAAAGTCCCGACGCATATTTGCTTATTACGCCAGTTCCTTTTGTAAAACTTGCAAACATTGAGCTCATGGCGCCACTCGTAACGAATGCCGCCGCTCCTAAGGCACCCGTTGCGACCGCCGCAATTTCCATTGCTGTTTTATTATCAGAAATAAAAGAAGTTACACTTTGAATTGCACTAATCGCCGAATCTAATGCCGGAGTTAATTCGTCCCCTACGGCTGAAACAATCGGAGCGAATAAATCAAATAATGCAATGCCTATTTTCTTTTTTGTTTCTTCAAATTTCATTGTCATTTTTTGCATAGCACCAACTGGCGTATCTACCGCCGCCGCCATACCATTTAAAGTCGGCTCTAATGCTTTTAAAGCGGCATTCGTTAAGTCTGCAGGGTCTTTTATGCCTTTTAAAGCCGTCGCCAATGCAGGGAATTGAGCTTTTAAACGCCCTAAATTAGCCTGCGCTTCGGGATCGCCTAATCCTTTGGCAAAAGTCTTAATAGCCATATTACCGTCAATCATACCATTGGATGCTTTATTAACGGCAATAGCTAATTCGACTAATTTAGTATTTGCGTCGCCAGTCGCGCCTCCAATAGAGGCGGCATAAGATGAATATTTCTTTAATTGAGTGCCACTAATAGCGAATTTATCGCTAAGCATAGCCGCCGCGTCACCTGTATTTTTTAATTGCGCCGTCAAAGCGTCGCCACTCAATCCCGCCTGACTAAATGCCATTGATTGATCTAATGTGAACTGCTCCGCTTGTTTACCAGTGTCAAATAAGTCTTGAAAACTCGTAGTAATACCGCCAATTCCTTGAGTAATCATATTACCGCCAAATACGCCCAACATAGTTCCGGCGGCATTTTCTATTAGTTTGAATGCTTTACTTGTGGATTCAGCAGACGCGTCCATCTTATCCATTGCCTCTTTGGCTTTATTCACCTCTTGTTCTAATCCTTTGTAAGAATCGGTACCTTGCTGTCCACTTTGTTTCATACCTTCTAAACTTTTTTCGCTTTGTCCAATAAAAGCGTTTGCGTCAGCTCCAACTTTTTCATATTCAGTTGCTAAGGATTCCATTTGAGCTTTAACGCCGCCAGTATCTATTTTAGCAAATGCCGCCGCCGATTTGTCGCCAAAATCTTGAATCGCTTGCACCGGAGCGTCATTAAAAGCTGTAGAAAATGCGTCGCCTAATTTATTAACGTCGCCTACTAATGTTCCTGATAATGTTTCGTCTAATTTTGTTAAATCGACGTTATTTAAAGAATCGTTTAACTCTGTACTTATTTGACTTATATCAATTCCTTGAATCGCGCCGCCTATTTTAGTTTCTAAGGCGTTAGCATAATTATCTATTGACGCAATTCCCGTTTGCGGATCGATTGTAAACGTCATATTTGCCATATTTTCGCCTACTTTTGTCGCCTCCGTTTCAAGTTCTTGCATTTGCGAAGCCATACCCGCGATTTGTTCTTGCACTTTTGGCGCGTTTAAATCTATATTCAACTCTAATCCCAAAGATTTAAGCATTGTTTCAATTTCTGCAATAGTATCTTTAATTTTCGAAGGATCTGATTTTAAAGATAACGCCATATCAAGAACAAATTGAAATTCTTTTGCATTGCCAGCCATTTATTTTATCCTTTATTTTAATTCATAAATAAAAAGGCGTTTATTTTTTACGATAAACGCCTTTGAAATTATCTAAAACCGTCGAGTATTGTTTCAATTGTATTTACGGCGTCGCAAAATTTCATATTTCTTATTACATCAAAATTTGCTTCTTTAAAATACATTGCTAAAATTGGAACATACCATATTTTAACCTCGTGTTCCTTTAAACGCCTAATGATTTCATTTTGCCGATAGACGTTTTGGATTTTAAATTTTCTTTCAATAAGTTGCCGTTGCTGGTATTCGTACTCGCTATCGTCAATAGTTGCTCTAATAATGCCTGATTGTAAAGCGCGCTTCCTTTCCCCTGCAAGATCTGACAAATGGCTTGTTTCTTCCCGCACTCGATAAAAAAATGAGTTATACATGCCTCCAAATTCTTATATTCAGAAAATGGTAAATCGGCAATATACTTTTCAGTTTCGCCAATTTTCGCAGGATCCCACTTTGTCGGAACTCCATTGACAACGGGATTTAATAAATAACTCATAGCAATAATTAACCATTCAGCTGAGCGCGATTGCGCCAATTCTCTATAATCCTTAGCATCTTTTTGGGATTGATAATACTTGAACTCTCCAGTTTCCTTAGCGCATTCAGCTTGTATAATTGAAAGCGAATTAAAATCATAGATATATTTAGCGTCTTTGATATCGCCTTTTGGAAAATGAATAGGCGAAAAATAATCTTGGTCTTCTTTCATAAAAAATCCTTATAATATAATTTGAATTGAATTTCTATTGTCTAAATTTACTTCGCCGGGACGTCCCTCATATCCTCTACTTTCTTTTATTTGAGCTGAAATTTTTATATCCCAATAACTTCGTAAATCGGAACTCTTTAATTCTATTGTATAAGAATAATAATCAAGTTCAATATCGGCTCCAGCGTTAGCGTTTAAAACATCGGGTATATCTGGAGCCGCATAATCGACAAAAACTTCAATTCCACTCGTTATTCCGGCGTCGTTTACGGTAATTAAAATATTATTATTAATATCAATTGAATTAATAGTATAAGTTCCAATAGGTATAGCTTGTAAATTATTACTTTGATTAATTGCTATAGAATCGCCAGGATCCCATTTATTAACTCCATAAGGAATTGTCAAAGTTGTACCGGAACGCGTGCAATTACTTATTGTTTTACCATCTGTATAATAATAAGGAGTGTAATTTCCTAATGTTATTATAACTTTTGTCGATGATTTTAATTTATAATTAATAGTATCGATTATAACTTCGCCACTTCTTTTTATAATAGCGTCATTAGAATTTTCAACTAATGCCGGATAATTTTCAAAATTTAATAAATTAGGTATATCAAATAAAGGATGGTTGTAAGGCACTATAAATTCCGAATCAAAGGTATAACCTAAAATTCGAGCGCGTCCTTTACTATCCGTTTTAGTTCTTGGCGTCAAGGAATATTGACTATTAGATTCAAATCTAAAAATAGATATATATTCGTCTCCATTAATAAAAGTCAAAGTTCTAATAGGCATTTTAGTTACTTTATTAACTATATTACTATAAATTATATTTCCCATTGTCGTCTCTTAATATTGGTTGTTCTTCTTTTAAATCTAATGCAAATTCAGGATAAATAATTAAATCATCTAAGAACGTCAAAGGCTCCGTCGCCGCTGTTTTTGTCACCCGTCTAAAATCGCTCCATATCCCATTTTCTTTTATAGAAATATAATTATAGTTAGCAGTCCAAAAGTTTCGTAAAAAATCTATTCCATAAGTCCCTAAATTTCCACGTTCAATAACGTCTCCATTCGAATTGTAAACAAAATCATCTGCGATTTCGTCTGAACCAATAGTCATCGAATAATTTCTGTAAACATTCGTAATATGATTCGCTCTACGCCCAGCTAATGTTTTGATTTCTATTCCGGTTGTTTCAATTATTTTTCCTAAAAATTTTATAGGATCAAAAAACATTACTCCGCCTGCCTGACTAAAAGTTGGCGTGAAAGAAAATGTTAAATCATCTAATGCTTTTGAACTCCAAATTAAACCGATTGTAGCGTTGTCTAAATTCACATTGGCTCCACATAATAAAATTTTGGATTAACGGTAAATTTTTTAACGTCTAAAAAAATAGAAGCAGGCGAATCGGCTTTTCCTAAAATTACAAATAGGTTTTCATTATCATTTGCGTCCGTATTTTGTGGCGTCGTTCCGATATTAATACTTGTTTGTGAAATACCGGTATTTCTTGCATAAACTATGCCGTCCGCATTTAAACTAAGCGAGTCGATATTCGCACTACCATCAAAAACAACGCGCTTAAAATCATTTATAACTCCATTTTCTAAAATTATACCGATTCTTTTCTTTTTATTAGCAGAAATACAAACAAGTTTTTTAACTGTACCGTCATTTTCCAACATAACAACATCGCCAGCGTTTAAATCATCGGAAAGCTTATAATATTCGCCTGTAATATCATTAGTTATTGGAACAATCGGACGTAAAGCGTTCGCTTGTGGCTCGCCGCTCCATTCCCCATAAGCAAACCGACTAACACTTTGTAATTTAATAGTCGTTTGAAATTCTTTAATTTTTCTTTCAATTCCGACCACTACTAATGTTTCTGTAGAGGTTCCATTTACAAAATTTCCATTTGAATAAATCTTTGAGGGCTTGTTTATCGTTACTATAGAGCCTAATGTTAAATTTTTCCAACTTGAATTATCGTTTAATTTAAAACCATTAAAATTTGGAATAGTAATATCGCGTTCCGATTTATAGAATTGGACGTCGGTGCCGGAAATACTATTAACGTAATTTGATAATGAATTAAAAACTGTTGGAATACTATCTACATTCGTATAAATTCTCGACGCATAAGCAAAACATTTTTCGCCAGTTGGCGGCGGCGCTAATACGGGCTGATCATTTAATAAATCGCTTTTATAACTTATAAAAAATGCAGTAGTTGGCAATTCCATTAATTTATCATTGATTTTATCAGAACAATAAGCAAAAGTACGGTCGGCTTTTACATCTAAATATATAATCATTCCATTTGGAGTAGGCATATTTTCGCCAAAAATATTTGTATAAGTCAAAGGAATAAAAGGAACCTCCTCTGTATTCGCGTTTATATTCTCACCGTCTTTTAAACGTCCTAATACTGGCGAAGTACTTATACTCAATATTTGCGATTCGACACTTTTTTTATCTTTTAAATTTGTTCTATAATCAGTGGCTTTATTCAAACGGTCGGAATTAAAAAATTTTAAACTTGGCACGCCTAAACATAGATAATCAAAATCATTGTCATTTGGCACGTCCCCAACATTAGAACTATCAGACGTAAATAACGTCCCCTGACCATAAAATTGACTGGCTGTAGTGCTTACCGTACTTGCAACGTCAATTCCACTATCAGTTGCATCTTGAATAAATATTTCAGACGCATTCAATTGAGAGCGTGAAACAAATTCTAAATAAATAGTATAAATTCCATTCTCGACAATTTGCGTACTTTTAATATAACAACCAAATGCTTTTGCAATTGAAAATAAAATTTCCGAAACACTACCTAAATTTAAAATACAAAATTTATTTGACGCCGGATCATTAATTGGCTTGTTTTCATTATCAGTCCAATTATTTAAAGATTCTTTGTAATCCGGAGTAAGCCAGTCCCTATGCATATAAACAGAACTTTTTTTAGTATCTAAATTTTCAGTTTCTGTTTTAATAATTCCAATATTTATTAATGATTGTGTTAATTCAATAGTATTATAAAGTATAGGAAAATCATTATATCCAGAAATTTCATAATAACCACCAATAAATGGAGCCGTCGAAAAATTAAAGAAACTATCAGAAAGTTTAAAATTTAAAACAGTATTGTATTTTGCATTTACAATTTCAGTAGAATAATCTAACATTTTTTGTAAAATATCAAAAAGGTTAGCCATTGGATAAAAGTTAATCCAATGATTAGCTGTTTTCATGTGTTGTCTTACCGCATAAATTGCATTAGCGTCCGTCCAAAGTCCGTCGGTACCTTTGAATCTATCATAAATATTAAGAATTTTACCGCCGTCCTTATCGACAATTTTTTCCGTACATTTACAATCGTCAAGTAAAGATATATCAATTGATAATGCCGAAAAACTAAACTCGACTAATGCCTCTGTATCTGGCGAATATTCCAAACGTGGATTAACAGTATTAGGTTTTAACCACGCAACTTCTTTTCCTTTTATCTTATCGCTAATCTTGCCAATAAATTCAAAATTTTCTAATAAAGTTAAATTTGCGTCCGATTCATTTATAATAAAAAATGCAAAATATCTTGCAACGTTAATATCGCCTGATCCTAAAACAAATGCTAAGCAATTTTTATCATTTTCCGTTTCGCAATTGTAAGAATTTATAGAAAAATCTAATTCGTCTACAGCAAATTTATTATCATCAGTGTTTAAGTCTTTTTTAGAACTGTCAAATTCAATTATAGATGTGCTTATAAAAGAAGTTAATTCGTCATTCTTTTTAAATAAGTCAGCATAATTGTCGGAAATAGCAATTCTAAAAGTTGTTAAATCGTGATCGGCGTCTAAAATAGATTGTTCTTGAATGAAAATCATAATATCCTTAAAAGAAAATAAAGCGGAGCCGAAGCCCCGCATAAAATTAAGCGGCGGGTACTATTACAACTTTTCCAGCGGCAATAGAAGTAATTTGTGCGTCTGTTAATGTTGGAAAAGGAGGACTTACTTTTACGTCTGTACTCACATTGCTAACAGTTATAAATGTACCGGTGGCTCTTATACCGTCGCCAACTGGAATTGCTTTTATCGCTGTAGAAAATTCATCTGTAAATTCAGAACTTAAAGCGGCAGAATCAAAAGTAATCGCTGTAACTGCATTTGCATTAGCCTGCGTTCTATCATAATCGCTTGCACGTTTACCTAACATAAAAACCCAACCGTCGGGCTTTCCAAGTCCTTTTGAACTATAGGAAAAGCCATTAGGGAATGCTAAAAGAAACATTGTAAGTTCGGAATCATCAATAACATTTTCAAAAGTTGCGAAATTTGTTGAATCCAAATCGCAACCTGCCGCAGTTAAAATAACTTCGCCTAATCCTGTACCACCCGAAGTCGTTGAACTTGACGAATACTTTCCACCATTAGTACCATCGTATTGATAAGTTTCTTTTGGAAATACTATAGAAGCATTATCAGACAATGCTATTTCGAGCGTACTTGAAGACGAACTCGAACTCGACGCCGCTCTAATTATTTTATATTGAATACTTTGCATTGTGTCGAAAAGCATTCTAAATAATGGAGGTGTAGGTTTTGGATGCGCGCCACTTGTATCAGGGTCTGCGCCTGCAATAGTCACCGTATTAGGAGTCCCAACGGTTGTTACTATTCCTAAGCAATAAGCGACTGGCACGCCCTCAAGTAATATTGATTTTTTGAAATCGGAGGTTAATCCCATTTTATAAATCCTTGTTAGTAAGTGAATTAATTATTTCAATTTTTTGTTCGGCTGTAATTAGACCCTTAGCCACCATTTTATCTAAGTACGCTTCGTTAATTTTGCCATTTTGGAATTGTATCTTTAAATATTCCACCATTTTATACCTGCAATAATAGTGTATTTAAAACATCATCTCGAATACTAAGTTGCTCATCATAATAATCTTTCAGTTCTTGATTAGTCGCCGTACCACTGTTTATTCTTAACAATAGTTCAGATTTTTCTTTTTGAATTATTGCTAATTCTCTTTTTTCAAGAACGGTAATTACTTCGGAACTTTCCGTATCTTTCCAAACTTCATTTTCTAAGAGTGGAATATAATATTCTGAATTAGGATTTGAATGTAAGGAAATATCGCTGACTACATCGCTACCAATATCATTTGTAACTGTATTATATTTTACAAACATTAAATTACCTCCATATAAATTGCGCCGTCGGCTCTAATAACTAAATGATAAGCATTTGCTAATCTTTGACGTGAATAAGGGATTACTGTATAAATTCCAAAAGTTGAATAAGTGTTCGCTGAAATTACAGCTCCGAGTTGAAAATTAGCTCTTATAAACCTATGTACCGTGTTTAAATCGTTTTTACGATAAAAAATAGAACCTGTACTTATTGACGCTAAAGAGTTATAACCTAAAAATAAAATATCGCTATTAGTAGAGTTGTTGGCTAAATAATAAGCGACTGTTGTTAAGAAAGCTGAAAAACTGTTTGTACTGTAATCAAATTTTATTACAGTTGTAGTGGCAATATAAATATTATTATTTGAATCAATTATAGAGTTTAAAATATTAGTCGAAGTACTATCGTAAACCGTCCAAGTTCCGCTAACTTTTTTAGCGATAGCGACTTTAGAGCTCGTTGCGCTTTGATTATTTAAAAATGCTATAATAGGATCGTTTGTGCTTGTATAAAATAATTGCGGAGCCGCCGTCGATGTAACCGTTGCCGCTCTTACTGGCGTACTTCCGATAATTTCAGGCGTTCCCCAAGTTCCCGTCGTTCCCGCGCTCCGTTCTACATACATTAATTGAGAATAAGTAGTGGACGCGCTATGCTTTTGAAAAAAAGCAACTCCAAAACGATTATCGGAACTGACATTTAAGGAAATTGTTGTTTCAGGAATGTAAGATTGATTATCGCATATATTAAAAGTGACTGTTGGCGCATAGTTGTTTGAGGCATTAAAAAAGAACGAATACAATAAAAAATTTAATGTACTATTTGCGACTATTAAAATATTGCCATTTGTATCCATACAAATTTTGGGATTTGAAATACCGTAAGCATCATTTTCATAAGTGCAAACTTCTGCAAATATATTCCAATCTTTAGTTTTATATATTTTAAATCTTTTCACTGTACTACCTACATAACCACTCGTTTGACTCAAAATCATTGTTACTAAATACCAATATCCATCGGTATGGTACCAAATCCATTCTAAAGCAGGATAATTAATTTGGTTAAAATACCAATCCCCACCAAGATTATTCGATAATAATATTTTAGTTGAGAGTGAATTGGAGTCGTCTATAATCTTATTATAATTGCCGACAATATCCAAAGTTGGACGTTGCGTTAAGGATACTTCGTTATTTTGGATAGTTAAAGAAGAACCGCCACCCGCGTCAAATTCTTGAATATTATTATCGCTATTTATGCCTAATGCTTTCATTAAATTAAGCTCTTATTATTGGATCGCCAGCTTCAAAAAGTAATTCAGTTGCGGAACTTGCAACGCCTACGGTTTGTAAAATATGACCGGTCGCTGATGGAGCAGACGCCAAAACTAAAACGCCGCCTGCGGTTGTATCGCTTAAAACATAAGTCGCGCCGATTGTTAATCCGGTCAAACCATTAATAGTACCGTCTAAATAAATAGTCGCCGTCTGACCGCTCGTCACTGCTGATTTAACAAATCCAATTGCTTTCTTAGCAACGCCACCACTCGCGTCTGCTTTACGAACGCCTAAAACGCTCGTATTATTCCAAATGTTTACAATATCGCCTGCGCTAAGATTTTCACTTGCTACGGCTGTTTTTGTATCGGCTCCGATACCGTCCGGCAATAAAGTCAAATCAATATGACCGGTGCCGTCTGTACCAAAAAGTTTGCCGGCGTCCGTTGCGCCCGCACTCGTCGTTATCGGAGTAAGTTCCGCAACGTTATTTGTCGAATCAATAACTAATATTTTCTGCATTTCAATTTCTCTTTATAGGTATTTGTAATTTTATAAATAAATTTTCTGAATCAATTGCGAATCCAATTATTTGAGTAAAATTATTGTCGCCGCCTAAATAAATTTCACCGTTAGTATTTAAAAGATAATTAGCATTTTGAATCAATCCCCAATTAGGATTATTAATTTTACCAAATGTTCTTATATTTACAGTATCGTTTATTGTCGCCGCGTTTAAACTCATTCCAATAACTTTATTTAAACAATCGGTATTATTTGCGTCAGCATAAAAAGCTTTTCCATCTTTAATGTAAATCATTCTATTGCCGCTTATATTTTCGCCTGCTATTAATTGAGCATTGTCATTGCCAGACGAACCTGTAGTTGTGTAAATATTACCATTAATATTAATTTCAATATTCGGCGGCTTTATAATATCGACTTCTATATTATCCATTCCACCACCTCGACGTTGTTATTTGAAATTTGTCGCGCGGTAAGGTCATAGGCTCATTATTCAATCCAATTAAATTTATTTCCAAATAATAATCAGCAGGTTTTATTGTTAGTTCTTGTGGCGTTAATTGAATTTTTACAGAACCTAATTCAGGATTCGGATAATCAATAAAAGTTTTAGAAATTATAGGATTCGTTCCATTCGGCGAATCAAATAAATCTAATCTTAATGAAGTACCCGTCAAATCCATAGGCGAATCGTTTATTTTAAAATTTAGATTCGTTTCAAAACCATTTCCGCAAGGTATTGATATTAATTCGTTTTGCATTTTATTATTCTAAAATTTGTAAATTAGCGTCCATTATATAATTATCGTATAATGAACTAACTAAATTAGTATTTGCTAAATTTCCAAAAGTACTATAATCATATATATTACCGGTAGTAGTTCCTGTCATAATAAAATTTTGAGCTCCTACCATTCTACAATTATCAGTAATTAAATTATAATTGCCTGTTACGTTTGCGCAATAATTAGTAGTTTTAACTCGACATTGAATTAATGACAAATTACCGCCGGTCATTATAATAGGTATATCAGTTCCATTTGCCGGAGCTATAAAAGCATTTTTAATTGTTAATGTACCGGAACTTTCATTTATAGAATTAATATAATTTGATTCAATAACAATTTTATCGCTATTCGTTTGAGAAATACTTGCTATTGAATTTGCTTTTATATTGATATTTGCCGCCGTTTGAAAATTTAGACTATCAATATAATTTGAAATTATATTTAAGTTATTGCCGTAAATTGTCATAGCTCCAAATTTATCAGATTCTAAAACTGAATGATCACATTCTAAACTTGTGCCGCCAATTGAATTAGCTTTTACTTTTACATTTGAAGTACTTTGACCTAAAAGCATACCATCTATAATATTGCCTTCAAAATAAATATTATTTCCGGTAATATTTAAAGATCCGTAACCGTTATTCTCAATATTTAAAAATCCTTTAACAACAACGTTATCAGTTTCTATTGTTAATGTTGTTATTTTAGTTCCACTATGAAAATAAAAATTAATATAAGGGACGTCCATAATTATATCTAAATTATTATTAAAGTCATTTGGAGAGACTTCAATAAGAATAGGAAAATCTATACTCCTATTAAGAGTTTTAGCGTAATTATAGGCTTCTTGAATATAAATAAAAGTATTTGAATCTTCAATACTATTGTCTGTAAATCTTTTTACGTATAAATGATTATGCGCATAAATAGTTTTAACTCCAATATAATCGGCGGATACATGACCAAGATTATTACCGTCGGTATCTTTGGTTGTAAACTTAATTGTGTCAGTGTCTCTGAAATAAGACGATAACTCATTGATTACAACATTTTCAACTTCAACATCAAAACCGTCTATAGTATTGACATTTTGATAACCGGTATGATTCTTTCTATCCAATAGAAAATTTTCATATTGAATATTAACGTTTTCTTTTTCGACTAATCCCAAATCATTAACGTCAATTTGAGTTATATCATCGATATTCGTTTTTACAATTGGAATAATACCGCGTTCAGTTGGACCTATACTGATATTTGGAGTTGGAATGTTCATTTGTGTAATCCAAATCCAATAAGACCTCCAAATAATCCCGCGCCGGTATGACTTAAAATATCTAACCATGTTGGACGTTCAACTTTTACAATTTCAATCTTAGTCGTAATCGTATTAATTTCTTTATAAACTAATGGTTTTGGTAATAATTTAAGATAAAACGAATCCTGTGGAAAAGCATATTTACTTTGAATTGTATCGCCGTTTAAGATAGTGTCTAATGTGGCTACAAAAGGTTTTGTAGTAATGACTTGACCATTATCTATAATAATAGTCGTATCCGATTTATTACTAATATAAATTGGCTTTAAAGTCACCGTCTTTTCAATTGTGTCATAAGTAATTTCTTTTGTTATACTTGGCTTATCGACGTATTGAATAGTTGGCGCAACTGATCCTTTTCCTATAAAAAAAGATATTGCTATTAAAGCCAAAATTAGTAAACCGCCGGCGTAATAAATATGCTTATCCATTTTGATTCCTTTTAAATAAGTTCGTCAAAGTCATCATCATCTAAAATTTCATTAAATTTCCCGGTTATACAAGGACACCATTCATTAGTTAATTTTAAACAAACATTGCAAATTCTAACTTCTTTATTTGCAATCATTTGTTTATCTTTATGAGTTTTTTCCCAATTATAACAAAGTCCGCAACGTTTTTTAATCTGCATTTTCGTAGCTCGAATATGGAGTAATCCAACGTATCCTAAAATGATAATTATAAGGCTCTATACGTCTTGATTTAAAGTAAACGCCGTCGCCTTCGCTTTGATTTTCTTTCTTAATTCCACTTGTATTAGCCTCAATTGTAGAGCCTGAATTACCGTTCCAATTTTCATTTGCAAAACCAAAATGACCTTGATATGAATTGTTCTTTTGCCAAATCAAACCGTCGCCTATTTTGATTGATTTTCTATGATTCAGTACGTCTAAAATTGTAAACGAACTTTTATTTACGTGGCTTCGCGCTAATCCACTTTTCTTTTGTGGATAAATAACTTTTGCCGAATCTAAACAATAATATCCGAACGCTCCACAATACGGTGAGCCTAAGGGCGCGTTTACATTCTTATTCCATTTATCAATCCAATAACCACGATTATTTTTTAGTTCTTTTGTCCCTATAAAACTTCGCGCTATTTTAATATGCAATGGAATATCATTTAAAGTTGAGTCCAATGAACACGGCAAAAGCGCCAAAAAAAGAAATAGAAATAAGAAGCGCGACCGCGATAAGAAATAAAGCATAAGCTACATTCCTATTAGTTATAATTTCTGTAATTGAATCGACTTTGCCCAATAATTTACTTTCTGTAAAACTAAAAATAAAAATTACTATTGCGGAACAAAAAGTTCCTGCGGCGAATGCAATTACTTCGTTAAAAATATACTCTCCAATTAAATACAAACCTAATGAAATTCCCAATAGAGTTAATACCCACTTGAATTCCATAAAAGGTTTGAAAGTATTCGTCGCCAAATTTTCTGCGTCCGTTATTAATTTCGCTTTATTAGATTTTGAAACGAAATAATAAATTGCAAAACAAACTATTACTAATAAAACTACATAAGTCCAAAAACTTGTAAACATATTAAATCCTTTGTTTGTTATGATTAGGGCACTGACCAAATTGATCGGATATTTTCTTTAAATTTGATTCGTTCAAATCGCTTATCGTCTTAGTTATATTCAATAAAAAAGTTGTCAATGTACTATTTAACTGCGCATTGCTATTACTTATTAAATCCCTAACCTCTTGAACGGCTTTTTTTATTTCTGAAATATTCACGTCTCTAATTTCAAGTTGTTCTTGTAAATATTCACGTTCACTTTCAAACTTTTCTTTGAATCGTTTAGTTAATTCTTCTTTGTCAGATTCTAAACTATTTAACCATTCGCTATGTTTTAGAACATCGTTTTGCAACGCTTTAAATTCGTTCCTATTAGTCTGCTTCTTAGTCAATTCATAGGTAATCCAAACTGCTAATAGAACTGATATAACGCCAATGACTGCGGCAATTAAAGTAGGTAAGGCTCCACTCCACGCGTTATGATTTAAGTTTGTTGCAATAATATTTAAAGAATCTATTTGCAATTTGAAACTCCTTATTCGCCAGCATTATAGTAAGTAGTTGTTTGGAAATTTAAAACATAATGCCATTCCCCATCGTATTCACCTGTGAACATATCATTTTGAATTATCCACGGTTTGACGCATTTATAACCTTTTATTCGAGAAACGATTTGTCTAATTTTTGAAAGCATTCTTAAGGCTCCATTACTATTCCTTTGCGAATATGTAATTAAATATATCATTAACATTGGATACCTTTCTTGACTTCGCATTCCCGCAGTGCTACCACCTGCGTCTGTGTAATTCGAGCCGTTATATCTTACAAAGATTGACGAACCATTATTATAATTTATCGGCGTCTCTACATCATCTGGAAATAATGAAACGGTAGCCTCCGTAATTCCTTCGAATAAATTTGAAACGATTTGAATTTCCCAAACTTCTTCAATAGATATTTTTTCAATTATAATATCTTTACTTGCTTTTGTTTTTAACGCTTTACAAGAAATAATGAAATTAGTATTATCTATAATTTGTAAGATTACAGCGAATCCTAAACTTATATTATCGCTTATAAATTTCATACCTACATCTAAATTAGAAGTATCCGCGCAACTAATTTGCGCGGAATCCTTTGTAAAATTATAGGTCATTGTATTAGCCATTAATATAAATCCATTAGACTTTTAGGAAACTCCGGCGTTCGTTCATTATGTAAATAAAATGATTTACCAATTTGTGGCGCTTCGTCTCCGATACCTTCATCTAAAATAATAACGCCGCGCTGTATATCTTTTAGTTGCGAAATAGCATTCGTATATAAATTCTCAAAATCCTTATCCTTATTGCGTCTTTGGAGCAATGAAAACTTTGCTAAGTTCACACATATAAGTTTGACTACTTCATGTTCACGCTTTAAAGGTAAGGTATATTTTGAACGAATATAAGAATCAATGATAGAACTTGCAGATGAAATACAACCATCAACTACGGCTCTATCTATTTCACGCCCTCCATTGTCGCCGCTTAGTTCAGCGATACGGCTCGTTGGCATGCCAAAATTTACTATGTCATCTAATGTGCAATACATATTAATTCAACGCTAATTTGACTAAAATAATATCGCCGTCGCCAGTTGCCGCCTCCATTGCAGTACCATAGGCAACATCTGTAGTTCCTTTTGTAATTGCTTTACCGCTTGTACCGACTGTAATTTGCGCTTTATTAGCAATTGCCGCGCCAGCCATTACGTGAACAATACCGTCAAGGATTACAGAGACTTCATCGCCAGCCGCACACGGCAAACCATACATATTAACTTCTTTCGTCACACCTAAAATTGATAAGGCTCCTGTAGCGGCATAATTAACTGTGCCGTCTGTTTCCGGCGTGCCAATAAGTCGAGCATTTTCTAAAACTCCAGCCGCTAAGTAAGTGGTTGTTAAACCTTCAACTGTGCATCTCATATATTTTCTCGTTTAATTTTTTAAATTATTTTGTTTCTTTTCTTGAATCTTACTATCAGTCGGTTCGTCTGAAATAAATTCAATATCGCCATCCGCTAAAAGATACTTTGCATTTTCTTTTTCAAGTGAAATTTTAGAGCCAACTCCAAATAAAGCTATATTGCCATTTTCAAATTTGGTTAAATTTCCTTTTAAAACTTTATATATTGCCATTTTCATTCTCGTTTAATTTAAAAAATAAGTCTCGCAAAATTTAACGCAACAATAATTAAATTTGTCTTGCTTTAAAATATAATGCGAGACTTAATTTAATTAAAATTTTGTAGGATCAATAGGGTTCTTTAAATAAAATCCCGCGTCCTTACCTACGATTTTAATATCGTAATTGTCTGTTGCTCTATAACAATCGACCTTACCATCCTTAGTAAATTCGTCTGCATAAGGATTGCCTTTCAATTGCAAAGTATAACCAAAAGCAGGCTCATAAGGAGTTGAATTTAATGCCTGAGCAGGTTTGATATAACCAGCCCAAATACCGTTGCCCCAAATTGGTTTAAAAGAACCATCGGTATTTAAAGTATTTGCATTCGCAATCAAAATTCTATCTACGCCTAATAATTGAGCTAAGAAATCAGTAGTTAAAAGAGGTGTCGTTCCTAATGCGAAGTATTTTTTTATCGACGCCTGACTTCTTAAGAATCTATAAACGCCAGCCGGTATAACATATGTATTTGGATATTCGCCAATTTGCGAACGAACTTTTTCATTCACATTTTCATACAAATATTTTATAACATCTGTATCGTCAATATCTAAATATGTTCCAGCCGTTAATGTAGCTTTGTTTGTATCGTCATAACTATCCAAATTAAAAAGCAAATTAGCCATTTGCGCTTCGCGTCCTAATGCTATTGCTCTCGTAGCCGATTCAATTGATGCTTTCTTTCTGTCAAAACTTGCGTGATCTCTTTCTAAGTAATCTAATTCAACGACCGCATCATACTCTCTACATTGATAAGTAGTAGTCTGAACATCGCCTTCGCCGATAACATTAGATTTTGCTCTCAATGCGCGTCTTGTATCGTAAAGCGTCATATCATTTTTACCAAACAAAGGAATCTGAGCGCTAAGTAAATCGACGCTTACTATTGGAAAAATCTCTGTACCAATTAACTGACCATTATGATAACCACGTGCGAGTGTGGTTAAGAGTGGACTTATCTTTATATCTGGATAACCAGTGCTTACAGCCATTTTACACCCTATTGTTTTTTATAAATTAATTGTTTATTTGCCGATTTTTGCATAGGCGTCTTTTAAACTCAATTCCTGACCTTTTGATTTAGCCTCCGCCATTAAATTTATTGCTTCAAAATATTCAGGTTCGTCTGCTATCGTCATATATTTTTCATTGTATTGCAATGGCAAATCAAAACCCGCTGGAGTTGTTTCTGACTGCATACCTTTTTTTGCTAATTCACTAAATTCAACTGCTTTTGGGAATGAATTGATAAGGCGTTTAATAGCGTCTTTTCCGGAACCTTTTTTACCTTTTTCACTAAACTGCATTTCTTTAACTGGATGTACGGCATTGAAGGCATCTTCAATAAATGGAATTTGCGCAGGCGTAATTTTGCCTAATACTTTTTGCTCTGAAAAATAGATATTATTATCAGCAATTTCTTTTTGAATTTTCAAAGTTGCAATTTCTTTTTGCATTTCTGCAAATTGCGTTTGCATTGGTTCGGAAAGAGTTGCGGTATTAGTGGCGGCTGTGGCTGGCTTAGTGGCGTCTTCTGCTTTTTCTTGATCGGCAGTTTCAGTTTCCCAGTATTTAGGATCTGCGGATAAGGCTGTCATTAACGAACCTACGCCGGCGGCTATTTCTGCGGAAAATTGCTCATTAACTTTTGCAAGTAAATCAGTTTGGAACTGATTGAATAAATCTTCGGACATTTCTTTTACGTCCATTTTATCCTCTGCGAATGGTTTATTTAAAATATTTGGTTTTGTCATATTCGCAATAACTTTTAGTAATTGCGGTTTTGAAAGCATATCGGCGCCAACTGAAAGTACGGGAGCCGAAACGCCGTCTTCATAAATTAAAACGCCTTTCAATTCTTTCTTAGAATTGTTGGCATAAGAACTAATTGCGTTATGTTTACCGTCTTTGGAAAACTTATTTAAGACTTCGCTATACGCCCAGTCATAACCTTGCATACTTATCTTATTTCCAATAGCGGCATTAATAAGTTTTGCCTCAATAATATTTTGTTCTTTCTCGCTATAAACTTCTTTGTTTGCTTTTTTGCTCCATGAACCTAAGGAACCTTTAATAGTTTTTGCCGTTAAAGGGAATTTATAATGAACTGGGTCGGCAAAGTCTGCGTCATTTAAATCAGCATACTCCGTCGGCTTTACATTTTGCATATCTTTTTGCGGCTTTATTCCAAAATAATACGAACGCTTGTTTTGGTCTTCTATGTATTGAGTATCGACAATTGGAATTACTTTTTCAATTGGATTCAAAGCGTCTGAATAAATAGTAAAAGAACGTCCCTTATCATTGAAAGCCATCGGCTCCAAACCTTTTACTGCGGGTGGCTGTCCGCCCAAAGCCGCGACGTGTCTTAAAAGTCCGTTGCCATAAAATGCCGCTGACTTCATTTTGTACGCGCCGTCTTTTACAAGTTCTCTAAACTTTTCCGGTATATCTTTAATGTAAGCAATAAGTTTGTCGCCCTCTACGCCTAATTTTTCAACCCACCCCATAGCAGGCGCGGCGGCGTCATTTACTTCGCCGGCATCTTTAACTTCTTGTTCTTCAGGGTGACCTAAAACAATTGGCGCATAATGCCTTTCTTCTTCAGGTTGGTTATTATACATATCAGCGCGACGTTGCAACTCCGCTTGATCAAAGGTCATAGTAGTACCGTTCGCGTCCGTATGCGTCCCGGTCTTAAATATTTCCTCTTTATGTAGCGGCATATCATTTGGCATACTCGCCTCTAACTTTATTTTAAATTTGTTTACTTATTTTTTGCAAATATACACAATAAATTTGTAATTTCCAAAAATATTTCGTATATTTGTACATTAAAAATAGCATACGATATTTTTGATGTACTATTTTAGATATTTTTGATAAATTTATGAGCAAAAAATTATTACATTCTTTAGATGGATATTTCTCAAAATTTATCAGACAGCGCGATTTAGTTAATGGTATTGCGACTTGTTTCACGTGCGGTAAAAAAGATAGTTGGCAAAATATGGATTGTGGTCATTTCATTCCACGCGGTTATATTTATACACGTTTTAACGAAATAAATTGTCAAGTCCAATGTAAAGAATGTAATCAATTTAAGAATGGAAATTTAGAAGTCTTTGAAATGGAACTTACTGAAAAATATGGAATAGAAAAAGTAAATGAACTTAAAGATTCTAAATTTAAAATAAGAAAGTATCGCGACTTTGAACTAAAATCGTTAATTGAATATTACAAATAAGATTTGGAACTGTTAAAATTTATCCGTATTTTTGTAAAGAAATAAAAACATACGGGCGGTATGAAAAAATTTAATAAGAGTTTGCTTTAATCTTAAATTTTCCGCCCGATTATTTAATGATTATCTATTAAGCAAACTCTTTTTTTATTTTAGGGATTTAGAGACTCTTTCACCTGCCGAACGCTAATAGACGTAGAGCAAACGAAACGTAACAACTGATAGCTCTAATTAGAACGAGTGCAACGTCTAACAACTTGACGACACAACAAATGCCATATATTCTCTAAAGGAATAGACGTAAACTTAATTAGGTAAGGCGAAGGCGGCGCGAACATCAGAACTGGATTAGTATGTAATTCATATAGAATGAAGACTAAGAAAACAAAATATTAATTTAATCATTTGGAACAAATTCAAAGATTATAAGAATATGGCGGAAGTAAAAGTTGTGTTTAAAATAAATAGAATTTTAAAAGTTGTACATTTAATTGTGAAATTAAACTCGGTATAACTTTAAATAGAGTAGGGTTTTAAATACTCTACTCTTTTTTTATAATTATAAGGAGTTTGATAATGCCAAAGACTAAAAAAGAACTACGAAAAGAATTGCAGGTTTGTTTAGACGAAAAAGAAAAGTTGGAAAACTTTCTTGAAAATGTTTTGCAATTCAATACTTCGCTAAAAGAAAAGATAGAACAAATGGAATCAGATTTTAATTTCTTAAAGTTTGAATCGGACGGTAAAATTGCTTTACTTATCGAAGTTAATAAAAAATTTCAAAAGGATATTGAGGACTTGAAAAAAGAAAATGAAACTTTAAAAGAAAATATAAGGAATGAATTTAGTGATTAGATTTGCGCCGGAAAATTATCCGACTTCTATAACAATTGAAATATCTGAAAAGGATATTGATTTTAACGAACTCGAAAAAGAAATGCAAAAAATAGACGCTATTTTAAAAGAGTATAATTTAAAAAGAAATAGTAAAGAACTTTTTGAAAAATATTTGAATGACGCCGAATTCCGTAATAAAATTATTAATCAAGATATGATTAAAGAATTAAATGACAAATACGAACGTTTAAGTAATGAATGTTTACGCGATATTCAAGAAATAAATAAAGAAGTAGAGCCTATGGAAACTACAATTCCCGCTCCAAAAGATCCATCTGAATTAATGCAATATAAAGTGGCGTTATCAGAAACACAAAAAAGATATATAATATTAGAAGGTAAGTGTTTACGCTTAGAAGATATGAATCAAAAATTACAATCCGAATGCGAACGCTTAGAAAAGGATTGTAAAACGATGGCGGAAAGTCATAGCGAAATAGTGGAAGAGAACGAATCTTTAAATCAAGAAAAAGAAAGAATATCTAAAATCCTTAATGACGTTAATTTAAGAAGGTTAAATGCTATTTCTGAAAATAACGATTTAAAGAAAGAAAAAGAAGAGTTAGAAAAAGAAAATAAATATTGGAAAAAATTCATTGATGAATTTTATAAAGGCGTCGAAAACCAAAGGGCGCACTTATGAACTTAAAATCTGAAATAGAAAAAGAGTTGGAATATTGTAATGAGAGACTACAATATATAGATAAGTTAATGAACATGGCGTCTATTCTTGATATGGTTAAATCTAATATGAGTAAAGATTATATTAATTTAAAACATTGGAAAATTGATTTACTACGAATGCTAACTGATTTGGAAATACACTCAGAAAAGAATCAAATAGACAATTGCAACGTTGGCGAAATCGGAGACGAATTAAAATAAAGTTTTATATTTTGTGCTGAAACAAAGTAAGCCACGTATAAGGCTTTTAAAGCATACTTTATACGTCGCGCGGTAAATAAGATAAACGGTATATATACCCGAGAGTGTCGATTCACTCACCGCGCGCTAAATATTGGAGTAAATAATGACGCGAGACGAATTAATTCAAACTAAAAGTTATTGGACGGCATTAGTCAGAGAACAACTATACAATCATACCAAAGTGAAAGAATCAATGGTAGAGGATGTTGCTAAACAAGTTGTCGATAATTTTTTTATGTTATGTATTAAAGAACTAATAGAATTAAAAAATGAAACTAAGCAAGATTAAATCTAATCCAAATAATCCAAGACTAATTAAAGACGTTAAGTTTTTAAAGTTAGTAAAGAGTATATTGACTTTTCCTGAAATGCTTACTTTGCGTCCGATTGTCTTAGACGAATCTAATATAATCTTAGGCGGTAATATGCGATTTAAGGCATTAAAACATATCATGCCATTAGATATATCAAAAGAAATAGAATCGTTTGAATTAGAGCCTGAGCGTTCGCAATTTCTTATTAACTATTGGAATGAATTCAAAGTAAATCAAGACGTTCCATTTTTACAAGCAAAAGATTTAACAAAGGAACAAAAGAAAGAATTTATAATTAAAGATAATGTTTCGTTTGGCGAAAATGACTTTGATATATTAGCGAACGAATGGAACGAATCAGACTTGCAAGACTGGGGAATGGAATTGCCGATATTTGATACAGAACTTTTAAATGAAAAAGATTATGAGACAAAAGAACCGGATAAAAAAGATTTATCAGATAGTTTGACAACTGAATTTGTTTTAGAAATTAGATTAGAATCGGAAATTGAACAAGAAAATTTATATAATGAAATGAATAGCAAAGGATATAAATGCCGAATTTTAACATTATAAAAGAAATAAATCCTATAGAAACATTTAGAGTAGCAAGTATAAAAGGTACTTATGATTTACAAACTTGCAATGTTAAAGAAGTATTTACAGGCAATTTAGATATTAACTTTGATTACAATATTGGCGTAATAGTAGGTAATAGTGGCACAGGCAAAAGTACGATAGCAAAAGAATTATTCAAGGATTCTTATTTTAATAAAAATGAATATGTATCTGAATCTATATTAGACGATATGCCTAAAATTAAATCTATTGAAGAAATTTGTCGTATGTTTAATACCGTTGGATTCAGTTCACCTCCAAGTTGGTTAAAACCATATAATGTTTTATCTAATGGCGAAAAGATGAGAGTAGATTTGGCAAATTGTTTATTGCAAGAAAAAGAACTAATTGTATTTGATGAGTTTACAAGCGTTGTCGATAGAAATATTGCACAAATTGGAAGTTTCGCCGTACAAAAAACGATAAGAAGATTAAACAAGAAATTTATAGCCATAAGTTGTCATTATGATATTTTAGAATGGCTCGAACCGGATTGGATTTTTAATACTAATACAATGGAATTTAAAGACGTTAGGGGGTTGCTTCGGCGTCCACAAATCCAATTTGAAATATATGAAAGTACAAACAAAAGCTTTCATTGGAAATTGTTTAGTAAGTATCATTATCTAAGTCATTCTCATAACAATGCGGCGAAAGTATATATACTTTTTATAAATGGTTGTTTAGCAGGTTTCAGCAGTCTAATGACTTTTCCACATCCAATAGCAAAAAATATGATTAAAGAACATCGTACAGTATTATTGCCAGATTATCAAGGTTGCGGATTTGGAGCAAAATTAAGAGACATTATTGCAAATCATATTGTAAACGATGGTAAAAGATATATTACGACAACTTCAAATCCAAGTTTAATAAAATATATGCAAAAATCAAATAATTGGATATGCACTCGCAAAGGTAGAACAATACCAAGTAAAATATCTAAATTATCAGTTAATAAAAGTATAGCAAAAGATAGAATAACTACAAGCTGGGAATATATAAAACTTTGAATTATAAAGACCTATCCAATAATTCGATCGGTTTGATATTTAAAAATAATGATAAGTTCAAACCAAATAGCGATTACTTCTTAATTGACTTTACTCGCAAAAAGTTAATGACTCCAAATAGCATTGTACATTATTATGCGTGGGATAGGGACTTTCATACAATCAATACTAAGATTAAGTATATCAAGCATTTACAGAAATTAAAAGCGAACGGAATTAAAATAGTTTGTCAAACAGATTTTAGCGCGTGGTATTGGGAATATTCTGAAAGAAAGGCGGCAATTAAAAAGAACTTCGAGTATTTAGAAATTGCAAATAAGTTAGGATTTGAATTGATTCTAAACTTTAATAATATATTTGCAGATGACGTAGACAATTGGAAAGAGCAAATAAAAGACGCTAAGACTTGTATATTTGACTTTAACCATAAGGAATCTAAATACGCCGAACTTGAATTTAATGCACTTAGAAAGCTTTTAAGCATTGCTAAGATAAATCTATTCTTAGTCAAAACAAATAAGCGTTCAATCCCAAAAGAATACAATGCGTTCTTTTCTCTATTGCGTGAATCGAATATCCGTATAGAGTTTTTACCAACTGAAATGAGCATATTAGAAATAAGAAAAAAGAAGTACTACAATGAAAATAGCAAATGATATGAAAAATAACATTGAGAAAGTGAAACCTATTGAAATGGATAATGAATTTATATTATTAGAACATAGAATATCCAAAGTAAAAGAGGCTATGCTTATAGGTATGAGCACTCTTGACCTCATAAGACGTTTCAGTGAAAAGGAAATAGAGAGAAACGGTGAAATGGTTCCAAACAAAAACTTCTTAGGAGTGTCGTCTCGTCAAGTTTATAACTATATGACTAAGGCAAAAAAGGAAATAGTACAATCAAGTCTATTTAATAAAGAAGAACAATTAGGCAAAGCAATAAACAGATACGAAGTATTATTCAAAACGGCTATGAGCACTAATAAAGTCAAAGAAGCGATAGACGCTAATAAGGCTTTAACTGCTTTACTTGGATTAACGCCGGAACAAAAACTTGATATTCATTCGACAAACATAAATGGTAATTTAGAAATAAGCAAGGAAAGAATGATTGAACTTAAACCAAAATTCGATGAGCTTATTGCAGAATTATCTAAGTGAGAATTACGATAAGGACTTAATGGCTTTCTTATATAAGTCTTCAAAAGGTAAATATAAGTTTCCCGCTCATATCAAATTGATAATAAACGAATTAGAACAATTAGTTGAGAAAAAGAATCAAAGGATAATCGTTACCTTACCACCACGACATGGTAAGTCAGAGCTAATTTCTAAGTACTTCCCTGCGTGGCACGTAATTAAATATCCTGATAAACGAATATTATTAGCGAGTTATGAAAGTTCATTTGCGACATCTTGGAGTTATAAAGCTCTACAGATTTATAAAGAGTATCGCAATGATTTAGTAATTGAAAAGCAAGATGACTGGCGTAATAAAAGTGGCGGGGGCGTTAATGCCGTAGGAGTTGGCGGTTCGATGACTGGAAAAGGAGCCGACTTGATTATCATTGATGACCCGGTTAAAAATGCAGAAGAGGCTAATTCAACTACGTATCGCAAAAAAGCGATGGACTGGTTTAATTCGACTGCTTATACACGTTTGGAACCGAACGGTAATTTTATAATATTACAGACGCGCTGGCACGAAGACGACTTAGCAGGGCATTTAATTAAAGAAATGGAAGACGGCGGGGAATCTTGGAAAGTTATTAATATACCGGCAATTGCTTATCCGAATGATATATTAGGACGTGAGGAGGGTGAGGCATTATGGAGTGAACGTTTTCCTATTGAACGTTTAGAAGTTATTAAAAAGCAATTAGGCTCTTATTGGTTTAATTCTCTTTATCAGCAAAAACCTACGAGCAATGAAACTGAAATTATTAAACGGCAATATTGGCAATTCTTTGAAGAGGAGCCAACTTTCAATTTTATTTGTCAATCTTGGGACACTGCATTTAAAGATGGAGAATTCAATGATTATTCAGTTGGTTTAACATTTGGACTTGCAAGCAATGGTTTTTATTTAATAGATTCTATTATTTCTAAATTGGAATATCCTGATTTAAAGAATCAAATTCTTTTGGCATCAAGTAAATATAAACCTAATGTAATTCTTATTGAAGACAAGGCGAGCGGACAAAGTTTAGTACAGGATTTAAAACGATCGACGCGTTTACCAATATTGCCAATAAAACCTCAAGGCGATAAGACTACTCGAGTTTATTTAATAACTCCATTATTTGAAGCTAAGAAAGTCTTTATAAGATTAAACGATCCAAATACGGTAAGGATAATAAATGAATGTGCAGAGTTCCCTTTTTCTGCTCATGATGATATTGTGGACGCGATTAGTCAGGCTTTAACTTATTTGAAGTATAAATTGAATAATACGGCTTCAAATAATAATTACATTCCTAAACGTGAAAGTCGAGAGAAATTTAATATTAATGGATTTTAAAATATGAATGAACCGATTGTAAATGAAAAACCTTTAAAGTCGTGGAATCCGCCAAACAAACAAACAGAATTACAAAAAATACTTAATGTAATTGCTACTCGTAAATCTTATACTGGCATTGCGCAACTAATGGCATATTTGCCTAATCCTGATTTAATCTTAGAAAAGATAAATCAAGAAATTGACGTCTATAAACAGCTTAAAACCGATCCTCACATTTCCGCTTGCATTCAATCAAGAAAGTCCGGTATAATGGGTTTACTATGGAGTATCGATAGAGGCACAGAACCAACAGAGCAAAGTGAATTTATCAAAGGAATATTTAAACATTTAGATATTGAAAGCATTATCAATAGCATATTAGACGCGCCGAGTATAGGCTATAAGCCTTTAGAAGTTATGTGGCAATTAAAAGATGATAAGATAATTCCTATTGCCGTTATCGGTAAGCCTGCGGAATGGTTTGTCTTTGATAATGAAAATCTTTTACGCTTTAAAATACGTGGTCAGGTACAGGGTGAGTTGATGCCGGCACGTAAGTTCTTAGTTGCTAAATTTAATCCGACTTATGAAAATCCTTACGGCGAAGGTTTCTTGTCTAAATGCTGGTGGTCTTGGACGTTTAAAAAGGGGGCTATGAAATTTTGGGTTCGCTTTATGGAAAAGTACGGTATGCCGATGCTTATTGGAAAATATGATAGAAATTTAGCAGATGATTCAGCGAAGTCAGAATTATTTGAACAACTCGACGCCGGTATTCAAGATAATGTATCAATAGTTCCAAACGATACCGATATTGCTATGTTGGATACTTCAAAAGCAAGTTCGCCTGCTATTTTCCAAGACTATGCCCATTTTTGTAATAGTGAAATATCTAAGGCTATTTTAAGTCAAACATTGACTACGGAACAAGGTGAGACAGGTTCTTACGCAATGTCTCAAACACATTTAGAAGTACGTCAAGATGTAGTGGATTCTGATAAAAGAATGGTAGAGACGACTTTAAATACTTTTATAAAGTGGATTATAGATTATAACTACACAGGCGTTATTGACTATCCTAAGTTTATTCTTTACAAACCTACAGACGTCGATCAAAATTTGGCAACGCGCGATCGTACACTTTGGGATTCAGGGTGGGTAAAACCTACGCAAAAGTATATAAATAAAGCCTACGAATTTGAAGAAGGCGAAATGATAGTAATTGAAAAAGCAACGGCTAAAGGAGTTTTAGAACCGGACGTTACCGGAATAGCGCCACCAGAAAATCAAGTTATTACTGGTGGTATTCCAACGCCAGTTATACCACAAGAACCATTTGACGAATTAGCTATTCCAAAAATCGAACCGATAAAAGATGATACGAACTTTGATATAAATACATTTTCTTTTAATGAACTTAATAATATTCAAAAGGAAATGTTAAAACCTGCTCAAGATTTAATTGATAGCTCTCAAGATCAAGACGAATTAAGACAAGGATTACCTAAATTATATCCGCATTTAAAAGATGATGGAGTTTCAGATTTTATAATGAAATTATTAATAGCAGGACAGGTTGGCGGTGCAGTAGAAGTTTCTAAAAAATTACAAACTAAATAGGATTTATAATGAAAAGATTTTTTGGATGGAAAGCAGACTTACCAGATCATAGGGATTTAATCTATAAACTTCAAAAAAATTTGACAATCCCTACGAAAATGGATTTACGTTCTAAGTGTCCGCCCGTATATGATCAAGGCGAATTAGGTTCTTGTACTGCAAATGCAATTGCCGGAGCTATTGAGTTCGATCAAATCAAACAAAAGTATTTAAAACCTTTTGTACCGTCAAGACTTTTTATTTATTACAATGAAAGAGTAATTGAGAATACAGTTAAATCAGACTCTGGCGCAGAAATTAGAGACGGCATTAAATCCGTTGTTAATCAAGGCGCGTGCTCTGAAACTACAGTCTCTTATGATATTACTAAATTTGAAATAAAACCGCCTGCAAAAGCCTATACGGAGGCTTCAAAATATCAAGCTGTAAAATATGAAAGACTAACCGATATAAATTCTTATAAGAATTGTTTAGCGGCGGGAAATACTTTTGTATTTGGATTCTCTGTTTACGAATCTTTTGAAAGCGATGCCGTCGCTAAAACGGGTATCGTTCCAATGCCAAAGAAAACAGAAAAGTTATTAGGCGGGCACGCAGTTCAATGCGTAGGATATGATGATACTAAAAAAGCGTTTATCGTTCGCAATTCGTGGGGAGCGAATTGGGGAGACAAAGGCTATTTTTATTTGCCATACTCTTATTTCACGTCAAGTTTAACAGATGATTTTTGGACAATTTATACGATTGAACAAGGCAATTAATGAATAGGTTAGAACTCCTATTTCAAATATCTAAACGACAATCTAATCCGGCGGAATCTGAATTTGCAGATCCGCCGGACTTAGGCGTATCATTAGGTTTAGCTATTAAAGCAAAACCCGACACGGCTATTTCTATGCTTAAAAAGCGTGGTGAGAATATTATTCCTACCGATAAATTTGATAGTATAACAAACGACGCTCATCAAAAAGCGTTTACAGTCGCTAAGGTTATGAAAGCCGACGCACTCCAAAGGATTTATGATTTATTGGAATCCGGTTTGAAAGAAGGAAAAGCCTTCGCCGATATAAAAAATAGTCTATCTGGCGAATTGCCGGAAGGACGCATAAGAACAATCGTACAAACGAATTATCAAACCGCTTATCAAAAAGGACGTTATAACCAACAAAGATTAGCGGCTGAGACTGGCGGACTTATATATTGGCAATGGCTACATATGAACGAAGGTAGGACTCACGAACGACCAGAACACCACGCTTTACATTTAAAAGTGTTTAGATATGATGATCCGTTTTGGACAACGAATTATCCACCGTATAGTGCACAAGGAGTGTTATATAATTGTAATTGCCGTGTAAGAGTTATAAACGAGAAGCAAGCTAAAGCCGCAGGATTTAAAATAGAGACTGGAGAGGAGGCTGGCTACATTCCACAACCTGATGATTATAATGCATTTGCAGATTGGACGCCAGACTTGAGTGGCTATATGGAGGATCTAAAAACGGAGCTAAGTAAGGACTTAAAAGCCGAACCAATTGAAGAAATTCCAGTTAAAGAATTGCCAAAAGATACAACTGAAACTACAGACGAAATTCCTACAGATTTACCAATAGGAATGACCGACAATGAATTTTTGAATATAAAACGAATGCTAACTGATGATAAATTATTAACAGTTGCTTTCTTGGCCTCTTATATGAAAATAAGTAAAGACGAAGCTAAGGAAAAATTAGATTATGTTAAATCTAAATTAGGCATAGAATGACAATAACAGAAGAATTATTTAATAAAATAATAGAAATATCTGATCAAGTTAAAAACTTAGGAAAAGATTTAACTCCAATTTTACCGGCATTAGCAGAAATCTTTGCAAGTTCAATCGATACTAATACCTTAGTTGGCGGGCGTTGGGACGGCGACGTGTCCAATATAGGATTATTCAGCGGCGGCTCCCAAAAATGGGCGCCGCTCGCTGAATCGACTAAGAAAGGTTATTTAAAAAGAGGTATAACAAATTTACAAAGGACGCTTAATAGGAATGCCGGAGGTCTCCAAAGTTCAATTGAAATTTTGCCAATAGGAAAGTCCTCAATTAAATTTGGAATTAAATCCGGTTCGTCTCCAAAAATTTACGCCGCTATTCAAAACTTTGGCGGTACCATTATGATAAAAGAAAAAAAACGAACTTTACGCTTTCGTTATTCCGATACTGGCGCTACTTTATTTGTAAAGAAAAAAGCAAAAGGCAAGGGATTATTTGATCAAGATGTAACAATACCTGCTCATCAAATCAAAATTCCGGCAAGCCCTTATCTTGTTTTACAACAAGAAGACTTAGAACTCGCTTATGAAATTTTAACCGATTACTTGCAAAATAATTTATAAATCTTTTTGATAAGTATTACACTCTATAATTGCGTCATATTGTTTTTCTTCCAATTCATTTAATGGATAAATATCGCAAGCAAATTTGACTATATCCATTCCACACTCTGGAATAACAAATTTACAAGTGTCGCAAAGGTTAATTATTCCTTTCATAACTGTCTCTTATTAAACTATAAATAATTAAACCGTAAATTGCTATTGTTAAGATATAAACGAAAATCATTTTAAACTCCTAATAATTTTTAATAAATTGAGTTGTAAAGTAATTCTTTACAACTCTTTTTTTTTAAATTAAATTTTAATCCCGCAAGGCGTTTTCTCGCCAGTGTCTTTATTGATAAATTGAAGAAATTTAAAAGCGTCCTTAAAATCTACATCGCATAAAAAGTGTAGTTGTATTTCCGCAGTTTCAACATTATAACCTATTATAGTATCTATATTTCCATCTTTATCAATTACCTGTCTCCCAATATTTGGCATAAATTCTTCTAATGTTTGGAACGCGCGATAAGTAGGCTTTGGTATAGGAATTAAATTATTTAATTTACAAGCATATGGATATATGAAATGGTCTCTTTCTCTATTAACTATTATTTCAGTTTTTAGAATTTTGTCAATAGTACCGACAAAACTACATTCATTTAATCTAAATTCTACTTTTATCGGATCCCCAACTTTTAAATCATTATCCTTGACAAACTTTTGCAATTCATATTCTTCTTTCGATATGATTTTTGTAATGGCGAAGTAAGGGATATGCCATAAATAATCTGAATTACAACTTTTTTCAACGTTAATACATTCGAATTCATTGGAATAAAATTTTAGTAATTTACATACATCTTCAAGAGCATCAGCGCAAGGTCTATCAAATCCTTTCTCTCCATATTTCCACGCTTTAAACTCTACATAATCCCCAATACTTAGCTTATTATTTTTTAACCATTCAACTTGTAATTCTGCATATGACGGTTCTTTTATGAGTTCTAAGGCAAAATAAGGAACGAAATAAGTATCGGCATTTCCTGTTATTGAACGAATACCAACACGATCATTAGCTAAAAAAGTAATCAATACATTATTATTAATTTTTATTGGAGTGCCAATTGAATTAAACGTAATTCCTTTTTCACCTTTTTCCCAACTTCTTACAAGTTTCGCTTTATCGCCAACTTTAACTCCATTCTCTTTAATCCACTTAGCCTGCAATTCGGCATAAGTTGGAGTGGGAGTGAGGCGATAAGAATTGTCGCTATAAAACTCCGAATATCCTTTCTTTTCCCAAGCGCCACCGCTCCTATGAAGTTCTACATTCTTATATTCTTTCTTTTCTTCATCCCAGTCAGCTTCTAAAAGGATAAGTCCTAACAACTCGTTTCTTTCTTTGACTGTTAAATTTTCCTTTGCGGATAGCTCCGCGTATCTTTTTGCGTTATACATTTTTAAGCTCCTTATTTATTAAATCTAAAATCAAATCTGAAAGCATAGGCAGTTCATTATCATTTCGACGCTCAATTTCTCTGTCTCTTATAACTTCTAATAAATTTCGCATTTGAGCCAAATTTTCCTTATCTTTATTTTTGCAATCATTAATTATATCTAATCTAAAAATTAGAAGTATGGAGGTAATATTTTCTTTTAAATCTTTTATTATACTATTTTTTAAAGATAAGCCGTAAGAAGCTCTCTTTATAATTTCGTAAATTTCATTGGCGAGTTCTTTTTCTTTTTCAATCATTTTTCTCTCCTAATTTTTCAAAATAAAATTTATCATCGAATGGTTTTATAAATTTTATAACGCCATATTTCAAAGCAACTTTTACTAAAAAGATTTTTAAAACTCTTTCGTGCAATGTTTTTAAAAGTTCTCTGAAAGCCTCTAACGGTTCATTTTGAGGCATATAACGTTCGTATCGTTTGTAAGTATTGCAAGTCTTACAGCTCGGAGTGAGGTTGTTTAAATCGTCTGTACCATTACGGGACTTAGGAATAATGTGTTCGACTTGCATTTCTTTAATTGTTATTTCACAGCCGCAATAAGCGCAATGACCGTTATATTTAGCATATACTATTTCTCGTTTAGCTGGCGTCATTTTTTTTCTTTTCAAAAAGTAATTGAAAATATTTATTTTCGACTATTATACAAGCATTAGGACGTTTATTATTTCCATGACACCCATATCGGCATGTATAATATTGCTCTATATTATCCCAAAAAAGCATTTCACAATCAGAGTTGCACTCTCCAGTACTCTTATAACTAATGGTAGTTACTATTTTACCTTTCATTTTCTAAGTCCTTGATTAAATCATTAATTGAAAATACAATTCCAACGCAATAGAGTTCTCCATTTTCCATAATATTAAAAGTAGCGTGAGGTATATCAGTTTCGTAAATCCAAGAGCAAAGTGGTTCTTGAGGCGCAAAAATGGCTTTTATTCGATTCAGTTTTAATTCCCCAAGTATATCCTCAATTATTCCAATTTCGTCTTCCGTAGGGAATTTACCATTTTTAGTAAATGAAATAGTGCCACCATCAAAACAACCTATTTCGTCATTAATCGCGCCTCTTAATTCGCAAATATCATCTGAATAACCAAAAACAACTACTAAACCGTCTTGTTTAGCTTGTTTTTCTTCTTGAGAAGTAATTTCATTCCCATATTCTCTGCCGTCTAATAAAGCGGCTAATTCTTCTTTATTCATTTTTCTAAGTCCTTAATTTGTTTGATTAATAATTTCTTATTAGCCCCTAAGTCGAACAACGTATCCAAATAAATAACCACAGAATTATTATTTGATTGAATTTTTTCTATTTTTAAAACCACATTCGCCAACTCAATTTTGAGAACATCGATTTTAGATTTGATTTCTGGCGTCATAATTTTGCTCTGTGTTTAATGATAAAAACGTCTTTTTCAAAAAGATAGCAAGCGTCATCTTTACATTTTATTTTTAAAAGTTTGTTATGCGTTCTGTTGCTTTTCGTTTTTCCGCAATAGAAAAAGAATTTGGAATTGCATTTCCATTTTTGGATATGCTTACAATTTCTGCATTTATTTAGGTTCTCTTTTGAAATTTCAAATAATTGATTCATTTTTGCAACTCCAGAAGTGAAATTCCGTATTCAATAATTTTATTTACATAATCCGCACAAGCCGCATTAGCCGCCGCATAAGTCGCATAATAC
>Ga0224522_1000071_pt1 | contig 55865 bp, 52 predicted proteins | sample CFST25metaG_FD_182733 | JGI IMG/M metagenome (GOLD analysis project Ga0224522, IMG submission 182733) | Peat soil microbial communities from Stordalen Mire, Sweden - C.F.S.T25 | ecosystem: Environmental > Terrestrial > Soil > Wetlands > Peat | place: Sweden: Norrbotten County, Stordalen Mire...
TACATTGAAGGGTTTTATAATACCGTCAGGTTACATTCAACTTTGGGGTACATGTCACCTGATGAATTCGAGGCTAAATACCAAATTCTTCCTTAACTTGTTGTCTACTTAATGGGGTTAAGTTCAAATGATTGGCGTTTAGAGATGGTCAATCAAGTACGGAAAGGAATTTTTTTTGAAGGTTCGCAAGTTGCTTTATCGGAATACCTGGATCATTGGTTAAAAGGTAGGCAGTCTAATATCAGGACCACTACTTATATAAATTATCGGCAAACAATAATAAATCATATCAATCCATTCCTCGGAAAAATAAAATTGATTGACCTTAGACCAGAAATGATTGAAGTGCTTTATCATAACCAACAGGGATTAGGGATTGGGAATAGAACAATTCAAAATATTCATGCTGTTCTAAGATGCGCTTTGAATAAAGCAGTCAAGGAAGAATTGATCTATCGCAATCCATGTATTATGGTGGATCGGCCAAAAGTTAAGAAGAAAGAAATGAAAGTTCTGGATGAATATCAAGTAAGGCAGTTATTTATTGCGGCGAGAGGAACTAGACTTGAAGTTTTGGTCCAAATAGCCGTGACCACCGGACTTCGCGAAGGAGAAATACTAGGACTAAAATGGAGTGATATTGATTGGCAGAATAAGCGGTTACATATTCAGAGGCAGGTACAAAGAATACCCCAAGAAGGATTGATCTTTTCAGAACCAAAATCTGCAGCGGGCCGAAGAATGATAACTTTAGGGGCAAATATTATTGAAGTATTAAAAATCCATGCAAATAAACAACATTTTTATAGAAAGTTGGCAGGGGCGAACTGGAAAGAAATGGATCTAATATTTCCTTCGAGTGAAGGTACACCAATAGATCCCAGGAATCTTATTCGACTTTATAAAAAATTATTGGTAGAAGCAAATCTTCCAGATATACGATTTCATGATTTACGGCATACAAGTGCATCCTTAATGTTGAAGCAGGGGGTTTCTGCCAAGGTTGTTCAGGAGCGATTAGGACATTCTGACATTACTTTGACACTGAATACATATAGTCACCTCTTGCCTGGTATTCAAGAAGAGGCTGCTGAGAAAATGGATGAAATCACAGCAATAATTGATGTCAGCCAGAAAGTAATTGATGAGAAGGAATGATTTTACAGGGTTGCAGTAAGGTTGCAGTAAAAAAGGAACTTACATGCTTAGTAAGTTCCTTTTACCCGTACATGTGGGGGATAATAACTTTGAATACCCCTATATATAGTGATCCACCAGGGACTTGAACCCTGAACCCATTGATTAAGAGTCAATTGCTCTGCCAATTGAGCTAGTGGACCAAACAGCGAAATTATTATAACCGAAATACTTTGCCTGTCAATAAAGGTGACATAAAGGCGAATTTAAAGAGAAGGCGGGATGGAGACCTCCATCCCGCCAGGGTGCTTAGTGAGTGTTGATCTTGACCCAGAAGGGTTGGTCGTAGTTCGTACCGATACCAAATATAGTACCATCGCTGGTTTTGAGTAAGAATTTACCCACATAGGTATCTACGAGCTGGGGCGCGATCATGGGCAGGTGAATCTCCACGGTCTGGCCGGGGGAGACTACCTGACCCAGGGTATAGGCGCTGGCGTTCAGCGGATTGTCGTCTTCAGAAATGACTTTGGTGTCCGCTTTCCAGGTGGCAGTGCCGATGTTTTTGATCTGCCAGATTTTGGTAAAGTGCATTCCCATATTGACATAAGTGCCGTCAGGGAAGTTCAAATCCTTGACATCACCAACGCGGTAAGACGGGCTTGAAGGGGACGGCGAGGTGGGGATGACAACAGGAGCAGTAGTGGCAGCCTGGGTAGCTGTGGGCAAGGCGGTCGCAGTTGGTGCAGCCGTTGGCTGCGTTGTGGGGACTGCAGTGGTGGCAACCACGACAGCCGTTTGTTCGGCGTGTGTGTTGATCTGGGTTTGCATCACTGCCAGGGTTTGAGCGACGGCAGTCTGCATGTCGGTGGTTTGAGTTGGGCTTGCCTGTTGACTGCAGCCAACCACGACCAGGCTGGCTGTCAACAAAGTAACAATCATTTTCGTTATCGGTTTCAAAAAGTACCTCCATTTTTATTCAGCTAAAACAAATACGACAGTTCATTATAAGAGCGGTTGAGGTCCTTGTGCAAGGTCTGCGGCTCTTACGGGGTAAGGTACCCCTTCCCTACGGGGTGCACGTGATAGGTATGGTGAGGACTGTGAAGTCCTGGTGATTGGGGTTATCGATGTAAACATTTACTTTCAATTTAGTCATGGATGAATCGATCGGCCAGGAGACCACCGTCCCCGTCTGCGTTCCGGAACTCGTGAATGTCAGCGAATAGGTATCCGTATTTTTGGGAGCATTCGAAGTACGGATGTAATAGGTAACAATACCGCTGCCGTTGACGGTAATTTTTGGCGTCAGTTTAATGGTTGCCGGGCATTTACCGACGTAAGAGGTGGGCGAGGCGGTGATGGAAGCTGATGTGACTGCGAAAACGTTTTGCACATTAATCACGATTGACCAGGGGCGGTCAAATTTTGGTCCCATGCCGAAATCGAAACCATTTCCGGTCATCATCATGAAGTTGGCAGTGTGTGATCCTGTGCCAACGGGAGCGGTAAAAGTCACCGAGACTTCATATGTATACCCTGGGTAAACTATTTTTCCGAGGGTGATGGAGGTGATCCCCATCGAGTCCCCGCTGACAAACACGATCTTGTAGTTTGAATCCCAGGCAGCCGTGCCGCCGTTGGTGATTCGCCAGGTCTTTACAAATGTTTGACCGCCTTTCAAGGTAGTGCCGTTGGGGATAGTCAAACTCTCAACGCTGGAAACCATGAGCTCAGGGGCGGCGGTTTCGGTTGGGGGGATCATTGTTGCGGTCGGGGGAAACGTGGGCACGGAGGTAAAAGTAGGCAGCTCGGTAGGCTGTGCTTGTGTGGGTGTGGGTATCAGGGCCAGTTCGGTTTCTTTGGCAGACACAGTCTGTTCGACAAGAGCCATTACATCCAGAGTTGCAGTAGCTGTAGCAGTACTAGGAATGCACCCTACCAGCAAAAGGCTGACAACCAACAAGCTGATAAGCGGTGTGTAAAAGCGTTTCATATGTGCTCCATTCTTTCGTTTCGTCGCCTGATTACTCGGCGGAGGAAGAGGGGAATTTTCCCAAATTATTTACATTGAACAGGGATGGTAATATTGGGAAAATCCTGATGATTGGGAGTATCAACGTAGACGTGAACGATAAGCGAGCCGGTCTTGTCATTGACAGGCCAGGAAATTGCGTCAGTAGTGCTGGTACCAGCGCTGGTGAATGTGATTGAATAAGTACTGGAATTACCAGTGGAAGTGACAAAATAATAGGTAACCGTGCCCGCAGCAGCTGAAGTGATCGAAGCTGTTAGGCTGATTGTTCCAGGGCAGGTGCCGGTAAATGTGGTGGGTGAAGCGTTGACGGTAGCAGACGTAACCTGGAAAACATTCTTCACGATGATCTTGACCCAAAATGTACTGGTAGAGCCGGCACCAATACCAAAGTTAAGCCCGCTGTTGGTTTGGATCATAAAGTTACCCTGATAGGTTCCTTCTTTACCCGGTGCCGTCAGGTTAACCGAAACGTCAATGGAATTGTTGGGGGCGACTGAACGGCCTAGAGTCACTGAGGAGGCACCCATCTGATCGCCGCTGATGTAAACCAGTTTAAAATCGGCTCCCCAGGTAGCTTCCCCTCCATTCGTCAGACGCCAGGTCTTAGTAAAGGTTTCTCCCGGCTTAAAATCAGTGTTGTCAGGCACAGTGACATCTTCCACATCGGTGATCAGGTAGGCCGGCTGCGATGTCGCTGTGGGGGCGGTATATACGGGTGTTGTGGGTTGGGGCAATGAAGCTGCGGTGAACGTGGGTAAAACTGCTTGCGTGGCCGCGGGGGCGGTGGGGGCAGCAAGAGTCATTGCATTGTTGTTGGCAGATAGGGCGGTTTGCAAAGCGACGACCGTATCGGCGACCACTGTTTGTTCATCAGATTGGTTGTTGGCATTATTTCCTCCCAATAAACCACAACCTGTAATTAGCAGACTGGCGATAAATAAACCAGAGGTTAGTTTAATAAATGATCTCATTGTTTCCTCCAAGAAAACGGAGCGGTTCAAAAACCCTTCCGATTAACGTTATTATAGGGAGGTCTGCCCGTGAATACAATAGAAACATTAACAAACTCGGTGTATGGGAAATTACCGGCGCAAGCGCGAAACCAAAGCGCGGACCGGTTTCAGTCTGATCGCAAGCAGAATAACCAAGGTTACCAGAGAGACAAATGGCCAAAACACTTCCCCCCTCAATAAAAGCAGGTTCCCTTTGATACTCATGGCAAAATGGGTAATCACCAAAAAACCGGTGATATATACCAGTGCATGCAGGCGCAGCCAGTTTTTTTTCAGCCTTTTTTGCCAGCCGCGGGTGGAGGTGACAGCCAGCAGCAGCAAGATCAGGAATGTAATCAGACCAATCCAGAGATAAGTCTTCTGGATTAAGAGAGGGAGAATTTGGTTCCAGACAAAGCCATAGTCGAGCCCAAGGAAGATAAGGAAATGGAGCGCCGCATAGGCAAAGGCATAGAGCCCAAGCGGTCGTCTAAATTTGGTGAAGAGCGGCGATCCAGTGAGGATTCGCAGAGGGGTGCAGGCGAGGCAAGCCAAAAGCAGAATCAGACCGGCATCACCGCTGCGCTTTTCGATGTATTGGATGGAATTTGCCCCTAAACCATGAATCAGTAGCACTCCGATGATCCAGAATAATGGGATAAAGGAAGCCAGGTGAACCAGGAATTGGGGAAATGACCGCGAGCGCTTCAAAAATTCTTAACCAAATCCATGCCGGCATAGAGATTCGCTACCTGATCGGCATATCCGTTGAACATCAATGTCGGGCGGCGAGCCAATTCACCGATGCGCCGTTCGGTTGCCTGCGACCAGCGTGGATGGGGGACATTTGGGTTCACATTAGAGTAGAAACCATATTCGTAAGAATTGGTTGTCGGCCAAAAGGCGGCGGGTTGGTCGGTCACCAATTCGATCTTCGAAATCGATTTAATACTCTTGAATCCGTACTTCCAGGGCACCACCATACGAATGGGTGCGCCATCCTGATTGGGCAGGGGTTTGCCGTAGAGACCGGTTGCCAGAATGGTCAGGTCGTTGCGGGCTTCGTCCAGGCGCAAACCTTCCACGTAGGGCCAGGGGAAAGTGGGGTCTCCCTCACCTGGAAATAAAGTCAGGTCGAGGGGAGTGGTGAATTTTACGTATTGAGCCTGGTCTTTGACTCCGATATCGGTCAGCAGTTTGTTTAGCGGGAAGCCAGACCAGGGGATCACCATCGACCAGCCCTCCACACAGCGAAGCCGGTAGATACGTTCCTCGGAGGCATAGGTTTTCATCAAGTCAGAAACTGCTATTGTCTGTGGATGTTCGACCAGGCCGGAGATTTCGATCGTCCAGGGGCTGGTCTTCATATTGGCAGCTTTATCAGCAACATCCTCTTTTTGCAGAGAAAATTCATAAAAGTTATTGTAATGAGTGATGGTATCCAGCGGGGTAAGCGTATCTGGTTCCGCTGTTGCGGTAGGGCCATTGGGCGTACCTGATGGCAGCGGCGAGGAGATACCGCAGGCTGCCAGAGCAGCGCTCAACCCTACCGTGCCAAACAGAGCGATAAATTTGCGCCGGGAGAAGTAAAGTTTTTCAGGGGTGATTTCATTTCGTAAATTAGGTTCCATATTACCGCCTTTAATAACACTAATAAAGTCTATATACTCTATATTACACGATAATATGATAGGTAAATTAATTAAAGCTGGAGGGGATTAATTCAGAGCGCGCGTGAAGGGGCGGAAAATGTATGTGATTATGAACGCTACCATCATAATGCTGCTGAAAACCAGGACAGTACTTGGTTCGCCGATCTTATTGGCAACCAGACCAGCGATCAGAGAACCTATGGACGAACCACCCATAAACACCAGCGCGTAAACACCCATGACTCGTCCTCGCAATTGATCGGGTACAAGGTTTTGCACAAGCGCGTTGGTAGTATTGATCATGGCCATAACAGCCCAGCCGACACAGACCATCACTGCCAGGGATACCGGTACCCAGTGAATAAAGGCAAAGACTGTGAAGAAAACCGGCGCGAAGAAGTAGCCAATCACCCAGACTTTGCCGCGCGTACCGCGTGAGCCAATGAAGGCGATCATCAAAGCGCCAATCACAGACCCGATCCCGCGAGCTGAAAGCAGCAAGCCGTTTGTGGTTACGTCCCCTTTTAGCACGTCCACTGCCCAGGCTGGGATTAGGGTGAGCAGACCAAAGCCAAGCAAACCCATCACGCCCAAATTTGCGAGTAAGGCTCTGATTGTTTTATCCCGCCAGGCATAAGTGACACCATCCATGAGCTCTTTAATAGCGGATACTCCAGTGCGGGCAGGCGGAAGAACTCCGGAAAGGTTCATCAACAACAGTGCAATGATCACGGCAATAAAAGAGATGCCGTTGATAGTGAAACACCAACCCGGACCCAACCAGGCATAAACCAGACCGGCTACCGCTGGTCCGACAACCGTGCCAATATTGAACATGGTGCTGTTTAAGGCAATGGCATTCGTCATATCTTTACGGCCGACCATTTCCGAAACAAAGGATTGGCGGGCCGGAGTTTCAAAGGCATTGGCGGTTCCCAACAGGAATGAGAGCACGATAATGTGCCAGGGTTGTACCAGATTGGTGAAGGTCAAACCGGCGAGGATGAAAGCCAGTACCAACATGAAACTTTGCGTGATAACGATCAGTCTACGGCGTGGAATACGGTCAGCAATAACACCGCCGAACAGTGAGAATAAAAGGATGGGCACACCGTTCGCGAAGCTGACATATCCCAGGTAAGCATCCGATTTAGTGAGTTGAAATATCAAATAACCCTGCGCGGTTGCCTGCATCCAGGTGCCGACCAGCGAGACAATTTGACCGATGAACCATAACCGGTAATTGGGGTAACTTAAAGCAATAAACGTATCGTTTAATTTTTGAGATTTCATAGATTAACTAAAGAATAGGATATATTTTGAATATACCATAATTCTTATTTCAGTTCGGAGACTTCTACCTGGACAAGTCTCGGTAATCAAGTATAAGAATGGACACTCAACAGTCCCATTCCATTTTATAATAAGAGGAAAGAATAAATTTGTGAAGTGAATTTACCCTCAAGGAAAAGCAAACAATGAACGAAATGATCAATTTGATTTATCAACGGCGCTCGATCCGGAAGTTTACTGATAAACCGATCAGCAAAGACATTCTGGAGGAATTACTCAAAGCGGCGATGGCAGCACCTTCTGCAATGAATGCCCAACCCTGGGAGTTTGTAGTGGTGACTGACCCTGAAATTTTAAAAAAATGCCGCAATGCCATGATGTTCGCCAAGCAGAACTACACAGCAGTGATCTGTGTTTGCGGCAGTAAACACGCGCAAAAGAATAAGGCAGGCGACCGCTTCTGGGTGCAAGACTGCTCGGCAGCTACCGAAAATATTTTGTTGGCGGCGACTGCCCTTGACCTCGGTTCGGTCTGGACAGCGGTCTACCCTGTATTCACCAGCATCATGCAGGTGAGAGCCATCTTGAACCTGCCTAAAGATATCACTCCGCTGAACTTGATCGGCCTGGGCTATCCGGCGGAAAAGAAAGAACCGCGCACCCAATATGAAGAAAGCCGCGTCCACTGGCAGACTTATGGACCCGCGCAAAAACGGCGTAATCCGTTTCTCAAACGCCATAAGAATGAAGCAGTGCTTGAACACACTAAAGAGGAATAATTGGTTTTAGAGCTGCGAGAATTTACCGCTGTTGATTATGAATCTGCGCTGGCTTTGTGGAAAAACTGCGAATGTATTGGGTTGAGCAGCGCCGATAGCGCGTGCGCGATCCAGCGGTTTTTGGAGCACAATCCGGGCAACAGTTTTGTGGCTGTCTCTGACGGCAAGATCGTGGGCACCAGCCTGTGCGGGAATGACGGCCGCAGGGGCTATCTCTATCACCTGGCAGTAGACCCCCAGTACAGACGGCAAGGACTGGGCAGACAGTTGGTTCAGGCTTCGCTTGATGCTCTCAAGGCGGCAGGAATTCAGAAATGCCATATCCTGGTGTATCGCAGCAATGAAGGTGGAAAGACTTTCTGGCAAAATTCTGGCTGGAAACTACGCAGCGAGATTGATCTCCTTTCATTTGAAATCGAATCTACGGTGGATAAATGTCCCTGTTAAGCATCATTTACGGTGAAATATGAGAAGAGCTGTTCTTCTCGCCTCTCTGTTCTGCCTGCTCTTGAGTGCCTGCGCGCGTGCTGCCACAAGTTCTACCTGGTTGACCGGGAATCCATCTGAAACCGGTTCCAGCCCGACGGTACTGCCCGCCACCCTGGCACCCACCCTCAACGCGATGCCAAAAGTCAATGCCAGCAGCACGCCAGCGCCAATCGGCACACTGGATATCCAGGCTCTGCCGGCTCAGTTGCCAGAATCAATGAAGGGGTACGACCTTTACTCCTGGCAGACCGGCGCGGATTGGAATTTTACTCTAATCACTGGCACCAACCGAAACAAGACTCTGGATGAGATCACCGTGCCGGAAAATACGCTCAGCGGCGATGGATTTGTAAAAATCTCTGTGAATGGTCTCAATGACTTGAAACGCATTCTCAGTCTGCTGCCTAAAGGGACAATGATTACCTGGGGCGGCATCGACCTGGGAGGCGAAGTGCCAGCAGGCATGGTCTATTTAACCTTCCCTCCGCAGGCGCTCATGGATGAAGTTACCGCCTATTGTAAGAGCCTGCAATTAACGTTCACTTCTTTGAAAGCACAATGAGGAATTCATGATCGATCCAACCCTCCCGCTCGCCGACTTGCATCATCACCTTGACGGCAGTATCCGCCTCGAAACCATTCTTGATCTGGGCTTGAAGCACCATTTACCATTACCCGCGACCACCCTCGAAGGTCTGCGCCCATATGTGCAGGTCTCCACTCCGCAGCCAGGTGTGATGGCCTTCATTCAAAAATTCGAATGGATGACCGGAATTCTGGTAGATTACGATGCCTGCCGTCGCGTGGCCTATGAGAACATCGAAGATGCCAAAAATGTGGGTATCGATTATATCGAACTGCGCTATAGCCCCTGGTTCATGGCCGAAGCCCACGGATTAACTGCCGCCGGTGTGGTCGAAGCGGTCACGGACGGCATCCGCGCCGGTGAACGAGCGTTTGGCGTGCGAGCCAACCAGATCGGCATCCTCTCACGCCATTATGGCCCTGAGATTGCCTGGCAGGAACTGGCAGCGCTGATGAGCCGGAAGGACGATTTTGTTGGCCTCGATTTGGCCGGTGATGAAGCCAACTTTCCGGGCGAGTTGTTCGTGGAGCACTTCAAGAGGGCGCGTGACATCGGCTGGCATATCACCGTACACGCCGGGGAAGCAGCCGGGGCGGAAAGTATCTGGCAGGCGCTGCGCGGGCTGAGTGCTGAACGCATTGGCCATGCGGTGCGCGCTGCAGAAGACCCAGCGCTGCTTGACTATTTGCTGGAGCATAAAATTGGTCTGGAATGCAATCTGACCAGCAATGTACAGACCACCACCGTAGCGGATTATCCCAGCCACCCAATGCGGCAGTTTATGGAGAAGGGCTTGCTGGCCACTATTAACACCGATGATCCGGGCATCAGCGCCATTGATCTTCCCTACGAATATAATGTAGCTGCGCCTAAAGCCGGCTTGACTGATGAAATGATTCGCCAGGCGCAGAAAAACGCAATGACAATTGCGTTTCTTTCTGATGAAGAAAAACAGGCGTTAAATAAAAGATAATTTCTTTATATCCAGTACCAGCCGGACGTAACGCCCGTTTAATCCTTAACTTGATTTTTAGAAACACGCAGGTTGCCGCTGTGCTATAATGCGAATCAACTTCCTTATGAGCGAACCATCATGCGTTTTTTAATCACAGGTGCAGCAGGATTTCTGGGTTCAGCCCTGGCCAATCGACTGGCGGCTGACGGCAATGACGTGCTGGCTATGGACGATCTTTCGACCGGTGACCCCAAGAAGCTCTCGGAGAGCATTAAATTCGTGCGCGCGGATGTGAATGACCGCCCCAAACTGTGGACACTGCTGCAGGAAGTGGATTGTGTTTATCACATGGCTGCCCGGGTCAGTGTGTCCGAATCTGTGCTTTACCCACGCGAATACAATCAGGTCAATGTGGGCGGCACCGTCACATTAATGGAAGCCATGCGTGATGTAGGAGTACACCGCGTGGTGCTGGCTTCCTCGGGCGCGGTTTACGGCAACCAGCCTGTCCAACCAGTCAACGAATCCGCCATTCCCAATCCGCGCTCACCCTATGCCGTCTCCAAATTATCTGCTGAATATTACGTCAAGACCATCGGCAGCCTGTGGGGTATCGAGACCGTGTGTCTGCGTATTTTCAATGCCTACGGCCCCGGCCAGCGTATTCCGCCTGTGCATACACCGGTCATACCGGGGTTCCTGCGCCAGGCCTGGGAAAACGGCACGCTGGTAGTGCACGGCGACGGCAATCAGACCCGCGATTTTGTGTACATTGACGATGTGGTCACCGCCATGATCGCGGCAGCCACGGCCAGCGATGTGAATCAAAGCATCATCAACATCGGCAGCGGCGCTGAGACCAGCTTGCGCGAACTGGTGCATGAAGTTCTGGAAGTCACCGGCGGCAACCCCGAAGTGGTTTACAATCCCCGCAACGAAGGCGGCCTAAGCCGTCTGTGCGCGGATATTCAACTGGCGCACGACAAACTGGACTACGATCCCATCACTCCACTGGCGGATGGGCTGAAAGCTACCCTGGAATACGAGCTGACCAGCCGTCAACAAGGCGAAAGTTAGCACTTCCGCATAAACTCCCCACATTATCGAATTAGGTATAATTAGCACTATGACGGTTCTCCCCCGCGCTTTTTATGAGCAGGAAGTCACTGATGTGGCACGTTCTCTGCTTGGCAAGTGCCTGGTGCGCAGGTGGCAGGGGCAGTTCCTGACTGGGATGATCCTCGAGACCGAGGCTTACCGCGGTGAAGAAGACCTGGCCTGCCATGCCAAAAGCGGACGCACTCCGCGTACGGATGTGATGTACGGGGCAGCGGGGCATGCTTACATTTATTTTACTTACGGCATGCATTGGTGCCTGAATGCGGTATGCGCGGCGGAAGGCTTCCCGGCGGCGGTACTGCTGCGCTCGGTCTGGCCGCTGACAGGATTGGAAGAAATTGCGAAACGACGTGGACGTTTTCCGCTGGAGAAATGGTGCGATGGACCGGCCAAGATATGCCAGGCATTTAACCTCAACGGCAAACTCAACCGCGCCAATCTTTGTACAACCGATGATGAGCTTTGGATCGAAGACGGAGTGGAATTTCCGGCTGAACGGGTCGTGATTGGGCCAAGAGTGGGCATCTCGTCCGTACCGGAACCGTGGCGCAGTTTACCCTGGCGCTTTTTGATCCAGCTCACTGAAGAAGAAAAAGCATGATCAAAGAAATTTCTTTGTATACCACTATGTACCGGATCCGCCGTTTTGAAGAAACCGTGCTGGATGAATTCAAACGCGGTGTTTTTTCGGGTACGACTCACACTTATCTGGGGCAGGAAGCCGATGCCGCCGGTGTGATCGGTTCACTGCAAGCAGAAGATATTGTTGTTACCAACCACCGCTGTCACGGACACTTTCTTGCCTACGGCGGTGACATGCGCGCGCTGTTCGCGGAACTGATGGGCAAAGCGACCGGGGTTTGCGGCGGCCGCGGCGGCTCCCAGCATTTGCACTGGCGGAATTTCTATTCCAACGGCGTACAGGGCGGCATCGTGCCCATTGCCACCGGAATGGCGCTGGCAGAGAAACGCAAAGGCGGCCAGACGGTCACGGTGGTTTTCATTGGAGATGGCACCCTGGGGCAGGGCGTCCTCTATGAATCCTTGAACATGGCTTCTTTGTGGAGCGCCCCTTTGCTCATCGTAGTGGAGAATAACCATATTGCCCAGACTACCCCGACGGCGCTGACTCTGGCCGGAAGTATGGCGGAACGATTTCAGGCCTTCGGGCTGACCGTGAACGAACTGGATACAAGCGACGTGCTGCAGATTCAGCCTGTCGCTTGGCGCATGCTTGCAGAAATCCGTGCCAGCAGCCGGCCGCAAGCCTTGATCTTGAACACAGAGCGCTTTGGTCCACATTCGAAAAGCGACGATACCCGCTCTGAAGAAATGATCGAACAGCTAAAAGCCAGCCGTGACCCACTCAAATTCTCTGAGGCACGCATCAGCAAAGCTGAACTGGAGCCCATCCGGACGCAAGTGGATGAGGAAGTAGGGGCTGCTTTTGCTCAGGCGCTGACCGATCCCTTCCCGGCCTGGGAGGCGCAGCCATGAGCCGGACTGTGCTTGATTCGCTCAATGAGGGTTTGCTGGCTGCGTTACGCCAGGACGAAAAGGTGCTCCTGCTCGGCGAGGATATTCTCGACCCCTATGGAGGCGCCTTCAAAGCTACACGCGGATGTTCGACAGCCTTTCCAGACCGGGTGATCCCTACTCCCATATCCGAAGCAGGGTTGGGCGGTTTGTGCGCCGGGTTGGCGCTGCGCGGGATGGGCCCCGTGCTTGAAATCATGTTTGGAGATTTTGTCACCCTGCTGGGCGACCAGCTCATTAACCACATTTCCAAATTCCGCTGGATGTACAACAATACCGTGACCCTGCCGATGGTCATTCGCACTCCTATGGGTGGGCGGCGCGGTTACGGCCCCACCCACTCACAAACGCTGGAAAAACTCTATCTAGGCGTGCCTGGTCTGACCGTAGTTGCTCCTATAGCTTTCGAAGAGAGCGCAGGCAACCTACTGCGGCGTCTCATTTGCGAAAGCGACCAGCCGGTTCTTTTTATCGAGAATAAGCTGCAATATCTTCTCCCGCTCCATTCCGCGGCGGATTCGGGAGAATTAATTCAAGAAAAATTTTATGCTGCGTCCGATCCGCAGCAGCTTTACCCCACTTACCGGTTTACGCTCAAGGGTGCACCGTCCGCCAGCGTCACCATGACAGCTTACGGGTATATGGCCGAACTGGCGCGTCAGGCGCAGTTGAAATTGGCCTACGAGCAAGAGATTTTCACCGAACTGATCACACCCACTCGCCTGTCTCCATTCGAACTGCAGCCGCTGATCGATTCAGCGCTGCGTACGGGCAAATTGTTGACCATCGAAGAGGGCACCCTCACTATGGGCTGGGGGGCGGAAGTTGGCGCGCGAGCAGCAGAGGCTATCCCAGGGCTGAACTGCCTGCGGCGTCTGGCCGCACAGGATACCCCGGTACCGGCCAGCGCGGAGCTGGAAAAAACCGCCCTGCCGCAGGTGGATGACATCATCGACAGCGTCAGAAAGATGGTATAAAGAATCCATGCAAGAACCCCTGCCTGTTCAAGTTCCTTTAATTAATCCCAACGAGACGGATGTGCTCTTGGTCAGTCTGGCCGTTAAGGAAGGTCAGTGGATCGATGTGAGTATGCCGTTGGCTGTGCTCGAGACCACCAAAACTACGGCTGATCTGACCGCGGAGCGAAGTGGTTATGTGCTGGGTTTAAATGCCAGGGAAGGGGATACCCTGCATGCCGGCGACCTTTTTTGCTACCTTTCCGAACGAGCCGACGCAGCTTTACCGGTGGAAGAAAAACCAGAGGCGAAGCCGCAGCAACCAATGCAGCCTGCAGAAGGCAGGCGTATCACCCAACCGGCCATGCTGCTGCTGCAGGAAATGGGTATCAGCCTGGAACAATTACCGCGCGATACCTTGATCACTGAAAAGCTGGTGCGCGAGATATTCTCTGAATCTCCCAGGAAGATTGATCCGGGGATTGTGGTCATTTACGGCGGGGGCGGCCATGCCAAGTCGCTGGTTGAATTGATTGGAGCTGAAGGCAAATTCCGCGTGGTTGGAATTCTCGACGATCATCTTCCCCCGGGCAGCAAGATTCTTGGGATTCCTGTATTGGGAAATGGTGATTTTTTGCCGCGGCTCAAAGCGCAGGGAATTGGTCAAATTATCAATGCCGTGGGCGGCATCGGAGATATCCTGCCGCGCCTGCGTATCTATGAAAATATCAAGGCAGCCGGTTTTACCGTGCCGACTGTGATTCATCCGCGCGCATATGTAGAAAAAAGTGCCAGGCTCACGGGTGGGGAACAAGTATTCTTCAACGCCTACATTGGTAGTGACGTGAGGGTGGGCTTTGGCTGTATCCTCAACACCGGTGCCATTCTATCTCACGATTGTGCTCTGGCTGATTACGTCAACATCTCGCCGGGAGCCATTCTGGCAGGTGCAGTGCAGGTGGGCGAACGCAGCCTGATTGGTATGGGCGCCACTATTAATCTGGGCGTAAAAATTGGTGCCGGTGTACGCATCGGTAACTCGGCAGTAGTCAAAGCGGATGTACCTGATAAGGCCATTGTTCGTGCCGGAGCCATCTGGCCGGAACCTGAATCCAAATAATTTCGATGCGGATCTCTATGACAGCCAAAGTTAAAACGAACGTAAAGAAAAACGACAGCGAACAGACGGTTATACAAGCGCAATCAGTCTTGCGCGGCAAGAGCAAGAAAAGCAAGCTGGCGAATCTCATGCCTTTTTTAGGGCCGGCTTTCATCGCCAGTGTAGCTTACGTTGACCCTGGTAACTTTGCCACCAACATTGCCGGAGGTGCACAATTTGGCCTGACTTTGCTGTGGGTGATCATGGCCAGCAACCTGATGGCAATTCTGATCCAGTCACTTTCTGCCAAGCTGGGGATCGCTACCGGTAAGAACCTGGCTGAATTGTGCCGCGAGCACTTCCCTAAATGGTTTGTTTATTTTCTGTGGATTTTAATGGAACTGGTGGCTATATTCACCGATTTGGCTGAGTTCTTAGGCGCGGCCATCGGGTTTAACCTACTTTTAGGCATTCCCTTGTGGGTCGCCGGTATCCTGACGGGTATCACCACCTTCATAGTGTTGGGATTGGAACGCAAGGGGTTCCGCCCTTTGGAGTCAGTCATTTCGGCAATGGTTGGTGTAATTGCCATCAGCTATGTCGTCGAGACCTTCATTGTCAAACCAAACTGGGGACAGGTCATTTATCATTCAGTCGTACCGATGTTCAGTGGTTCAGAGAGTATTCTCCTTGCCGCCGGCATCCTTGGGGCTACCGTAATGCCGCACGCCATTTTTCTTCATTCTGCGTTGATGCAGGGGCGGGTGGTAGTGAAGAAACCCGCATTGCTCAAGAAACTTTACCGCTTCGAGTTGATTGACATTTTCATCGCCATGGGAATAGCCAGTCTCGTCAACGGCGCCATGTTGATTATGGCTGCTACGACCTTTCATGCCAAAGGACTGGTTAATATCGCTACTCTGGAAGAAGCGTATAAAACGCTGGAACCCTTGATGGGGAAAGCGGCAAGTTACGTGTTTGGTTTTTCGCTGTTAATGTCGGGGCTTTCGAGTGCTTCGGTGGGTACGATGGCCGGGCAGGTGGTCATGCAAGGGTTTCTTACCTGGCAAATTCCAGTATGGGTGCGGCGTCTGGTGACCATGCTGCCTTCGATGGTTGTTATCTTTTTAGGTCTCGACCCCACCCGGACGCTGGTCATTAGTCAGGTGCTGCTCAGTTTTGGCTTGCCCTTTGCAATCATTCCCCTGGTGCGTTTTACCAGCAATAAGAAAATTATGGGGGTGCTGGTGAACCAGAGAATTACGACGATTCTGGCCTGGGGAGTGGCCGGGGTTATCCTGGTTTTGAATTTCTATTTGATCTATACGACGATACGAGGAGCATAATTATGTTCAAGCATATCCTCATCCCTTTGGACGGTTCTGAATTAGCTGAAACGGCAATCCCAGTTGCAGCTTACCTGGCTGAGAAACTTAAAGCCAGGGTGACCCTTTTGCACGTTATCGAGAAAAATGCCCCTCAAACGGTGCATGGCCAAAAGCATCTGGTGAATGAAGAAGAAGCTGGCCTTTATCTGCAAGAAATGGCTGAAAAACATTTTCCAAGTGAGGTGAAAGTTATCCGCCATGTGCACACTGATGAGGTGGAGCGCGTCTCGACGAGCATTGCACAGCATTCGGATGAACTGGATCCTGACCTGATCGTCATGTGCGCTCACGGCGAAGGTGGATTGCATGATTTTGTAGTGGGGAATATCGCCCAGCAGGTGATCGCGGGAGGGTCTGTGCCGGTACTGCTGTTACAACCCAAAATTGACGACAAGCAGCAATTCAACGGATTCGAAAACATTTTGGTGGCTTTGGACGGCAGCCCTGAGCACGAATCCGGTTTAAAGGTCGCCAGTGAATTGGCGGCAGAACTGCCAGCAACGCTGCATCTTATCCAGGTTGTGCCGACGCTTTCGACTCTGGATGCCAAACACTCAGCGACCGGTACTTTACTGCCCGCAACCACAGCCGCCCTGCTGGAAATCGATGAAGACACAGCCAGCGATTATTTGGAAGAAAAAATTAATGCGCTGCGCAAGAGGAAGATCGAAGTCAGTGCTGAAGTGGAACGAGGTGACCCGGCCAGACAAGTGGTACAATCGGCCGATGCTCATGCGATTGGGTTAATTGTAATGGGTACGCATGGCAAATCAGGTTTGAATGCATTTTGGACAGGAAGCGTGGCACCAAAGATCGTCGAACTAACGCAAATTCCTATTCTTCTAGTCCCGGTGCGGAGGTAAAGCATGTTCAAGAGAACCCCAGTTCCAACTCCCCCGGTAAAAGCGCCGGTGGAACGAGTTACTTCTGTGCTGGGACCAGGCATCACCTGGACCGGAAACCTCGGGGGTAAAGGCGGAGTTCGCATCGAAGGCACTTTTGAAGGGGGCATTGCCATCCGCGGGCTGCTGGTCATCGGTGAAACCGGGCGGGTGACTTGCCCGACCGTGAAAGCTAATAATGTCATAGTGGCCGGTTCGTTGAAGGGGAACGTCATCACCGAAAAGCTGGAAATCCGCTCTACGGGCAGGGTGTGGGGTGACGTGGTGACCACTGCGTTCAGTACCGAAGAAGGCGCTTTCTTGCGCGGTCAGGTGCGTATGGAAGAAAAGCTGGAACTGCACCTGGAGGAACCTGAGCTTCCCGCAGAGGAAATAAGCCCTGCTGCCCCGGCAGACGAAACCGGCGCAGACGAGAAATCAAAAACGAAACCGCGTTCTAGAAAAGTAGCATGACCCGCATGGGTAGACTGGCAGAATTATCGTGGATTTGATGTTTTGGCTGGGCAATTTAAGTGAATGGCTCGGCGTGATCGCCGTAATGATGATCGCGGGGATCAGCCCGATGCTAAAAAAGGTAAGACGCATCGAATTTATGTACCCCAGGCGTGAGTTTACCTATGCTTTTTCATTGTTTGCACTCATTTTTGTGTTCGCTTATGAAGTTTTTTCCAACCCAATTTTTACATTTCTAAAGAACTATTCGGCAAATTTTTGGGGTGGTGAAGTTGCTGAGCGCGCCCTGGTGGCAGTCATTTGCCTTATCCCATTCATCATTGCACTCATCGCCCGCGGACAGCCTCTCAAGAGCATTGGCTGGCACCCGGATAACCTGCGTGCTGGTCTATCTGTGTCGTTAATGTTGGCGCTTTTGACTGTCTTTTTGCGCGGTAAGTTCATGACCATCATCGGCGGCGTCTCCAAGGAACAGACCGCGGCGCTGGGAATTTACCTCGTCCTGGCTGTGGCGGAAGAGACTATCTTCCGGGGGTATATTCAGCCGCGTCTGCAGTCTCAAATCGGGCAGCGCTGGGGATGGTTGGCGACCGCAGGTCTTTATATGTTGTGGCAGTTGCCTGGACGTATCTGGATAATGCCGTTCACCTCTTTGTGGGTCGTGCTGGCTGTGAGTTTGATCCAGGGTTTACTGCTGGGTTGGATCATGCAGAAAAGCGGCCATGTGCTGGTTCCCATTCTCTACCGTGCTGTTTCGCTGTGGATGAGTGTGTTTTAAATGATTAATCCTCCTTTTTAGCTTCAGGAATAAACCATGCGTCTTTCCCATCTTTTTTCACAAACACTCCGTGAGGCTCCAGCCGATAGTGATATCGTCAGCCACCAGCTGCTGGTGCGCGCCGGTTATATCAATCAACTTGGAGCCGGTATATTCACTTATTTACCGCTGGCCCAGCGCTCGCTGAAGAAGATCATGCAGATCATGCGTGAAGAGATCGACTCCATCGGCGGGCAGGAAATTAGTATGCCGGTGGTGCAGCCCGCTGAAGTGTGGAAAGAAACCGGACGCTACTATCAAATTGGTAGCGAGATGGGGCGATTCAAGGATAAGTCAGGGCACGATATGGTGTTGGCCATGACTCACGAAGAGATCGTGGCTGATCTCATCCGCAGCATTATCCGTTCTTACCGGCAGATGCCCGCGCTGGTCTATCACCTGCAAACCAAATGGCGTGATGATCCCCGCCCCCGTGCCGGGCTGATCCGCGTGCGCGAGTCCACCATGCTCGACAGCTACAGTCTGGATGCGGATTACGCCGGCCTGGACAGGCAGTATCAGGCCCATTATGAAGCTTATTTCCGCATATTCGAACGCTGCGGCCTTCCCGCGGTGGCGGTGCAATCCGACACAGGCATGATGGGCGGAAAGATGGCGCATGAATATATGTACCTGACCCCCATCGGTGAGGACAGCTTGCTCTTCTGCGACGGCTGTCATTACTCGGCGAACCGCCAGGTAGCGCTGATACAAAAACCTGCCCCAGTCCCGGAAACGCTGCTGCCCCTGCAAAAGATTGCCACCCCGCATGCCTCTTCCATCGAAGAACTGGCTGCTTTCCTTAATATTTTACCCAGCCGTACCGCCAAAGCTGTTTTTTATACAGCCACGATCGAGGCGGAAAATGGAAAAAGCGACACCACGCGATTTGTTTTTGCTGTGGTGCGCGGCGATATGGAAGTGAACGAGACCAAACTGGCTAACCTGGTCCAGGCTAAAGAACTGCGCCCCGCCATTGAAGAAGAAATCCGGGCAGTGGGAGCCGAACCCGGTTATGCCTCCCCAGTGGGGCTGAAGGATGTACTGGTCGTTGTCGATGATCTGATTCCGCAGTGTGCCAATCTGGTGGCTGGGGCCAACGAGGCAGGCTATCATCTTCTCAATGTTAATTACGGTCGTGATTTCACGGCTTCTCTGGTCGCGGATATTTGTGCGGCTTCGGAAGGCAGCGCCTGCCCGAATTGTGGAAACCCAATGCGCCTGAGTCGGGGCGTGGAGATCGGTAATATCTTCAAACTGGGCACCAGGTACACCGACGCACTGGGCTGCACTTATCTGGACGAAACAGGTGCTTCCAAACCGGTGGTGATGGGTTCGTATGGCATCGGGGTCGGACGCCTGTTGGCCTGCATTGCTGAAGAGCACCATGATGAGCATGGTTTGATCTGGCCGCAAAGTGTGGCTCCCTTCCCGGTGCATCTGGTAGTGCTGCCGGGGAAGACGGTAGATACCTGGATTCTCGCCGAGGGCATCGAAAAAGAATTGACCCTGGCGGGACTGGAACCGTTGGTGGATGACCGACCCGAATCGGCAGGAGTGAAGTTTGCTGATGCCGACCTGATCGGTATTCCGCTGCGCATCACAGTCAGCGAGCGGGCGTTAAAACAAGGCGGCGTGGAGTTTAAGCGGCGCAGCGGCGGCGAGCCGTGGATCGTAGGCGTGGAGCAAGTTCTGGCAGCCGTGCAACAGTTACCGCCTTCCTGAAAGACACGCTGCGGCAAGCCTGCCCAGAAAGAGAAAATCACTGCCTCCTTGCCGGTACTGAATTCCATTTAAATCAAGGTACAATTTAGACCATGACCTCTACACAACCTATTAATATTCCCATGTCTTACCCTGATATCACCGATGCCGAACGCCAGGCGGTGATGGAAGTTTTGAATACTCCCAACCTGGCAATGGGGCCAAAAATCGATGCGTTCGAAGACGCTATTGCTGAATATACCGGTGCACGCCATGCCATTGCGGTCAATTCCGGTACTGCCGGGCTGCACCTGTGCGTGCGCGCTGCCCAAATCGAACAGAACGACCTGGTTGTCACCACACCGTTCTCTTTCGTTGCCTCTACTAACGTTTTACTTTTTGAAAAAGCCATTCCGGTTTTTGTGGACGTGGATCCTTTGACTGGAAATATCGATCCACTTAAAGCGGCTGCAGCAGTACGTGAGCTAAAAGAAGGTGGAGCCGCAGCAAGCCGCTGGCTGCCGTGGAAGGGTGCTGAACACCCCGGTCCGCTCAAGGCGTTATTAGCAGTGGACGTATTCGGCCAACCGGCTGATTATGATGGGCTGCGTAAGATCACCGACGCCGCTGAGATCAAACTGATCGAAGATAGTTGTGAATCACTGGGCGCTAAATATAAGTCCCGCAAAACTGGCACGCTGGGAGATTACGGCGTGTTTGCATTTTACCCAAACAAGCAAATTACCACAGGCGAAGGCGGTATCATTGTCACGGATGACGACGAAGCCGATCATTTTATGCGCGCGCTGCGCAGTCAGGGGCGGGCGCCGGGGGATACCTGGCTGCAGCATACTTATATGGGCTACAACTACCGTTTGGACGAAATGAGCGCCGCGCTGGGACTGGTACAGATGAGCCGTATTGAAGAACTGCTGGGCAAGCGTCAGCAGGTAGCCGACTGGTACGGCGAACGTTTGAGTGAAATTCAAGGGGTGGAAGCTCCTGTATTGGTGGAAGACACTACCCGGGTGAGCTGGTTTGTCTATGTAGTGCGGTTCGATATTTCACTGAACCGGGACAAAATTGCTGAAGAATTGAAGAGGCGCGGTATCCCGGTACGGCCTTATTTCTTGCCAATTCACTTGCAGCCGTACATGGTCAGCCAATTTGGCTATCGTCCGGGAGACTTCCCTGTGACTGAGGACCTGGGTAACCGCGGACTGGCGCTGCCATTTTCCGGAATGATGAGCGAAGAGCAGGTCGAAATTGTGTGTCAGACCCTTCGCGATTGTATTCAACAACGGCCATAGAATTATTTTGACATGAATGACGCTTTAGTCTTCCGCCCGGTTTGGAAAAAAGGTTTGACCTTGCATTGCGCATTGGCCGGACTTTTAGCAGGCGGCGGCGGCTTTTTAATATGGCTGGCTTTTCAACAAAGCATTGGCGGGTTGGTCATCCTGTGTCTGTTTGGAGCATTGATTCTGCTGGCGTCAGTTCCTTTTTTGGTCTACCGCGCCTACGGGCTCTACCATGCTACCTATGTCATCGAACGAGAAGGGCTGAGCATCCGCTGGGGGCTACGGCGTGAGGATATTCCGTTGACCGAGGTAGAATGGGTACGCCCGGTGGACGAACTGCTTAGTCCGCTGAAGATGCCGCTGTTTTCAATGCCAGGAGCCTATCTGGGGGAGAGCATCCATCCCGATCTGGGCAAGGTCGAATTCATCGCTTCCTCATTGGCAACCATGGTGATCATCGAGACCACCACTCAAGTGTTGGCCGTCTCGCCCGAAGATCCGGATCAATTTTTGTATAATTTCAGCCGTATTCTGGAAATGGGCAGCATCACGCCAATCGAACACTACTCGGCGCAGCCGGCTGAATTCATTCAGAACGTCTTTTCGAATCGGCTGGCGCGGATCAGCCTGATTGGCAGTCTGCTGCTGACGCTGGCACTGGCGGTGGTCACCAGTCTGCTCATTCCATACCGGTCGACTGTCTCGATGGGAATCAACGCGCAAGGGCTGCCCTTACCATCGGTGACTTCGAATCTCTTGTTGATATTACCGGTTCTGGGAACGTTTTCTTTGGTGCTGGATGTTGTTCTCGGGTTATATTTCTTCCAGAAGCCAGCAGAACGCAAAGTCTCTTATTTTCTGTGGGTAGCCGGCGGCATCACGCCGCTGTTGTTAATCATTGCGCTCGTGATTATGGTTTTCTAAATGGGTCCATTCTCCGGTCACCTGATTCAACTCATCCTGGGTGGAATTTTAGCTTTAATGGCCTCGTTTATTGGGTCTTACATGGGTTGGTTAAGCCTGAGTGGCACATTTGCTGCTTTTGGGGTGGGGTTAATCGTTTTTGGGTTAGGCGGTCTATCCTGGGCTGTCCTTCTGCTGCTATTTTTTATTTCTTCCTCCTTGTTTTCCGTTTTATTTAAAACCAGGAAGCATAACTTAGAGGGTTACGCTGACAAGGGTTCACGGCGAGATTCGAGACAGGTACTGGCGAATGGAGGGTTAGCCGGTATTTTCGTGATCTTAAATTCGATTTTTCCCCACAGTTGGTGGACATGGGTGGGGTTCGCGGCTGCTTTTGCTGCTGCGAATGCCGATACCTGGGCGACGGAAATAGGTCCTTTATCTAAAACTCCGCCGATCTTGATTACAAGTGGAAAGATCGTAGCCAGAGGAACTTCAGGTGGAATCAGCCTGGTTGGGTCCTTGGGCAGCGTCTTTGGTTCAGCGGTGGTTGCATTGGCGGCCTGGGCTTTATGGCCGATCCCAACTGGCGTGCCGAACGTCTGGATTTTTCTGGCTATTTTTTGTGCAGGCATATTCGGCAGTCTGGTGGATTCATTCCTGGGAGCCAGGCTGCAGCGGGTAAATTTCTGCCCTAAATGTGAGAAAGAAACGGAAAAATCGTCATGGCACTCTTGCGGTTATGAGACCATTTATTTGCGCGGCTGGAAGTGGCTGGACAACGACTGGGTCAATTTCTTCTGCACATTATCGGCAGTGATCCTGGCGATAGCCCTGGTAGGAGGTGCCGGACTGCTGAGGTGAGGGATGATAATTTCTCTAAGGATATAAAATCCATCTCTGAAAGGGATTCTTACCGCTTTTACCCCGACCTGACAGTTTCCTTACAGAAATGAAATCACTCAACTTGCATGCTCATTTATTGCTATAATTTCAATGATAGGATTGTATACATCATTAAATCGGTTTAAACGAAGAGCAGGTCGGCTATGTCGAACCCACATTTCAAGCAGGCAAATAAAGGTAAGGGTCAAGCACTGGTAGAGTTTGCTTTAACCCTTCCTATTTTTCTGTTAATGATCATTGGGATCGTTGAAATTGGCAGACTGGTTTTCTTTTACAGCTCGGTTTTCAGCGCCACCCGCGATGCGGCTCGTTATGCTGATGGGACAGGGATCAGTTCAACATCAGGGACGACTTATTATCGAGACTGCGCGGGAATCCGTGCCCGTGCCAAGCAGAGCGGTATCGGATTAAATTTGCAGGATTCTGATATTTCCATCCATTACGATCACGGTCCTGACAGCAATGGCGTATCGGTCAGCATCGGAGATTGTGGTGTTTATCTCACCGATTTGCAGCTGGGCGACCGGGTGATCGTATCAGTGACTAAAACTTTTAATTCTGTCTTCCCGGTACTGAATCTGGTAAACATTCCTGTTTCATCAACTTCATCCCGCTCAGTACTTACCCGGCTGGATATTCTCAGTACACCGCCCTACACCAACACTCCTAAGGCGACATTAACCTTCACTCCTACATTCACCAGCACTCCAACGAGTACCTGGACTCCGACGAATACCCTGACCCCGACCCCGCTTTTTTCGAATACTCCTACTTTTACTCCATCGGTCACTCCGTCGCCAACTAAAACAGCGACTCCGACTGCAACTTCAACTCCGACAATAACGTTAACTCCAACACAGACGTATACTTCCACGATCACGTTTACCCCTACGAATACAGTCTCGCCGACACTAACGCCCACAAATACCAATACCCCGACGAATACGTTTACTCCATCGATTACCCCCACGTTTACCGCGACTCCAACCATTACCACGGCTCCAACAACGACATTGCCGAGCGGTTGCAACCTTTTGTCATATGGCACGGTTTCAGTTCCATCAAATACGACCTGGAGAGTTCAGGTAAAGAACGGTAGCACAACCAACAGTGCCACCATGACCAAATTTGAAATCTGGTGGACTGGAACGCAGACGTTGAAGCAAGCCACATTTAACAGTTCAGTAATTTGGGGCGGCGCTGGTGTGACCAATGCTTCTCCCACTTACGTCACCCTGGCATCCAGCGTGAATATCGGCCTCAATAACACATATAATTTTGATTTCTTATTCAACCAGAATGTAACGACAACCACAGTGATTTTTCTCAAAATTACCACTTCAGAAGGTTGTTACTACATTTACGGATCGCATCCATGAAATCTTCACAAATTTTGACAGCAGAGCAAGGAAAGAAAGTGGAGCAGGGCCAAAGCATGGTTGAACTTGCGGTCAGCCTGGTTCTATTGTTAATTGTTTTGGCTGGTATTTTTGATCTGGGGCGGGCGATCATCACTTATTTTATTTTGCAGGATGCAGGCGAAGAAGGCATCGTTTATGGGATGAGCTTCCCGACGGATTGCAACCAGATAGATTTACGGATACGCGATAATATAGATGAGAATTTTGTCACATCATCGGTTATCGTAAACGTTGGCATTCAGTCGAATGATATGACGACATATATTCCCTGTTATTCGATTCCATACGCACAGGTATATGCCGGGAAAATTATGCACATCACCATAACGGATTACTTTCAAATTACCATGCCGTTTTTAACGGTGTTTATTAATACTTCAGGTTGTCCGTCTGATACTCCCAACTGCATACCACTGGTGATTACCACGAATGGCATTATCTTGAGGCCGCCTCCGCCTACTTAAGGAGCTTGAGGTTAATATGAAGTTTAGAAAAGCAGAAAAAGGTCAGATTCTTTATATTTTAGCAATCGCTATGGTTGTGCTGATGGGGTTCACGGCCTTGGCGATCGATGGCGCAAATGCATATAACGCGCGCCGCAAAGACCAAAGCACGGCCGATTCGGCAGCACTGGCCGGAGCTGAAAAAGCCTCACAGATTCTTAAGACAGCCGTAAACGCAGCCAGTCTGGCATGCACCGACACCGTCATGGTACCGGCGCGGGCCGCAGCGGAGACTTCAGCCCTTGTGGATAATGTCACCCTGGTCGACAATAGTTTAAGCACCAATAATGGCGTTACCACAACCTGTGGAACCTCAAATGGAGTTCCATATCTGGATATTCACACGATGGTTTCTTCATCGGTTAATACTTATTTCTTAAAGGTGATTTCACCCGCTTCTACAAAAACCACGGTTGAAGCCATTTCGAGAGTGTATATTAATACTCAATTTGCTGGCGGCAACGTTTTAGTTGCTACGGGGACAACATGTGACGCCAACGGCGGTATCTATGCCCTGGGAAATGGCCATATTAATATGACCAATGGCGGAGCTTATTCGCGATCATGTTTTGGCGTGACAGGATCCTCCACGATCTTTTCAAAAGATCATCTCATTACTTATTCGGGTCAGGGAACAACTAGTTTCATGGTTGGCGGCTCCCAGATAGAATATACCGGCGGCAATGGTTTACTTTTTGATGGTAACGCACCTGTTTTTATTGAAACCGATTCAAATTTAACGGTTGATTCTGGAATTAGTTATCAGCTTTGGAGCAACAATACCCCGAACCCGGCGATTCCTTTGTCAAAATGGCCAATTCCAGCGGCGCCTTCCGTGACGGCTTTAACCATGCAGCCACCCCCAACGCAAAGCTGTCCGGGCCCGAACCGAACGCCTACCATCAATTATCAAGACACGACAATCAGTCCAGGAACCTACACGAATGGCATTACCGCCTCTTCAGGAGCCTTGACCTTAAGCCCGGGAGTTTATTGTATTTCCGCTGGGCAAAACGTGAATTTTGGTGGTGCTAACGTCACAGCGGATAATACGGTCATTTATTTTATGGGAGCCGGGAGTTTTTCCTCCTCTTCGTACGGTTCTACCGGCGTTTCCATGGATAACAGCTCAATTTACCTGACTAATGGTAATTTCTCGATCAGTAACGGGATACTCACGGCGGACAATATCACAATTTATATCAAGCAGGGCAATTTTTCACTGAGTAATGGCGCTCACGGTGTTGTTATGAATGCCCCTGGATGTGGAACCGCCTGCGGCTCTCCCCCGTCGATTCAAGGTGTCTTATTGTATATGAATGAACATTATCCGCATACGATCACCGTTGCAAATGGTTCAAGCCCCGGCCACCAGTTGAACGGAACGATGTATGCACCCACTGCCCTGGCAGATTTCTCAGGTGGTACTTTAACGACTACTTTCGATGTTCAATTGATCGCTCAGCGGATCCAGGTTGAACAGGGAGCGTATCTGGTGATGGATACTTCGCATGCCACGCTTTACTCGCAGGGGTCGACAACAATCGAATTATTGAAATAAATATATTTACAGCATTGTTTACCATTAGAGTAGGGGCGCAGCGTCGCTGCGCCCCTACTTGTTTATGTCTCTGAGGGGTTTCTTTTTCGAGAGATTGGGCGGTTGGCTGAATCAAGATCGAGGCGGTAGCCGACACCGCGGATGGTTTTGATATATTTTGGATGGCGTGGGTTCTCTTCTATAGCCTGCCGCAGCCAGCTCATATGCACATCCAGGCTGCGTGTGTCTCCTGTATAGGTTGTTTCCCAGGCCTCACAAAATAATTTTTCGCGGTCAATGACTTCACCGGGATGATCCATGAGAATTTTAAGCAGCAATACTAATCGGGGAGTTAACTGGATTTGACGTCCCTCACAGACTACCCTGCGCTGTTCCACATCGAGCTGAAAGGGTCCAACGGTGATGGAATTATTACTATGTAGAGGTAAAAGTTGTTTGACCCGGTTGACCAGCTTTTGCATGGTAAAAGGCAAAGATAAAACGATATTGGCATCCGCTTTATCATTTATATCAGCGTCCGCACTAACGATGAGAATGATGGGCAGGGCGCTCTTTTTTTCATGGAGTGACTGGCAAATACGTTTGCCCGTCGAGCGCATCGAAGAAGCATCAATGATCGCCAGGTCTGGGTCGGAAATTTCCAGTCGTCCAAGTGCCGCAGCACCGCTGGGAACACTTTCAACAATGTAACCCTTCTTTACCAAACCTGTGGTGAATGAGGGGTGGTCAATGTGTTTACCTTCGACTAAAAGAATCGTATTCTTCATCGTTTGTATATCCCTGCTTCAAAGTAATTGTCAAATAAATCAGTGAAAAGGTTTCTCAGTAATCAAACCATCGGATCACTCATCCTGATTTAAGAATCAAGCAATAAAAAAATTCAAAGTGAATAACTGTCAATTGACCAGAACAAATCCTATTTTCCCCCATGCTAAATTGAAAAATTTATGATGAAATCGTCTGATCCAGAGATTTTTACCATTATTAATTACCCAGATAGTTGCCAGTAAAAATATTATACCGCAAACTTAAAGAAACTAATGAGTCAGGATTTTTTAATACAGAGCCAATCCTTTGTGTACATAATGATAAGGGATAACTGGTTCGGGACCATTTTTAAGTTCAGTTGCAAGTGGCTATCCGGCATGTTAGAATTGAACCAGAAATGGTTTCATTGGAGTAAAAATGCCTGAGATGGTAGAAGTAATGATCGATAGTATTCGCGTTAGTTTAACCAGCCAGCAACGCATTGTATTATTGCGCCGAATCGATGATGAAAAATTCCTTCCCATTTGGATCGGTCCTTTTGAAGCTGAAGCGATCACCATTGCCTTACAAGAAATCGAAATGGCTCGCCCGCAAACTCACGATCTTTTTCTTCAGGTATTCACGCAAATGAATGCACGCCTGGTAAAGGTCGAGATTATTTCACTCAAAGCGGATGTTTTTTATGCCGATCTGGTAGTAGAGAAAGACGGTGAAATTCTTCAGATTGATTCACGACCCTCTGATTCGATTGCGCTGGCTGTCCGCGCGCACGTACCCATTCTGGTCGCCAGCGATATTTTTGATACTGCAGGAATCAAGTCAGACCCGGATATACAGACAGAAGCGACAGATGCCGAAGAAGCGGGGGAAAGCACGCCTATGCAGGATGCTGAAACCAAGAAGCGGCTTTCAGTTTATGAAGATTTTTTACAGAATCTAAATATGGATGATCGGGATGATAAAACGGATGAAGATAATGAACTCCCTGCTTCACCGAATCCGCCCGAAGACAAGTAAGCTACTTCGCCAGTTTACAAAAGAGTGAAATATGAGTGATTTTTCTTCGATGGATGAGCATATCTCAACCGAGATTCAATCTCAACCAAACAGCCGTGAAGCCGAAGAGGCTGTTTTGGGTTCGGTATTCATTTACCCTGAATCGTATTATGAAATTGCCCAGGTCATCCAGGCCGACGATTTCTATGTGATTCGCAATCAGTGGATTTGGGAATCGTTCACCCGGCTGCACGACCGGCGCGCCCCCATAGATTTACTGACTGTGTCAGAGGACCTGGAAGAACGTAACCAACTGACGGAAATTGGCGGACAATCTTACCTGGTTTCTTTACTCAACCAGACGCCGAGCGCACTGCATGCCGAAGCCTATGCGAAAATCGTTGAGCAAAATGCCATTCGGCGCAGAATGCTTTCTGCTGCCAATGACCTCGCCAAGCTGGCCTATGATCAACAAAAACCCGTGGATACAATTATCGACGAGGCCGAGAAGGATATCTTTGGACTGAGCGAAAGGCGGGTCAAGCACGATCTGGTACCAATCTCACAGGTAGTGAGCGAGACTTACGACCGCATTTCGGAACTATCGCAGCGCGATGAAGAAATCTTCGGTGTGCCTACCGGTTTGATTGATCTGGATAAGCTGCTGGGTGGGTTGCAGAAGTCAGACCTGCTGATCATCGCCGGCCGTCCGGGATCAGGTAAGACCGGGTTCTTGCTTTCGGTGGCGAAAAACGCAGCCCAAAAACACAAAAAACATGTTGCCATTTTTTCACTGGAAATGTCGAATGAACAACTGGTGCAGCGTTTGATCGCTCAGGAGACCAAGATCGATACCCAGCGCTTGCGCACCGGTAAATTGCAAGAACACGAATGGGAACTTTTCACTGAGGCGACTGAAGTACTTGGGGAAACGAATATCTGGTTGGACGATACCCCGGCAATTACGCCGCTGCAGTTACGTACCAAATGCCGCCGGCTGCATATGGAGTATCAACTCGATCTGGTCATCGTGGACTACCTCCAATTGATGGGCAGTGATATGCACACCGAAAACAGGGTACAAGAGGTATCCAATATTTCGCGCAGCTTGAAGGTTCTGGCCAGGGAATTGAATGTGCCTGTGCTGGCCGCAGCCCAACTTTCGCGTGCGGTAGAGCATCGTGACGATAAAAGGCCCGTACTTTCCGATTTGCGCGAGTCCGGTTCGTTGGAGCAAGACTCGGATATCGTCATGTTCATTCACCGCCCGGATGCGCTGGAAAAGGATAATCCGCGCCAGAATATCGCTGAATTGATTGTGGCAAAACACCGCAACGGGCCAACACACCCAGGCATCGAACTGGTCTTCTTGAACAATCTGGCTCGTTTCGAAAACGGACCAGACGCTTCTATGGGTGCCGCTATTCGGAATGAGAAACATGCCGGGACCAAGAAATAATGACCGCATTTAAAGGGTTTTCGGATTCAGCAGCGGCGGATATTTTCGTTCCGGATGTTTTTTTTACCGGAGTGCTGCCGTTGATCAGTTCGCTGGATGAAGTGAAAGTTTGCCTGCAAAGCTTCCGTTTGCTGCAAAACCAGCAAACAGAGGATGCTTTTCTGACCCTTGAAAGCTATGCAGAATCACTTGAGCCAATGTCGAACGAGAATATCTCGGCAGCATTGGCAGCGGCCTGCGAACATGGAATCTTATTGCTGGTGAAGTATCGGGAGGATGAGTTGTTTTTTCTCAATTCCCCGAGGGGCAGGGCAATTCAACGCGCCGCGGCTAAAGGCGCCTGGAAACCTGAAAATGGCGCATTTGCTGAACAAAAGATTCAAAGACCAAATGTATTTCAACTTTATGAACAAAATATCGGGCCTCTGACTCCCATTCTTTCACAGATGCTTGACGATGCCGAAAAATCTTATCCAGCTGACTGGCTGGAAGAAGCGATCAAAATAGCAGTGAAGAAGAATGTGCGCAATTGGAACTACGTAGAAGCCATCTTGCGCTCCTGGAAGGAGAAAGGACGCAATGAAACGGATAGACGAAACGATCAAGAAAATCCAAGAAAATACATCGAGGGCGAACTTGCCGACTACATCAAACACTGAAAAAGAGCCGGTTTGCCCTATTTGCGGCGGCGTTGGTTTTATCCGGCAGGACCTGCCCATTGACGATCCGGAATTTGGTAAATTGAAACCTTGCGTGTGCCAGCAGCATAAAACCACGAGGGCGGCTCAAGCACGTCTGTACCAGATGAGCAATTTGGAATCGTTCAAGAAAATGACCTTCGAGTCCTTTTCAGTACAGGGGCGCATGGGCCTGGGCGACGAGCAAATTTTCTCGCTGCAAAATTCACTCAATCACGCGCGCCAATTCGCGGCTTCACCCAAGGGATGGCTGCTGCTTTCTGGCAGTTACGGCTGCGGCAAGACGCATCTGGCGGCTGCCATTGCCAATACGTGTGTGGAGTACGGCATGGCCACGCTCTTTTTGACCGTACCTGATTTGCTGGATTGGCTGCGTTATTCGTACGATTCGACGGATTCCACGTTCGAGCAGCGTTTTGAAGAAATCCGCAATGTAAATTTATTGGTGCTGGACGACCTGGGCGCGCAAAACGCGACCCCCTGGGCAGCGGAAAAGTTGTTCCAGATCATCGATTACCGCTACATCCGGCGTTTACCCCTGGTAGTCACCACCAATCAGCGTCTTGAAGACCTGGATGACCGCATCCGCTCGCGTTTGCAGGACCCTGAACTCTCCACTCATGTCAGCATCACTGCCCCCGATTACCGCGCCCCTGTACGTGATGTCTACGACCCGTTGGTGCACCAACTGCAACTTCTCAGTGAAAGGACTTTTGGCAATTTCAGCCTGCGTGAACCGGAGCATTTTACTCCGGAGGCGCAAAAGAGCCTGGAAAACGCCTTCCGCGCTGCCCAGGAATTTGCCGAACAGCCCAAAGGTTGGTTGATGCTGATGGGGGAGTACGGCTGCGGCAAGACGCATCTGGCGGCAGCGGTGGGTAATTACCGCAAGGGCATGGGCGATGACCCGGTTTTTGTAGTGGTGCCGGATTTGCTCGACCATTTGCGGGCTACGTTTGGCCCTGCGAGCAACGTTTCTTATGATGAACTTTTTCAGCGGGTGAAGACCACTCCACTGCTCATTCTGGACGACCTGGGTACGCAAAGTGCTACTCCGTGGGCGAAGGAAAAGCTGTATCAAATTTTCAATGAGCGCTACAACGGCAAACTGCCTACGGTCATCACCACTTCAGAAAAACTTGAAAACCTGGATGCCCGTATCCAGAGCCGCATGCTGGATGACCGTCTGTGCAGCATCCACGGCATTCTGGTACCTTCCTACCGCGGCGGCGGAGGAATACGGCCTGAACGCAAGCAGCGCGCATTGCGGCAAAATTAATCAAAAAACTCCGGCTTCAATTTGAAACCGGAGTTATTGTTCTTTCACCAAAAAATTAATAAATGGGCTTCTTTCCCATTGGCAGAGTAATTACTCTAAGGGTTTAAGTTCCGAAGTGCAGTTCGGGCAGCGGCTGGCTTTAATTGAGACTTCGGTGAAGCAGTAGGGGCATTCCCGGGTGGCTGGTTCGACAGGTTCGACAGGGGCGGCCGGTTTGATGGTGAAGCGATTTACCTGGCGGATGATCAGGAAAATGATAAAAGCCACAATCAAAAAGTCGATGATGGTATTGAGAAAAAGGCCGTAATTGATCGTGGCTGCACCGGCAGCCTGCGCATCAGCGAGGCTGGCAAAAGGCTTTCCACTCAGGTTCAGGTAAAGGTTCGAAAAATCTACTTTTCCCAGCAGCAGACCGATGGGAGGCATAATAATATCGGTGACCAGGGAAGTGATTATTTTGCCAAAGGCTCCTCCGATGATGATGCCGATAGCCAGATCCAATACATTACCGCGCATGATAAAAGTTTTGAATTCCTTAAACATATTGACCTCGAATAAAATGGGATTATGAAATTTGAATAAATTATACACTGCGTAATGCCTCACGGGAAAATGTAACCGAAGGGGGAACGTTGCCTCACGGGAAGATGTTACCGAGATAAAGTGCATAGTTGGTGGACTTTCTGGTCGATAGAATTACGTAGAGTAACCGGATTCAATCGAACATAAATATTAGTCAATCTTGCCTTGACCTCGAATGGAATTTCTTTGGATGCCAAGACACGTTGATAAGGGGTGGCTGCTGTATCATAGTGTTTGATAATCCGCTTTTCCACGAGTTCTTTAGAGGTGAGCTTGAGAACAGGCTGGAAGAAGTTGAAGTAGAGGCTGAGGTCAGTATAGATGCTCTGTAGGAGATTATACTCAGCAATGGTTTCAAAGCGGTCATAACCGACGAGATGACGCACCACAGACCAGTTTTTCTGTTCGACATGAGCCTGGTCATTTTTGTGATAAGGTCGAGAGCGAGTAAAAGTGATCTCTTGGTAATTGCAATATTGGAGTAGTGTCTCGTTTACACCTGCACTTGCAGCAGGTGCAAGTGTAAATTCACTACCGTTATCTGAGTCAAGGCCAAGAAGAGCAAAAGGCAGACGTGCTTGCATTGCTTTGATGGCCTCGAGAACAGTATGGCGATTGCGGGGTAAGACTGCCTGGCACTCTGTCCAACCTGTAGAGATATCCACGCTGGTCAGTGTATTCACAAATTGACCTTCGGCTGTATCTCCACAATGTGCCACTAGATCGATTTCCATAAACTCTGGCCTTTCTTCGTTCCAAGGAGTGTAAGTTCGTATGGGAATTGACTTCTTGAGCAGGGTGCCGGGTCTCGTGGTGCTGAGGCCATGCGGATGAGTCTGATAAGCCGAACTCAAACAACGGTCAATGCTTGACCGGCTCATCTTTAGCAAAAGCTCCTTAACCTCTGCCGATACATGGATCTCATGGTTACGTTCGAGAACTTTTACAATCTCTGGCAAGAAGGGCTGTAAGCGTCTCGAACAAATCTGACCACAGATTTCCCAGATGTACTCCAGCGCTGTTACCACCTCGCCTTGATAAATCTTCCGTGGCCCCGGTTTCTTCACATGTTCTTTATGTACCACTGAGTTTAAAACCCGAATCGCATATTTTCGGTGATATCCAGTGACAGCTACAAATTCATCTAGAATCTTCTGTTTTTCTTTTCTCCCTGCTTTCCGATATCGTGGTTGGATTGTTTCTAATAATTCTCTTTTGCTTCCTTGGCTCATCATAGCTCCCTCGGCAGATCTCTTTTCTGCCTGCCTAGGGTAACATCTATCTTGAGGCAACGTTTTTCCTAAAGTTACCTTTATTTTGAGGCAATGCGACTGTAAAAATTCAGATGGAAATCGAGGATGAAGTGATAGAATTGGTGGCGTGATTCCCCGAATTCAAGAAATTATCCGCCGCTATCCGGGTCAGTTTTGGTTGATCGTGGTTGTAATGATGCTGGCCTGGATGTTCCACAGCATGCTTTGGCCTTATCTATTAATCTACTCCAGCGAGAAGCTGGCCCAACCTTTAACGGCTGTGGCCGGGCTTCTGACGATCAATGCAATGGTTGGGATGGGCACGACGTTCCTGGGTGGAGCTATTGCCGACCGGTTCGGACGCAAATGGGTTATGGTGATTGCCTTTTTCTTTTGCGCGGTTTCCTGGTATTTCTTTCAACTGGCGAATACGGTAGGCTTTTTCATCGGTTTGATGGCTCTCAACGGCGCAACCACTCCGCTCTACCGCCTGGCTGCGGATTCTATGATGGCCGACCTGATACCAAGTGAAAAAAGGATCGATGCCTATTCCATTCTGCGTATGGGCAATAACATTGGAGTGGCATTAGGCCCGGCCATTGGCGGTTTTACCGCGGCAATTTCGTACAACCTCTCGTTCACGATTACCGGGGTGGGAATTTTTGTTTGCGGGTTGTTGGTACTCTTTTTCTCCCAGGAAACGATTCCTCAAAAAGGCCTAACGGCGCGCACTGAGATAAAATCTCTGGGCGGATATGGTCCTCTTTTGCGTGACCGGCAATTTCTGGCGCTTATTGGCGCATTCACATTAAACCGCATCGCCTCATCTACAATTTGGCTGATGTTGGGGATTTACGTAAAAATGTATTTTGGCATCAACGAAAACCTGTTTTGGTTTATCCCCACGACCAATGCATTGATGGTGATCTTCTTCCAGGTTTTGACCACAAGCTGGGTCAAAAAACGCGATCCAAAATGGATGCTGGTGCTTGGCTCCGTTTTTTATGGAGTCGCTTTGCTAGGCGTAGCCTTTGGCACCGGATTCTGGGCATTCTGGTTATGTATGGTAATTGCCACAATCGGTGAAATGATCATCGTGCCTACTTCTACGACGACAGCGGCTGCGATGGCTCCTGAAGCGATGCGTGCCCGCTACATGGGCATTTATACGCTGACTAACAGCGTTGGTTCGGGAGTAGGACCGGTGATGGGGGGAATGCTGAGCGATTCTTTTGGCCCAACTGCTATATGGTACGGCGGTGGGTTGATCGGTTTCGCCAGTGCGGCAGCTTTTTTCGTTAATTTATGGCAGCATAAGCGCCGCGACCATAAACTCCAGGCACATAGCCACGGGTAAGTCAAAATTAAAGCAGGATATACCGCCTGATAGGCTGCGCGGGTAAAAGTGTATTTGGAATTTTTATTTTATTTGTACAACGACGGTCGTTAATTATGATAATTGTAGGGGCACAGCATGCCGTGCCCCTACGTGTCGCATGCATTCAACCATGATTGCTTCCTCTATCCATCACCGAGGCCCATTTGTCTACCAGGTTATGACTATTTTCAATCCTATCCACGGAACTATCCACATCAATTATCTCGATACCCCATCCCGCAAAATTAATCCGGATAACTTTGTAGGGGCACGGCATGCCGTGCCCCTACATGTTGCTTAAATACAACCATGATTGCTTCCCCAATCCATCGCCGTGGCCCATTCGTTTACCAGGTTATGACTATTTTCAATCCTATCCACGGAATTATCCGCATCAATTATCTTGATACCCCATCCCGCAAAATTAATCCGGATAACTTTTTAGGGGCACGGCATGCCGTGCCCCTACGTGTCGCATGCATACAACCATGATTGCTTCCTCTATCCATCACCGCGGCCCATTCGTCTACCAGGTTATGACTATTTTCAATCATATCCACGGAACTATCCACATCAATTATCTCGATACCCCATCCCGCAAAATTAATCCGGACAATTTTGTAGTAGGGGCACGGCATGCCGTGCCCCTACATGTTGCTTAAATACAACCATGATTGCTTCCCCAATCCATCGCCGTGGCCCATTCGTTTACCAGGTTATGACTATTTTCAATCCTATCCACGGAACTATCCACATCAATTATCTCGATACCCCATCCCGCAAAATTAATCCGGACAATTTTGTAGGGGCGCAGCGCGCTGCGCCCCTACAAAGGTGGCGATCATCCGAGCCAATAGATCTGTAGTTGCCTATGCCAACAACAGCCAAAACGAAATAAGATTCAATTATTTTGCAAGTGCTTGAGAGCAAAAATCCGCCAGTATTGCGAATAGCCATAATTATTCGTATAATGATACTGTGATGGGAAATTTACGCCGTATACTCTTGATCGTTCTCAGCCTGGTCGTCCTGATGGGTTTTACGACGATTTCTGGCTCAGTCTCTGCACAGGGCAGCGACTCAGTCTACGTGCCTGAAACCGGGCACTGGTTAAGAGGCGAGTTCCTCAAAGAGTACAACAGCGTCAGCGACCCGCTGCTGTATTTTGGCTATCCCATTACTGACGATTTTACCGATTCAGTCACCAAGGTCCAGGTTCAGTATTTTCAAAAGGCGCGTTTCGACCTGGTAGATACCCAGGATGGGCCGAAGGTTCAACTGGCACCATTGGGGAGTCTGCTCCACGAAGAGAATGCAGATTTGGCGAATATTGCTGATGACGGCCCTACCTGCCGGCGTTTTTCAAATGGAATTTCAGTCTGTTATGCCTTTTTACAGTTTTATGATGCCTATGCCGGAGCCAATTATTTTGGCCTGCCGGTTTCAAAACTTGAAGTGATCGACGGCAGATATATTCAGTATTTTGAAAATGCGCGCATGGAATGGTGGCCGGAAAGAGCCGCAGGCGAGCGAGTGGTTCTCACCGATCTGGGTAGAGTTTACTTCGACAAGATTGTTGCCAACCCCGAATTGCTCAAGGCGAATCTGTCCGTTAATTCACAGGAAAAATTAGCTCACCCAATTGTACGGGTCTTCGTTCAAAAAGCGTTAATTGGGGTCGGCGAACAGGAATCAGTTTCCGTGGTAGTGCAGAACCAATATATCCAGGCCATGCAGGGGGCACAGGTGGGTATGACAGTGACTTTACCGGATGGGTCGAGCCAGTTCTACCGTTTACCCGAAACTAATGAATACGGTGTCAGCCAGATGACGTTGCCAGTTCCGAACCTAAATGCGCAATCGGTCGTGCAGCTCAAGGCTGAGGTGACAATCGGCGGTGAAGAAGCCACCGGCAGCGGTTGGTTCCGTATCTGGTGGTAGAAAAATGCAAAAAAAATCCTCTGCAGATTGTTTTTCCTGCAGAGGATTTTCTTATTTCAGGCTTAATTCATTGTAAAGTTTTTGATATTCTGAGGCATTAGGCGGGTCGAGAGAGATGATATTCTTGAGTGCCGCCAGGGTATTCATTTTATCTTTGCTTTGGAGCAATTTTTCAGCCAGAGCATCCATTTTTTCGACAGCGATGGGGGTTTGATCGCGCGAAACGTAGAAATCCATTAGACGTTTCTGCAAACCTGCTTCCCCTGGGTGCTCTTCGAGAAGGCTATCGATGAGATGAGCTGCTTTACCGCTATTCTCAGGAGATTCCATCAATTTGAGATAACTATCCAATTCACTCATGGCTGGATTGACCTGACCCATTTGCAGGTGCAGGTTGACCAACGTGGCACGAGGTCCGGGATCCTGCGGTTGCAGGCTGCGTAATTGTTCGAAAATGCGGATGGCTTGCTTCCAATCCAGGCTTTGCAGCTCAATATCCGCCAATTTATTCAATATCTGAATGGCCCATTGGCGCGTCGAGCTAGACTGCTGCGAAAGGGTCAAAGCGGATTGATAGGTCTGGCGGGCCAGATCTAATTCGGCAAGCAGATAGTAAACGTTAGCCAGGTCCATGTATTGCTGGATGGCATCGTCCGGTCTGCCAATCGATTTAAGCAAATCGATGAGCATACCGCGCACGGAAAGGTCCATAGGCGCCATGCGGGTGACGCGGCGCAGTAAGTTGATGGCTTGCAGGGTTTCTCCGCGAATATTGTATACCGTAGCTATCAGCAGAAATTTTTCTACGGCTTCCATCAAACGCCCTTCACTGATGAGCAATTCAGCCATTTCAACATGCAACGGGAGATACATGGGAGCGTAGGAAAGGACGTGAAAAGCGGTTTCCATCGCGGTGCGATATTTTCCTTCGGCAGCCAATTTCTTGATGGTGATCATGGTTTCAACCACCTGGTAGCTGTTCGTCTCGAGCAATAGCTCGGCCAATGGCATCGGTGGACTACCTTCAGGTTGAGGTGGAAGCTGGTTGCGGGCAGCACTGAGATATTGACGCCAGTCAGGGCGCATCAATTGTTCGTTGATGATATTGTAAAGGTCGCGCAAATCCTTCTCATCAGTGACACGGCTCTGCGACTCGAGGATCGGTTCGTAGAGCTGAACGACCTCATCACTTTGCTCGAAGGGGACCGTCTCGCTGTCAGCAATTTTTAGAGCCTGCAAAGAATGAAGCGCAGCTTCTTGGTAATTGGCGTCCTTCTCTTCCATTTCTGCCATGAGCAGGTAAGAGCCCAACGCATAAGTTGGATTCCTGACTGATTTTTGCAGATATTCCAGAGCTTTCTTTGAATCAGTTTTTCGTTTTAACAACCCGATAACAAAATAAGAAGCAGATTGATTTAATCCAAGGTTGATTGCGTTCTCAAGCTCCACAACTGCCTGCTCATCCTGCCCCGAAGTTTGCAAATCGACTGCCTGGCTCAGAAAGCGCTGAATACGCGACCTTTCAGCCATCTCGGGTGAAAGCCCCCCGGTACCGCGGGGGGATGCATAAGTACCCTTGCGGTTGATTTGACTGCTGCTCGCCTGATTCTCATCGTTTTGGTCGAAGAGCAGATTCGCCATCTCTTTGAGGGCTTTCAAGCGGGCTTCAGTGATCGGGTCATAATGAGCCGGAGTTTCGGCTGCTTCCGATTCTTCTCCTTCTTCCATCTGACGCACTTGAGCCATGCGAACAGGACCTGTGCCGCCTTTTTTCTTTTCAGGTTGAGGTAACAGTTGGTTGCGCTGAAACATATCCAGAGCTTTTTTCGCTTTTACGTTGTCAGGGGCTAATTTCAGCGTATATTGAATCACCTGCAGAGCTTTGTTTCTTTCACCAGCAACTTGCATCAAGGCAGCAGTAGCCAGATATTCACTGATTGCCTCGTCTTTCCGGCCCATCTTATCAAAAATCATCGCCAATCGTGTATGTACGGTTTGATTTTCCGGGTTAAGGCGGAGCGCATGATTAAAGTCATCAATGGTACGGTCGACATCATGCGCTTTGAGCTGTGACTCAGCTCCCTGCATGAAGGATTGCACTGCTTCTTGCAGCATACCAACCCGCTCGTAAATACGGGCGATTTTTTCAAAAGGCATCGGATTATCAGGATGAATAGCGGATACCCGTTGATATACGCGCAAGGCTTCGTCATATTGTTTGAGTTGAAAATGCGACAGCCCCAGGCTGGCCAGCGCTGTGGGATCGTCTGGTTCCACTTCCAACGCCTGACGATAAAATTCAGCAGCCTTGTCCCAATCTTGATCCCAGGCAGCTGAGTGACCTTGATTCATCAATGTTTGAAATTTGGGAGAGTCCGCATTCATTTGGTTTCCCTATTCCTCTAAAATCTGCATACTTCCCCAGTTTACACCACTTCGGGCTTCTGTGAGTAATGGAATCGACAGAGTGACCGCACCTTCCATGACTTGTTTTACCACTTTGGCCGTACGTTTTAGCTCTTCAACTGGCACTTCCAGGACGAGCTCATCATGTACCTGTAAAAGCATATGCGCTTTGAGATTCTCTTTATCCAGTGCTGGCTGCAGATGAATCATAGCGAGTTTCATAATATCGGCAGCGGTTCCCTGAATGGGAGCGTTGATGGCTTCGCGTTCTTCACGGTTGCGCATGGCTACGTTGGCGGGATTGGCTAGATTGGGAAAATAACGTCTGCGTCCCAACATGGTTTCGACATACCCCTGGCGGGCAGCCAGTACACGAATGTTATCGAGGTAACTTTTAACCCCCGGAAAATTTACAAAATAATCTTTGACAAAATTTTCTGATTCGGCCAGGGTGAGGTCGGTAGAACGGCTTAACCCGAAGGCGCTCATTCCGTAAATCAAGCCAAAGTTGATGGCTTTCGCATGACGGCGCTGGTCTTTTGTGACTTGCTCAAGAGGAATTTTGAAAATGGCGGCAGCAGTAGCAGCGTGAATATCCTGACCGGCACGAAAGGCCTGTAACATGGCCTGATCGGCAGACATATGGGCGACGATGCGTAATTCCACCTGAGAGTAATCGACCGAAAGTAAAACCTGTCCGGGAGCGGCAATGAAGCCAAGACGCACCTGCCGGCCGGTTTCAGTGCGGGTGGGGATATTTTGCAAGTTCGGATTGGAAGAAGCCAAGCGCCCGGTGACCGAACCTGTCTGACTATAGCTGGTATGCACCCTGCCTGTCCGCGGGTTGATCTGCAGAGGCAGGGAATCGAGATAGGTCGATTTCAATTTAGCCAGTTCGCGGTATTCAAGGAGCATATCCACGACCGGGTGCTGACCGGAAAGTTCATCGAGTACGGCTGCCGAGGTTGAAAAGTGCCCGCTGGCAGTCTTCTTTCCGGGTGAGGCGAGCTTGAGGGTGTCGAAGAGCACTTTAGAAAGTTGTTGGGTAGAGTTCAGGTTAAATGGGTAGCCGACAGCCTGATAAACCTGTTCTTCCAGTTCGTGCAGGCGTTTACCCATCTCGCGGCTGAATTTTTCAAAGAAGGCGCGATCGAGACTGATACCGGTGCGTTCCATTTGCACCAAAACGGGGAGCAGAGGCATTTCGATATCGTCAAAAATATTCCGGCAATTGTGAGTTTTCATTTTCTCTGCCAGCAACGGAACGAGTTGAAGAGTGACTTCAGCATCCGCAGCAGCATACGGGGCAGCCTTGGCTATGGGAACCAGATTCATGGTGATTTGATTCTTGCCGCTGCCGATCAATTCTTCGATGTGGGTCATGCTGATGTTGAGGTAAGTGCCGGCCATATCTTTCAGACCGAGATTATGCGAAGCCGGATCAATCAGCCAGGCAGCCAACATCGTATCGAATGATTGAGGATAAACAGCAAGCCCATGCTCTTGTAAAACGATGACGTCGTATTTCAGATTGTGGCCGGCTTTGGGAATGCGGGGATCTGTCAGAGCCGGAGTTAAGGCTGCGATCACTTGCTGAAGCGGAAGCTGCTTTTCATTGGTACTGTGACCGACAGGAATGTAATACCCTTGACCTGCTTTGTAAGCCAACGAAATGCCCACCAGGTTGGCGAGCATCGGATCGGTGCTGGTAGTCTCAGTATCCAGGGCGATCAAAGGAGCATTTGCAAACTCCTGCGTAAGGGAAGTTAACTTCTCGGTTGTATCCACGATGATGGTTTCAGGGGAGTAGGAGGAGGGCAGGCCCACTTCCTTGATTGGCTGACCAAAAAGGCTGAGCTGACCGCCGGAAGCGGTCTGTCCGGACATGGATTTGAGCACATTATGCATCTTTGGAATCAGGGTGCGGAATTCGAGCTCACGGAAAAGGGCTTCGACCGCGGGAACGTTGATGTGATCGGTACGCGCTTCGTCCAATTTGAGAGAGATCGGCACATCCAGTTTAATGGTTGCCAGGGTTTTGCTGAGATAAGCTGAGTCTTTACCAGCGATCAGTTTGGTGGAATAACGGGAAGGAATTTCCTGAATATGTGCATAAATCTCATCCAGGGTCTGATATTGCTCAAGCAAGGTCACGGCGGTTTTCTCGCCAACTCCCGGGACACCGGGGATGTTATCAGAGTGATCGCCGACCAGAGCCTTGTAATCGATCACCTGATCCGGATTGACGCCGAGAGAGCTTTTTACCTCGGCAGCCGTAAAATTTTTGGCATCGGCCAGTTTCGTGCCCGATAGGCTGACCATAATGCGATCATTGACCAGTTGCAGCAGGTCGCGGTCACCGGTGATAATTTTGACACCGAATCCCTGGGCGACGGCCTGTTTTGAAATTGTTCCCAGAATGTCATCAGCTTCAGCACCTTCCTGTTCGAGGCGGGGAAAATGAAAGGCATCGACCATTTGCCGGATTCGTTCAATCTGGGGACGCAAGTCATCAGGCATTTTGGCGCGGGTGCCTTTATAGGCAGGGAACAACTCATTGCGAAAGGTCTTGCCGGTATCGAAGGCTACCGCCAGATATTCCGGTTTTTCCTGTTCCAGCAAACGCAGCAAAACACTGGCAAAACCATAAATTCCGGCAGTTGGCTCACCAGAAGCTGTTTGCAACCGGTCATTGGGTGCCCCTGCGGTGAGGGCAAAATAGGTTCGATAAGCCAGGGCATGGCCGTCAATTAAATAGAGTATGGGGGGCATGGGTTTTCCTGTGGTGAAGATTCAACCTGGTATCTGGCCGGACAGAGTCTGCCGGGAGAGGGAAATATAATCGTTTACCAGGCGGTTGGAGAAAGAGCGCGAACCGCTGATTGAGAAATACCCCGGCGCCCAAAATATGGCCTCGGGATTTGTTTTCAGAAGAGAAGGAAACGCTGCAAAAATCTGAATTTCGGTGCTTTGCTTGATTTCTTGAACCATCTCATGCATAGAAATTGCCGCAGGCAATATTGCAGTCCATTGCAAGTATAAGGGTCTTATCGAGATGCCGGTGCATTGCCAGCCGTTGAATTCATGCAAACGTGGAAGCTGGCGATTTAATAGACTCGCCAGTTCGTGAGTGAGAAATTGTTCGGGGTTATTAGGCAGGAGAAGAATTTGATATTGGAATAAAAGGGCAGATGGGTTGCTGAAGTTTTGAGGCGACGGAGATGCTGCCTCTTGTTCGCTCAAAGATACAGGAAGGGGAGGAGGGGTCAAATTTACCGATTTGGATTCACTCTCCTCGTTCCAGGGCAGGGTAAAGTTAAAGTCGGGGAATTCTACAGGAGCTGTGGGGGTTGTTTGCGCAGAAGGGGCTTCAGTTTCTGATGTTTGAAGTGGTTGTTCTGGCAGCGAGGGTGGTTGTCCGCCGCTGGATGAATTCTCCTGTGTCTCTGCAGGTGAGTTGGAGGAATTTAGAAACCAATCACCGGCATCCTCTAGTGTAGGGACAGGTTCACTAATGTTGGGTTCCTCAGGGTCGGGTACCGGCATTTCAGCCAGTAAAGAATCGATTTGTGCTATTTCTGCAGGATTTAACCCTTGTTGAGCTTTATCCGTTTCCGGCTCATTTTCGGGAATCGAGGCCAATAAGGCAGCAAGGTCAGTTAATTCTCCATCGTTGAATTGTTGATTCCCTTGGTCCTCTTTTATCTCTTCCGGCTGCGAAGAGGGTTCATAATCAGCGGCTAGTTCAGGGGAAACAGCTTGTTCTTCAATGGGCGGCACAACTACTGTAGAAGATTGTTCAGAGAACTCCACCGGAGAGGGTGATGCTTTCGTTTCGTTATCAATTATTTCCTGCGGCAGAAGACCATCATCAGGTAGAGGAGCCGGTTCGGGAAACCTTGCAGCTGTGAACGCGGACTCAGCTTCACGGGTATTCTTATAAGGCGGTAAAAACTCCGAGCGTAATTCACCGGTATTTCCGTAGTGGCTCAAGAAAGTATCGCGAATCGTAGCTACTTCTGCACGAATATTGGCAAGTGAAATATTTGAATGGTATACCAGGCCAAAGGCTACATCCTTGAAAAGCGGAGTCGCATACACAAGATAATTTGAGGATTCGTTATCCATTTTCAGATAACGGAAAAGCTCGCCAGATTGGATGTTTATCCAATAACGGGTCAAGAAATTGACCACATTATGAGAAGCCTCATCACTCAGGGCTCCGCTGGTAGCTAGAATTTGTCCGTGCATGAGGAGCATACCGGCACTCGCTGTTGTGCTGGCAAGTAACTGCTCGATTTGGTGCATTCCTGATTCGGGATGTTCCACCCACATACGAGGAAGATTGTTCCCGCTTGTCGAAAAATCGGCGAGATCGGGCTCGTTCAAAGTTCGAGAAATCTTTTCATTTACCTCTGGACCAAAGAAGGGTTTATTGAGATAGCCATTTGCCAAGACACCATTCAGCAAGGGGTGATGAATATTGTTGTTAGGAGGATAAATGAGCAATTTAAGATTAGGAAGTAAAGCGACCAGTTCCCTGGTCAGCGGCAAAAAAGGCAGGTCGTTGGCTTCGGCGTCCAAAATCGCTAGATCAAAAGTTTGTTTTGCAGCAGAAGCAAGGGCTTCTTTTCCACTGCTAACACCCAATACCTGGAAACGCCCGCCTTCTTGTAGATGCGCGTTAATTTGTTCCAGTAGGTCCAGATCCGGCGAGATGGCCAGAATCAATTTGGTCATACAAAAAGTGTATCACGCGCATCGAATCGGTGCAAGTCACTTATGCTACCCTAAATCACTTCAAAATAGATTCGATTTTGCCCAATTCTTCGCTGCTGAAATCCAAATGTTTTAGGGTGCCTACGGCATCGTCGATTTGTTCCACCCGGCTGGCGCCGATGAGTGCCGAGGTAACGGTTTTATGGCGCAGCACCCAGGCCAACGCCATTTGAGCCAGGGTCTGCCCGCGTGTTTTCGCCAGTTCATTCAGTTGGCCGGCCATAGCTACTTTATCCGCAGTTACCTGTTCGGGGCGCAGAAAGCCAGTCGGCTTGGCCGCGCGCGAACCTGCCGGAATGCCATTTAAATACTTATCCGTGAGCAGCCCCTGAGCCAGCGGTGAAAAGACGATAGAGCCGACCCCTTCCCGGCTGAGCAAATCCAGCAAGCCGTCTTCAACCCAGCGGTTGAACATGCTATACGAGGGTTGGTGGATCAAACAGGGAGTACCCAGTTCGCGCAGAATATGAAACGCTTTCTCAGCCTCGGCTAGCTTGTAGTTGGAGATGCCAACATAAAGAGCCCGTCCGCTGCGCACGATAAAATCGAGCGCCTGCATAGTCTCTTCCAGCGGAGTTTCAGGGTCGGGGCGGTGATGATAGAAAATATCCACGTAGTCCAACCCCATGCGTTTCAGGCTCTGATCCAGGCTGGAAACAAGGTATTTGCGTGAGCCCAGATCACCGTAAGGGCCATCCCACATCCAGTAGCCGGCTTTCGATGAAATGAGCAGTTGATCACGGTAGGGGCGCAGGTCTTTGGCCAGCACCTGTCCGAATGTTTCTTCGGCTGACCCGGGTTGAGGTCCGTAGTTGTTGGCCAGATCGAAGTGGGTAATGCCCAGATCGAATGCGTGCAGCAGCATGGCGCGGCAATTTTCAAAGGTATCCACACTGCCAAAGTTATGCCACAAACCCAGAGAAATCGCCGGCAGTTTGATTCCGCTGGCACCGCAGCGGTTGTAGCACATAGAATCATAACGGGTGGGTGAGGCATTGTAAGTCATAAGACCTCCTTAATGAATTACCGGTGATGTTTTCGGTCTGCCCACAAATCACAAAATTTGTTTCCTGGTTCGATAAATTGTAGCATAAACAGCAAAATTTACTTATACACGGGAATGGTGAGGCAATTTCTACCCAATAGAACAGAAAATCAAAATATCGCCAGTTTGACTCCCTGTTTTTATCATAAAAACAGGGAACACAATGAACTGTTTTTGATATTTTATCTTTCGTCCGGATGATCGCAGCAGTGGTCGCGCTCGACCACGGTGACGCCGAGCGGCTGTTGTGCCAGATTGATGGTGATGCCAAAGGTTTCGAGCAGCGCCGCAGGGGTAATAACCTCCGCGCCGCGGCCAATGGCGATGACTTTGCGTGCCAGCAGCATGGTCAGCGAACAATCCATGGCTTCTTGAATATCATGCGTGGCGACGACCACACAGGCCCCGCGGGCCAGTTCGTCAGCGACAGCTTGTTGATAGATTTCACGTGCGCCGGCATCCAACCCTGAAGTGGGCTCGTCCAGCACCAGAATTTCGGCGTTGCGTGCTAATGCCTGCGCGATATAGACACGCTGCTGCTGCCCGCCAGAGAGGTCGCGCAGGGGTTTGTCGGCCAGTTTCAGAATCCCCATACGCTGCATGGACTTGTGGATCAAGTCGTCATCAGCACTGGTGAGTTTACCCATCAGCCCGTGTTCGGCATACCGGCCCATGCGCACTACGTCAACGGCGCATAGAGGCAAGATAAAGCTGGAAGCATGGAATTGGCTCAGGTAAGCCACCTGGCGCGCACTTTGAACAGGAGTATTTCCCAGTACTTTTAATTCACCCTGTAAGATGGGCAGTAACCCCACCAGTGTTTTGAGCAGAGTGGATTTACCAGAACCATTGGTCCCGATCAGCGCCAGAGACTGCCCCTCTGCTAAATCGAAATTGATATCGGAAACGACGGTTTCCTCTTTGTAGCCGATGCTCAACCCCTTGGCGTGGATTGTAAGCGCTTCAGTCATGGCTCAATGCCCCCTTCCGCAAAGAGGCTGCTTGCAGGTTTTTAATGAGCATGACCGCGAAAAAGATCACCACAGCCACAAGTACGATGGCTGAACCGGCGGCAAGGTTGAAGTAATAGCTGATTAGCAGACCGCTGTAAACTGAAACCATCCCAATGAGGGATGCGTAAATCATCATGGTTTTCATGCGTTTGGCCAGTAGGGCGGCTGCACCGGCCGGAGCCAATAACATGCCAAAGACCAGCATGGTACCAACGGTCTGGAAGGAAATGATCACGGCGAGAGCGATCATGGCAAGCATGAGATTATGGTAGAAACGCGCCGAAAAACCGGAGACCTGTGCCTGCTCCGGGCTGAAACACAGGAGCAAGAAAGGCCGCGCCCCCACAATTGTGATGGTGATGATGACTACTGTGGCAACTGCCTGTAAAATGATCGACTGGGTATTGATGCCGAGAATTTCACCGAAGAGGATGCGCACCAGGTCGCCGGAAAAAGTGGTTGACCGCGAAACAATGACCACTCCCAGGGCCAACATCCCCACGAACAACAGGCCAATGGCTGTATCTGAGGACAGGCGCGATTTATTGGTGATGAAGCTGATGCCGCCAATCATGACCACAGCGCTGACTGCTGCCCCCACAATACCTGGGACACCCAGCAGAATGGCTACTGCGATTCCCGGCAGTACCCCATGCGCCAGGGCGTCGCCGATGAAAGCTAATCCGCGCAGGACGATGAATGTGCCCACCACCCCGCATGAGATCGAGACCAGCATCCCGGCGATTAAAGCGCGCAGCAGAAAAGAATTTGCAAGAAACGGTTGGATAAGAATACTCATAAACTCCTGAAAACATGCCGGGCAGGAAATTCACTTTCCTATGGATCAATTGTAACAAATCCACATGGATTAATTAAGGCTACTTTAATCCGTCCACAATCGTTTGGGCCAGATTATGCATAAAATCGAAATAATCACCGTTGGCGGGCAGGGCATGCGTGGTGATCTCGATCACTTTGACACCAGTTTCGGTACCGATGCTCTGAGAAACATTCGCCGGAGTGCCTAATTCGGTAAATATAGCCTTGACTTGATTGTCCTTTATCAACTTTGCCAGGGCAGACATGTCTTCTGCAGAGGCTTCAGCTTGAGTGTTGAGGCTGGGGATGATAGCGCCGACAAGCTTAAAGCCGTAGCGTTGGGCAAAATAGCCAAGCGATTCATGACCGGTAACGAGCTTGCGTTCACCGGTTGGGAGCGTGGCAACTTCATTGATGATGTCCTGATTGAGCGTGTCCAACTGGCTATCCAGGGTGGTTGCGTTGGCTGAGACATCCAGACCAAGTTCAGACTTCATGGTTTGTGCCAGGGCATCCACGATTTGTTTCATCGCTACAGGGTCAGTCCACAGATGAGGGTCTTGAGCACCGATGCTTTGGTCTGGATCGCCGCTGGGAATGCCTTCTCCAGCGCCTACGGTGCGAATGGTGATGTAGTCAGAGGCTGTAAAGAACTTAACCCCGGCAGCTTGCGCCTGAGCCAGGGCTTTTTCCATGCCGCCTTCCAACCCCAGACCATTTTGTACGATCAGGTCGGCGTGAGTCAGCGTTTCGATATCTCTCACCGAGGGTTCCCACTCGTGCGGGTCCTGACCGTTGGGCATGGAAACGATCACGTTAGCCTGGTCGCCGACCAGCTCCTTGACGATGGAGCCGAGAATGGAATAGGTGACTACGATAGTCTTTTTACCAGTATTGGTTGAAGCCGCCAAAGGCTGACATGCAGACAGCCCTAAGAAGGCGCTGATGAGTAAAATCGTAATAAATGTTTTGAAACAATTTCTCATTAATCTCCTAAAAAGGTGATGAGCTGTTCGTATGAATTTTGTCTAAGAACTTTCAATATGGAATCATATCAGTATCTGCGAGAAGGACGAGGAGAAAATCGGCAGCGACAGCTTCTCCCTCCAGCGCCAGGCTGACCAGATTGCCGCATTTCTGCAGCAATTGAATCAGTTGCGTACAAGGTTGCCAGTCGCCGCGAACGAGAATGTGTTTCATAAGCTCCAGTTTTGTCTCGCCGGCGACCAATAGAATGATCAAGACCGGCATGATTCACGGCAATCTTATCATAGTCGGAGTAGATAGATTGTATGAATTGATACAATATGAGCCGGATTACTCGTCTTTTAATATACATGTCGCTTGGCGGATTTCACCCAGGTGGTACGCGGTGTGTGCGATGAGAGCGATAACGCCGCCGAGTGGGCGTTCGGCGTCCCACGACTCGACGGTGTTCAGCCGTTGGCGCAGATGCCGGTAGGTCTCTTTCAGCTCATTACGCAAGGCATCCCATTCCGCAGGGGTCACCTTGCCTGTGGTGCGCCAGACCTCGCTCCAGTCCACCTGAAAATCGTCCGTGGTGAAAATATAGCGGTCACTGACATTGAGGTAAAAAATGATGTGCTTCACTTGGGCGGCCAGGCTGGCGCAACGGGAGGAAATCGGCCGGGAAGCTTGGGCGGCTGTAATCTGATCGAGTGTTTCAAACAGGGAAGTGCCTTTATCCAGATAAATACCCATCACGGATTCAAAGGTTTCATCCAGGTGATTGTTGATTTCGGAAACGAACAAGTCTTGAGAAATGGTTTTAGTCATAGGAACACCTTGAATTTGAGAAGTATGGTTGGTTGATAACCAGAGAATTTTTATCTTAACAAAATCATCCCCATTGAAAAGAACCATGATGGGGATGATTTGCGGTTATTCAGCGATAATTTGCTTATTTCGCGGTTAGATCATCCATTTTGGCGTCGGGAGCATTTTTCTTGACTGAGGCGATGCCGTTTTCCATGGCGGAATCGGTAGTATAGGTCTCGCTCTTGCCGATGGGTTCACCGTTACCGGCTTTGAGTACAAAGAAATGCTGGCCGTTTTTTGCCACTTCGCGTTTAAAGGCCGAATCCAGTTGTGAATTCTTGCGTACAGATTCAATTCCGTTGGCTGCGCCACTCTTCGATTTATACGTCTCGCTGGTTAAAATCACTTCACCATTGGCTGCCTTGAGGTTAAACACGAACTGACCACCTTTTGCATCTTTGATTTCAAATTTTGCTGCCATTGTTTCCTCCTTTGATTAAAAATAATAAATGTTCAACAATTATATCAATTTATATAGAAATTATAGTATTAATGTTTTTAATTCGTCACTTCTCGATTCATCAATTTCTTTCCAAGTCATTTATTTTGAATACCAGCGGCTTAAAGGAAAGCAGTTCTTCATTCAACTTATTGATTTGCTGACTGGAAATTCGTCCGCGCCGTTGAATTGTGTTATTCTTGCATAAAATGATTAACTAAAGGAAGTTGTATGGCATATCGTTCAGGAATGCATCGCATGATGAATGCGGTAGACGAGAAACCGAAGATTACTCGATCATTACTCAAGAGGGTTTTCAACTATGCCTGGCCTTACCGCTGGTCTCTGCTGGCAATGCTTTTATTGATTCTGGCAACCACAGGGTTGTCTCTGCTTAATCCTTTAATCGTGCGTAATTTGATCGATCAGACCATCCCAGCCAAGAACTTGCAGCGCCTCGTTTGGTTATCTCTGGCATTATTGCTTATTCCGGTCTTCAACGGATTCTTCAATGTACTGCAGCGGCGAATCAGTGCTAACGTTGGGGAAGGAGTGACGTACGATCTGCGCATGTCGCTCTATTCTGGTTTGCAGCGCATGTCGCTGCGCTTCTTTACCAATACCAAAATTGGCGAGCTGATGAGCCGGTTGAACAATGATGTGGTAGGTGCACAGAATGCGATCAGCTCGACCATTGTTGGCATAGTGACTGCCGTCATCCAGGCCGTGGCTGTGCTGCTGGTGATGTTCACCCTTGAGTGGCGCTTGACCTTGATCTCGTTGGTCATTCTGCCGCTGTTCATCATGACATCCCGAAAATTGATGGGTACACTGCGCGATATTGCCCGTAAACAATTGGAAGCAAATGCTCAGATGAATGCCATGATGAACGAGACACTGAACATTGGCGGCGCTCTGCTGGTGAAGTTATTTGGGCAGCGAGAGACCGAGATCAACCGTTTCGGCGAAAGAGCTGCTGAAGTACGCCATCAGGGAGTGGACCGTGCTTTTACCGGATCGATTTTCTTCGCCATCGTGGGTCTGATCAGCGCCGTGGGTACTTCACTGGTGTACGGCCTGGGTGGATATTTTGTCATCATCGGCTCGTTCACGGTGGGCACAATCGTGGCTTTTGGCGCTTATCTGGGCAGCCTTTACGGAGCGCTACAAAGCCTGGCCAACGCACCCCTGGATTTTTCCACCTCACTGGTCAGTTTCGAACGGGTCTTCGAGGTGCTGGATTTGCCGGTGGACATCGCTGAAAAGGCGGATGCCTTGGTTTTACATGATGTAAAAGGGGAGATCAAATTTGAGGACGTCTCTTTTAAATACGAAAAAGGCGATGAGCATTTCTTGAGCGATGTCCATCGTTATGGCAGTATGGATAATGTGGCTACTGTCCTTTCCGGACAAAATGGGGAGACTCACCATGTTCTGGAAGGGGAAACTCATACGCAGGCGCGCAGTGTCGCGTTGGAAAATGTCAGTTTTACGGTGAAACCGGGGCAGCTGGCAGCATTGGTGGGTCCCAGCGGAGCCGGCAAGACCACGCTCACTTACCTGATTCCGCGTTTGTACGACCCCAGCACGGGCAATATCTTCATTGACGGGCATAACCTACGCGATGTTACCCTGGATTCGATTTGCGCCCAAATTGGCATGGTTACACAGGAAACCTTCCTGTTTCACGATACCGTGCGCACCAACCTGCTTTATGCCAAGCTGACCGCAACCCAGGCCGAGCTGGAAGCTGCCTGCCGGGCAGCCAATATTCACGATTTCATCAGTCAGTTGAACGAAGGCTATGATACTGTAGTGGGAGAACGAGGATATCGGTTGAGCGGCGGTGAAAAACAGCGGATTGCCCTGGCGCGCGTTATCCTCAAAGATCCGCGTATTCTGGTTCTGGATGAAGCCACCAGCAGCCTGGACAGCGAATCCGAGTCTTTGATTCAAGATGCACTGAAACGCGTGATGGCTGGACGCACCAGCATCGTCATCGCCCACCGCCTCAGCACTATCCTGGCAGCGGACCTGATCCTAGTGGTCGACCGTGGGCAGATCGTCGAGCGCGGTACTCATGCGCAATTACTGGAGATAAATGGACTGTATGCCCATTTGTATCACACCCAATTTCGTAAAGGTGAAAACGCTGATTGAAAGTTAACGGGCCATGGCCTGGATCATGCCGATCAGATAGGGGATGAGCCAGATGACCCATACGGCAAGGCTGAAGCGGTGAAAGTTCTTGATGGCGCTTTCGTTCTTTTTCACCAGTGTGATCGTAGCCCAGGTGGCATGAATAATCATTAGAAGGATGGCAATCAAGCCGGTAATTCCATGAATATTAAATTCGAATGCTCCGGCCAACTTGGTCATTAAAGTTGTACCCGTAGTATCGCAGACAAATCCCAGCCAGAAGAAAATCAGTTGCCAGGGTCTGAGGCGGCCAACGAGTTTCTCGCCCCACACACCAATGGAGTAAAATACGAGCGCACCTGTAATAAATGCAATAGCAAAAGGCAGTAAATTTACCATTTTTTCTCCATTATCATCAAAACTATGTTTTTAGACTACAATCCTCAGTAAAGAGTGAAATTGTACCAGAAAGTGCGTTTGCAATCTACTTTGTATAAGCTTTTTTTAGGAAACCCTGGTATATAGACATGGAAAAATCCACAGCCAGAAAAATATTAATTGTCACCTGTGTAAGTTACTTTTCATTTGGGCTGGTGTGGGCTTCGATTGGACCTTTGCTTTCGCAATTTGCTGCTCGAAATGGTACCTCTCTGGCGACAATTGGAGGAATCTACAGCGCTATCTTTCTGGGAGCTGTGGTCTCGCAAATTGCGCTTGGACGCTTCACCGATCGCTGGGGGCAGCTGCGTTCTTTGACGGTGGCGCTGCTCGTACTCTCCCTGGGGATAATCAGCATGAGCTACAGCCGCTGGCTGCCGCTAACTTTTTTGCTGGCGTTCATCACAGGTCTGGGGCAGGGAGTGTCGAATCTGAGTGGGAACGTTTTAGTAGGGCAGCTTTATAAGGAAAACAGCGTCTCCTCAGTTAATTTACTCAACGGGTGTTGGGGATTGGGTGCCTTTATCGGCCCTTTGCTGGTGAGCGGCTCGGTTCACCTGTGGCAAAACGGCTTGCCTGCGTTGGTCTTTAGCGCACTCGTGACAATTGCTTCAGCCCTCATTTTATTATTCAGCTTTTTCAATGGCAAAATTGGCACGCAAGGTGAACGCCCTGAGTTGCATGGGCAGCAGCGGATGCGTTTTACCGCCTTTTTGTGGAGTCTTGGTGTATTGCTCCTGCTGTATGTAGGTACTGAAAGTGCCATGGGCGGCTGGGCGACGACGTATATGCAAAAGACCACCACGCTCAAGCTGGAGCTGGCTGCGATGGTTACGGCCGGTTTCTGGCTGGCAATCACTTTGGGCAGGGTCATGGGCACTGTGCTGGGTTCGCGCCTGTCCCCTAAGAAAGTGTTGATCATCTGCCTCAGCATCGCTTCCTTCGGGGCAATTTTGTTCGTGGCCAGCTTTGGCAACACGGTATTGAGCATCGCCGCGATCTTTTTCATCGGGTTGGGTTTTGGCGCCATCTTCCCAACCAGCATGGCAATGATGACAATGGCTTTTTCCGACACTCCGGGGCAGGCTGGCTCAGTTATCACCGTGCTGGGATCGGTCGGCGGCATGCTCATCCCCTGGCTGCAGGGAGTCATCATGCAGCAGGCGGGTATCCGTGCCGGTACCTATATGATCGCCGTTCTAATTACCTTGCTGGTGGCTACTTTTATCGTGAATCAGCGCTTTTCCAGAAAAGCAGCGTAGGTTTTGCTTGATCGATTGCCGCCCCCGAAGATTCCGGGGGCGGTTTGCTGATCAATATTTATTCGCCCAATCGAGGGGATTGGTCTTAAGCGAGCCATTGATCAAGAGTAAATTCACTCGTAAACGGGTTGATAAATCGAACTCCTTCGAGCACCGCTCCATCTTGAAAATCCTCACTGAAGAAAACAGGAATCTGGTTCAGCTTGGCCGTTGCCCACAGCTGCGCGTCGAAATAAGCAAGCTTATGTTCGCATACTCCGCGGCTGGCCTCCAGAACTACCGCTACGGTGAGGGGGATGATCGTGAATGTTTGTGTGAAATGCTGTACGTACCGGGCGGCTTCGGTTGACGTAATGGCAGGTTCCAATTTTCGCGTTGCGACAGTGAAGAATTCACCCAGGTTTTGTGTGGAAAGATAACCAAGATGGGATTTTTCCAGTTGACCGATTAATTCGATCGCCCGGTTTTGCCGGGACGCATCGCTTAAATTGAAAAAATATACCAAAACGTTGGTGTCAATCAGAATCGGGGGCATGATATTCTTTCATGTCGTCGTTGATTCGATTTTCGCGTTCTGAGTAGATTTCTTCCCGGTTGAAGTGATAAGGCTCATCCGTGCCATATTTTGTTCGCCGTTCGGCGGCAGCCTGGAGAAGAGCGTCGAGCGCGGCGTGGCTGTCCATTGCTGCGGGAGCAGAGGTGATCTCGGCTTCGTGGTCGATAGCCTCCCGGATAACCTCAGCTTCGCTCACTCCGCGCCGTCTGGCAAGGAGGTGCAGCTTCGCCTGCTGAACAGGGTTGATATAGATTTGTTTGCGAATCAAGTTTGTGGTCATGGTAATGTCACCTTTATACATTACAATTATACATGAAATACCCGGATTCCGGGTGGCTGAAAAATCATGTGACAGGCGGAAATTCATGTTTTTTCCCCTGTAAAAATGAATTAACGATTTGATCAGGATAAATAGCTTGATCTTTCGTTATAATATTATTTATAGTTGGAGCGTGGAAAAAAGGATATAGGTCCAAAATACTTGTAAGGAGATACTAAAATTGTTAATCATTTTGACGCTTTTGTTATATGCCACTTTGATTCGGTGGATCGAAGCGAAGCCGCAGAACAAAGCATTATTGATTTTCTGGTTAAAACGCATTTGGGCGGCAGCCTCTTTGACCCTGGCGGTTTTCTTTATGTCTGGCGGTGACTTTTAATTGCTGGTTTCCTTCTACGTCTCTGTATAAAGGTCTTAAGCCAGGCTGCGATATTTTGAAGATCTCATAAAATAAGTAATTAAAGAGTCAGTAATACAAAGATTTAGATTTTTACCACCATAAGGAGCTACTCTTTAATTTTTCCAGACTAAGAAGAAGTTATTCAACAGCTAATCAATCAAAAAACTACGGGAGTTCTTGAGAACTCCCGCAGTTGCAGGTCAACAATCTACTTTTCCATTACCCTTTTGACAAAGGCCGGCAGCAGACCACCCTGCTTGAAATCAGCCAGCTCGCCAGGCGTATTGATGCACAGGCGCACGTTGAATTCCTTCATGCCGCACTCGCCGTCATAGGCACGCACTTTCAACATCTTTCCCACCTGGAGATCATTTAAATCACTGATCTCATAACTCTCGCGCCCGCTCAAGCCCAGACTTTCCACACCGGAACCGGGCTCGAATTGCAGCGGCAGCACACCCATCCCTACTAAATTGGAACGGTGGATGCGCTCGAAAGACTCGGCGATCACAGCTTTGATCCCCAGCAGCAGCGGACCCTTTGCAGCCCAATCCCGGCTGGAACCGCTGCCGTATTCTTTCCCGGCCAGCAGCAGTAGGGGCACACCTTCAGTTTTGTAGCGCATGGCTACGTCATAAAGGCTGCCTTGCTCTTCGTCGGGCAAGTATACGGCAAGGCTGCCTTCCACACCGGGCAGCATCTTGTTCTTGAGGCGAATATTTGCCAGCGTACCGCGTGCAAGCACTTGATAGTTGCCGCGCCGAGATCCATAGGAGTTGAACTCCGCAGGGGGCACGCCGAGCCTCTGTAAATAGCTTCCGGCGGCGCTGCTGGCAGGGATATCGCCGGCGGGGGAAATTGTGTCGGTGGTCACCGAATCGCCCAGCACAGCCAATACGCGCAGGCGGGCCGGGGTTTCGACCGCATTTTTGAACAAGGAATCGAAGAACGGCGGCTCTTGAATATAGGTGGAATCAGCCTGCCAGGTGTACAGATCGGCGGATGGACTGGCGATACTCTGCCAGGCGGAATCGCCGCTGAAGAGGTCGGCGTAATTGGCTTTGAAGAGTTCAGGACTGACGTTCGCGGCGATAGCAGCGTTGACCTCGGCGGTACTGGGCCACAGGTCGTGCAGGTACACTGGCCGGCCTTGAGGGTCGCTGCCGAACGGGTCGTGCTGCAGATCAATATCCACGGTGCCAGCCAGGGCGTAGGCCACCACCAGCGCGGGCGAAGCCAGATAATTGGCCTGTACCAGCGGATGCACGCGCCCTTCGAAGTTACGGTTGCCGGATAATACGGCAGCCACAGCCAGTTTGCTCTCCGTGACCGCGCGGGTGACTTCTTCTTCCAGGGGTCCGCTGTTGCCGATGCAAGTGGCGCAGCCGTATCCTGCCAGAGTAAAGCCCAGCTTTGCCAGCGGTTCGAGCAGGCCGGCGTTTTGCAAATAACCTGTCACAACCCGCGAACCGGGGGTCAAGCTGGTTTTAACGTAGAGCGGTACGCTTAATCCGCGTGCCACCGCTTTTTTGGCCAGCAGACCGGCGCCGATCATCACGAACGGGTTCGAAGTGTTGGTACACGAAGTGATGGCAGCGATGACGAC